>OQVP01000149.1_pt1 | contig 25596 bp, 12 predicted proteins | sample 1691541 | NCBI WGS metagenome assembly OQVP01 (sample SAMN03418258, study PRJEB22391) | human gut metagenome | biome: human-gut; feature: organic feature; material: feces | host: Homo sapiens | place: Tanzania | collected 2013-01 | reverse complement strand
TCGTGAATGCTCCATGCGTGGTTTGCATCGCCTACGATACTACTTATGATATGGCGCAGATTGATTGCGGTTTGCTTGGCGAGAACATCATTCTTGCAGCATGGGCAAAGGGTATCGGCTCCTGCTGCCTGGGCAGTTCAGCCCGTTGGATACTGGATTCGCCGTCAGCCAAGCCTTATCTCGACCGCATGGCATTCTCTAAGAATTATAAACTGCTCTACTGCATCGCTCTGGGTTATCCTGACGAATCGCCAGAGGCAAAGCCAAGACGCCAGGACATGATTAAGTTCATGGATTAAGGATATTAAGATAATAAGATAAATGAAGTTTGATGTCCTGTTTCAGGACATCAACGTTTGAAGATAGATATGCATCTTTTTGAAACATGTAGGCAAAATATGAAATATCTTCTTCAAGTTCTTTTTTGTTTTGGAAAAAATGAGATAAATATCTTCTCGAGAGTTATTATTGGAAATGATAACCCAATATTTCTTCTTTTTTTAATAGAGTTTCCAAAAAACTTCGTATCTTTGCAGAGGCTTTATGCCAGATAAACTGTTTATAGTATCATCAAGCGTAGAATTATGGCAAGAAAAAGATATCCTATAGGAATACAGACCTTCGATAAGATTCGCACGGAAGACCGGCTCTATATCGACAAGACAGAATATGTTTACCGCATGACACATTCTGACAGCAACTATATATTTCTGGGACGACCACGCCGTTTCGGAAAGTCTTTGCTTGTATCTACTTTACAGAGTTATTTCGAAGGAAAGAAGGAACTCTTCAACGGACTTGCCATTGAAAAGCTGGAGCAGGATTGGACAGAATATCCTGTGCTCCATTTCAGTATGGCTATGGGCAAGCACATGGAGAAGGAGCAACTGGAAAGATACCTGCTCTATATCATCGGCTTGAATGAAAAGAAGTTTGGTATAGAAAATGATGCTGTTGATCCGAATGTGAGATTGGCAAACCTGATTATGGATGCATACAGACAAACGGGAAAGAAGGTGGTCGTGCTCATCGATGAATACGATGCTCCTCTTCTTGATGTAGCACACGAGGATGACAATCTCAAGAATCTTCGCAATATCATGCGTAATTTCTATAGTCCATTGAAGGATTGCGACCCATATCTCCGCTTTGTCTTCCTCACCGGTATCACCAAGTTTTCGCAACTCAGCATCTTCAGCGAACTGAATAATATCACCAATATTTCGATGAACAGGGAATATTCGGGAATATGTGGAATCACCAAGGAGGAGCTGCTCACCCAGATGTCGGACGACATTGATGAATTGGCAAAATCGCTAGGCTCCACAAGAGAAACTGCCATCGAAGAACTGAAAATGAACTACGATGGTTATCATTTCTCTGCCCAATCGTCAGATATATTCAATCCGTTCAGTCTGCTCAACTGCTTTGCCAATCAGGATTTCGGTTCATACTGGTTCGCTTCCGGCACTCCAACCTACCTGATTAACATGATGCGGAAGTTTCAAGTCTTGCCGGCAACTCTTGGAAAGATGTATGCCAAATCATCAGCCTTTGATGCCCCGACAGAGAACATGACGGCCATAACCCCTTTGCTATACCAAAGTGGCTATCTTACCATCAAAGATTATGACAAAACCAGCAAGCTCTATACTCTTGATTTGCCGAACAAGGAAATCAAAGTAGGATTGTTCGAGAGTCTTCTTCCTAACTATCTGGAAGGAATGTTTGCCCAGAATGGAGATGTCACCATTGCTCAGATGTCTGTGCTTATCCGTCAGGATGATATGGATGGGGCATTACAGCTGCTCCAGACATTCCTGGGAACGGTGCCATATTGCAACGTCACTAACCACGAAGGTCATTACCAGCAGATGCTGTTTATCATCTTCTCGCTCTTGACGGGCTATGTGGTAGATGTAGAAGTGCACACTTCCAATGGAAGGGTAGATATCGTGCTGCTGACAGACATCCGTCTCTATATCATAGAGTTGAAGCTGAACAGGAATGCCCAGACGGCGTTGCAGCAGATTAACCTCAAGAACTATGCCCAGCGCTTTGCGCTTTGTGGCAAACCAATTGTGAAAGTGGGCATCAACTTTGATTCTACCCTGGGAAATATTGAGGATTGGATAATTGAAGAGGAATGATAGGGGGGGAGTTGGCGAGAACGTCATGGTATCGCTAGTGTTGTCAAGCTTTTTTTGATAGGTTTTTTGCTATTGCGAGGGTGCGTCATTGACTAATGGCGCACCCTCTTGAAGTATTTGAAGTGATTATCTCAAAGCTATTTTTGTTGATGCATTGTTCTTGCCATCGCATACTCGAATAATGTAAATGCCTGTTGGAAGTTTCGTATCATTAGCATTATGCCATTCTCCATCAGCAGACAAAGTTCCCAGGGAGACTAAATTGCCAGCCAAACTAAAGACCTTGTAAGAGCATTTCCCTTCTGTTCCTGTTACGGATATTTGAAGACCATTGCTGTTTCTAACCAGTATTTGTAATTTGTTCTTGTTACTGATTACAATCTGGTTTATTGATGAAGTTATCGGGGTCTCAAATTGCATAGTCTCTCCATATGTTGTATTCTTGGCTGTTTTAGCAAAGGCTCTATAATAGTAAACGGTATTGGGAGCAAGGTCTGTAATTTCCGATTCCATCCTTTGCCCATTTGCGTACACAATTTGTTTGCCTATGCTAGATTGTCTTGTATTTGCACTACCGCTCCAATATTCGAATCCTTGTTCTGTTATTTCATCTGAACCTTGAAGAGCAACACCTTTTAGAATTGCAGAAGAGCCTTGTATATCTACGCTTTTATATGTGTGAACCGTTGGTTCAAAATAACTGAAGTCACTTGGGTCAAAAGTAACCCATTCGCCATAATAGTATTTGTCAGTCTGTGATTTATAAAAGGCTCTGACTTTATAGTAAGAGGTGGTTTGAAGATTTTTTATATAACCTTCAAGTGTACCATCATATACTGTAGCATAACCCTTGTTAGACTTCAACGAACTAGGAGCGTCATATTTTCTCCATTGGAATCCTGCCGTTAATTCTTCATCATCAATATTGGAATTTGCAGATACAATCGAACAGGTATTTGTGACGCCTTTTGGCTGAAGCGTTTCCAACTTAAGTTCTTTTGTTTTGAAAGTTATAGTCTTGGAAACTGTGCCTCCTTCTTTTGTCTTTACATAATATGTTCGTGAATATGAGGTGTTGGGGTCAAGACCTGTGATTTTTAAGACATCGCTATTTGTTTCCTTGAATCCAGATTCGAGGATTGTGGCATCGATGTTGTCATATGAACCTTTTAGCATACAAGATGTGCTGCTTAATGTAGTTGTAATATTCAAATCAACATTTTTAGTCTGAATAGTTTTGGATGTACTAAAAGTACTACCATCATCGGTTGTTATTGTATAGGTCAGATACACATCCTGTCCAGGTTGCAGAGAGTTGAGCCTTAACATGTCACCGTCTTCGTATCCACTAAATCCTTGTTTTGTGACTGTCATATCTCCTTCATAAGAACCTTTTGCTACAATAGTGGTATTAGTTACTTTAGATGACTCTATATTCAATATCGGTTCAAGTGTTGACACAGGGAAGCATCCTGCAATTTCTAACTCATTGATTCCTCCAATGAAAGACTTATAGACACCTTGAATATTTATCGTATAAGTCTTTTTGGGGGTTAAATGCGAAAAATTAACAGCTTCGTCTGTAGGAGTATTTTGCTTCTCTGAGTTTATAGATGCTTTTTTTAAAGTAAACCAAACTACATCCTTTGTCGAAACGTTTATTTTAGATTGAGACTTTGTTATGTCTGCAAGCGAAACTATGTTCTTATTTGAGGCATCTTTTGAATTTATGTATGTAGATGGCATATATAACGTAGGGCTAATCGGTAATTTAGAATAGTCCGTCCATCTGAATGAGAAAATCCAATCTAAATTTGTACATCCCGTGAAATCAGGTGTCGTTTTTAATGAATTTGGTAGAACTATTATTCGGACCGTTTTATTGTCATTCAATGCTCCATCTTGGCATTCGCTAACTGTTTGGGGGATACTATAGAATTCTACCCCACCAAATAAGAATACAAGTTTGTCTTGCTCTTTTGTTAGAAGCGCATCACCGTCAGAATAGAAACTGTTGTTTTCAGAATCTACTTGAATTTTTGTTAGATTAGAGGTTGAAGTAAATGAATAATCGCCAATTCTTTCAACACTTTTAGGAATAAATATATCTTTTACCTTAGTTCTAAAAAATGCTTTAGAACATATAAGTGTTGTTGTATTGTTTATTGTTGCTTCTTGCTTGGCTATAGGTACTCTTATTAAACTTGTTTTATCTTTGGAGTAGAGTATGCCATTTACAGAACAGTAAGTAGCATTGTCTTCATCAACATTAATGTCAGTCAAGGAAGAACAATTATCAAAGGCTCCATATTCGATTTCCTTTATAGATGAAGGTAAACTTATAGTTCTAAGATTAATACATCTTCCTAGAACATAAAGGTCTGCAAAAGCGCGTTTAATACCAACAACTGTGACATTTATTTCATAGTCCCTAGTTTTATTGCCAATAATATCATACCACGTAGCTTTGATAGTTTGAGGAATCGTTAATTCGGTTACCGATGGAGCATAAGCTACATCGGTAACATATGCAACTAAATTCGTTCCATGCGAACTTTTATTTTTGACATAATAATAAATACCATTTATTAATTGAACATCGTAGTTCTTTGCGAATGTGCTTATTGATGATAATAAAGCAACAATAATAAGTATATATCTTTTGTAAAACATCTTTTTGTGCAAAAAAGGCGTGAAACCATTCTGATACTTGTCTAATCATAGGTTACCGCCAAGTGACCTGTACACACAACAAGCACAGAACAGTCCACGCCTTATGAGCGTGAACTTTCTGCCTGCTTGTTCTCGTGTGTAGAATGTTGGCGGTATTCATGATTAGAGAACAAGAGCATAAAAGCTCAATATCCAAAAAGTATAGAACGGAAACGCTGGATTAAAGATTTCGAGGCAAGCTTCGGTTAAAGTCTCTGTTGAGGAAGGGCTATTCTGAGAATGGCACAATCCTTAGCGTTTCTGTCTTGTATAATGTCTGTTTCTTATTTTACTCTATTTTAATGTTTGACAATCCGTGAACTATTACTATCAAAAGAGGGTGAGCCATCGGTATATGACGAACCCTCTTTTATGAGTTTGCTTGCAAAATTAACCAAAAGTATTGGCAATAAAGAATTTGCTATGAAATTTTAACGCAAAAACTGGGGAATACCCCATAAAAGCTATAATTCTAATTATAACCCAACGTCGCCGCCGTCTCCTTCAGAAGAAGATGAGCCTCCGCCTGTCGTTGAGCCTCCGCCGGTTGATGACGAGTCTGAGCCGCTACCGCCCGGCTTGGCGCCTCCGTCTGTTGAGCCGCCCGAAGTGGAAGGGGAGGTAGACTTCTGATTGAGCACCTCACGCTTGTAGTGAGTGATTTCCGTATTTACGTAGTCGATGAATGAGGTGTAGTCCTTCTCGCCAAAGACCAGGGCGAGGGCATTCACCATCTTCACCAATGCACGGTAAGCATCGTCGCTGGCTGTGCGGGCGGTCTTCAATGCTCCTACGGTTATGCCCATCTTCTCGTTGGTGCGCTGCAGGGTGAGGGTTCTTACTCGCTCGTTGGCTTCCTTCAGGTTGGTTACGAATGGCGTCAAGCCCAGCGTGGTGACTTGTGCTGAAAACTTGCCTTCTAGGTCTGTGATGAAGTTGACCAGAAGACCTGTCTCCTTGTCGAGTTGTCCGGCGGTGTTGATCTTGTAGTCCTTGATGTGCTGTGATAGGACCTTGGCAGCCTGAGCCATGTCGGCAACCGGCATGGCGAGGAAGCCTTCAACGGCTTTCTTGTAGCCAGCGTATAGAGCATCACGGTCGTTGTCAGCCTTGGCTATATCATCAGTCAAGAGACTTTTCTGTGAAATTTTCAAGGCTTCGTCTTCTGCTGTAACTGCAGCCTTGAAATTACTGACTAGTTCCGAAGCCTTTTCCTTGACGGCAGTGTCTGCTTCGGCACGTGCAAGAATGTTACTTACAAACGTGAAATGCGCACCGTTATTCATGCGCTGGATGTTGATGTCTGAAATCTCTTTCATGATGTTAAAGATTTTAATTTGACAATTCGTTATGTGCGTTGTCGGATTCCTCCGATTGCAATGGCTAAAATATAAAAATTATCGAGAAAACCGCAACCTTATTGCGAAAATTTTATCATATTGTGAGAAAAAGATAGTTTTTTCCTATAAAAATAGACTTTGATGCCAGTTTTTGGGATGTTTTGAAACAAAATGTTGCCATAAACTGGAATCAGCAGGCATCTTTACATTTTGCGGGTATGGAATCAGGAATCAAAACATCCAACGGCAATTGAAAGTAGCCTTTGATTGCAGTCTGCTGCCCCAACGACACATGAATGTAGGTATTGATTGCAATCAATGGCTTCAATGAGGTTAAAAGTATCTGTTGATTGCAGTCGGCAGTCCCAATGACTCTAAAAGTTGCTGTTGATTGTAATCAAGACCTTCAACTGACATCAAAAATAGAAATGTTTTCTAATCAATGCCCTCCATAACCCAACAAAAAAGCATGGCGCAAATCACTGCGCCATGCCCCAATAAAAGAAAACCTTATAGTCAAAATAGAAATTAGCTATTCTAATACTTCTTCTTTAGTACTGTGCATTCTGAGGATCAAAGTTGGTCCAACCGCTCATCCAGTTGTTGCTGCCATCGAAGGCTCCGATGTAAGTTACGGTGTCGAAACCTGTCCAGCCGGCGAAACTTGCGGCATCGAGCAATGGGCTTCCTGCGATAGGAGTATAGCCATCTGCACCTACCAATGAGGTCCATGAATCAAAATACTTGTTGCTCTGCTCTGCAAAGAAGAAGGTGTTGCTGTATGACTTCTGATTCTTGTCGATATCCTGCTTCTTCGCTGCATCGTAGAGATAATCCTCATACTTCTTGTTGGCATCAGTACCAACGGCATCCATACCAGCGAAATATACATTCTGAAGCTTGAACTTGCCATCCTTGGCATCCTTTACGGTTTCACCCTTCTCACCATCAACAATCAAACCGATAGGCCAGCCTAAGGCTACTGAGTTGATGCAGTTGAGGTTAGAAGAACGGCGAATCTGCATGGCTGACTGGAACTTGCCGAGGGCTGAACCGTTGTTCGGATTGTAGGCTCCGGCTGTGATATAATCGGTGGTGTTCTGGAACTTAGAATCCAATACCTTAGGACCTACGAAGGTGATGTTAGAGAAAGTTGCCTTGGTACGAGGGTCCACGGTAGCACCATCGGCGCAGTTGTCGCTCTCGAAACCGTTGCTCTGAGAGGTATCGGCTATCTTGCTGTCACGCAGAGAAAGACCATACTGCACCTTGCCTGAGAAACCATTATCGGTATCGAAATCATCATCCCAGCCCTTGTAGGCTACGAGATACTTGCAGTTTACAGTACCGCCAAACCACTCGAAGGAATCATCATTGGAATAAGATACCTGAACGTGGTCAATCTCTGTGCCTGAACCTACAGAACCGAAGGTCAAACCGTTGATTTCCTTATCCTTCTGGAATGGATAACCTGCAAACTCGATGCGTACATAGCTCAATGCTCCTGAATTATCAGCATCATCTGCGCCACCATGCTTGGTACGAGGACCACCCTCTATCTGCTGCTCAGTCTGGTTGTTCTTAGCCTTACCGCAGAGGATGATGCCACCCCAGTCGCCAGGCTTTCTGCTGCCTGCAGCCTCTTCAGATGTAAAGACGATAGGCTCTGTGGCTGTACCCTTGGCGATGAGTTTACCGCCACGCTCTGCGATGAGTGCCGCCTTGGTCTGCTTATCGCCCTTGATGATGGTTCCCGGTTCGATGGTGAGCTCAGCGCCATCTGCGATATATACCCATCCCTTGAGGAGATAAGTACCTTTCTTCAAAGTCTGCTTGCCTGTGAAGACGAACTCCTGGTCGCCGTTACCAATCTGTGTACCATTGGCGTTTTCCTTGTCATCTGTTCCGAAGAGAATGTGGTCGCAGGCTTTCAAGCCGCCATTGGTTGTCCACTTGTAAACTACTTCTGGTCCTGGATTTGGAGAAGGAGTTGGATCGTCATTGTCACTGCTGCAACTGCTCAATATGGCAGATGCTGCGAGGATGCCCATGCATCCTAAAAAATACATCTTGTTCATCATTGTTTCCTGTTTTATTAAACAAACATCTAATTATTCTTATTTATTATTTAGAATTTATAGATTGCCTGCAAACCGATGTTTCTGCCCGGCTTGTAGCATCTTGAAATCTCTTCCACTTGCTTCTTGCTTCCGTCGCTATACGTTACATCAGCAAACTGCTTGTAATATATCTTTTCTGCAAGAAGATCTCTTACATTGAGCTTCAGCTCCAGATGGTCTCCGAATTTCTTTGCCAGCGAGAAGTCGATGGTGTTGCGAGGCATCTCGTAGCTGTGAGGCACTCGGGAGTTGGAGTCATCGCCTGTGCTTCCCTCGCTTCTTCCCACACCGATGATTCGCTTGCCTATGCGGTTGTAGAGCAGGGCGATATCCATCTTCAAAGGCTCATTCTTATAGAAGATGCCGGTGTTGATAAGGTATGGCGACTGCCCCTGCATAGGTCTGTCTTCTTCCTTCGCTCCCTTCTCAAACTGCACCTTGCTCTTAATCAGGGCACCATTAAACGACCAGCTGAAATCCTTCAATCCTATGAATCCGAGATTCTTTCTGATGTCCAGCTCCACACCGTAATTGTTGGCGCTCTTTGCATTCTTATAAGAATAAATCAAGTCTGTGCCGCCAGCCACCGTGTAGGTCCACTCGATAGGAGAATCGAAGTGCTTGTAGAAGACTGCCAGCGAAATGAGCTCTCCACGGGACGGATACCACTCATATCGCAGGTCGAGATTATCGACATAACAGTTCTTCAACTCTGTGTTTCCCTGCACATTGCTGGCAAGGTCGAAGTCGTAATACACCGACGACGATACTTCACGGAATTCTGGGTGGTTAATACTGCGGCCATACGACAGTCGCACCTGGTGCTGATCGCTGATTTTGTATGTTGTATTGAGAGAAGGAAAAACATCATCGGTCTTGTAATGACGGCTCGATTCGCTCTTCTCGTAGTCACGGGAATTGGAGATGAGTTCCATATCGTTGTGCTCAAAGCGGACACCGGCTTGGATGCCGAGTTTGCCAAAGGGGAGAGACATCGCCAGGTATCCTGCGCCTAAGGTGTTGTGTCCGCGGTAGTTATTGCGCATCTGCTTTTCCTCCAGAAGATACAGCTTGTCGTAACCCATGTTCGCCTCATTGGAGAGCAGGGTAGGGATGTCGCTGTGGCGGAAGTCGGATGGCATGTTGTTAGCTGAAACATTCCAATTGTAGATGAAGTTGCGGGTCTGGTATTCTCGAGTCCGATACTCCCCATAGGCACCCATTTGCAAGTCTGGCTCAAAGTTGCCAAACTTGAAGTGGTGCTTGTCATTTACACCAAGAGAGAGAATGTGTTCGTTGAGTTGAGTCCACTCGCGGGATATGTCGTTGCCGGTGCTCAGGGCATAAACGCCCGATTCAAGAGCATCGTCGATGAGGTATCTACGACGGTCAGGCAAATGGCGGTTGGCATACGCATACCCGATGCTCCAGTCAAGGGCATCGCTAGTGAAGGTGTGCTTGCCGGTAAGCTGACCGTTATATGTAGTTCGACTGCGGTAGTAATACTCTGCGCTCCGCTCCAGGTTCGACTGGGCGCTCACGCCATCACGCCAGGTATATCGGCTGGTAGCCAACTGGTTGAAGATGTTCTTGAGCTGATACTTGTGGTTGCCGTCCTTGGAAAGGAAGGTGAAGTTGAGCATTGCTCCGAGTCTGACGTTATTATTATACTGGTCGTCAACTGAATGACGAAGATAGTTCGGCTTGTCGTTTGCCGCATCATAGATGCCATAGAGGTTGTTCTCCATGTTCTCGTAGGTGCGGTATTCATTGGTATAGTTCAGGGCTGCGAGCATGCCGAGTGTTCTTCCGCCCAGCATCCAGTGCTGGTTCAGGCTGGCTGCCAGTTTCAGGTCGCCCAGAGGCTTCCTGTTCTTCACGAGCCAATCGTTGTTAAGCCCGTTGCCCAGGAGCGAAGTAGCATAATCGCCCACCGGTTTTCCGTTGGCATCTAGCTGCTGATTCAAGTCAGCATGGATGCCTCCATTCAGGTTTCTCAAGCCATTATCAAAGCCCAGGAAATCGGTTGCGGAACCTTTCGAGTAAGAAAAGTTCTGAAAGGCAGAAGATGTATTCCAGTTTCCGCCCACGGCGATATTGAAACTGTTTTCTGCCGGAATCTCCTTGGTATTGACGATGATGAAACCGCCTGAGTAATCAGCAGGATATTCAGCCGATGGCGACTTCACGATGGTAAGGTTGTCGATTTGCGAACTTGGGATGATATCGAAGGAGAATGCCCTGGAATCAGCCTCAGAACTAGGCACTGCTCCTCCGTTCACCCACACATTGTTATAACGCTGTGACAATCCACGAACCATCACGAATTTATCGTCGATGAGGCTCACGCCTGGCACTCGGCGTATCACCTCACCTGCATTCGTATCCTGAGTACGGGATATTTCCTGTGCCGAAACATTGCTCACGATGACGGGACTGTTTTTGGCGACCTGTATCATTGCCGCATCCGTATTACGCCTTTCCACAGCGGTAACGGTCACCTCCTTCAGTTGCTGTTCATCAGGTTGCAGCGCAATCACCTGGTCTGCGTCCTTCGCCTGAACCCCGTCAATTTTTTGAGTCTTATATCCTACATAATTAATATATAGTGTATATGTCTTTTCTTTATCCAATCCATCGATCTGGAAGTTTCCGTCGATGTTGGTGATAGCCTTCACGTTGGTTCCATCCACAGTGATGACTGCACCGATGAGTGTCTCCTTCGATTTCTGGTCGATAACCACACCCTTAATCTGTTGCGCCCACATTGGCGAGCTAGCCGCCGAGAGCAATCCTAATACAATAATTCCCCTTTTAGCATTCATAACCTATATCGTTTGATTACGGTTGCAAAGGTACGGTGGTTATATTACACCGGGGTTGCAATGAGGTTGAAAGGCATTGACGAAGCTACGACAATGGTGTTACGGGCGGAAATCTGTTGCTTTTTTCGGGGATTTGAATCTTGAAAAACTGGCATTAATATGTTGATTTTGTGTGAAATGTATCTTTTTGCTATGCAAAATGGTAATTATTGTGATTTTTGTTTGGTTGTTAGCGGATTTTATATTACCTTTGCATCTGAATACATATTTTATATAAAACTTGTAATGGATAACGTAGCAATATATAAAATAGGTGTGTTCAAGATAAAGAGAGGAAAAGAGACGAGTATTATAAAAGATAATAATTATAAGAAGAGAAGATATATGAAAATGAAGGTTTTATTTGCTTCCCTGTTGCTGGCTGCTTCAGGGCAAGTGCTGGCACAGTCTTCCGGACAGGTCGGGGGACAGGTCTTCGATGAAAATGGAGAACCTGTAGTGGGTGCACAGATCATGGTGAAAGGTTCTAAAACCGGAACCGTGACCGACATTGATGGTAAGTTCAGCTTGCCGAGTGCCAAACAAGGAGAAACAATTGTAGTCTCTTATCTTGGTATGGATTCACAGACCGTGAAGGCGGCATCGGGAATGAAGGTCAACATGCAGTCACAAGATCGTCAGCTCGATGAGGTCATCGTGGTGGCATACGGCGAGCAGAAGAAATCATCCTTCACGGGTTCTGCAGGTGTAGTGGATGCAGATAAAATTGCCGTGCGCCAGGTAACCAATGTGGTAGATGCCCTCAATGGTCAGGTAGCTGGTGTGCAGATGATAAATACATCTGGCGATCCGTCTTCTACCCCTACCATCCGTGTGCGCGGTATCAGCTCTATCAATGCAGGTCAGGATCCGTTGATCGTGGTAGATGGTGCACCTTATTATGGTTCCTGGAGTGACATCAACCCAGCGGATGTGGCTTCTGTTACCGTATTGAAAGATGCGGCAAGTAATGCACTCTACGGAGCCCGTGGTGCCAATGGTGTCATAATGATTACCACCAAGAATCCGCAGGTGGGCAAGACCGTCATCACTGTTGATGCCAAATGGGGCAGCAATAGCCGTGGCTCTCAGACTTATGATATGATATCCGATCCCGGTCAATATTATGAGACACACTATAAGTCATTATATAATTACTATACCAATGGTAAGGGTATGTCTGCTTATGCGGCTCATGTGGCTGCCAACAATGCGATTGGTGGTTCTTCAGAAAAGGGCGGATTGGGATATATCTGCTACAATGTACCTGAGGGACAGTATCTCATTGGTGATAATGGAAAGCTGAATCCTAATGCCACATTGGGCAACAAAATCTCTTATAACGGCAAGGAATATACGATCAGTCCGGACGACTGGCTCAAGGCGGCTTACCGAAACACCCTCCGACAGGAGTATAATATGAATGTGAATGGTGGAAACGACAGTTCACAGTTCTATGCTTCATTGGGCTATCTGGATAACCCAGGTATCGCGTACGGCTCTCAGTTTAAGCGATATACTGCACGTCTGAAGGCTACCTATAAGGCAAATGAATGGCTGAAGGTGGGTGGTAACGTAAACTATGCCCATACCGTTACAGACTATGCCACTGAGGTAGATTCTGACGGTAACAACAGTTCTACCAATACCTTCTACATGGTCAATACCATAGCTCCTATCTATCCGTTGTATCTTAGAGATGGCAATGGCAATATCATGACTGATGATAATGGTAAGATATATGATTATGGTAACGGAATGAATGCAGGCTTGAATCGACCTGTGCTCTCTCAGCTCAACCAGTTGAAGGATGACCAGCTTCAGGCATCTCATTCTGTAGGCAATACTTTCGGTATCAATGGTTTCGCAGATATTACCCCAACATTTGTCAAGGGACTGAAGATTACCTTGAACGGTACGGTAGATGACTATGAATATCGCTATCAGAGTACCCAGCAGCCTTATTATGGATTTGGTGCAACGACTTATCCTAATGGTAAGGTAACCGTAGGACATTACCGTTATTATACAGTCAACTTCCAGCAGTTGGTAAACTATGCCCGTTCTTTTGGTCTGCACAATATGACATTGCTGTTGGGACATGAGAACTATAAGCAGACTTATGAATACGTATATGGCGGCCGTTCCAACATGTTCTCTTTCAAGGAAAACCATGAGTTGGCAGGTGCTATCACCAATGAGCCTACTTATTCCAACCAGACCAATTATAACACCGAAGGTTTCTTCTTCCGTGGCATGTATGATTATGATGGCAAGTATTTCGGTCAGGTATCTTATCGCCGTGACGGTTCATCCCGCTTCTCTCCAGCCCATCGTTGGGGTGATTTCTATTCTTTCGGTGGTGCCTGGATACTGACCAAGGAAGATTGGATGGCAGGCACCAAGTCTTGGCTCGACATGCTGAAGGTGAAATTCTCTTTCGGTCAGCAGGGTAACGATGCCATCGGTAACAACCGTTATCTGGATACTTACGGCATCGGTAGCATGAATGGCGACATGGCGCTGACCTTTGCTTCAAAGGGTAATGATAAGATTACCTGGGAGACCAATACCAATATCAACGCAGGTCTTGAATTCGAACTCTTCAAGGGTCGTCTGACTGGTGATGTGGAGTATTTCTACCGCAAAACCACTGACATGCTCTGTTTCATCAGCGTGCCTATGTCAATGGGTTATGCAGGCTATTACTCTAATGTGGGTAACATGGTGAACCGTGGTGTAGAACTGAATCTTGCAGGAGATGTAATCCGCACCAAGGATTTTGCGTGGAACATCAATCTCAATGCCACCCACTATACCAATGAGATAACGAAGCTTTTTGATGAGAACAAGAACGAGATGCTGAGCGGATATGCCGGTTATCATAACGGTTCTTATTATTATGGTGAAGGATTGCCTATCTACACCTGGAGATTGAAGAAATATGCGGGCGTAAATGAGAAAGGAGAATCCACATGGTATGTTGAGAACGAAGATGGTTCGCTGGGCAAGTCGGCAAAATGGTCGGAAGGCTCTTACTTTGCCTGTGGCGACCCGACTCCGGATCTTTATGGTGGCTTTGGCACATCGTTGTCGTTTAAAGGTATTGATGTCGGTGTGAACTTCACTTATTCCATCGGCGGCAAGTCTTACGATTCAGGTTATCAGAGTCTGATGAGTGTTCCTCATGATAGCTGGACAGGTTTTAATTTCCATAAGGATATGCTGGATGCCTGGTCTCCAAATAACAGAGGATCCAACATCCCTCGCCTCCAGTATAATGATACGGATGCAAGCTCATCTTCTGATCGCTTCCTGATTAATGGAAGTTATCTCAACCTGCAGAGCATCAATATCGGTTATACCTTGCCAAAGAGCCTGACACGTCGTTTGGGCTTGACTAAGGTTCGTGTCTATGGTGCGGCAGACAATGTCTATTTGTGGAGCAAGCGAAAGGGATTCGACCCTCGTACAAGTTTCACCGGCTCACCTAGCAACGAGCAGTATGCGTTTGTTCGTACCATCTCTGGTGGTATTACACTTCAATTTTAAACTGTTAGATAAGGAGATTTTTATATAGATAAGGAGAATTTTATATGATGAACAATATATTTCGCAAGGTTTCTCTGTTCACAGTAGTGCTCTCTTCATGCTTGATGATGCAGAGCTGTCTGGAGGAGGAACTGCCAAAGGATTATGCAACAGGCAGTCAGGTGCAGGGGTCTGAGACGGCTCAGCAGGGCTTGCTGACCGGATTGAGTGCCTATATGGTAAAGAGTGGTGTGTATGGCGACGGTTCGGCTTACGACAACGGTTATCCCAGCCAGATGATTATCCGTGATGTGATGACAGAGGATTTTCCGGTTTACAATGCAGATTACGACTATTTCTCGTCTATAGAGAATGGTAAGGGACTCCGTAGCCCATTCAATTACACCTATTTCTACTATTATGGCTTAGTGAACAATGCCAACAGTATCATCTCGTCGCTCGATGTGGAAGGAGCATCTGAATCAGCAAAGGCGTCTGCCGGTGTAGCTTATGCTTACCGTGCTTTGGCATACCTGGATATGGCAAGAATGTTTGAATTCAAGAAGACCGGATTCTCTGACTTTGATGCCAAAGCAGCCAAGATAATGGGACTTACCGTGCCTATCGTGACCGAGAAGACTACAGGCGAGGAGGGTAAGAACAATCCTCGTGTACCTTATTATACCATGTATCGCTTTATCCTGCACGACCTGAATAAGGCCGAGGCATACTTGAAGGGCTATAAGCGTACGGGCAAGGATCAGCCGGATGAGAGCGTGGTAGATGGTTTGAAGGCACGCTTCTGGTTGGAACTGGGTTCTCGTTTTTATGATTCGGCAGATGATCTGACAGCCCAGTTGGCTCATGAGAATGATGCTGACGGCTATGATGCCTTGGGCATTACGGCGGTTAATGACTGTTTTGCCAAGGCTGCCTCATACGCACAGGCTGCCATCGACAATTCCGGTTGCCAGCCAATGTCTCAGAGCGAATGGTATAATAAGAAGACAGGTTTCAATACTGCTAATTCTTCCTGGATATGGAAGGCTTCGCTGGGAACAAAGGAGCAATTGGGCAGCTGGTACTATTCCTGGATGGGTACGGTATCTTCTGAATCTACCGCATTCTCCATGGGTGGTTATGGCAAGGCTTACCGTATGATAGGTGCTTCGCTCTATAATCAGATACCTGATGCCGACTGGCGAAAGAAGACTTGGGTTGCCCCTGAGGATGCTGGCAAGGCTGAGGTTCCGGCAGGCTATTCTACCTTGCTGGATGGAGCAGGATGGGCTAAACTGCCTGCTTACACCAACCTGAAATATCATCCGGGTTCAGGTAACTTGTCTGACCTCTATGTGGGCTGTTTGTGTGATATTCCATTGATGCGTGTAGAAGAGATGTATCTCATCTATATTGAGGCCATTGCCCATACAGAAGGGGTGGATGCTGCCAAGACCGTCTTGAATGATTTCATGAATGCTTATCGCTATACAGATGGCTCTTATGAGTGTCAGGCTACAGACATCGAATCACTTGAAGATGCCGTGCTGCTTCAGAAACGTATCGAACTCTGGGGAGAGGGACTGCTGTATTTTGATTATAAGCGTCTTAAGATAGCTGTTGTCCGCACCTATACGGGTACCAACTTCCTGGAGAGTCACCGCTTGAATTCCAAGTATGGTTTCGTGGCTCCATGGATGGATTGTTATATCCCTGAATATGAGAAGAGTTCTAATCCGGCTGTGGTACTGAATCCTGACCCTACAAGTGTGGTAGAGGCAAAGAGTGAGTAAATGAGGAGATTTTTCAATCTTTAAAATGGAATTGACAATGAAGAATATAAAGTTTTTTAGATATTTGGGGCTTGCCATCTCGGCTGGTCTCCTGTTGGGGTTCTCTTCCTGCAGCGATGACGATGATTATGCGCCAGGCAATCCTGCCCCAGACAATTGCATGGGAGTGTATTTTGATGCCGGCAATGCGGCAGGGTTTATTCTTACTCCAGACCAGGAAACCGTTGATGTGAAGGTTTGCCGTAAGGTAGCCGCTGAGGCTGCGAGTGTTCCTGTCAAGGTAGAATATACTGATACAGCTGCCATTCAGGTGCCTGCTACGGTGGAGTTTGCCCAGGGCGAGAAGGAGGCTACGCTGACCATTTCTGTAAAGGGCTTGACACCTAAAAAGAAATTTGGTTTCAAGATAGATGTCGATGAAGCCTATGCCGATCCTTATACCAAGCAGGATGGCAGTACGGTGCTGCAGTCGTCGGTGCTGGTTTCTCAGTGGACGAAAGTACTGGAGAATGTGCAGTTCTATTACGCAGGTTTCACAGATTTGCCTGTTACCTATTCTGATATCTACCAGCTGGAAGGTGTCAATCAGTTTTATATCACCAATATGTTGGGGTCGGGTGCTGATCTTTATTTCAAGATTGATGGCACTTTCAATGCCGATAATCTGGCTGATTGCTCCGGAGAACTGGTTCCTGAGGAAGGAAAGGGTGCTGCCATATATGACTATCAGACTTATAAGCAAAACTATATCGTAGCAGGTGTTGATTCTTCTACAGGTGACTATTTGTGGAACTGGACGGTAGGAGATGTAAATATCAACTCTTTCATGTGGTATGGTGGATATGGCTATAGTACCTATTCTTATATAGACTTCACACAGAAATACATCTATCTGAATGGATATATAAATTCCAGTGTTGAGCAGCAGTCTGTAAATGTGTATGGCGTTTGGTAGAAATATCGAATGATTTCCTAAAGATTTTGGACTTATGAAGAAGATTTTTATATTTTCTCTGATGTTGGCTTCTTTCCTTTGCTCTGAGGCAAAGGAAAGGAGCCTTCAGCAGAAATTAGAGATAGCCAGTGAGGTGCTGGGGGAGCGTTTGCCTTCTGTTGGCGGGAAAACTTCTCGTGGAGGAGCAGGTGAGAACCTTCGGGTTATGCGCCAGACGGATGCTTATACGGTTGTAGGACGCAACCGGAACGGATTTGTAGTTCTCGCCAATGATGATGCGTTCAAGGCTGTGATAGGTTATTCTGGCGAGGGTACTTTTGGTGATAATCCTGCCTTGGGCTGGTTCTTGGATAGAATTAATGACGCTTCACTTCGTGCTGCTTCTACGGGTTATCAGGTTATCCCTGCAGGTTGCAAGTCGAGTGTTGAGCATCTGGTTACTACAAAATGGGGCCAGGATGCTCCTTTCAATAGCCAGTGCCCACAAGTGAATGGTAAAAACTGCTGGGTGGGTTGCGTGGCTACGGCTATGGCACAGATTATGTCTGTATATCAGTATCCATCCCGTGGCAAGGGTGTCGCTTCTTATAACGTCGGCGATGAGAAACGTACTGCTATGCTGAGTATGGGTGAGTATAAGTGGACGGAGATGTTGCCTGCTTATTCGGGTGATAACTTCAGTTCTGAACATGCTGCCGCAGTAGCCAAGCTGATGTTTCATTGCGGTTGTGTGGCTGGTATGAATTATTCTCTTGATGGCAGCGGCGCATCTTTGCCAGATGCTGCGGCTGGAATGGAGAAGCATTTCGGCTATCTTACCCAGTATTATGGCTATAAGGATTATCCCCAGGCCAATAACTATGATGATGCAGCCTGGAAAAAGGTTATTTACCGGGAATTGAGCGCCGGGCATCCTATTCTGTATGCCGGTACATCCAATAAGCAGGGAAACGACAAAACATCTTCCCATGCTTTTGTGCTGGATGGTTATGATGCTGATGGAAACGTAGGAGTGAATTGGGGGTATGGTGGTTTAGGTGATGGCTATTTCGACTTGAGCCTCCTTCCTCTGGAATATACGGATAACGGTGTCTCCGTTGATGAGGAGTATCAGTGGTATCAGGAAATGGTGGTTATTCATTGCCCTGATGATGGTGAAATAGATTATGATTTGACTTCGGGATTAACTCCTGTTGTCGGTGTTACTAAGCCTTGCAGTTCCGATGTTTATGATATCAATGGCCGAAAGGTATCGCTCTCGGCAAAACATGATGGTATCTATATCCGTGGTGGCAAGAAATATACTGTAAAGTAGGATTCTCATCAATTGCAGATAATAAATAAATCCCGACAGGTATGTTGTTGCCTGTCGGGATTTGTTATTATATATAGGTATCTTTTTCTTTCTTTCATCAGTCAGTAATAACCATGCAGAGTTTGAGCACATTTTCCTCGAAGTGCTCCTTGTCTATGGCATTGTTCTTGAGCATGGAACGATAGTTATATACAGTTTGTGGCGAATAAGAAAGGATGCCGGCTATTTTTGAACTTTCGGTGATGCCTAATCTTAACAGGGCGCATACACGGAGGATAGGGGGCATTTCGCCGTTCTCTTTCAGCTGGATGTGAGCCGATTCGGTAAGCTGCTTGTTCAGCTCGCTTACAAAAGTTGGGTACAGAGACAGGAATGCCTTGTCGAATTCAGTCAGAAACTCCTTGTTCTCCTTTTCTGTACTTGATGAGGAAGAGAGAAGACTCAGCAGTTCCTTGCTCTGGTTGGCTTTTATCTTTCTTACTGCCAAAGTACGCAGTTTGCTGTTCCTCTCTATGTTTTTATAGCACAGGTCTATATACACCTTCACCAGTCTCTCGCGTTTCTGATTGGTATCTTTCAGCTCGTCGTTGATGAGATGTAGCTGACCGTTGAGCTTTTCCATTTTGTCAGACGTTGCCGAGATTTCATCTTTCTTTTGTTTCAGCAGCCTGTTCTTCTTGCGGATGAACAGACTGCTAATACCTACTCCAAGTAGGAGCAGGATAATGACCAATAGGGCGATGTTGAGCAATCTGTTGGTTGTTTTGATGTCATCTGTATAGGCATTGGTAATCAATTGTAATTTGGATGAAATCTCAATGCGGCGCAACCGGCTTTTGTAGGCATAAGCATCTTCCAGGGATAGGTTGATGTATTCCTGGGCTTTGTTCAGACTTCTGGTCTTATGTTTGTAGATGAAGAGTGCGATGTCTTGCAGAGCGACATTTTCTTTTGTGGCAGAAGTGATGTCTGAGATGGCTGCAACCAGGAGGTAATGCTCCATTAGCTCTAGGTTGTTGGCTTTCTGATAGACTTCTGAAAGCGCAAAGGCGGTCATGGCATGCAGACGGCTGTTGGCCTTTTCCATACTCAGTGCCTTTTTGTAGTATTGGATGGTCTTGTTATTGTTGGGATGATTGCTGAAATAGTATAATTCTCCCATCAGGTAGTAATAGAATGCATCTTTCTTTGGCGACAGTTCTATTGCTTTCTTCAGGTATTCCACTTTTTTCAGGTCGTAATTCTTGCTGAATTCATTGTTTTCACAGTAGGTTGACCAGTTGTTGTATAGTCCATACATTGTATAATAGTATAGAAACTGATAGTCACGTGGTTCTTCCTTAGGCTCTATCTTCTGCAAAATTTCCTTTGCTTCTGCATAGAATCCACGTGTGATCAATAACCTGGTTTGGCTAAGCTGGAATCTTTTGTTAAAAAAGATATTGTTACTCTTTTGGGCAAGGATAAGACCTTTGTTTACGTAGGTCATCGCCGAGTCGTATTCGTAGGCTTTGTATTCGTTGGCGAGTTGTTCGTATAGTTTTAATTTGTCTTCGTTGCTGGTAACATACTTGGCTCCTTGCTTGATTTCGTTTAAGCTTTTCTCTTTTAACTCTACATAATGGGCACGTTGTGCCAGGGCAGCATCCAGTTGCTTGTATAGCTGGTTGTTGTCTCCTTTTACGTATATCGGCTGTATCATCAGGGTGATGATTATAATGATAAGATGTCTCATATTTCCTATGTTTTTAGATTCCGCTGCAAAAATAATAAAAAACATTGAGAATCTCGCATCTACTAGCCGCTTTTTTTTGAGAATTCGCAAAATCTTGATATTCAGAGCTGTGAGATTGGTTCTAGATACCGACAATCTACCAAAAGCCTACTATTCGCACCAACTTATTGATTTTTGCCGTACTTTTGCAGCAACAAACAATTTTAATCATAATAAACCTATTAAATTATGGATAAAACGAACTTTTCAAAGAAAGCAGGTCTGCTGATGGCAGGATGCTTGATTACTTTAAATGCTTTTGGTCAGGCTACCATTAAAGGACAAGTGGTGGATGCCACCGGCGAACCAGTCATTGGTGCCAGCATTCTGGTAAAGGACACAAAGAATGGAGCTGTATCAGACTTGGATGGCGGTTACACGCTTAATAATGTGAAGGATGGTGCAGTCTTGGTATTCTCTTATTTGGGCTACCGCACTCAGGAGATTCCGGTAAAGGGAAATCATGTCATCAATGTGACGCTGAAGGAAAACGATGAGGTGCTCGACGAGGTGCTTGTCGTGGGTTATGCTGTGGGCAGCAAGCGCACGGTGTCGGGTGCTGTCGACCGCATCAAGAAAGAAGATATGAACAAGGGTGTGGTAACCAGTCCTGCCGAGGCGTTGAAGGGTAAGGTTGCTGGTGTTGTCATCTCACAGGCTGGCGGCGATCCAACCAGTTCCCCAAGCATTCGTGTTCGTGGTACTTCTTCTCTTTCAGGTGGTAACGATCCGTTGGTTATCATTGATGGCGTTTTTGCTGATATGACGATGTTCAATTCTCTGGCACCTGGCGATATTGAGAGTCTTACCATCCTGAAGGATGCTTCAGAGACTGCCCAGTATGGTTCACGTGGTGCTTCCGGTGTCATCGTTGTAACTACAGCCAAAGGCAAGTTGGGCTATTCCAGCCTGAGCTACAATGGCCAGTTCGGTGTTAATACAGTCTATAAGAACCTGGACTTGATGTCGGCTTCAGAATATCGCGAGACAGCCAAGTCTTTGGGTCTGACCTATACCGATATGGGTGGCGATACCAATTTCCTCGATGAGATTGAGCGCAATGTGGGTCTCACCCAGAATCATAATATCTCTTTCTCTTCAGGTACAGATACATCCAGTCTGCGTGCTTCTCTGGGATTCGTTCTCCGTCAGGGTGCCTTGAAGAATTCTGATATGAAGAATTTTACAGCAAAGTTGGATGGTACACAGTATCTCTTCGACAAACATCTGAAGCTGGAATTGGGCATGTTCGGTTCTCAGCGCAATAGCAATATCCAGTATGATATGCACAAGATGTTCTATTCTGCTACAGCTTATAACCCTACTTATCCTCATGTGAGAAACGACAAGGGAGAATGGGATGAGGATCTGCTTGCCAATGAAGTCTGGAATCCACTGGGATTGCTAGATATTGATGACTTCTACAAGGATGCCTCTGTCAATGTTCATGGCAAGGCAACTGTCAACATCATCGACGGACTCTCTGTAAGTGCCTTTGGCTCATACAATTATTGGAACCGTGACAATAAGTTCTATATTCCTAACAATATCCAGATGGGTAAGCTGAACGGTAACGGATGGGCTTATATCGCCAATACCAACCGCAAGGACTATATGGGCAACATCATGGTGAATTTCTCCAAGGATTTCGGTAAGCATCATATCGATGCCTTGGCTCTGATGGAGGGACAGAAATATACCTACGACTGGAACTCACAGGAAGCACATGGATTTGACACCAACTACTTTAAGTTCAATAACATGAAGGCTGCTGCCAATGTGAGCTGGGGTAATCTGCAGTCTAACTATACCGAATATACCCTGAGTTCTTACATGGCTCGTGTCAACTATATGCTGGCTGACAAATACATCGCTACCGTCAATGTCCGTACCGATGGTTCTTCTAAGTTGGGTGCAGGTCAGAAGTGGGGCTGGTTCCCATCAGCTTCCTTGGCATGGGTAATCAGCAACGAGCCTTGGATGAAGAAAATCAAGCAGATAGATAATTTCAAGATTCGTGCAGGATATGGTGTAACCGGTAATCAGGATGCCATCGATCCTTATACTTCTCTCGCCCTGATGGAGCCTAATGGTGTAACTACCGTCAACGGCGCAACAAGTACTACTTTTGCGGTTACCTCCAACAGCAACCCTGATCTGAAATGGGAGGTAAAGAAGACATTTGATGCCGGTTTCGACCTGTCGATGTTCAAGCAGCGCCTCAATGTAACCTTCGACTGGTATACTTCTGAGACATCAGATATGCTTTATACCTATACCGTGCCAGTACCTCCTTTCACTTACGACCGTCTGTTGGCAAATATGGGTACCATGACTAATATGGGATTCGAGCTGGCTGTTCGTGGTGACATCATCAAGACGAAGGACTTCACCTTCAATTCCGGTCTGAATTTCTCTTATCAGAAGAATAAGCTGAAGAAGTTGAGCGGTACCTACAAAGGCCAGCCTATGACAACGAGCGAGCATATCTCTGTTGCCACCGTAGGTGCAGCAGGTCTGGTACATAACAATGGCGTAACCTATCTCATTGAGGGACAGCCTGTAGGTGTATTCTATCTGCCTCACTGCACAGGTATCGATGAGAATGGACAGTATATCATCGAAGACCTTGATGATAATGGTACTATTGATACAGGTGACAGTGGCGACCGCAAGGTTTGCGGACAGGCTATCCCTAAGTACTTCCTCGGTTGGGATATGAACTTCAAGTACAAGAACTGGGATCTGAGTATGCAGTTTAACGGTGCTTTCGGTCATAAGATTTACAATGCCACATCCATGACCTTGAACAATATGAGTAATTTCCCAACCTATAATATCCTGAGCGGTGCACAGCATCTCAACAATGGCAAGGGTATCCATGATGTTCAGATTTCTGACTACTGGTTGGAAAAAGGTGACTATATGAACTTTGAATACGCTTCTCTGGGCTACACCTTCACCAAGGATATGCTCAAGTGGAAGTTTATCAACAACATTCATCTGTCGTTGTCGGTCAACAATATCTGTACCCTCACTGGTTACAAGGGCTTGACTCCAATGATCAACTCAGCAACCATCAGTGGTGACAATCTGGGTATCGACGACAAGAACATCTATCCTCTGAGCCGTACTTATACTTTGTCGCTCTCAGTGAATTTCTAGATGTTTACGCTAGTATATAATGGATTATATTATTCTTATCAAGAACTACATTATTAATATATAAAGGATTACAGTTATGAAACAATATATTATAGGTTCGATGCTTCTTTCATCGATATTGCTGGCTAGTTGCTCACTGGAAGAGACTCCACGAAGCAAGTTTTCAGAGCAGGAGGCTTTCAGTACCCCTAAGCTTACCTACGTAAATACGGTGGCTAATGTATATTCTTCCATCGGAAATGGATTGTATGGAAGTGATGGCGGCTCTGTGCATACCTTCCAGGAGTTTTCTTCTGATGCCAGTATAATTCCAGGTCGTCAGGGTGACTGGGTGGATGGTGGAGCTTGGCAGAACATCTTCCTCCACAACTTCGAGTCGTCTGTAAGCAAGTATAACGACGTATGGAACAACCTGTATCGTGTCATTGGACTTTGCAACTCATCCATCGACCGACTCAACAAGTACCTGGGCGATCATCCGGAGTATGCAGACTATGTGTATGAGTTGAGAGCTCTGCGTGCCATCTATTATTATTATGTGATGGATCTCTTTGGACAGGTGCCATTGGTTGTTTCATCAGAAATAAACGCTAACGAGGTGGCGCAGTCCAACCGCTCTGATGTCTTCAAGTTTGTTACTTCAGAATTGGCTGAGTGCATTCCTCATCTTTCAGACAGTAAGAGTCAGAACGAGGGTGAGTATTATGGTCGAATTACCAAGGCTGTGGCATATATGTGTATGGCAAAATGTGCCATCAATGCACCAGTCTATACCATCGATGATACTGCCCCTACCAGCTACAATGCCTTTGTGGGAACAGACAAGAGCGGCAAGGCTACTGCCAGCGAGGAGCTGGGAAAGAATGTTTCGGAAATGGGTAAAGGGATTAACATCACTTTGGATGGAGAAACTCGCAATGCCTGGGAAACAGCTGCCTATTGTGCTGACCAGATTACCAGCTTGGGTTATCGCCTGCAGCCTAGCTATGCCGACAACTTCATCGTTGCCAACCAGAATTCCGTAGAGAACATCTGGACCCGTCCGAACGACTGCGTTAACTATAAGATAGAGGATTACAACATCGTCCGTACCCTGCATTACAACCATGGCGGTGCCATCGGTTATCAGGGCTGGAATGGAGCCTGCTCTTCCAAGCAGCAGATGCTGGTATATGGCTATGGAACGGATAACCCGGATCCTCGCCTGAAACTCAACTTCTATACCGACAAGGATTATATGGAAGAGACGGGCAAGGCTGTAGAGGATGGTGCCACAGACAAACCACTGGAGTATATGCCACTAGCTGTAAAGGTGGATTTCTCAGCAACCGACGACCCTCATGCCATGAAGTGTGCCGGTGCCCGAATGAAGAAGTATGAGTTTGACAAGTCTACAACCCAGCAGTATAGCTTCAACAACGACCTGGTAATCTGGCGTTATGCTGATGCCTTGCTGCTGAAGGCTGAGGCAGAATATCGTATGGGCAACAAGGCTGAGGCTCTCACAATAGTCAATGAGGTTCGTGCCCGTGTCTCTGCTACTCCTCGTACAGAGCTTACGCTCAATGATATCCTGGATGAGCGAATGCTGGAACTGGCTTGGGAGGGTGTTCGACGCCCAGACCAGATCAGATTCTGCACCTTTACAGAGCCTACGGCTGACCGTTTCAATGGGGTGACCCACAATGCGTCTGCAGGTGATTACAATGATGATACGCAGGGTTATACCATGGTTTATCCAATCCCTTATGCCGTGCTCAACTTGAATAAGAATCTCAAGCAGAATCCAGGATATACTAAATAGTCAATCATAAACTAAAAAGAAGAATAATATGAAAAAACTCTTTTTGCTCGCAAGCCTTCTGTTGGCTTTTGGC
>OQVP01000144.1_pt1 | contig 25932 bp, 44 predicted proteins | sample 1691541 | NCBI WGS metagenome assembly OQVP01 (sample SAMN03418258, study PRJEB22391) | human gut metagenome | biome: human-gut; feature: organic feature; material: feces | host: Homo sapiens | place: Tanzania | collected 2013-01 | reverse complement strand
ATTTGTGACAGTGTAGCAAAACTGGGATTTACAAACCGTGGCGTCAAGTATTCAGACGGTCTTTATGTGCTTAAGAATACAAAATCACCGGCAATGCTGATTGAGTGCTGCTTTGTGGATGATGTAGACGATTTTCAGCTTTATGAGTGCTCTAAAATGGTACAGGCTATTTATGACGGTCTTTCCATTGAAGCGGTAGAAAATATGGAAGAAAAGAAGTTGTATTATGTCATTGCCGGAGTATATTCTTCGGAAGAGAATGCAAAGGCGTTTGCAGAATCACTTGCAAGTAAGGGTTACCTGATGAATGCAGACGGCAATCTTATCCGTGGCATTACAACGCAAATTAAAGAAATGTAACAAAAAGGGGGTGTCGTTGTGGCATCCCCCTTTTTTTATCTTACGCCTAAAGTTCCATCGGAATTTAGGAATCCGACAATATATCCGATTTTATCATCAATATCGTTTTCCATAAATACAAGATTACTATTAATAACCGAAATGTATTCCCATATCTTCTTTCCATTGATAATTTTGTGGGTTTTCTGTATTAGATAGATATATCCGTCAAGAGTGACGATGCAGAGTTCGCCGTCAAGAGCATCACGGTCGGCAGAAATCAAAACAACTTCTCCTTGCATGAAATATGGCATAAACGAATTGCATGGGATTCTGAATCCACAGTAAGCCTTATTTTTTACAGATTCCGGTAGTTGATCTATACACACGCTTTCCATGACGTTTGTAGTCATTAAATGGCTGTCAATATAGCTTGGAGCAAAAACCGAAATATATTTTTTGCCGTGTTTCAATTTTGAATTAATTTTCTTTTGATGCCGGATAAAATATCGCACCATGTATACGGAATGTTCCGGTAGTGCCTTGCATATGGCTATGGACTCCTGTGTAACTGGATCAATACAGTTTGCACCAATCAGATCATCAACGCTGATCCTCAAAGCCTTTGCAATGGAAACGACCGTTGATAGTTGAATATCCTTTTTCCCCTTATCATAAAGGATATTATTCAGTGTTGCGGCAGATATTCCTGTTAGTTCCGTAAATTCGCTTTGCGTCATATCCGGTTGTCCGGTATACAACTTAATGTTGTTTCTCAAATTCTCAATACAATTTTCTGAATCATTTGAGATTTTTGTCGATAAATAGCGCATCCTTTCTTCCGATAGCATAGTTTTCCCCTTTCACAACCGTGTTAAAATGTAATTGTCTTCCAGAAAGGAAGATACAAGTTCCGGTTTTGAGGGCGGTGTTTATTGGCGTTTTCACCGTCCTCATTTAAAATATTATAAAACCGTGTGAAAAATCATACAAGAAAATATTGTGTAAAATATTGCATTATGCGATAAATTATTTGATAATTTAAATGTGCGGAAAGGGAATTGAGAGGTGCGAAGTGGAAGAAGAGGACTATCGGAATGAAATCATCAAAATGGTACAAAATGTAAAGCAGCTTGATATATTGATATACATATACAATATATCGAACGACATTATCTCGGAGGACAAGTAAAATGAGCAGAGTAGACACAACTAAAGAGGGATTTGAATATGTAGGAATTAAGCTGACCGATAAACAATTTGAAGATCTTTGTTCTTTAAATCAGCTTATAGCATCGGACGATTACAGAAAAAGAGTACCAGTTTTTAGCATTGTTCTGGTACTCAAAAACTTAGGTTTGCTTCCGGAAGAAATGATTTGCAATGAAATCGAATCCGAAAGCGACATGGATTTAGAAGAATTGTTGCAAAGAAAATTCGGGAAAATCATAGAATAATTTTTAAAGGAGTCACGTAATGGGAGAAGAAGATTATAAAAAACATATAATTGATATGATAAATAAAATAAATGATGCAGGTACATTAGAATACCTGCATACATTCATAAGGTTATTTTTGATGAAATGGGGTTAGTCCTCGTTTTTACTTCTGGATAACATTGATTCTATCATGTCCATTACAATTTCCTTATCTCTTTGGGAAAGTAAAGAGTATTTATAATAGAAATCAAAATCTTGTTCTGCTTTTGCAGCAGAATCTTTTCTTTCAAAAGGAACATCAAAACCCATTAGCCACGCTTCCGTTACGTTAAGAGCCATGCCGAGCATAACTAGTTTATCTTGGCTTGGTTCTGATTTCCCAGAAAGATATTGGCTAATATCAGATTTATTCATCTTAACATCAAATTTTGCACAATATGGAAGTGCTTTATTAAGAATATCCACTTGCCTTAAATTCTGTTCTTCCATTATCTGTTTTAATCTTTCCGAGGTAGTGAACCTTTTCATTATTTATAACCTCCTTTCCAATAAGAATATATCATTGTTTGAACAAAAGTTCAAGACATAAAACTTAAAAAGTTAAAATAATTGAATTTTTATATTGACATGGCTTATGTGCGGTGATAATATACAATTAGTTAAAAGAATTGAACTTGAAGGGAGGTTTGAGGATGGCTTTTAATTATAGCAAGTTGAAGGGGAGAATAGTGGAAAAGTATTCGAATCAATCCAATTTTGCAAAAGCATTTGGATGTTCGGAACGCACGCTCTCTTTAAAAATGAACGGAAAGAGACCTTGGAAGCAACAGGAAATCTTGACTGCTATTAAACTTCTTGATTTATCAGAGAATGATATACAGGAATATTTTTTTACCACAGAAGTTCAAAACATTTAACTTCGGAGGGGAAGTTTAGTAAAGAGAGGTGATAAATACGAATGATCTAGTTCGCATAGGAGAAGCTGATATCTCCATAAAGGAGTACAACGGACAACGTGTAGTTACATTTAAGGACATTGATGCGGTTCACGGTAGACCGGACGGAACGGCAAGACACCGCTTTGCGGAAAACAAGGATCGGTTTATTGAGAATGAAGATTACTTTATAGTAACACAGAAAAGCATTGAAAATACTGAATTGGACGAAAAACGTCCAATTGGAATTGAGACAGTCAGCCCGAGAGGAACAGCGCTCATTACAGAACAGGGTTATCTGATGTTAGTGAAATCATTTACCGACGATTTAGCATGGACGGTTCAAAGACAATTGGTAAATGGATATTTCAAGGTACGGAAAATTTCCAACGACGAATTGTCACCGGAATTGCAAATGTTACAAGGTTTGTTGAATCAAATGGTGAACAAAGAGTTAGAGGACAAGGAACGGGATAGAAAGATTTCCATTGCACAGGAAACAGCGCAAAGGGCAGTAGAAACAACCAATAACATCAAGGAAGCCGTAAAGCCTGTACTAGATAATTGGCGAGCAGAGATAAAAAGCAGAATAGCGAAGATAGCGCCTAAAGCGAATATGAGCTATGGAATCTTACAGGCGGAAATGTACAAGGAACTCGAACGTAGGGCAGGTGTTGATTTGAATAGGCGTGTCAACAACATGAAACAGAGAGCCAAAGATTCCTGCGGCACAAAGAAACAGATAGATGATATCAGAAAAATTGATGCGGTTGAACAGGATAAGAAACTGCGCGAGATTTACTCCAAAATTGTTACTGAATACGAAATCAGATATTGCGCTTAGAAAAGAGGTGAAATTATGAAGAAAAATGAAGCATTGGCGGTGTTCAATTCAAGAATTGTAAATAATCAGGTTGAAACTGAATTTTTGCATGATAAGCAGGAGCTTAAAAGTGAAATAAGAAAACTTGCGGATAATGATGAGGGTTTTGAGGACGTAGTTTTTGAACTTGGATGCTCTGTATTGGCAAAGGAATACTTGAAGCAGATTAACAATAATGAATCGGAATAATGTTTTTTAGAAAGGAGCAGAAATGAAAAATCGAGAGAAATACGCAGACTTTCTTATTGAGTGTGCAATACGTGGAGTAGGAGTTGCAGTTACAAAGGACGGTAAGCCCTGTAATTGTACGGATTTAGAGTGTGGAGATTGCCTTTTTGATGATCCGTCTTTGGATTGTGCAGAAATGACGAGAAAATGGGCGGATGCAGAGTACGAAGAGCCGGAAGTAGACTGGAGCAAAGTGCCGGTCGATACGAAGATGTGGGTTAGGAGCGCAAAAGATAAGCCGTGGATTCCAAGACATTATTCGGGAATAAGAGATTGTTTTGGAAATCCGCTTGTATTTGAAGATGGATGCACATCATTTTCTTGTGAAAGAAATTCTTGTGGGGAACCGATGCTAGGAGTTTATCTTGATTACAAACTTGCGGAGGATATCGAATGAAAAAGAAATTGATTGTGTTTCTTCCTATTATAATGGTGTTTCTTTTATCCATTCCAGTAAAAGCAAATAACAAACCGTTTGTGATGCACACCACGGCATATTGTCAGGGAACGATAACCGCAAGTGGAGCAAAGGTCAGACGTGGCATATGTGCAGTGAAAAGAGAGTGGATCGGAAAACTCGCCATTGTGTACGAATGCAAGGACGGAGAGATCGGAGATGTTATCGGATATTACGAATGCCTTGATACAGGTTTTGGTGGTGATGCTGACGGTGACGGTATTGGAAGCATAGAAGCCGGAAGATGTATTGATGTTTACTTCCCGACATTGGAAGAATGCAAGGATTGGATGAAGCAGACAGGCGGCAAGGTATACGTGCAGCTTGTAGATGCAGAAGGATAGGAAGAGGGTGAAGAAAATGTATATACCGCCTTTTTGGTGCGGAGTAATAGCTACGATGTTAGTAGAATTGCCGGTATCAATTATTATGGCATTTGCCGTAAGAACAAAACCGGAGAAAGGAGAGGAAGATGATGATTGTAACTAATTTCAACGAAATGAGCATAGAGGAACTGGAAGCTATTTGCGACACGCTCCACATGGAATTATCCATCAATGATGGAAAGATCGTAGGGGCAGAGAAATAGCACCTACAACGACCGGTAAAATCAGAATAGGTGCTATAAAATGAATCAGCTATTGCTTTTTCATGCCCTATTATACCGGAGAAAGGAAAGATAAAAATGGCAAGAACAAATTTTGATATTATTAGAGGTTTAATGGTTGCAGATAATACTCTTGACTCTTGGATTTGTGAAACAGAAGCAGAAGAGAAACGAGACTTAACGGCAGAAGAGGAAAATGTATATATCCAGAGTATTGTAGATAAATGCAAAGTAGTAATGCAGGATTTGTCTTGCAGTTTAGTAGAAGCATATAAGGAAATTATGGAGTAATAAATGCGTGTTTCCTATGGATTTAGAAAGGAGAAAAAGTCAACGTGACAAAAGAACAGATAGAAAAAATCCTTATGAACATGGGGATATATCCATATCATGTTGGGTTTAAGTATCTTGCAGAAGCAATCCCATTAGCTTTTGAAACTCTAGGAAAATCGTCATTTGCAATGTATATCTATTGCGAAGTTGGGGAAAAATGTGGAGTTGATTACAGATGCGTAGAACGTGGAATAAGGGAGTCCCTAAAGAACATAAAAAGAGATACCAGCGATTTTAAAAAGTACATTGGCATTGACGAGGGTGAAAAGGTTACCACGAAAAAATTTCTTTCCATGTTTGCATACAATTCTTTAAAAGAAAGGGGTGAAAGGATTGAACGAGATACAAATAACGGGAACGGTGATGGATAATCCAAAGTACTCACATTCGATCGGGGATTGTGTGATTTATGCATTTCCGCTTGCGACCAGGAGATTGAGTGGAAATGTAGATCAGGTTTTAGTACATATCCATGAAGAAATTAAAGATCAGTTTTACTTCGGACAGAAGATTTCGATTTCCGGAGAAATAAGGACTTACAGGGGGATAGGGAAAGACGATAAATGTCATCTTTTCTTATATATAATTCCATATGCGATAGATGTAAATTCGGAATTTCTTGGAGAAGACGAAGACTCCGGAAGTATCGAAGGGGAAATTCAATGGATTATGCCATTGAGAAAGACTCCGAGAGGTAGAACGATTGTTGATTTTGGTTTGAAGAGCAATAGGTTAAGTGGACGGTACGACACAATTCCTTGTATCGCATGGGAAGAAAATGCAAACGATATTTCCTTGCTAAAGCCGGGAGATAAATTGAAAGTGAGAGGACGGTTGCAGAGCCGTGAATATGTTAAGAAATTTGAAAACGGAGACGAGGAAGTAAGAATTGCGTATGAATTTTCCGTTTTTGAAGCAGAAGGGAGAGAAAATGGATTTAATCAATAAAGAAGAACTTTTCAAAAAAATGAACAGTGCAAATGTAGATACGGTTTATGAAATCGTCAAGAAAAACCAACTTATCTTGAATATGCATGAATACAAGGTAAAACAAGGCAGCGATCAAGAATTAACATCGTCAGCACTTCAAGCATTTTGTGCATTATCTGGAATCATTGAAGGAGAAACGGGTTGCATAATCACTAAGGTTGCACTTGATCTTCTGTTTTCCATGATTGATATGAGGTTACGCATGGAATATGAAGCAGAGAAAGGGGAAAAGGAAGATGAAAATTAAACACGTATTTGCACAGAATTTCTGCAAATTTACAGGGACAAAGACGATTGATTTTGATTTTTCAGATAAGACAATCGTTTCCGGAGCGAACGAAGCCGGAAAGTCCACTATTAAGACGTTGATTTACTGGATCCTGAATTGCCGTGATGAAAACGGTAAGGAGATCACAGGAATCAGACCGCATGATAAAGACGGCGTATACATGGACAATGTGGAGACGGTCGGAGCGGTCACCTTCGATATTGACGGTGAAGAAAAGACCATGAAAAAGGTATTTCGGCAGAACATCAATAAGAAAGGCGAGTTTACCGGAAACGTTACGGATTATTACGTCAATGACATTCCGAAGAAAGCCACAGATTATGCGGATTTTATTAGCGAACGGATTGTTTCTGACGGTAAATTACCGTACTGCACTAATGCCATGACTTTACTTCTTAAAAATTCTACAGAGCAGCGTGCGTTGTTACATGATACGTTCAGTCAACATACCGATGCGGATATCTGCGATATGTTTCCGGAATTTGAACCGCTGAAAGCTATTCTTTCGGACGGAACAATTGAGGAACTGAAAAAGCGTTGCAACACACAGTTGAACGGTACAAGAGGTAAGAACGGCAGCAAGGGATTGAACGACTTGCTTGACGAGATTCCTAGCCGTATTGACGAAGTCAGCCGACAGAAAGTTGACCTTGACTTTGCAGAATTGGAATTGCAAAAGAACGAGATACTTGAAAGAGTTGCACAGATTGATAAATCGTTATCGGACAATGAAGCACTTCTTGAAGAGGAAAAGAAGAAGTCTGACGGAATTTTGGAATTAAAATTTAAGATTTCGGAGTTGCAGAACGAAGCCAACAGGGAAAATGACAAGAAGCGTGCTGATATCCGGTCACAGATTAGCAGATTGGAAAGAGAAAGGGAACAGCTTGATTCCGAAATTAAAGATCTTAGATTTAAGGAAAAGTATCTTTCCGGTTCAATTATTACAAAAGAAGAGGATCGAAAGAAGCTTGCAGAGAAATGGAAAGAAGAACATGACCGTGTATTTGACGATTCTACGCTGATTTGCCCTTATTGCGGTCAAGAATACCCGGAAGAGAAAAAGGATCAGCTAAAGGCTGAATTTAAGCAGCACAAAGCTGATGAACTGAAACGGATTGAAGAAGAGGGCATGAATCTGAAATCTTACATTGACGACGGCAATGCGGAGATTTCGAAGATGCATGAGTCTATTGAAGAAAAGAACACAGAATTGCAGAAGATTCTTGATGAGATTGCAAATCTGAACGCAGAATACAATGCAATTCCGGCTGTCGTGGATATTTCTGATACGGAAGAGGTAAAAGCAATTCAGAAACAGATTTCAGAAATGGAAGCTGCCATGAAAAAAGAAAATTCCATTGATGATATCAGAGTGAAGTACAAAGCGGAAAAAGACCTTGCGAACGCAGAGTTATCGGAAGTACAGGCTAAAATTGCAAAATCAGCATTTAATGCACAACTGGACGATAGAATTGCGGAACTGGAAGAAGAAAAGCGGAATATTGCACAGAAAATTACGGACGTTCAGGCTCAACTTGATCTGTTGAAGAGATTTAGCCGGAAGAAAAATGAACTACTGGAAGCGAATGTGAATGGTTACTTGAATTTCTGCAAGGTAAAGATGTTCCGACCGCTTATCAACGGCGACACAGAGGAATGCTGCGAGTTTATTTACAACGGAGAGCCATACGGTCAGAGATTAAACCACGGTGCAAGAATCCTTGTTGAGATCGACATTTGCCGGGCATTTCAAAAGAAATACGGAGTGGAAATACCGATTATCGTTGATGATACAGAATCCGTCGATGATTGGCGCATTCCGAAAATCGAAAGCCAGCTTGTATTGCTGAAAAGGACAGATGACAAGGAATTGTCCGTGAAGGGGGTATGAAAATGAAACTGTATTTTCACTTTTTAGATACCGATGTTGTAGGCGGTGTCCGTGTTGAAGAGTGCGAGGTCACTGAAAAGCCAAAATCATATGTTGCATCTACAATGTATCCGGAAGGTTATACGGATAGGTTGGTAAGAAAGACGGAAATCGGTACAGTTATCGGTAGATTAAATCCGGTTGTTGTTCAATATAAGAAAGACGAAGATCATGCGAGAAACTTGTTCATGCGAAAAATCAGCGAGAAGATAAATATTCTTGATAATGAAGAAGCTAGGTTGAAAAAGCTATATGAAATTTTAGATCAAAAATAAATGGAGGATTGCTATGAGTAAAGAATTAGAATCAGCAAGAGAACTTGTAAAAATGTTGGAGCAGAAAGAAAAGGAAAGCAAGATTAAACTTTCCGAATTGAGAAGAGGGGAATCCTTTATGATCGGAGAACATGAGTTTATTGTTTTAGATCAAGGAGTGGATGTTACAAAGGTAATTTCCAAAGGTTTTATGGCAGAAAATATCAGATTTGATTCTGATACGAGAGACTACAATAAATCCGAAATTAAAAAATTTATTGAAGAAAAAATTCAGCCGGTTATTGAATCGGAAGTAGGTGCTGAAAACATTGTAGAACACGAAGTTTCCTTACGATCGGTTGATATGCAAAAAGAATTTGAAGATGTTTCTGCAAAAGTACGGCCTATTACTTTTGATGAAGCCAGATTATATAACGACTTACTGGTAAATGAAGATTTGGATGATTGGTGGTGGACATTAACTCCGTGGTCTATAGAGAAAAGAGGTTATAAATACGGAATTGCCGTTGTTTGCCCTTCTGGCAGCATTGACTACAACCGCTGTCGCAGCCTCAACGGCGTTCGTCCATTTTGTATCTTAAAATCTAATATCTTTGTATCGAAGAAGGGAGATAAATAATGAAAAGTTTAGAGGAAAGAGTTAAGAATTTAGAGGAAAAGGTAAGACAATTTGAGAAAAGAAATTCGGTAAAAATAAATAAGAATATCGGCATCGGAGATACTTTTGAACTTGCCGGATTTACATGGATGATTCTTGATATTAATGAAGAAGGATATTATTGCCTTTCAAGCAGCATTGAAGACAGGGAATTTGATGAAGGCTCAAATGATTGGAAATCCAGTTCTCTTAGAAAATATTTGAATGGAGAATATTTGGAAAAAATATGTGATTCTGTCGGATCGGAGAACATTGTTTCTTTTGAAAGAGATTTGATTTCTCTTGACGGAAGAAATGTCTATGGAATTTGCGAGGATAAAGTTTCTCTTCTTACATTTGACGAATACAGAAAATATCGAGAAGTTGTCGAATTAAATGGATACTGGTGGTTATTGACTCCTTGGGGAGTAAAGAGAGACAGGTATGAAAACAGTGGGACCGTTGTTTGCCCTTCTGGCTACATTGGCAACGACAACTGTCTCAACAACATCGGCGTTCGTCCATTCTGTATCTTTGATTCTTCAATCTTTGAATCAGGAGAATAAGTAAATGGCAGAAACGGAACTTAAAGTTATATTAAAAGCCAAGGAATTAGCGGAGCATACGTTGAGAATCACATCGAACTGCAATCGGTATCCGAAGAAGTTTAGATTTTCTCTGGTAGATAAAATGCAGAATAAGTCATTGGACATATACACTTGTTTGCACGAAGCCAACAGGACGGATCTGAAAAACAATAAAAAAGAACGTTCTGAATTGCAGACTAAAGCGATTACATATTGTGACGAATTGTTGTTTTTTATAGAACTTTCAAAGAATCTGAATATTATTAACGTTGGCAGCATGGAATATTGGTCTAAAATGGTTGCTGATATTAAGCATATGGCTATTGCTTGGCGTACTAAAGATAAAGAACGGTAACATTTTAGGTTATGTGCCGTATAAACCGTTGTTTGCCCTTCTGGCAACATTGACAACAACAACTGTAACAACAACAACGGCGTTCGTCCATTCTGTATCAAACAGGCAGATAGAGTAGGCAATAAGCCGAAATCGGAATTAATAGATACAAAAAGGCGCATAACCTTCCCTAAATGGGTAAATACAAAGGAGTTTTTATTTTGGATAAGGAAACTATTTGTGATTTTTCCAATTTATACAAAGCATATCGAAAAGCTAAATCTGGTAAGAAATACAATAATGGAACTGCTAAATTTCAAAACATGAGCCTTGAAGGATTACACATCTTAAAAGAACAACTGGAAAATCAGACGTACCGGGTGAATCCATATAATGAGTTCAAAATATACGAACCAAAGGAAAGAGTGATTAAATCATGTTCTTTTAAGGATAAGGTCGTTCAGAGGTGCTTGTGTGATGAAATATTGCTTCCCAGACTTGAAGGAGAGTTTATTGATACAAATTATGCCGGACAATCCGGTAAGGGAAATATGTATGCGATGAACAGTTTGAAAAGTCAGATGCTTAAGCATTATGAGAAATATGGAAATTCTGGATGGATTTTGAAATGCGACATAAGGCAGTTTTATTATCAAGTAGATCATGGAAAAGCGGAAGATGTTGTTGATTTTTATTTTGAAGATCCTTTTGTGATGTGGCTGAATCATTTGTACATTGAGAGTACGGAAAATATTGGGTTACCACTTGGAAATCAGACATCCGGCATTTACGGACTTCTATTTCTGAATGGACTGGATCACTTTATTACCGGAGAACTTGGAATAGAATTGTATGGAAGATATTGTGATGATTTTTACCTTATTTGTAACAGTAAGGAATATCTGAAATATTGTTTGTATTGCATACGAGAATTTGTTTTGACATTAGGTCTTTCACTGAACGGAAAGACACAAATAGTTCCTTTTTCAAAAGGAATTTTATTTGTAGGATTTCATCATTATGTTACGAATGAAGGAAAATACATACGGAAAGTAAGTGGAAAGAAAAAGAGAGACACGAGAAAGAAAATCCGAAGTTTGAAAGAGCAAGTAATCAAAGGATATATGACGGAAGAAAAGTTTCGACAGAAATTTGATTCTTGTAAAAATCATTTATCACATGGGAATTGTGTAAAGCTATGCAGGTCATTGGATTTGTATGTGAAAGAATTGGAGGTAGGAAATGAAAATTGAAAAGACCACAAACATATGCGCCAAAACGACAAACGGCGCAGAAATCAAGGTTGGAGATTCCCTGTTATTTACGGCAGAAGGAAAGAGCATTGTAGGAAAGTTTAAGGGATTCGGCAAGCGTGGATCATTGGAATTTGAAAACGTTCTTGACGGCAGCCTGTTTGCACTGATGCCGAAGAGCATCGAAAAGATTTATCTGGCGAAGATAGTTGTTGATGATGATTTTCCGATGAATAAGCCGGAATAAAGTGAGGGTAAAGCATGAGCAAGATTAAAAAGTCCAATGATGAAATCATTGTAATTTACAGGAACGGAAACAAAACGATTGCTATGAATAAGGATACCGGAGAAAAGGCAGAAGCAAAATGCAGTCCGGAAGATGTATTCAATTTCGGTGTTGGTGCAAAGTTGGCAATTGACCGGCTTTTTGGTGCTCCATATTATGATGCGACGAGATACAGACTTGTAGAACAGGATCACTATCAGGTTGGAGATAAGGTTCTTATTAAGAGAAAAAAGGATCAATGGATGAGCCTTAATCCTTACGGAAAAATGGACAAGCACCTTGGAAAGCCCATGACTATAAGAAAGAAATATGCCCATGGTGTTTACGGTATGTTTGAAGATTTTGGAGAAGGTTGTTCTGGGAACGGTTGGATATGGAATGATTCTTGCATAGTTGGAAAACTTGTAGAAATCGAATCAGAAAATGGTTACGCGGGACAAGCAGAGGAAGCTGCCAAAATGATAAAAGCGTATATTGATGCGTTTACAAAACATGGACTTACAAGAGAAGAAGCATTTGAGTTATTTACGATAGCGACTAGAAAGTGAGGTTAAGTGATTATGGCAACGAAAAATGAGGTAGCAGAAGCAGGAAAACAGCAAGCCGGACTTATGGTAAACAATGCATTTATTGACGGCTTGTCAGCACAGTTAAAGACGAAGGAGCAGTATGGTCTTTCTTTTCCCAAAGATTACAATCCAACAAACGCCCTAATGGGAGCATATCTGATTATGAAAGAAACAGTGGATAAGAATGGGAAAAACATTCTTGAAAGTTGTTCACAGACAAGCATCGCAAACTCACTTATGGACATGGTAACTCTTGGTCTTAATGCCAGCAAGAAACAGGGATATTTTATTGCATATGCTGGGAAGTGCCAGTTTCAGAAATCTTATTTCGGAAACATTACCCTTGCTACGAGAAATGGTTTAAAGAAAATTAATGCTGAGGTTATTTATGAAGGTGACGAGTTTTCTTACCATATTGTTAATGGAATGAAGGTTATTGATAAGCACGAACAAGATTTTATGAACATTGATGTTGACAAGATTAAGGGTGCTTATGCTGTTGGCACTATGGAAGACGGAAGCACGGTTGTTGAGGTTATGAATATTAATCAGCTTAAAAAGGCGTGGAACCAGAGAAACGGTGGTTTGAAAGAAGATGCAAGCAGTACACATACGAAATTCCGAGATCAAATGGCAAAGAAAACGGTAATCAACCGCCTATGTAAAATCATTGCAAATACAAGCACAGACGGTAATATTTCCGAGATTTCAGACAGGCTTGATGCAATTGAGGACGTTGATACTACGGCAGAAGATGTGGCATATGAAATTGAGCAGAACGCCAACGCACAGGAATTTGAGGAAGTTGCAGAGGGTGAAGTTGTAACTGAACCGGACGAACAAACGTCAACGGCTCCGTTTGCAGAGGGATAAGGAATGATGAAACAGGGTGATGCGAGAAAGGAGTTTTTTAATGAGAGTTATTGAGGGAAAAGAAAAAGAATACAAGGAATGGTACGACAAAAATAGTGATGCTTATAGCAGAGCGTGTTTTACATTCGCAGAAAGATGGGCGGAACTTTTGGAAGAAAAAATAGACAACTCTTCCGATTGTCCGATGAAAGTAATTGCCGATAACGCAAAGAAGTTAAGTCGTGAAGCAGACACCGAAGGAATTACAGGATTTATGTATGGTTGTTCTGTTGATATTCTCTCTAGGGTATGGAAGTACGGTGATAAATTGAGAAGATGGCATAACGGAAAATACGATTACGACGGCGAAGGAACTGTAAATCCGGCTATTCTTTCGGTTGGTGGTAAAGATGATTAATCTGAAATGCTTATCTTCCGGAAGTAATGGAAACTGCTATCTTCTTGAAACCGATAACGGAGAAGTCCTTATCATTGATGCCGGAATACCAATCATGGATATTAAGCGTGGTCTGAACTGGAATGTGAAAAGTGTAGTCGGTGCGGTTGTTACGCACCGGCACGCAGACCACAGTAAAAGCATTGAGGATTTACGGCACATGGGAATCAGGGTTGTGGCACCGTATGAATCCGGAAATGTAAAGTCCATGAGGTTTTCACTGGGAAGTTTTAATATACAGGCTTTCGATGTTCCACACAACGGTTGCTGGAATAACGGATTTCTGATTAAAACTCCGGACGGACAGAAAATCTTGTATATGACGGATTTGGAATACTGCCCGTATTCTTTCAAGAAGCAGAGCATAGACCATATGCTTATTGAGTGCAATTATATGAAATCCATGGTCGATATGGACGCTCCGAATTATGTCCACAAGGTTCGAGGTCACTGCGAACTGGAAACGACAAAAGGAATCGTCAAGGAGAATGCAACAAATAGCCTTTTAAACGTTATATTGTGCCATTTAGGACGTGATACTTGCGAAGAGGACAAAGTTATCGAAGAGGTAAAAAAGATCGTTCCTAGAGCCAACGTGGACGTTGCAAAGAACGGTAAGGAATGGGTTTTAAGAAAGGGCGGTGAGTGTCCGTTTTGATTATTTACTATTTGTATAGAGGTATTGTTATTTTGATTTATTGTCTATGGATTACACAGTCAATAATGTGGGTAATAAAAAAGCAATCTTTCTTGAATATATTGAGTTTGGTTGTAAGTATTGTTTGCGCGTTATGCAATTTACGCGAGTTATGAAAGTGAGGTAAAACGCCATGAACAAAGTATTTATATGCGGAAGACTTGTCCGTGATCCGGAAGTGAGATATTCACAGGGAGAAAAATCAACAGCTATCGCAAGATATACGGTTGCGGTAGATCGGAAATTTAAGAAGGACGGAGAACAGAACGCAGACTTTATTAGCTGCATTGCTTTTGGGAAGACTGCTGAATTTGCAGAAAAGTATCTACGCAAGGGAATTAAGATGCTGATTGTCGGTCGTATTCAGACCGGAAGCTACACAAACAAGGACGGTCAGAAAATCTACACGACAGACGTTGTTGTTGAGGAACAAGAATTTGCAGAAAGTAAGAACGCTTCTCAATCCCAAAATCAGAATACACAGGCACCTCCTGTTGGGGAATCCACTGGTGATGAATTTATGAGCATCCCGGATGGAATTGATGAAGAACTACCATTTAACTAAGGAGTGTGCGATATGACGAAAAAAGAAATTGCATATTCCATGATTCAAAGTGGTGCATCTACCGATGAAATTGCCAAAAAGACAGGAATCAGCAAAGTCTATGTAAGGGAGATAAGAAGAAATGCCATTCCCAAAATAACGATTTCGGATTATGAGGATAAAATTTGCTCCATGAGGGAAGACGGAAAAACATATGAAGAAATTGGCAGAGAAATCGGATATAGCGCATCGACAATTAAAAACTTTTTGCAAAAGGTCAGACAGGAAAGGAAGATTATAGAAAATGCCGAATGTGAAAAAAATCTCACATATGCTCCGTGTAAACCGCCGAGAACTTACAGGGTTTCCTATCAAGGAAAGCGGTATCTTTGTGAAAATGAGTTTTATATTCCAAGGTGAGAGGTGATGCCATGAATTTATTTGAAAAAGTAAAATGCAAAGGCTTTTATAAGCCATTTAAAGACGGCAGATGGTTGTATCTTGACCGGAAAACGTTAACTGCTGATGCAATGGACAATAATCTTGCAGACGGAAATAATGATGGTACTGTTGAAAAAGATGTAGAGTACATCGAAAAGACCTATTACAAGCACGTTGAAAAGAATTTCATTGGTGTGATTGTCGGATATAAAGATATTGTTATTAAGGGTTATCTTGATGCAGTTTATCAAGATGAATGTGATGTAGGAGTTGGAGTTATTCCAGAAGCATTTTATGTATCTAAAAGAGCAAAAGAAACTGTTAAATGTGCGGTTGTCTATTATGCAAACAACTTGAAGCATTATGTACCGTTGGAGGATCTGGAGGTGTTGCCATGATTCAGATATTGGAATTGTTTGGAGGAATAGGATCACCAAGATGTGCATTGCGCAATCTTGGAATACCGGTAAAAGCCATTGATTATGTGGAAATTGATGAAAAGGCGGTCCGTTCTTATAATGCCATGTTTGCCAGTGAACTGCCTTACAAAACACAGTCTGTCGTTGGCTGGAATTTAAAACCGGATATTTTAATTCACGGAAGTCCATGCCAAGACTTTAGTATAGCAGGCAAACAGAAGGGAGCAGATGAAGGATCAGAAACACGGTCAAGCCTTATGTGGGAAACAATTCATATCATTGAACAGATGGGAGAATGGAAGCCGCGCTATGTTATATGGGAAAATGTGAAAAACATCCGTAGTAAGTATATGGTTTGCAACCACAACCGGTATATGTCAGAAATGGCGAAAATGGGATATACAAGCAGCTATGAACTTTTAGACGCAAGGGAATTTGGATTACCCCAGGCAAGGCAGAGATACTTCACAGTGTCGGTTCTTGGGAATGAGTATTTTGATTTTTCAAACCTTATACATACTCCAATGCGAAATATTAAAGATTTCTTGGAAAGTGATGTGCCTGAATTTTATACGGTCAGGCAGCCAAGTATGTTACGAAGGATAGATGGATTGTCAGATTATGAGGGTAATTTTAAATGCAGGGTTCCTGTTATTAAGGATTTTGCTATGACAATTACATGTAAGCAGATGCGAAGTCCCAACAGTGGAGTAATTGACTTGGGAAACGGAAAATACAGATATCTGACAGAAAGAGAATGCTGGCGTATACAGGGTTATTCGGATGAGGATTTTGATAATGCATCGAAAGTGAATCCAAGGAAGGAAAATTGTTTGAATGGTGCTTTATACAAACAAGCCGGAAACAGCATTCCGGTTCCAATTTTTGAAAGTTTATTTCGAAAGATAATTCTTGGAGAAACTGAAATGATGGAAGAGCAGACCGGCCAGCTCCGGTTTGCGTAAATTAAAGAAGGAGCAAGACATGTGGTCGCATGATGAACAAAAAGAAATAAATGATGTATATGCTTCTGCAGCAAGAATTAGATGCAAACATTGTGGGAAAATAATCAAAAAGTATGTTGAAAGCCATTATACTGGCGGTGTCAAGTGTGTATTACTAACAAATTATTGTAGATATTGTGGTTATGAAATTATAGAAAGAAAGGACATTGAAAGATGAAAAATTTAGGATTTATTAGCAAGAAAAGGGTGGCAAAGGAGATTGCAAAAATCTATAACACGAAAGGAAATGATGTGTTTGATAGTGGAGCTTGTAGCGCATTGAATCTGCTCTGCAAAAGATTAAATGTAACACCCATGCACTTAAATAAACTTGCAAATGGCACTGGTGAACTGCTGAAAAAGTGAGTTAACTTAAAGTTTAGGAGGATTAAAATGATACATGCAATATGTGATTTTTGTGGAAAAGATTGTGATAGAACAGCAACACTATTATCAATGACACCTTTTCAAAACTTTGCCAGGTATCATACGGATAATGAACCGTATGGAAACAGGGAGAAAACAAGAAGCTTCGTTGTTTGCTATGAATGCTGCAAAAAACATAATCTTCCAAATTTCTACGAGACTTATTCAGGAATCACAAGTCAGGAAGGACATTACGAGAAGTGTCTTGATAACTATACGGATACCGATCTTTTGAATGATGAGAAATATGATAAACGATTTGATTCTGTAAAATGAAAGGAAGGAAATGAGGATGGAAAAAGCATATACACATATAGTTCTTAAAAGGGAAGATGTTTTCAAATATCTTGAAGAGCCGGAGCAGGTAGCGCTTGATGTCATGATGGAAAAGATCATGCGTGGTAGAGAAGAGGACGGAAAGAAACGTCTGAACAGCTACTACGTGGTAAATAAGGATGAGCCTTATGCGGAAGCTGTACACGGAGTCATTATGGGCGGCGAAGCGGTAAAAGAGCAGATGATGAAAGCTTAGGAGGATATATAATGGATCAGAAAATCAATATTGTAACGGTGAGATGGTTTGATGGTTATAAAGAGGATTTTAGATGCACAGAAATTCGTTTTGGTAGTGATTTATTATGGATGAGGTTGGAAAATGGAACGAATCGGCATATTCCATTAAGACAGGTCAGGTGGTTTGGTACATCTATCGAAAGCCATCAAAGCACAGGAATGTAATCTAAACTGAAATTTAGGAGGTAATCATGAAATATTTAATTGAATTAGAGCCAATCAAAGGAACGAATCTTTATAAGGCGAAAGGATTTAACACACTGGTGTTTGATGAATACGGATTGCAACAGCTTACGTCGGTTGAGGAATTTCGTAGGATTCCGACAATTGGAGATACTATAAGAACAGAGAACGGAACTACGCTTTATGAATTCAGAGGTTATGACGTAAACGGAAGAACTAATGCGGTGAATATAAAAAATGGATCGTTTGTGAATTTGAGAAGCGACCTTATTGTCGTTGTAGACGATAAAACTAATTTGGAAAAAATAGGGTTATAAAGGAGAACGATGCAGATTGAGTTATCAGGATATCAGAAAGCAAAAGGCAATAGAGCAGAAGAACCGGAAACGCCTTATGGAAGTGAATGGGAGCCTTGATGATAATAGCGGAATTTATTTCTTAACACGCACAGACGAAAACGGCATCAAGTACGCCTACATCGGACAGGCAAAGCACATTCTTTCGAGACTTGCGCAGCACCTTGTCGGCTATCAGCATATAGACCTTTCGTTAAAGTCGCATGGTCTTTATTCTGTTGATAATATTTACGGCTGGAAGATCGGATTTCTGCGTTTTCCATTAGACAAACTGGATGAAAAAGAGCAGTACTACATAAAACAGTATGCGATGAATGGCTATCAGCTTCGGAACAAAACTGGTGGCGGTCAAGGAAAAGGAAAAGAGAAGATTGACGAATATCGACCAGCAAAAGGTTACCATGACGGTTTGAAACAGGGCAGAAAGAATCTTGCAAGGGAATTGTCCGGCATCATTGAGAAACACCTTGTTATTTCCTTGAAGTCCGAAAAACAGGGAAATAAGGTTTCACAAAAGCAGTACGAAAAGTTTATGGACTTGCTAAAGGTTGGTGATGAATGACGTGGAATAGGTAAAAGATGAAAGAGAGTATTGTGAGTAGAAAGAAAATCAAGTTGATTAAGAAAAAATAAAGAAAGGAATAAGGTTGTGCGCACATAAAACCATGGTTTCCTTTCGAGAAAAATGGATTACGAAGAATTTTTAAAGAATAAGAGATTTGTTTTAGAAAGCAGCGGGTTTGATATTGATAAATCTCAATTAAATCCAATGTTATACGATTTTCAAAAAGATATAGTTCGGTGGGCGTTGAAGAAAGGGAAGGCTTGTATATTTGCAGATTGCGGACTTGGAAAAACACCCATGCAGTTATCGTGGGCGTACCAAGTTCACAGGTACACCGGGGGGAGCGTACTTATCCTTGCACCATTGGCAGTTGCTGAACAGACAAAGAGAGAAGCTGAAAAATTTGGCTATGTTGCAAAAGTTGTTGAGAAACAGGATGATTGCATCAACGGAATAAATATAACAAACTATGAAAAATTGGACAGGTTCGTTGCAAATCAGTTTTCTGGGATCGTTCTTGATGAAAGCAGCATTTTGAAATCTTACAGTGGGAAAGTGAGAACTGCCATTATTCAAAATTTCCATGAAGTTCCTTACAAATTAGCTTGCACGGCTACTCCAGCTCCAAACGATTATATGGAATTGGGAAATCATTCAGAATTTTGCGGAGTGATGACAAGACCAGAAATGCTATCAATGTTCTTTGTACATGATGGTGGAGAAACATCGAAATGGAGATTGAAAGGTCATGCAGAGGATGTGTTCTGGCAGTGGTTATCTACATTTAGCGTATTTGTTGATAATCCGAACAATATCGGATACGAGATTGATGGATATAATCTACCAGAACTTAAAATAAAAGAAATAATTGTAGATGGGAATGTTCCAACAACAGAGAATTTGACGCTAACAGAACGCAGACAGGCTAGAAAGGACAGTTTACTAGAAAGATGCAAACGTGCTGCGTATATTGTAAATAATTCAGATGAACAGTGGCTTGTATGGTGTGATTTGAATGATGAAAGCCATAAGCTGCATGAATTAATCGAAGAAAGCGTTGAAGTTGAGGGAAGTGATAAAGAACAACACAAGTCTTCGGCAATGCTTGATTTTAGTAATGGGAATATAAAATGTCTTGTTACAAAACCCCAAATTGCCGGATTTGGGATGAATTGGCAGAACTGTCATAACATGATTTTTACCGGACTTTCGGATAGTTATGAGCAGTATTATCAGGCTCTCCGCAGATGTTGGAGATTCGGTCAGAGTGAACAGGTGAATGTTTATATTATTATTTCATCAAAAGAAGGATGCGTGAAAGAGAACATTGAAAGGAAGCAGAAAGACTTCGCAAAAATGCAGCAAGAAATGACAGAACTCACAAAGGAAATAACAAAAAAAGAACTAAGGAGTACGTGTAGAATTTCCACACCATATGAACCACAAATACATCTAACGTTACCGATGTGGGATGAATTTAAGAAAGGAAATGAATAGAATGGACGTTTTGGCACAGACAATAGAAAAGAATTATGCAATTTACAATGGAGATAGTTGCGAACTGATTAAGGAAATTCCGGATAATAGCATTCATTACACTATTTTTAGTCCACCATTTGCAAGCCTGTATACTTACTCCAACAGTGATAGAGATATGGGAAATAGCAAGGGAGATGATGAATTTTATGAACACTTTAAATTCCTAGCAACAGAACTTTATAGGGTAACGATGCCCGGACGATTGCTTTCGTTTCACTGCATGGATTTACCACTAATGAAAGAAAGGGATGGCGTGATCGGATTAAAAGATTTCCCGGCACTTGTAAGACAGATTTTTGAAGATTGCGGTTTTATTTATCATAGTAAGGTGACGATTTGGAAAAATCCGGTCACAGAAATGCAGAGAACTAAGGCACTTGGGCTTCTTCACAAGCAAATAAGGAAAGACAGTACCATGAACAGGCAAGGAATCCCAGATTACATTGTTACGATGCGGAAACCGGGAGAGAATCAAGAGAGAGTATCGCATACACATGAAACATTTCCTGTTGATGTGTGGCAGAATTATGCAAGTCCTGTATGGATGGATATTCGTCAGTCTGATACATTGCAAAAGAAGTCTGCAAGGGAAAACAAGGACGAGCGTCATATCTGTCCGTTACAATTAGAAGTAATTCAAAGATGCATTGAATTATGGACGAATAAAAATGATATAGTTTTAGACCCGTTTGCTGGAATTGGTAGCAGCCCATATGTTGCTGTTACGATGGGGAGACGCGGCATAGGATTTGAACTTAAAGAAAGCTACTATAAGCAAGCTGTTGCAAACCTTGAAGCTGCAGTAAGTTTCAATAAGATGGATTGCCCGGTAGGTCAAATGTCAATTGAGGATTTTTTAGGGGAGAATGTCTTACAGTGCAGTTAACCATATTCGATTATGAATAAAAATATTCCGATTGGAATAAGAAAAATCACGGAACTTGAAAGGAGTTAAAATGCCAAAACATTATGATGATCCACAGGAGATTGCAAGAATGATGGTGAAATTGAAGCGTTTACGTCAAACGGCGCAGAGAAGTCCGTTTACCGGATTGCTTACCATTTTCTGCTATGTATTGTGGAAAGATTACAAATATAGTCAGACGAAGCTTGCGAAATTCTGTGAGGATTTTTCAAAGTACGATGCAGAATATGAGGGAAAGGATATTTCCGAACTTGACAACGGTTTATGGGACTATGCCGATTGGAAAGTGGAATTTACGCCGTATACCGAAAAGGATTATCCGTTTTACAAGTCCCCTATGGCGCAGAAGGTGATCCGGGAACAGGTGAAAGCCAACAACGAAATCAACGAGAAAGCTACAAGGTATTTGACCTACGGATTTACGGTTTTGATGAATGACGGCACAAAGAAGCAGAAACTAACCAACATCAAGGATAAAATTCAGAAGCGGATTGATGAAGTGACCGCCGATGAAAGAGATAAGTGCATCATGGATTTATGGAAAGAGTTAGTTGACGGAGCCGGAATCTACATTGAAAAACCAGTGATTGAGTAAAAGAAAGGAGTTGTTATGAGTGAAAGGAAAACGAACGTTTGACATAAAACTTGTTAGTTCCGACGCTTTTCTTAATATGCCGATATCTGCACAATGTTTATTTTTCCACCTTTGCATCAGGGCAGACGATGAGGGATTTGTTGACCGTGTAAAAAGCATAATAAAACAATGCGGTGCTACAGATGAAGATATCGAAGTGTTGAAGAAAAAGAGGTACATTCTTACTTTTCCGGAATCGAATGTCATAGTGATTAAACACTGGAAACTTCACAATATCATTGATGCAGATGAGTTTGAGCCTACGGTATATGCCGAGGAAAAGTCTAAACTGTACGAAAAAGAGAATGGTGCCTATACCTTTGATTCACGCAAAGCTGAAAAGTTGAGTGATAAATTGAGTATTGGAGAACGGAAAACTCAATTAGATACAGTAAAAGAAGTGATTTCTTATCTGAACGAAAAGTGTGGAACGAAATATCGTTACTCCACGCTTGCCAATCAGAGAGGAATTGTCGCAAGGCTTAATGAGGGAAATTACACCATTGAAGATTTTAAGTCCGTCATTGATAAAAAAGTGGCTGATTGGGGAAATGATCCTAGAATGTGCGGCTATTTACGACCGGAAACATTGTTCGGTAACAAGTTTGAAAGCTATCTTAATCAGTTATCTTCTGCCGGGAAAAACGAATTTGATGAATGGGGTGATTGCCGTTGACAAGAGAAGAAACGATAGAAATCCTTATGATGGTTCAAGCAGCTTATCCGAATTTCAGCGTGCCGGATAAAAAAGTTACGGTCAACACATGGTTTCTTTTCTTTGAAAACTACCATGTAGATGTGATTAAGGGTGCATTAATGGCATATATTACAAGCGACAAGAACGGATTTGCGCCGGCAATCGGACAGATTATTGAAATTGCAGAGTCTATGACGAACGAACAGGAACTTGACAGTATGGCAGCATGGTCGCTTGTCAGCAAGGCATTGAGAAACGGCTATTATCACGCAAGGGAAGAATTTGAGAAATTGCCGAAGCTGGTACAACAGGCGGTTGGAAGTTCGGACAATCTACGGAATTGGAGTACATCGGATTACAGTGCGATTGAAACCGTGATTCAAAGTAACTTCTTACGGTCTTACCGGATATGCGTTGAACGTGATAAGAAAATGCGATGTATGCCGGAACAGGTCAGAAACCGTATGGAAAGAAATATTCCAGTTTTGCATCTTCCGGAATCAGAACCAAAACCAATGATTGAAGAGCAGAAAACGGACGGGATTTCAGAGAAAACGGAAAAGTTACTGGAAGAGTTTAAAAGAAAGGAAAAGATGCAATGATGAAAGAAAACAAGCATACCATTGGTGATTTATACCAAATGCAGTCACTTCCTCTTGAAGCAAAAATAAAAATGACGAAATATCGCATTCAAGAATGGATTGAAGCGTTTGGAGAATCAGGAATATATATTAGTTTTTCTGGTGGAAAAGACAGTACAGTTTTGCTTGACATTGTAAGACAGGATTATCCTGATGCAAAAGCTATGTTTGTTGATGTTCCCACTCAATATCCAGAACTTAGAAATTTTGTCAAAAGTTACTCAAATGTAGATATTGTGAGACCAAAAATGAATTTTCTTCAAGTTTGTCAAAAGTACGGATTTCCTTTGATTAGCAAGGAAGTTTCTGAAAGTGTTTATGGAGCAAGAAAATACTTGACAGAAATTATGAATCAAATAGGATTTGACAGACAGACAGACAGACAGACAGTGGCCGCCGTATAAATATTACTACGAAAAAGTTACCGGAACAGGAAAATACGGTAAATTTTCGGAATCCCTCCTTAGTGTAGATAATGAATCAATTAAAAATCCAACTAGGGGGGGTATGACAGAAAGTATCGTAGGGTCGGAGGAATTTGCGAATTTGCTAAACGAAAGGATGAAACAAAAATCCGGAGGGCAAAATCAGAGATTGGCAATAATACTAGGAATGCTCACAAAAGACAAGGAAAATCCGATAAAGGCGAATATCCCTAGCGAAGATAGAAGCCAGTTTTCACAAGAAAAATACAAGTTTTTTCTTGATGCGCCATTCGAAATTTCCAATCGTTGTTGCAATATAATGAAAAAGAATCCAGCGCACAGTTACCATAAAAAGACAGGAAGAAATCCTATAATTGCTACCATGGCAAGTGAAAGCAGACTTCGTACTCAAAAGTGGATCGAAAATGGATGCAACGGATTTGACCTTAAGATACCGACAAGTAATCCTATGAGTTTTTGGACAGAACAAGATGTTCTTTTATATATAAAGCTATATGGAAAAGATATGGAAAAAAGGAAAATTAATAATCACGACGATGTTATGTTTTATGGGAATCGCATTGTTAATCGAAAAACCGGAAAAACCATAGATAGCAAGGAGTTTTATAATCCTATTTGTTCTGTATACAAAAAAATTGCTATTGATTACAAAGCAGAAGGAAATGTTGAAGGTCAAATGGATATGTCTGAACTATCAGAAGATATGGGAGTTTTTGATATTGGAAACAGACCATTAAAAACAACTGGTTGTCCAAGGACAGGTTGTGTACTGTGTGGTTTTGGATGCCATTTAGAATCAGAAGACGATGCAAGGTTTGTAAGGTTGAAGGAAACTCATCCTGGAATGTATGCGCTTCTTGATAAAGTGGAAAACAACGGAATTACTTATAGACAAGCTATCGACTGGGTGAATGAGCATGGAAACATGAATATCAGGTATTGAGAAAGGAGCCTTATGAAGCAATGGGATATGGGTTGATGCGTTGGAAAAATATAAAAAGGAAGAACTGAAAACCCAAAATTAAGAATGGAGGAACTTTAAATGAAAGCATGGAGAAAAGTAAAAATGGAGATCAAAAACTATGAGGTTGGAGATCAGATCACGGTGAAACTTAAAGGCTTTGGAAAATTTACTGCTACGGCACAGAGAGTATATGAGGATGGGAAAACACTGTTTTTATTCGATAGCTGCGTTGCAGAACACGAAATGAACGAGAACGGCTCAAATGCCGGAGGTTTTTATGAATCCGACTTATGCAAGTGGATGAACACGGAACTTGTAAAATTCTTTCCTGTCAAACTTCTTGACCGCATGATTTATACAGATAAAGAACATAGATGTCTGCTCCGGACTCCGACAAGAAAGGAGATGTTTGGAGAAGATGAATATAGTGAGAACTATGAACCGGATTTAGGCGAACAATTTGAACTTATGAAAGACAGAAAAAATCGTGTATGTTCACTTCCAGATGATGAATATACATGGTACTGGTTGATGAATGCCCATCTCCGGTCGTCGTCTGGCTTCGCTAGTGTCGGCGGCGGTGGCGGTGCGGGCCTCAACGACGCGTCTGGCTCTTACGGAGTTCGCCCGGCTTTTCTGATCCGGTAATCACTAATCCACGCCCCGTGTGGGCGTGGGAATGAAAATGGGAGTAAATTAAAGTTTTAGGAGAAATTATGAGTTGGAAATTTGTATATAACAGTGGGAACATATTAGGAAGGACAATGCCTGCTATTGCAAAAATGGCACATGAAGCCGGTTATGATTTCTTTACATTTAATGGGGATGTCTATTTTTATGCAGAAGGTAAAGTCTACAAAACGAAGATTAAAGTATCAGATTTAACATAATATGATTAAAGTTTAAGAGGAAAATCAGAAATGAAGAGATTAACAACAAATAAAAAAGCAACAGATATGGGAATGACCGAGTTGGCACTTAATTGCTGTTACATAGCCGAGGACGGAACAGGCAGATACAGAGATTATGAAATGGATATGGACGAAAGGGATTTTGCAAGAAATCTAATGACTACTTTGGCGGGAGAAGATTTACCATTAGAAGAGGAATCTTTCGATGAAGAAATGATGGACAATATTATGATTGACCCGTTTTCAGATGTTAGAGGTCTGATTGCCTTATTTTATCGTAATAT
>OQVP01000142.1_pt1 | contig 26047 bp, 18 predicted proteins | sample 1691541 | NCBI WGS metagenome assembly OQVP01 (sample SAMN03418258, study PRJEB22391) | human gut metagenome | biome: human-gut; feature: organic feature; material: feces | host: Homo sapiens | place: Tanzania | collected 2013-01 | reverse complement strand
GGGGGAGGCTATATACGTACTACGGCTTGCGGTTTCCCAATTGCGTCAGCGCGATTATTCACTTTTCACTATTCACTTTTCACTATTCACTTATATTTTTCTTAAAACACCATGACCAATAACATAAAGAAAGTCCTGCTCCTCGGATCCGGAGCATTAAAGATAGGCGAAGCCGGAGAATTCGACTACTCCGGAAGCCAAGCACTAAAGGCGCTGAAAGAGGAAGGCATCACTTATAGGGGGATAAGAGGGGGCTTATTCCCTATTTTCTATTCCTCTTCAGAGTGGGCTATAATAAGGAGAAGAATTGGCCGAAGATAAATTCCGTGTCGGTAGGTCCGGAGCAGGCTTCGGGATGAAACTGTGCCGAAAACCAAGGGTGGGACTTGTGGCGTATGCCCTCATTCGAACCGTCATTCATATTGATGAAGAGCGGTTCCCAGTCGGCAGGGATAGTGTCATTATTGACAGCGTAGCCGTGGTTCTGGGATGTGATGTAGCAATGTTCGGTCAGTTTTCCATCCTCCAGCAGGCGCACAGGCTGGTTATGACCACGATGACCATATTTCAGTTTCTCCACTTTCGCTCCAGCAGCCAGAGCCAGAATCTGGTTTCCCATGCAGATACCATAGATAGGCTTGCCCTGCTTCATGAATTCCTTGACGTGGCTGACGGTCTCCGAGCATAGATTAGGGTCGCCAGGACCATTGGAAATGAAGAGTCCATCAAAGTCACCGATGCTATTAAAGTCATAATCCCACGGCACCACAGTGATGGAAACGTCGTATTTCAGAAGCTCGCGGATAATGTTTTGCTTCACTCCCATATCGACGAGGCAGACCTTCTTCTTGCCTTCACCGAAATGCTCCACCACCTTTGTGCTCACTATGTCCACCTGATTGACGAGGTTTGGGTCCTCAAACTCGATGTCTTCACCATCATCGAAGACAATCTTGCCAGGCATACTGCCATGCTCACGCAGGATTTTAGTGAGTTCGCGGGTGTCGATACCCTCAATGCCAACCACCTTTTCCTCTTTCAACCATTGAGCCAGAGAGCGGTTGGCATTCCAATGGCTGTACTCCTCAGAGTAGTCGCTGACCACGAGAGCACGTACATGGATGTGGTCGCTCTCATAAAAAGACGAAAGACCATTTGCCTCTTCCGAAGCAGAGGGGACGCCATAATTGCCCACGAGAGGGAAGGTCATCACCAGTATCTGCCCACTGTAGGAAGGGTCGGTGAGGCTTTCAGGATAACCCATCATGGCGGTGTTGAAGACTACCTCGCCATTTACAGCCTTCTCGTAGCCGAAGCTGGTGCCACGAAACTCGTATCCACCTTCAAGCTTCAGAGTAACTTTTCTTTTATTCATAGTTGTTTGTTTTGTTGTCTGTTTGTTTTGTTGTTTTGTTGTCTGGAAGAAAGTACCCAATCAGACTGGAGCATACAATACAAGTATCTTCTTCATATAGGTACTGTCTTCCAGACAGCCCATTCCTTCTTGTATTTATATCCCGAGACATCGTCCCGGGTTACTCTCGCTTCGCTCGGTATTGGCTTCCAGCCAAATCTTATAGTCCGTGAGAAGTGAATTATGCATTATGCATTATGAATTATGCATTATTCATTTCCCAATTGCTGCCTCTATGAAGGACATAAAGAGTGGATGAGGATGAAGCACAGTGCTCTGATATTCAGGATGAAACTGCGTTCCGATATACCATTTCAATTCAGGCATCTCCACTATCTCCACCAGTCCAGACTCAGGATTGCGACCAGTACACTTCATTCCGTGAGCTTCATATTCGTCAAGATACTTGCTGTTGAACTCATAACGGTGGCGGTGACGCTCGCGAATTGTCTCCTTTCCGTAGATGGAAGCCACCTTCGAATCCTTCATCAGTTGGCAGTCGTAAGCACCGAGACGCATCGTTCCACCCATGTTGGAGATGTTCTTCTGGTCCTCCATCATGTCGATGACATTGTGAGGCGTCTGACTGTCCATCTCACTGCTATTGGCATCGCTGTAGCCCAGCACGTCGCGGGCAAACTCGATGACCATCATCTGCATACCGAGACATATTCCAAAGCAAGGCACATCATGAGTGCGAGCATATTCGGCGGCAAGAATCTTGCCCTCTATGCCACGCTGTCCGAAGCCCGGACAGATGACTATGCCATCCTGATTGCTAAGCTTTTCCTCGATGTTTTCGGAGGAGAGAAATTCGGAATTGATGAATGTGATATTCACCTTATGATGATGGTATGTGGCAGCGTGAGAGAGACTCTCGCTGATGGACTTATAAGCATCCTGCAGATTGTATTTGCCCACAAGACCGATATTCACCACTTCGGTGGCAGAATTGCGCAGTTCGAGGAAGTGAAGCCACGGACCGAGCTGCGGAGTCTCGCCGACAGGGATTCCCATCTTGCGCAGAATAGCGCTGTCAAGTCCCTGACGCTGCATATTGACAGGCACCTCATAGATGCTTGGAAGGTCCTCGCTCTGGATGACGCATTCCAGATCGACATTACAGAAACCTGCCACTTTCATCCTCATGTTGTCGTCCAGATGCTTCTCTGTGCGGAGGATGAGGATGTCAGGCTGAATGCCGTAACTGAGCATTTCCTTGACGGAATGCTGAGTAGGCTTAGTCTTCAGTTCGCCGGCAGCTCTGAGATAAGGCACATAAGTGAGGTGGACGCTGATGGCATCCTTGCCAAGTTCCCATTTCAGTTGTCGGATAGCTTCCAGGAAAGGGGCGCTCTCGATGTCGCCAATCGTGCCGCCTATCTCTGTGATAACGAAGTCATAGAGCCCCGTTTCTCCGAGATACTTGATGTTATTCTTTATCTCGTCAGTGATATGAGGCACCACTTGTATGGTCTTTCCGAGGAAATCACCATGACGCTCCTTGTCGATGACCGACTTGTAGATGCGTCCCGTTGTCATACTGTTGGCTTTTGTGGTCTGAATACCAGTGAAACGCTCATAGTGACCGAGGTCGAGATCGGTTTCCATGCCGTCAACAGTGACGTAGCATTCGCCGTGTTCGTAAGGATTGAGCGTGCCGGGGTCGATGTTGATGTATGGGTCAAACTTCTGGATGGTTATCTTATAGCCTCTTGCTTGCAGCAGTTTGCCTATGGAAGCAGAGATGATACCTTTGCCTAAGGAGGAAACTACGCCTCCTGTTACGAAGATGTATTTTGCCATTGCTTTTGGGAATGTGGGGTTATTATTGTGGGAAGGATTTTTGGGAATCAACCAGTAACGGGGCTGACACGGTGGCGGTCGCTTGCGTTATAAGGGGTGATTAGCGGATGCTGGCACGGTGGCTTGCTACTTTTGTGCCGTTTCGTAGAAATCCATGTAAGTGCGGTTGAGCATACGCATACCGCCTGGAGTAGGGTAGTCACCAGTGAAATACCAGTCACCGAGATGGTCGGGGCAGGCTTTGTGCAGTTCGTCAATCGACTGGAAGATAATCTGTACCTCAGTGCCGATGTCGGAAGGAGTCAGCAGTTGGGCAATCTTTGTGCTTATCTCTTCGTCAGAGAATGGCGCATAGATTTCCTTTACATGATTTACAGACGTGTCGCCAGATTTGATTTCCTCATATACCTTGTCGAGTATTTCGCTCATACCACGCTCTTCCAGCAGAGCTACAGCAGCCTTGAAAGCGATAAACTGCTCCATGCTTGACATATCAATACCGTAATAATCAGGATAGCGTATCTGTGGAGAAGATGACACGATGATGGTCTTCTTAGGATGAAGGCGGTCGAGAATGCGAATGATACTCTGGCGCAGAGTGGTGCCGCGCACGATACTGTCGTCGATTATGACGAGATTGTCAACGTAAGGCTCCAGACTTCCGTAGGTGATGTCATAGACATGAGCCGCAAGGTCATTCCTGCTGTTGCCTTCAGCAATGAAAGTGCGGAGCTTTATGTCCTTAATAGCCACCTTTTCACTGCGTATTCGCATCGAGAGGATGTGGTCAATCTCCGATGCTCTGGATGGGTCGGCAATCAGTTCTTTCAGTTTCTTGCCTTTCAGTTGGTTGAGATACTTGTCCATTCCCTCTACAAGACCGAAGAAAGCCACTTCGGCAGTGTTTGGAATATACGAAAAAACAGTATGCTCTATATCACAATCAATGGCAGGAAGAATCTGATTTACCAGTCTCCTGCCTAATTCCTTGCGCTCGTGATAAATGTCGAAATCACTACCGCGACTAAAATAAATGCGCTCAAAAGAGCAAGCTCTCTTCTCTTTTGCAGCGTTGATATGTTCCAGACGTACAGTGCCGTCCTGACTTGTCAGCAAGGCTTCGCCCGGCTGAAGCTCGTGGATTTCCTCCATCGGCACATTGAGCACCGTCTGAATGACCGGACGCTCCGAGGTAAGCACGAGGATTTCATCGTCCAAATACCAGAAAGCGGTGCGGATGCCCCATGGATCACGAAGGGCAAAAGACTCACCGCTGCCAGTTACTCCGCACATCACGTAGCCACCATCCCAATAGCAACTGCTCGTGCGAAGCACGTTGGCGATGTCTATCCGCTGCTCTATGGCGTTGGTAAGGTCAAGTCCGGTCTTGCCTTCCGCGCTACATATATTATATACACGCTCCACTTCACGGTCCAATCTGTGACCTACCTGCTCCAGAAGGATATGAGTGTCAGCGTATTTACGTGGATGCTGACCATTAGCCACTATGCGTTGGAATACCTCATCGACGTTAGTCAGATTGAAATTGCCACAGAGAGCAAGGTTTTTCGCTCTCCAGTTGTTGCGACGAAGGAAAGGGTGAATGTAGTCAAGTCCGCTCTTTCCCGTAGTGGAATAACGTAGATGACCCATGTAGAGCTCGCCGATGAATGGCGGAAGTTGTCCTTCCACCGTCTCTTCGTCCTGCTCTTTGCGCACGGCATTGAAGATTTCCGTTATCGCTGTTGTCCCGGCGGCACGCTCACGAAACATATATTCGTCGCCAGGTTTGGCGCTCAGTCTGACGCAAGCCAGTCCGGCGCCTTCCTGTCCTCTGTTGTGTTGTTTCTCCATGAGTAGATACAACTTGTTGAGAGCGTAATACAGCGAGCCGTATTTTTTCTCGTAATACTCCAATGGCTTTAGCAGACGGATCATTGCTACGCCACATTCGTGCTTTAAAGATTCCATTGTATATTTTCTTAATACTGTTATAAATGCAGAATTGATTAAATAGCAGAATTATGTACTCCAGCGACAGCGCGTCCGGAAGGCTCGTTCATATTCTTCCATGCCTCGTCCCATTCGAGGGCAATGGCTGTGGAACAAGCCACGCTTGCCTCATGAGGGACACTGCGGGCAGCGCTTTCGCTTGGGAAATGCTCTTCGAAGATGCTGCGATAGTAGTACTCTTCCTTGCACATCGGCGTATTGATAGGGAATCGCTCTGCAGCGTGAGCCATCTGTTCGTCGGTCACCAGTTCTTCTGTCATCTTCTTTAAGGTGTCAATCCAACTGTAACCTACGCCGTCACTAAACTGCTCCTTCTGTCGCCATACTATCTCTTCAGGCAGCATATCCGAGAAAGCCTCGCGGACGATACGCTTCTCCATCGTCTTGCCAGGACACATCTTGGCAGCAGGATTGGTGCGCATCGCAACGTCGAGAAACTCTTTGTCGAGGAAAGGCACACGGCCTTCCACTCCCCATGCCGCTAAGCTCTTGTTGGCACGGAGGCAATCATAGAGATACAGTTTGGAGAGTTTGCGCACAGTCTCTTTGTGAAACTCCTCTGCTGACGGTGCTTTGTGGAAATAAAGGTAGCCTCCGAATATCTCGTCAGCGCCTTCTCCAGACAGCACCATCTTAATTCCCATCGACTTGATGACGCGGGCAAGGAGATACATTGGTGTGGAAGCACGCACTGTGGTGACGTCGTAAGTCTCGATAAAGTAAATCACGTCACGGATGGCATCAAGACCTTCCTGTATGGTATAGTTGATTTCGTGGTGTACAGTGCCGATATGATCAGCCACCATGCGGGCTTTTGCAAGGTCAGGAGCTCCTTTTAGTCCTACGGCAAAAGAGTGAAGGCGTGGCCACCAAGCCTTTGTCTGGCTGTTATCCTCAATTCTTCGCTCGGAATAACTTTGCGTTATGGCGCTGATAACGCTGCTGTCAAGACCTCCAGAGAGCAATACACCATAAGGAACGTCACTCATCATCTGCTTTTTCACGGCGTTGCGCAAAGCCTGTCGGATGTCTTCACTGCTGGCAGGATTGTCCTTTACGGCATCATAATCGAACCAGTCACGCTTGTACCAGCGCTTCATCCCTGGGTCTTTGCTCCAGTAATAATGTCCAGGAAGGAAAGGCTCGTAGCGTTCGCACTGACCTTCGAGAGCCTTTAGTTCGCTGGCTACATACACTTTACCATCGCTATCATAGCCTATATACAAAGGAATAACGCCGATTTGATCGCGTGCGATGAGGAAGGAATCGTTCTCTTCATCGTATAATGCGAAGGCGAAAATGCCGCTAATATCCTCCAAGAAGTCGATGCCTTTATCGCGATAGAGGGCAAGGATTACCTCACAGTCGCTTCCTGTCTGAAACGCGTACTTGCCTTCGTATTGCTTTCGTATCTCCTTGTGGTTGTATATCTCACCGTTTACGGCAAGAATCTGCTTGCCATCGACCGAGAAAAGAGGTTGCTTGCCACTTTCCGGATCGACGATACTCAGTCTTTCATGCGCCAATATCGCCGTTTTGCCACAGTATATGCCACTCCAGTCAGGACCACGGTGACGGATTTTCTGGCTCATTCGCAGGGCTTTCTGGCGCAGTTCGCTTGTCTGCTGCTGTATATTGAATATTGATACAATTCCACACATGGTTGTTGCTTTGTTTTTTTTGATTTTTTATTGAGGGAAATCAGCCGGTAACGCTGCTGACACAGTGGCGGACTGACATTATGCTAATGACTTAATGTAGGCATCCACCTTCTTGGCGGCATCGCGTCCGCTTGCCATTGCCCTTACTACAAGGGAGGCACCATTCTGCGCATCACCACAGATGAAGACATTAGAAGGCTGCTCGGCGTGCTGAGGCTTGAGGAAACCCATCGCAAGGAAGCAAATCTCACACTTGATAATCTCCGGTTCGCCAGCCTCAATCATTATAGGACGTCCGCCTTCAGGATTTGGTTTCCAGTCGATAGGCTGCACTTTCACACCTGTGAGACGACCATTTTTGCCAATAAACTCAAGAGTATTGATGTTCCAACGGCGTGTGCATCCCTCCTCATGACTTGAAGTGGTCTTGAGTACCCTTGGATAATTAGGCCAAGGATTATTAGGGTCATCAGGTCCTTCCACCGGTTTTGGCATTATCTCTATCTGTGTCACGCTCTTGCAACCCTGACGATGAGAAGTTCCGATGCAGTCAGAACCCGTATCTCCGCCACCTATCACGAGGACATCCTTGCCCTTTGCCGTAACGCGGTCTTCCTTGCTAAATTCCATTCCAGCCAATACTCTGTTCTGTTGGGACAGCAATTCGAGTGCGAAGTGCACGCCTTTGAGTTCTCTTCCCGGTGCTTTCAAGTCGCGTGCTACAGGAGTTCCAGTACTGATGACATAAGCATCAAAACCTTCAGGCAGTGCATTCTCCTCAATAGGAGTATTGTATTTGAAGACGATGCCTTCCTCTTTCAGCAATGCGAGACGACGGTCAATGACGGTCTTGTTGAGCTTGAAGTTAGGAATACCATAGCGAAGCAAACCACCAGCAGCCTCATTTTTCTCAAACACGGTGACGGAATATCCCATTTTGTTAAGTCTGTTAGCGGCTACAAGTCCGGCAGGACCAGCTCCTATGACAGCGACAGTCTTGCCATTACGCTCGTAAGTCTGAGGCTTAATGTAGTTTTCTCTCCATGCAGCCTCAGTGATAGCGGCTTCATCCTCACGGTTGGTTACTGGAGCATGGTCTGTAAGATTGAGCACGCAAGCCTTTTCGCATAGGGCAGGGCATATTCTTCCTGTAAATTCCGGAAAGTCGTTAGTGGCATTGAGCAGGCGATAAGCTAATTCCCAGTCTCCTTTATAGAGAGCGTCATTCCATTCCGGCGCCTTATTGCCGAGCGGACAAGCCCAGTGGCAGAAAGGCACTCCGCAGTCCATACAGCGACTTGCCTGCATCTTGCGGTCGTGGGTATTGAGAGTTTGTTCCACCTCTCCGAAGTCTTGTATTCTATCGTGTATAGGACGGTAACCGGCTTCCAGTCGTGGTACCTCCATGAATGCTTTAAGTTTTCCCATTGTTTGTTTTTGTGTATGGTTATCTATCCTTAACTGTTGATCAACTGCATATTGGCAATCTTCTCCTGAAGCTGTCGCATTTTCTCTTCCTGCAGTACGCGCTTGTATTCGATAGGCGTTACCTGGATGAAGTCCTCGACGTATTTATTCCAGTCGTCGAGCATGCGGCGTGCCAAAGCAGAGCCGGTATAGAGATAGTGTTGACGGATAAGTTCGTGGAGTTCCTTACGTGCGGAAGCCTCTTCCACGAGGTTTATCTCCACCTGATCCATATTACAGAAGTAGTCGAAATCATGATTCTTGTCCCATACATAGGCAAGTCCACCGCTCATACCAGCGGCAAAATTGCGTCCTGTCTTCCCCAAAACAACCACACGTCCGCCTGTCATATACTCGCAACAGTGGTCGCCAGCGCCTTCTATCACGGCGATAGCACCAGAGTTTCTCACTCCGAAGCGCTCGCCCACACGACCATTGACATAGAGTTCGCCACTTGTAGCACCGTAAAGTCCGGTGTTTCCAGCGATGATATTATCCTCAGCCACGTAGTCAGCATTGAGGCGAGAAGGCGGAAGAATGCTTATTCTGCCACCAGAGAGACCCTTGCCGAAATAGTCATTGGTCTCACCTTCAAGGCGAATGTTGAGACCTTTCACGGCAAAAGCACCGAAACTCTGACCGGCAGAGCCCTTAAACTTGATATTTATCGTAGAGTCAGGCAGACCATTTTCACCATATTTCTTTGCGACAACGCCGGACAACATCGTAGTTACCGCGCGGTCAGTGTTCTTGATAGCGTAGTCGAGATTTACCTCTTCGCTATGCTCAATGGCAGCCTGGCAGGCATGGATGATGTCTTCGTCCTTCACGCCGCTTACCTTCGTGTATTCGCCACGGTCCCAATAGAGTGGCTTGTCGGTAGGTTCGGCAAAGAGAAGGCGTGAGAAATCTATCGTGCCCTGCTTGGTGTTAGGGTCGCGAGGCATAACCTCTATGAGGTCTGTGCGTCCGATGATGTCCTTCAGATTCTTCACTCCAAGTTCTGAAAGGTATTCACGCGTCTGCTCAGCAAGGAATGTAAAGAAATTGACAACGTACTCGGCACGTCCACGGAACTTAGCCCTGAGTCTCTCGTCCTGGGTGGCTACACCGACAGGACAGGTGTTCGTGTTACATTTACGCATCATCACGCATCCGAGAACGATGAGAGGCAGCGTGCCGAAACTGAATTCATCAGCGCCGAGCATAGCCATAAGGATGACGTCGCGTGCCGTTTTCAGTTGGCCATCAGTCTGCAATCTCACCTGATTTCGCAAGCCATTCATCACCAGAGTCTGCTGTGTCTCGGCAAGACCAATCTCTGGAGAGATACCAGCAAAGCGCATACTGCTGGCAGGACTTGCGCCAGTGCCGCCCTCAGCGCCAGAGATGACGATGAGGTCAGCCTTTGCCTTGGCTACACCGGCGGCGATAGTGCCCACACCGCTCTCAGCTACGAGCTTCACGCTTACCGCTGCTGTAGGGTTGATATTCTTGAGATCATAGATGAGTTGGGCAAGGTCCTCGATGGAATAGATGTCATGATGAGGTGGAGGAGAGATGAGAGTGATGCCAGGAATAGCGTTACGAGTCTTGGCAATGATTTCATTGACCTTAAATCCAGGCAACTGTCCGCCCTCACCAGGCTTAGCACCCTGAGCTACTTTGATCTGAAGTTCCTCGGCATTGACAAGGTATTCCGCTGTGACGCCGAAGCGTCCGGATGCTATCTGCTTGGTCTTACTGCTGAGGCTTACGCCATCCACAGAGGAATGATAGCGCTTATTGTCCTCGCCGCCTTCACCAGTGTTGCTTCGTGTGCCGAGTTTGTTCATGGCAAGAGCAAGAGCTTCGTGTGCCTCAATGCTGAGAGCACCGAATGACATGGCACCAGTCACAAAGTGCTTGACGATACTTTCCACAGGTTCCACCTCGTCAAGAGGCGTTGGGACGGCAGCTTTCTTGAATGACATGAAGTCGCGCAGGAAGATAGGCTTCTCCTTTTTATCCACGATTTCTGCCCATTCTTTATATTTCTTGTAAGAGCCCAAGCGTGTGGCAATCTGCAAGTTGGCGATGGCCTCTGGGTTCCAGGCATGGTCAATGCCATCTTTACGATAGGAGAAGAGACCGTTATTAGGCAGCAACTCTCCTTCGCTATGTGCCTCAGAGAAAGCATCCTTGTTGAGAGAGGTATATTCGCGAGCGATGTCTCTCAGTCCGATACCGCCAATAGTGCTGGTTTCGGTGCCGAAATATTTCTTCAGCAGTCCCTCAGAGAGTCCGATTGACTCAAAGATTTTAGCACCACGGTAGGAGCGTATGGTGGAAATGCCCATCTTTGACATTATCTTCTTCAGACCTTTATCCACGGCTTTGATATAGTTTTTCTCCGCTGTGGCATATTCTTCCTGTATCTTATGCTTTGCCACGAGGTCATTGATGACAGCAAAAGTCATGTAAGGATTGATGGCGCTGGCACCATAACCGAGGAGCAAAGCGGCGTGCATCACCTCGCGTATCTCACCACTCTCGACGATAAGAGCGGTCTGTACGCGCTTGCCTACGCTGATAAGGTAATGATGTACGGCACTTACAGCGAGCAGTGAAGGAATGGCAGCATGCTGACTGTCAATGTCTCTGTCGCTGAGAATGATATAGTTGACGCCTTCATCCACGCTGTTCTCAGCCTGCTTACACAGTTCATCGAGCGCACTGCTGAGTCCGCTTTCGCCTTTCTCTATGTCAAAGAGGATAGGGAGCTTTGTGGTGTTGAATCCCTTGTAACGGATGTTGCAGAGAATGTCGAGCTGAGTATTGGTCAATACAGGCTGTGGCAGGCGTACCATCTTGCAGTTTGACTCGTCAGGAGTAAGGATTCCGCTGCCCACTCTGCCTATGTATTCAGTCAAGGACATGACGAGTTCCTCGCGGATAGGGTCGATAGCAGGGTTTGTCACCTGTGCAAACTGCTGGCGGAAATAGTTGAAGAGAATCTGAGGGCGCTCGCTTATGACAGCGAGAGGGGTGTCATTACCCATTGCAGCGACAGGTTCCTGACCCACCGTACACATTGGCACGATAGTGCGGTCGATGTCTTCCTGACCGAAACCGAAGGCTCTCAGTTTGCGGTCGTAGTCGCTTACGCTGTTTTCCACTTTGCGTCCGCTCTTGAGTTTCTCCAACTGTATGCGGTTTGTGGAAAGCCATTCGCGGTAAGGATGCTCCTTAGCGAGTTTCTCCTTTATTTCTCCGTCATAATATATCTTGCCCTCCTGGGTGTCGATAAGCAGGATTTTACCAGGTTCGAGACGTCCCTTGCTTACCACATCGCTTGGCTCGAAGTCCATTACTCCCACCTCACTTGCCACTACCATCATGCCTTGCTTGGTGATGGTGTAGCGTGATGGGCGCAAACCGTTGCGGTCGAGCATACCTCCTGCAAAGCGACCATCGCTGAACATCAATGCTGCAGGACCGTCCCATGGCTCCATAAGGATGGAGTAATACTCGTAGAAAGCCTTCAAATCCTCAGATATAGGATTCTTATCATTGAAAGATTCAGGCACAAGGATAGCCATAGCCTGTGGCAGAGAGAGACCTGACATGACGAGAAACTCGAATACATTGTCGAGACTTGCAGAGTCGCTCATGTTTTCCTCGATGATAGGACGTATATCCTTGATATCTCCGAGAGCCTCACTGCTGAGCACGCTCTCGCGAGCCTTCATCCATCCACGGTTTCCGCGCACAGTATTTATCTCGCCATTATGGCAGAGCAGGCGGAAAGGCTGTGCGAGCTTCCATTTAGGGAAAGTGTTGGTGGAGAAGCGACTGTGTACGAGTGCCAAGCCGGAAGTGAAGTAATTATTGCTCAAATCGGGGAAGAAGCGGCGCAACTGTCCGCTGGTAAGCATACCTTTATATACAATATTCTTGGATGAAAGTGAACAGATGTAGAAATCCTCATCGTCCTTCACCCTGTTTTCTATCTTTTTTCTTATCTTATAGAGTATGCGGTCAAAGTGCTCCACTTCTTCTTCAGCCACGCCAGTGATAAACACCTGCTTGATGGCAGGCATGACATTACGTGCTGCTACGCCGGGAACGTCCTCATTGACAGGCACATTCCTCAGGTGCATCAGTTGCAGACCCTCACGCTCTATCTCTTCAATCATCACACTCAGTATCTCGCTTTGTTTTTTCTCATCCTTTGGAAGGAAGAAGATACCCGTGCCGTATCGTCCTTTCTCCGGCACTGGAATGCCCTGAAGGAGAATGAATTCATGAGGAATCTGAAGCAGTATGCCTGCTCCATCACCAGTCTTGTCGCGTGTCTCAGCACCGCGATGCTCCATATTCTCCAACACTTTGAGAGCGTTATCCACCAATTCATGGCTCTTGTTGCCATGAATGTTTACAACCATTCCAACGCCACACGCATCGTGTTCGTATTGCGCGTTGTAAAGTCCTTGTTCCTGTTGAGTGCTCATGATTGAATATTTGTGCTTTTAGTTTACATTATGATAATAAAATCCTGATAAAACTATCTTTTTGTCTTTTATCGTTGTTTAATTGATTGCAAAATTACTATTATTCCTTAATATGGTAAAACAAATGTACTGTTAATTGTTTTTATAATTGGTAAAAGTGATAATCTGTAATAAAACAATGATAAAATACTTACATAATATCAGATAGACAACATGAATGACGCAATATTGAAAGTCGGATGTAAAATAAAAGTTTTTTATCCTTTATTTCGCTATTTAAAACGTCTGTTCAGAAATGTGCGGGACTTTACTATATATATAATAAGGTGGGGAAAAGGCTCTTGTCAGGTTCTTACGAGGTTTCGACCGGCATCTATGCGGAGGAATATAAAGAGGAGGAAGGTAAATCCCCAGAGACTGGAGCCTCCATAACTGAAGAAAGGCAATGGGATTCCGATGACAGGAGTCAGTCCGAGCACCATGCCCACATTGACAAAGACGTGGAAAAGGAATATGCTCAGGACGCAATAACCATAGACTCGCCCGAATTTATATGGTTGTCGCTCAGCTACGTGTATCAATCGCAGGATGAGAGCAAGGAAAAGGAGCAATACTCCGGCACTTCCCACGAAGCCTTCTTCCTCGCCTACGGTGCAGAATATGAAGTCAGTGTCCTGCTCAGGCACGAATTTCAGTTTGGTCTGAGTGCCATTGAGGAAGCCTTTTCCTTCCAATCCGCCCGAGCCGATGGCTATCTCACTCTGATGGACATTATATCCGGCACCGGCAAGGTCTTGCTCAAGACCGAGAAGCACATTGATACGTACGCGCTGGTGGGGCTGCATCACATGATTGAGCACATAGTCTGCGGAATAGAAGAAGGTGATACTGCCGAGAGCAAAGAGCATGATAAAGAAATATTGCCTTATCCTTTGCTCCAGTACGCAATAGAGCAGATAGCCCACCATCGCTGCACAGAGGATGAGTTGCACCCACACTATGTCGAAAGGAATGACGTATTCAGCAAACAATAGCGAGCCTATCGTGATGCCTACGCAGTAGCCGAATATCGTCTTGGCAGTCTTGGAATCTTTACAATAGACCCATACCAATGCGGAGGTAAATACCTGTACCATAAGAAGTACGGAGAAATGGCCCACAGATGTCGGTATATCCCAGATGGTAGGTTCGGCATATCGGATGCCGATGATGAAATAGATAATCATCGCCACGCCCGTGAAAAGGAAACTGCCAGACATTCCTTCGCGGTAGAGCATCAGGAAAAAGGCGAAATAGACGAGCGCCGAACCAGTCTCTTTCTGTCCTACGATGAATATCATCGGCAGCACGATGATGGCACATGCCGATGCGAAATGCTTCCATTTTGAGAGGTCGAAGCCGTAGGTGGACATGAGTTTGGAGATGGCGAGCGCCGTGGCAAACTTGGCAAATTCTGCCGGCTGCAGTCTTAACGGACCGAGTACGAGCCACGATCGCGAACCTTTTATCTCATGGGGATTGAAGATGGTGGCAAAGAGGAGTAACAGCAGGAGCGCATAGATGGCGTAGGCGAAGGTGTCATAGAATCGGTCATCGAGCATCAGGATGATGAAACCGAGACAGATGGACGTGCCTATCCATACTATCTGCATACCAGAACGGCTGGCGAGAGAGAAGATATCAGTGTCGCCATAGTTGTAGCTGGCACCGCAGACGCTCACCCATCCGAACGCGAGAAGCGTGAGATAGATGGCGATGGTGACCCAATCGAGCGATGCAAGTACACCTTTCTCTTTATCTGTTCCTTGAACCATAAGCTATTCTTCTTCTTTGGAATTCTCCGGCTCTTGCCTCCGAAGCCGGTGACAGTTTGCCATTTATGTATTGTTCCATCATAAGCGAACCGATAGGTACACCGTATTCGGCTCCGAAACCGCCATTCTCCACATATACTGCGATGGCTATCTTAGGATTGTCCATAGGGGCAAACCCCATGAATACGGAGTGGTCTTGTCCGCGGTTTTGCGCTGTACCGGTCTTTCCGCATACGAGATAGTCGGCGCGGTTAGCTGCACGGCACGTACCTTTCACCACAGAAGAGCGCATTCCTGCCACTACCCAGTCGTAGGCTCTGCGGTCGGCCCTCGTGTAATGGCGCACGGTGAAGGCGGAATCGAGCGGTTCGCCCTTCACTCTTTTCACCACGTGCGGCGTGATATAATATCCGCGATTGGCTATAGTGGCTCCGAGGTTGGCTATTTGCAATGGAGTCAGATTGACCTCACCCTGTCCGATACTGATGGAAATGACGGTAAGACCATTCCATGAGCCTTTGTAAGCGTTGTTATAATAATCTCCATTAGGTATCAGTCCACGCTTTTCTCCTGGCAGGTCGATACCAAGTTTGTAGCCGAATCCCATGGATACCATGTAGTCACGCCATACATTCATCGCGTCGTGGGGTGAATGATATTTCTTTCTGTTTCCTATCATGTAATATAGTCCCCAACAGAAGTAGGCATTACATGATGTGGAGAGAGCTTCCACGATAGCCGTCGGCGAACTATGTCCGTGACATCCCACGTGCAATCCTCTGTAAGAGAAGCCATGATGGCAAGGGAATGCGGTGTGGGAATTGATTATTCCCTCGGTCATATAGGTCAAAGCCTGTGAGGTCTTGAAGGTAGAACCTGGCGGATACTGTCCCATTATGCTTCGATTGAGCAGTGGTTTCCAGATGTTCTCCGATAGTTTGCGGTGATTTTTTCCTCTTTGGCGTCCTACCATCATTCTTGGGTCGTAGGTAGGTGATGACACCATGCAGAGCACTTCGCCTGTGCTTGGCTCTATTGCCACGATACTGCCTATCTTTCCTTCAAGCAATCGCTCGCCTAAAGCCTGGAGATTGACGTCAATACTCAGTGTGAGGTCTTTGCCTGCTACAGGTTTCCGGTCGTAGAGTCCATTGCGATACTTGCCTTTTATTCTGCCGTGGGCATCTCGAAGCAGTATCTCGACGCCCTTTTCGCCACGCAGTTGCTTCTCATAATATCGCTCCACTCCGAGTTTTCCGATGAAATCGCCGAGCTGATAGTAGTCGTCATTCTCGATATCACTTGCCGAAACCTCTGCTACGTCTCCCAATACATGGGCTGCATACGGATATTGATACTGCCTGATGGAGCGTCTCTGCATGTAGAAGCCTGGGAATCGGAACATCTTCTCACGGAAGACGGAGAATTCTTCTTCTGACAACTGCGCCATAAAGAGTTGCTGTGTGAATCTGGAGTAGCCGGGATTCTTCGAGCGGTCCTTGATGTCGTCCATTCTCTTGATGAAGTATTCCTTGCTGATGCCGAGGGAATTACAGAATTCCGTGGTGTCGAGGCGGTTCTTTGCCTCGTTCATCACGACCATGATGTCGTAAGAAGGCTGGTTATAGACTAAGAGTTTGCCGTTTCTATCGGTAATTACTCCGCGTGAAGGGTACTCCACTTTCTTGAGGAAAGCATTGGAGTCTGCGGACTTGCGATAGTCATCGCTCATAATCTGGAGCACGAAAAGCCTGACGATATACACAACAACGATTACTATTGCGATACCGCCAATGACGAAACGTCTATATTCCAGATTGTTATTGGTCATGGGTCTTGGGGGTGGGGGGATGATTATTGGGAGGTAAAACCAACGGTAAAAACCGTTGGCACGGTGGCTCCTTCTGCTTGAGAGAGACCTCTTTGAGCGCTTCGGTGGCTTCCTTACTCTATTTTCTTACCATTTCGAGCACGAGGATGAGCACGATGGTAAGGATATAACTGCCCAAAATGCTTGACAACCACTGTATCCAGTTGAAGAAACTGAAGGCTTCCAGCGAGAAGAAAGCGAGGCAGAAGATAAGGGTAAGGAAGAGCGTATAGGTGGAATATTTCATCCATCCCATATTGGAGAGTGACGGCACGTAGTCGTCTTCGTCCTCTCTACCGAGGTAAAGCTCGAGCACGTAGGGCTGTACGAAGCCTACAAGGGTCAGCGAAGCCGCCGCGAGTCCGGGGGTATTGCAGAAGCAATCGACAGCGAGTCCGAGGCAGAAGCACATGATGAGCGAAGCCCAACGTGGATAATTGCGTGGAAAGAGCAATGCGAAATACACGTAGAGCAACGGTGTGGCACAGTTGAAGAGATGTATATTTCCCAGCACCAGTCCCTGTGCCAGTGCGAAGACGATGATAAAGCCTATACGGCGTAGGATGTCGGTGTTCATTTAATGCGTATTTATTTCTTTTCCAGCGAGTCTTGCGCAGCACGCAGGACGTCGAGTTGCTCCTGTATCTGGCTGTCATCTATGACGCAGACATCGCGGAGACGTGAGAAATCGGTGTAGAGCTGCACTTGCAGACGATATGAAAGTCCGTCGGATGAGTTATAGACGTGGAGTATTTTTCCCACGGCTATTCCAGCTGGGAAGACGGAAGAGTAACCACTTGTCACCACTCTGTCATAGAGGCGGAAATGTGCATGGCGCGGAATGTCATCCACATAAGCCAGTTGGCTGTTGCCTCCAGTCCAATGTAGATAGCCCACATAGCCTCTTTTTTCGATGGTACAGCTGATGCTGGACATACTGCTGAGCACAGGGATGACTACGGAATAGTGCTTTCCTGTCATATATACTATGCCCACGACGCCGTTGCCAGATACCACTCCCATGTCTTTTCTTATTCCGTCCGCCTCTCCCTTGTTGATAGTGATGAGGTTGTCTTTCTTATCTACGCTGTTTGACACCACCTTGGCAGGTATCAGTTTGAAGTGTTCCAGCACCTTCATGCCGGCATTCTTCACCAGAGTGGTATCCACATCCTTGTCCAGCAGTTGCTCGGAGAGCATCTTCACCTGCTGTTCGAGGTAGATATTGCGGTGGGTCAGTTCCTCATTCAGTTTGACGAGAGAGAAAAACTGCGTCACGTTGGCATTCGTCTCATACACCTTTCCTGCCACTGTATTGGCTGAAGAGAACCATACGGAGCCTTGATAGCTGTTGTATTGGAACAACAGAATCATGCTCATCACCTCCAGCAAGGCGAAGAGAAACCAGTGATAATGTCGGGAAAGGAAATCGAGAAGGTTGTTCATTCCTGATAAAGTGAGAATAATATGTTGGATTATAGACGCAATGCCTTGCCTTTTTCTTATAAGATAGGAAATCAGAATTATTTTGATAATGAATGGTTATGAATAATAATTCTGACCCCCTACTTAATATGTGGAAAAAGGTCAGAAGGCTTTGCATTGTCAAAGCATAAAAAGTGACTGCCCATAGGAAGCAGCCACTCTTTACTGTCTTATCTCATAAGGAATGAGAATCGGTCAATATTCTTCAATGCTACGCCTGCGCCCTTTGCCACACTGTGGAGCGGATCCTCAGCGATATGGAAAGGAATGCCTATCTTGTTTTGCAGACGGATGTCGAGACCACGGAGCAAAGCGCCGCCACCACTGAGGTAGATGCCGTTCTTCACGATGTCTGCATACAGCTCAGGCGGTGTGTTTTCGAGCGCTGAGAGCACTGCGTTCTCGATTTTTGCCACCGTCTTGTCGATACAGTGTGCTATTTCCTGATAGCATACAGGTATCTCCATAGGCAGAGCAGTGATACGATTAGGACCATGTACCACGTAGTCTTCAGGAGCTTCGTCGCCAAGATCGGTGAGGGCAGAGCCTACATGTATCTTGATACGCTCAGCCATACGCTCAGAAACCTTCACATTGTGCTGGCGAGCCATATACTCCTGGATGTCAGAAGTGAGCTCATCACCTGCCACGCGGATGGAGTTGTTGCTGACAATGCCACCGAGGGAGATGACAGCAATCTCAGTAGAACCGCCACCGATATCGACAATCATATTGCCTTCAGGTGCTTCTACGTCGATGCCGATGCCGATAGCTGCAGCCATTGGCTCGAAGATAAGATATACATCACGTCCGTCTGCATGCTCAGCAGAGTCGCGGACGGCACGCAGTTCCACCTCAGTAGAGCCAGAAGGCACGCCGATGACCATACGGAGTGAAGGGGAGAAGAGGTGACGACCAGAGTGTACCATCTTGATAAGACCGCGCATCATCTGCTCGCAAGCGGTGAAGTCAGCAATCACACCGTCGCGAAGAGGGCGGATAGTGCGGATATTGTCGTGAGCCTTCTCATACATGCTCTTTGCTCTGTCGCCCACTGCTATCATCTCATTGGTGCGACGGTCAAGAGCTACGACCGACGGTTCGTCCACCACAATCTTGTCATTGCTGATGATAATGGTGTTGGCAGTGCCAAGGTCCATTGCTATTTCCTGTACGAAAGAGAAAAATCCCATTGTTCTGATGAAATATTATGTATTACTTACGAGGTCGAGAGACATTACTTAGTGCTCTCAAACCATGCGTTGATAGCGGTGTCGTAATGAGAACTTACACCGAAAGCGCGGGTAGCGAATTCGCGGCGCTGCGCGAGAGTGGTGCTTGCGCCCTGAGCGTTGCAGATGTCGAGAAGCATCTTGTACTCTGCCTTTGAAGGGATAATCACCACGTCATTGAAGTTCTTTGCTCCAGCACGGATGAGAGAGATGCCACCTATATCAATCTTCTCGATGATATCAGCCTGTGAAGCGCCGCTTGCCACGGTCTGCTCGAATGGATAGAGATCTACTATCACGAGGTCGATTTCAGGAATCTCATACTTCTTCATCTGCTCCTGGTCGCCCTCATTGTCGCGGCGTCCGAGGATGCCTCCGAACACTTTTGGATGAAGGGTCTTGACACGTCCACCGAGGATAGAAGGATATGTGGTGAGCTCTTCCACTGCCTGACACTCAAAACCGAGAGATTCAATAAACTTCTGTGTACCACCTGTAGAAAGGAACTTCACGCCTTCTGCATTCAGTTTGGTAAGCAGTTCGTCGAGACCGTCCTTGTGAAAGACTGACACCAATGCAGTCTTTATCTTTTTTGTTTCTGACATAAATTTATGTGTATTATTTTTTACGTTTCCAAAATTGCGATGCAAAGTTACTCATTATTCCCGTATTTTCCCAATAATCCAGCTATTTTTTCACCTTATTTATAAAAATAATTGACTAATGTTATTGAGTGGTTGTGGGTTGGTGGTTGTTGGTTGTGGGTTATGGGTTGTGGGTTGTGGGTTATTGGTTGTCGGTTGGGAGGGCAAAAATCTATGGATAGTTGACGTTTTTTCGCTTCTGGTCACGACAGCAAACTCCGCTTCCGCTCTGGGGAAATTGTTCTATTTTCCCGTTTCTGTACTAACACAGGAATATAGAGAAAATCACTCTTGTAACTATCTGATAATCATCACATTGTAAAAGCATAGTTTTTACGCTGTAATAACATAGCTTTTACGCTGTAATATCTATGTTATTAGGAGGTAAAAGCTATGTTATTACGATGCGAAAGCTAAGCTATTGCGAAATGATAGTTTAGCTTCCTTATTTTTGTTCTGTTTTTCCTTCGCTGAATATCGCACAAATAAAATATCAATAAATAAAAACAAACAAATATATTTTTTCTATTTTTTCTATATTTTTCTCTATTGATATTTGAAAAATCCCCACTGCCAAGAGGACAGTGGGGCATTATTTAAATTCAAACAATTTTGCTAAGCACGTGGAGATTAACGGCCAGAGAGCTCCGCTTTTGCCAGTCCCTTACGATAATCGCAATAGAAGAGCACGCCGGCAGTGGTGAGGCCGAAAGGCATTCCCATCCATACGCCTACGGTGCCCCATTTGAGGATGAAGGCGAAGAAATAACTCATCGGGATGCTTACCATCATGTATGCGATGAAGGCATAGAGCATCATGCGCTTGACCTGTTCCATTCCTCTCAGCGCATTGGCAAAGACTATCTGCATAGTGTCGCCAAACTGATAGAGGAAGAAGCAAGGCAAGAGGGCTAATGCTGCCGTTATCACTTCGTCATTGTTGGTGAAGATGTGCATGAGAGGCATACGCGTTACATAGATTACCACTATCATCATACTCACTATGCCAAGCGAAAGGAAGAATGCCGTGGTGGATGTGCGGCGCACATTGCCCCAGTCGCTGGCACCACGAAAATGACTTATCATCACGCTGGCTGCCGCTCCGATGCCATATACTATCTGGAAGCAGAGCGTAGAGATGGTACACATCACCTGATGCGCAGCGAGAGGAATGGCTCCCAGCCATCCCATAAAGATGGCGCAAGCATTGAATGACGACGTCTCAAGACCCAACTGGATGCTTATCGGAATACCGATAAAGAGGAGATGCTTCATTCCGGCAAGAGTAGGAGTGGATTTGCGGAATGACAATTTCTCGCCATCCTGAGTGAAAGCATCGCGGTAACGCTTGCCAAAAGTAATCGCTACTGCCAATGCTATGAGGCAAAACAGGCGAGCGGCAAGCGTGGCAAGTCCTGCTCCGAGCAGTCCTAAGCGCGGACAACCCATCACTCCGAATATCAGAAGCCAGTTGAGGAAGATATTCAGCACATTGGAGGCTATCATTATCCACATCGGCATCTTCGTCTGACCGATAGAGTCGGAGAATTGCTTCAGAGCATTAAACAGCGCCATTATCGGCACCGACACCAGCAACGTAATATAATAAGGTATAGCGATAGGCAGAATTTCTTCCGGTTGACGAAGTATTTCAATGTTACACAAGAGCGCCACAAGTGCTGCCACCACAAAGAGAGAAACGCCGAGATTGACCACAAGGCTCTCGCCGAGCGACCGCACCACGCTACGATGGTCGTTGCTCCCGAAGTAAGCTCCTATCACAGGTGTGGAGGCATAGGATATTCCAAGGATGAAATAGACCACAAGATTGAATACATTGTTTACGAAACCGGCGGCTGCAAGCTCCTGAGTGCCATACTGTCCCACCATTATCGTATCAGCGAATTGCTGGGCTATGATGCCAAGTTGTCCCACGATGATAGGCACACCGAGCATCAATAGTGACTTTACTATATTTGAATTTTTCATAATCATATTCTTGAAAAGGGAGTGCAAAGGTACAATTTTTTTTCCAATTCCTTGGTATCGTATTCCTTTTTTCAGTATCTTTGCAAATAAAAACATTGGACACATGGAGATTTTTATAGCTTTATTTGCCGTCATAGTGGCTGTGGGATTCGGATTTTATGCCATCAAAGGCAGAGGAAATGCTTCGGCTGTGGCGGAAGAAAATATCAGAATAAAACTGGAAAATGAATACAAACCGCAAATAGTAGCTTTGCAAAAGGAACTGCAACTCTTGCGTCAACATTCAGACTCTCAATTGGATGAAGCAAAGAATGCCTTGGCGGAAGAGCGCTCCGGCAAAGAGATGCTGATGCTGGAAAACTCTAATCTCAAAGCCGCTCTGCAGACTTCTCAAAGCCTGCTCGAACAGACCAAGGAGAATGCAAAGAAGGCTGAGACGGACAGGGAAGAGAAATTTCGCACCGAACTGAATCTGGCGCGCCAGGAAATGCGTGGACAATTCGAGAAAGAGATGCAGGAACGCTCACAGATACTCAAGCAGGAAGCCACTGAACGCATGGAGGCGATGAAGAAAACCAACGCTGAGCAGATGGAGAATATCGTCGGACCGCTGCAGAAAGAACTGGAAGGGCTCCGCAATCTCGTAGATGCAAGCCATAAAGAGCAGACTAAGCATACGTCAACTCTTGAGGCAAGTATCAAGGCTGTATTCGAACATGACCAGAAACGCGATGAGACCACACGCGAACTTGCCAATGCTCTGAAGAATCATGGTAAGGTGCAAGGCGACTGGGGCGAGCAGGTGCTGGAGAATATTCTGCGCGACAGCGGACTAAGAGAGGGCGAGGAATACGTCAAACAGATGAATGTGAAGTCGGAAAACGGTGACAATGAGCGCCCTGACATCATCGTGAATGGTGCTGACGGCTCACGTATCATCATCGATTCCAAGGTGTCGCTCACTGCTTACACTAACTATGTAGGCGCTGAAAACGAGGCTGAAAGGCAGGTGGCAATGCGCGAAAACTATGACTCCATCTGGAAACACGTCACCGAACTGGCAGACAAGAACTATCCAAAGGACGTCGATAAGGCGATGCCTATCGTGCTGATGTTTGTTCCTAATGAGGGTAGTTATATCCTTGCAATGAACAAAGACCCGCAACTCGGAGCTAAGGCTTTCAAGAAAAATATCCTTATCATCAATCCTACAAACCTCATGGTGGTGCTCAAACTCATGTTCCTCACATGGCAAAACACCCGACAGGAGAAGAACAATCGCGCCATCCTCGATGCTGCCGCAAAGATATACGAGAAATATTCCACCTTCGCTGAGGGCTACGTCACTTTAGGCAATCAGCTGAACACTGCCCGTAACACATACGAAAAAGGTCTCGGACAACTGCGAGACGGAAAGGCAAACCTCTCCAAGCAGCTCCAAGACCTTCTCAGATATGGCGTGACTGCCTCCAAACAGATACCTGAGGCGGTGAAATCTTTGGAGGAATAGTAGAAATGAAGAATGAAGAATGAAAAATGAAGAATGCGGATTACGTTGTCTGTCTTGCGTATTCTCATAGAGTCATTCCCTTGGGGCAAGACTAACTCATATTCTTCATTCTTCATTCTTCATTCTTCATTTTTTACTAAATGAGTAGTGCTCAATATTCATATACCCATCCTCAAGGATAAGGCAAGCATCAGAAGGGTCATGAGGGTCAAGACCGTGAGCTATTTCCCATTCATCTGGGATTCCATCACCGTCACTATCCTTGTAAGGCGTGCCCTTATATTTCGGCAGACCGCCCACCTGCTGAGGATCTGTGATGATTCCCATGCGGTAACTGTCCTCCGGAAGACGGCGCTTCACGTAAGGCGACTCGTGCACTTTCGCATCTTTAGCATACTCTGCCTTGCCTTTTCTCACAGTACGAATAATGCGTTCATCCACAGCATCACGCTTTGGAAGCGTAGCACCAGCATTTGAAAGGACATATTCATAAGCCTCATGGGCTGACATCAACGATGCAAAATGAGGGATAGGAAAAGCCTCTTCCACTCTGATACGCGCTTTGGCTGTCTCCACATCCTTCGACTTCGGTTGCACACCGCCAGCCCAGTTGTCTGCACTCACATCCTTATAGCCCTCCACTATGTTGCCGTTTACGTAGGCAAGACCGAAATCTTCCGGACGAGTCTTGTCCCTGCTTGCCTCCGGTTTCAATATCCTGTAGCAGATAGACTTATTCATATTATATCCAGTCACAGGTCCCGGTTTGAGATAATTATTGATGATATTATATCTCGAGTTGTCATCACCGCCGTCAATGGAACGGTTCCACCAGTTGAAAAGCACATTATTCACAAAGTTGAAGTCGCCATCCATAGCAATAGAAGGATTGCGCGAGATATTCGAAGCAAAGAGATTGCGAGCGAAAAGCGTGTTATGACCGCCTATTGACGCTCCAAAAGCATGATTGTAGAGGTCAAGTCCCTCAGAGAATATGCAGTTCTGAATGGTGATATTCACAGTAGGAAACTTCTGATAATGACCATCTTCCGTGCGGTTATACACATGACGATACATAGACATCACCTCATCCAGTCCCCATGAGGAAGAGCAATGGTCATAGATGATGTTTCCAATGCCCTGTCCTCCACATGCATCATCGCGGAAAGCCACGTCCATCGCGCCACGGCGAAAGCGCATATAGCGTATCACGACGTCGTGAGTGTCCACCTCTACGGTCTGTCCCGTCACCACAACGCCATCGCCAGGCGCTGTCTGACCGAAGATGCTGACGTAAGGAGCCACCACATGAATAGGCCTTTCCAGATGTATCTCGCCTGCAACATTGAATACTATGATGCGAGGACCGCCGGCTTCGCACGCTTCACGCAGCGTTCCAGGACCAGAATCTGCCAAACTTGTAACTACGAAAATCTTGCCTCCACGGCCTCCAAAGCTGTATTTTCCACCGCCTTCAGCACCTGGGAAAGCAGGAATATCAGCCTGGGGAAGCTCCTCCGGCGTTGAGCACCACGGCACAAAGCGCTTGCCGTGCAGCATTCCGTCCATCACTATAGGCAGTGCTTTCTGCCATGCAGCATTGTCGAGGCTGTCCCATACTGCCTCCATCGCTTTGCCACGTTGCTTCACGCTGTCCGGAATAGTAGGGTATTGTGCCAATACTCCAAGCGGACAAGCGCCCAAAAGCATTGCGCAAACTATAGTTTTTATTCTCATTTTCATAATATAGTTAGTTAGTTTTGAACTGCAAAGTTACAGATTTTCGATGATAAAATCAGCTGTTTCGTACACTTTTTCGATGATAAAATCAGTGGTTTTATACACTTTTTCGATGATAAGACGCATCATGAAGTCGTTTTTTTGAATGACTTATTGTTAATTTGTACACAAAAGAACCAATAACCAAGCAACGAAACTATATAATAACCACATAACTAACCAAATGAGAGAGCTGCCCTATCATCCATCTGAATCTACCAACCATACCTCATAGCGGGGAAAGAATGGACATCATTCTCCACGCAATGCCTCATAAAGTTGAGTGATAGCGAGCTGTGCATCGCCGCCGGCAGCGTCGAGAAGTTGCACAAATTTGCTGCCAATTATCGCGCCATTAGCATTTGCTTGCGCTGACTTCAGCGTCTGATTATTGCTTATTCCGAAGCCTATCATCGTAGGATGAACGAGATTCATGGCGCGAACCTTATTGAAATATGCCTGCTTTTGGGCGTCAAATTCCTTCTGAGCACCAGTAGTTGCCGCACTTGAAACCATATAAATGAAGCCATCTGTGTTTTCATCTATAAAGCGGATGCGCTCATCTGACGTCTCAGGAGTGATGAGCATGATGATGCGGAGATCGTATTTGTCGGCTATTGGCTTGTATTCCTCCATGTAATCACGGAATGGAAGGTCGGGCAAAATCATGCCATCAATGCCCACTTCAACGCATTTCTGACAGAAATTCTCAAAACCGTAGCGCACAATAGGATTGAGATAACCCATCAATATCAGCGGTATCTCCACGTCCTTACGTATGTCTTTCAGTTGTTCGAAGAGCAATCGTATGCTCATTCCATTGTGCAGAGCCTTTGTGGCAGCGTCCTGAATGACAGGTCCGTCAGCCAT
>OQVP01000140.1_pt1 | contig 26095 bp, 25 predicted proteins | sample 1691541 | NCBI WGS metagenome assembly OQVP01 (sample SAMN03418258, study PRJEB22391) | human gut metagenome | biome: human-gut; feature: organic feature; material: feces | host: Homo sapiens | place: Tanzania | collected 2013-01 | reverse complement strand
TGAAGGTCTTATTGTGACAAGTGATATCGCTAAGTCGTATATGGATGTGTATGACAATTCTATCCTGGCAAAGGCGAGGACACAGTACAGAAATATTATAGAGACGCTGGATGGCAAGATAGTTGCAGGCAATGAGCATGGCTATTTTGTGAAAGGAAAGGTTATAGTTGGAGCAGGTACACCTGATACCATAAAAGGCATTGTGGGTATGATTCCCGATGTTCTTCAGAAAGTAAAGGGAATGTTCAGCAAGAAGAAAGATGCCGATGATTTCTCGGAAATAACACAGGACGATATAGATATGGTGTAATTTATGGCAAAGCCTTCGCATAAAATTAGTTCGGAGGCGAGCTTATGAAAAAAATACTTTCCGTTATAGTTGTAGTTGTGGTGACATTAACGCAAACCGCACAGATTACGACGTTTGCGCAGGAAACCGACAAGCCGGCAGTAAATGCACAGGCTTGCGTGCTTTATTGTGTTGATGACGGGAAAGTGTATTTTTCTGTAAATGAAAATAAAAAAATGAAACCTGCAAGTACCACAAAGCTGATGACTTCACTCATTACGCTTGAGTATGCCGATTCTGCCGACAAGGTTGTTGCTTTTACCAAGGATATGACAGCCGAGGGCAGTTCGATGTACCTTAAAGTGGGGGAAAAGGTTAAACTCAGTGATTTAGCGGCAGGAATGATGATGGCATCGGGAAATGACGCAGCAAATGCGGCGGCAATTTCTATTGCGGGCAGTGCAGAAAAATTTTCCGAGCTTATGAACAATCGGGCGGCTGTAATAGGAATGAAAAACACACATTTTGTTACACCGAGCGGACTTGATGACGAAAATCATTATTCCACGGCTTACGATATGGCTTTGCTTATGAGCTATGCGCTTGAAAACGAAAGTTTTGCAAAACTGACTTCGCAAAAAAGCGTTACGGTAGAATTCAGCGAACCGCAGTCAAAGAGAACAACCTATACAAACCATAACCGTCTGCTCTCTATGTATGAGTATTGTACGGGCGGAAAAACAGGCTACACAATGGCGGCAGGCAGATGTTTGGTTTCTTCCGCAAAAAAGGACGGACTTACATTTGTTTGCGTTACACTCAATGACAGAAACGATTGGAATGACCACATAGCTCTTTATAATTACGGCTTTTCCAAACTTGCCTGTGTTGAGTGTGATGATTCCGATTATTACCTTGAAATTCCGTGTGCGGGCGGTGATGACGAGAGCATCAGTGTTACGGGTACAAAGGGCAAAAATGTTGTAGTGCCTTTTGACAAGAAAAGCAATGTTGTACGAACCGCATATGCCGATAATTTCTTGTATGCACCTGTTAAAGACGGAGATATTGTAGGCAGAATAGAATACACGCTTGACGGCAAAACGCTTGCAAGTACAAATTTAACCGCTGTTGAATACAGCAATACGCAGAATAAAAACAAAAGTATTTGGACTAAGATAAAGGATTTTTTTACATATGGCAAAGAATGAACCAATAAGACTTCAAAAGTTATTATCACAATGCGGTATCGCATCAAGAAGAAAAGCAGAGCAGATGATTATTGACGGTCATGTAAAAGTGAACGGCAAAACCGCTCAACTCGGCGACAAGGTAAGACCGACAGATAAGGTATTTGTAAACGGTAAGCGTGTGCTTACCAACGCAAAGCCGTCTTACCGCTATATTATGCTCAATAAACCGAGAGGATTTATTACTACAATGAGCGATGACAGAGGCAGAAAATGCGTTGCTCAACTTGTGGAAAATGTGGGCACAAGAGTTTACCCTATCGGCAGACTTGACAAAGATTCGGAGGGAATGCTCATTCTCACAAATGACGGTGAGCTGGCAAACAAAATTATGCACCCGAAGAACAGCGTTTATAAAATTTACAGAGTAACAGTCCGTCCGTCTATTGACGAAGATCAGCTTGTTAAGCTTGAAACCGGTATTGAGCTTGACGGAGTAAAGACAGCCCCTGCAATGGTGCATGTACTTCATCAGGAACCGGGCAGAGTTGTACTCGAAATGATACTTCATGAGGGCAAGAACCGTGAAATCCGCCGTATGTGCGAGGCTGTGGGTCTTGAGGTTGCAAGACTTAAAAGAATACAAATCGGCGGCGTAAAAATGGGTATGCTCAAGCAGGGCGACTGGCGTGACCTTACCGAAATTGAGGTAAAAAAACTGCTTTCAAACCCGTTTGTAAACGGAAAACAGCTTATTTAATCCAAAGCCTTAAGAACTTAACTTTTGGGGCAAAAAATCAAATAAAATCACAAGTTAAAATGCACAGTAAATCAGAATGTTTGTGCAAAATCATTGTTGTAAATATTCAAATTTTAAAAATAGCTTTGCTTTTTCCTTGTAGTTTGATAAATATTAGGATATAATGATATATGTGGTAAATTAGTATGCCGACTTATGTTATTTGTCGGCATATTCAATACATTGTATTGGAGGATGTTTAAGATGAGTATTGAAAAAATCAATCAGGCAAAGGCTGAAATCGCATCTACTTCTGCTTATAAAACAATGACAGAATTTTTTGATGCAGACAGCTTTACTGAAATTGATGCTTTTGCAAAGTCCAGCGAAGGTTTTGCAGAGGTTGTTGCAGGCTTTGGTACAGTTGAGGGTATGCCTGTTTATGCTTTCGCACAGAACAGTGATATTTGCGGCGGTGCTATGAGTAAGGCACAGGCTGCAAAGCTTAAAAAGGTTTATGATCTTGCACTTAAAACAGGCGCTCCTGTTGTAGGTTTCTATGACAGTGTAGGCGGCAGACTTATGCAGGGCAACGAGCTCCTCGCAGGCTGCGGTCAGGTTCTTAACAGTGCCGCTGCAATTTCAGGTGCTGTTCCGCAGATTTCTGTTGTACTTGGCACTTGCCTTGGTACAAACGCTCTTAACGCAGCAAGTGCGGATTTTGTTATTATGAGTGAAAAGGCACAGCTTTCTCTTGATGTTACAGGCGAAAACTCAAGTGCCGAATACAACGCAGAGCATGGTGTTGCATCTGTTGTTGCAAAGGATTCTGCTGAGGCTGTAGCTAAGGCTAAAGAGCTTGTTCTTTATCTTCCGTCTAACAATCTCAATACTGCTCCGGAGTCATTTGAGGAAGAGCCTGCAGACTGCGACTGCATCGTAGGTTCAACTGTTGACGGCGGCAGTGTTTATAAACTTTTTGACAACTACGGCAAAGACGCTAAAGTCAGACTTGCCCGTCTTGGCGGTTCGGTAGTTGGTATTGTAAAGACAAACGGCGGTGTGCTTTCATGTTCCGCAACAACAAAGATTGCAAAATTTGTTCGTTTCTGCGACGCTTTCTCACTTCCGATACTTACATTTGTTGACTGTAAGGGCTTTGAATCAATTAAGTCAGCCGCAAAGGCAGCATCGGCTTATGCAGAGGCTACTACAGTTAAGATTTCCATAGTTTACGGTCAGGCTGTCGGTTCAGGTTACATTGCACTTGCAGGTACAGGCGCAAACGCAGATATGGTTTACGCACTTCCGCAGGCTGTTATTTCTCCTGTAAATGTTGAGGCTGCGGCATTTATTCTTGCAGCTGACGCTATGAATGTTCCTGTTGCAGAGCAGAAGGCAGTTGCCGAAAAGTTTGCGGCAGAAAATCTCTCTGCTTTCAACGCAGCACAGAACGGCTATGTTGACGGTATTGTTGAACAGCAGGATTTAAGAAAAGCTCTTATTTCCGCTCTTGATATGCTTGCAGGCAAGAGAGTTCCTACAGTTGCTAAGAAACATTCAACAATCTGATAAATATGTTTGTTTAAATAAAGGGGATATTTAAAATGAAAAATTTAAGAATTACAGTAAACGGTACAGCATACGATGTTCAGGTTGAAGAGCTCGGCGGTTCTTCAGCTCCTGTTGCAGCAGCTCCTGCTCCGGCAGCAGCACCCGCACCTGCAGCAAAGCCGGCAGCTCCGGCAGGCGCAGCAGGTTCAGTAGTAGTTTCTGCTCCTATGCCGGGTACAGTTGTTAATGTTGTAGTTTCAGCCGGTCAGTCAGTTAAAGCCGGTGACGATCTCGTATTTATTGAGGCTATGAAGATGGAAACTCCTGTAAAGGCTCCTCAGGACGGTGTAGTTGCAACTGTTGATGTTGCTAAGGGTGAGTCTGTAGATTCAGGTAAAACACTTGTTACTCTTAACTAATAACTGACGAAAGGGATGTCCGAAATGGCAAAGAAAATTAGAGTTACCGAAACTGCCCTGCGTGATGCACATCAGTCACTTATTGCTACAAGAATGACAACAGAGGAAATGCTCCCGATTCTTGATAAGCTTGACAAAATCGGTTATTATTCACTTGAGTGCTGGGGCGGTGCAACATATGACGCTTGTCTTCGTTTCTTAAATGAAGACCCATGGGCAAGACTTCGTACAATTCGTGAGCATTGTCCGAATACAAAGCTGCAGATGCTTTTCAGAGGTCAGAATATGCTCGGTTACCGTCACTATGCCGATGACTGCGTAGAGTACCTCGTTCAGCGTTCGGTTGCTAACGGTATTGATATTATCAGAATTTTTGACGCTCTTAACGATATTAAGAACCTCAAGACAGCTATCAATGCTGCAAAGAGAGAAAACGGCAAGGCTGAAGCACAGGTAGCTATCAGCTACACAACAGGTCCTGTTTTCACAGATGAATACTATGTAGAGTATGCAAAGAGAATTGCCGATGCAGGCGCAGATTCTATCTGCATTAAGGATATGGCTGCATTGCTCACACCAACAGCTACAGAGAGCCTTGTAAAGGCTATTAAGTCTGCTGTTGATCTTCCTATTCAGCTCCACACACACTACACATCAGGTCTTGCATCAATGTGTCTTTTAAAGGGTGTTGAGGCAGGCGCTGACGGTATTGATACTGCTATCAGCCCACTTGCACTCGGTACTTCACATGCTCCTACAGAGTCAATGGTTGCCGCTTTTGCAGGCACACCGTATGATACAGGTCTTGACATTAAGCAGCTTGCTGAAATTCGTGCTTACTTTATGACTCTTCGTGAGAAATACTTTAAGAACGGTCTTCTTGATCAGAAGATGCTTGCTACAGATGCTAAGGCTCTTATCTATCAGGTTCCGGGCGGTATGCTTTCTAACCTTCTTTCACAGCTTAAGCAGGCAGGCAAAGAAGACAAGCTTACAGAGGTACTTGAGGAAGTTCCGAGAGTTCGTAAAGATGCAGGTTACCCACCGCTCGTTACTCCTACATCACAGATTGTTGGTACACAGGCTGTATTCAATGTAATTACAGGTGAGAGATACAAGATGTGTACAAACGAGTTTAAGGGTCTTGTTGCAGGCGAGTACGGCACAACACCAATGCCGATTGATCCTGCATTCCAGAAGAAGATTTGCGGCGATAAGAAGATTATTACTTGCCGTCCTGCAGATTTACTTGAGCCGGAGCTTGATAAGCTCAGAGGTGAGATTTCACAGTGGATTGAGCAGGAAGAGGATGTCCTTTCATACGCTCAGTTCCCGAAGGTTGCTCTCGACTTCTTTGAGAAGAGAAGAAATGCCGAAGTTGGCATTAACGGCGACAAGCTCGACAAGAAAAATATGGTTCATCCTGTTTGATAATTTAATCAAATTAGTTACTCCCTTCGTATTTACGGAGGGAGTTTTTGTATACAATTTTGTTTAGGCAAAATAACTAACAATTTAATCAAAAGATTATACAATAATATACTTGCTTGATATTTAATGATATAGTACAATAATCGTAAGAAATATGACTTATGTTTTAAAGGAGGCTATATTATGAAAAAACTTATAAGCGGTATTATGGCAATAGCAATTTTGGCAAGTGCTGTTCTTTGCGGCACAACAACAGCATTTGCGGCTGATACGGGAAACTCAGCCGTTGGTGATGTAGAGATGTGGAATCACGATTTTAAAAATAAGTTAACAGGAGAACTTATGTGGGCGATTGATGATATTGCGGATACAGATACGGTTGCGGTTAAAATTGATTTAACTTCATATTGTGAAGATATATATACATTTGCAGATAAAAACGATCGCTTAGATGAGATTATTGTAAATGAAGACGGCAGAAAGACTTATAGTGATGAATTATTGCGTGATTATGAGAAATATAAAAATAATATAAGAAGTCAGAAGCCCGATGATAAAAAGAAAATTATTGATGAAAAATATTCAGTATCAGAAATAAAATATTTTTCCGCAAGTGAATGTTTGTTTTGCATTTCAACAAAAGAACAGATATTAAACCTTGGTGATGCCGATATAAAGGTATCTATTGATCTTGCAGATAAAGACTACTACAGTGTTGATAACAAAATTACATGGGATGAATTTTTTAAGATTGAAAAACTGACAAGAGAATATATTGAACAAACTTTAGCTTACCCTTGCCCTGAAAGCGATTATGATATTTTATATTTGAAATTATCTGCAATAAGCGAAGAAGTTAAATTTGATTATATTTTAGTTGAGGATCATTATTCGACAAACAATAATATTAAATCTTTAAAAACAGGAAATTTTGTATATCCTATTTATGAAGATTCACCTGTGGGCAATTACTTTTATGCTGATAATAAAGTACAAAATATTGTTGAATTATACACTAACGGTGTTATTGATATTGATACTTTATATTATTTTAATGCCAGATATTACGGCGATCTTAATGCCGATAAGTCAACAAATGTAAATGATGTTACAAATTTGCAGATGTATCTTAGCGGTTCTCTTTTTGTCGAAGAAGATTCAATATTTGATGAAAACAGATATAAAATTTATTGTGACTTAAACGACGACGGAAAAATTGATGTAAACGATGTTACTGTTCTTCAAAAGTATATTTCAATGACAGTATAATGTTCTTTAAAAATTAGGGATTATGAATACTTAGTCAGGTAATTATAAAAGATTGGCAAAACAATTTACTAAGCCATAATTTATTCACAACTATCTAAAAACAATAAAACTAAAGGTTGAAAGAATTGGTAATACTCCAATTTTTTCAACCTTTTTAAGTTATACAATAGCCGCACAAAGCGCTGCACAGCATATGTTTTTGCAGCCTGCTTTTTTAAGAACCTTACAACATTCTCCGAGTGTGTTGCCTGTAGTAATAATATCGTCAATTATAAGAATATTTTTGTCAGCCACTGCTTGACTGTCAATTACACGGTACACACCTTGAACATTGCTTTCTCGTTCTTTTCCTTTAAGCGTATGTTGAGCTTTATTTTTCTTATGCTTTTCAACAAGTTCTGCATACGGAATGTTAAAAATTTCCGCACATTCTTTTGCAAGAAGTTCCGATTGATTATATCCCCGTTCACGCATATTTTTATAATACATCGGTACGGCGGTAATAATATCAAAACAGCCGACACCGTATTTTGCGATTATTTCATTAGCCAAAGGTATGGCAAGTTGGCGGGAATATGACGGATTTTCATAAAATTTAAAGTTTTTTACACCGCTTGCAAATATACCGTCATATTTAAACGGCGCTATTGTTTTGTATCCTCCGACAGCGTAAGTTTCATAGCCTTTTTGCGGAAATTTACTCTTACATTCTTTACAGGCGTAGTCATTCCTGTCAATAACTTTTTCGCAGTACGGACACTTAACGGTGAAAATTATGTCCTGCAAAAATAGTATCGCACTCTTAATATAGCTGTTCATCACGCAGTAAAAATTCCTTTAGTCCGCTGTATCTTTTGGTACGGCGGTTATTTTGTACCATATATTCTACCGTTTTTGGATTTCCGACAAGCACAAGCGTTTTCTTTGCTCGTGTAACGGCTGTATAAAGTAAATTTCTGTAATAAAGTTGAGGAGGCCCTTGAAACATAGGTATAATTACGCAGTCAAATTCGTTACCCTGGCTTTTATGTACAGTGACCGCATATGCAAAGTCAAGATCGGTTGCGTATTCATAAGTGTATTTGGCTGTCTTGTCGTCAAAAATAACTATAAGCGTACGGCTTTTGCGGTCGATAGAATCAATAATTCCTATGTCGCCGTTAAAAATTCCCGAACCCTGCTCTCCGTCATCTCTTATCCAGGTTATATCGTAGTTGTTTTTTATCTGCATTACCTTGTCGCCAATTCTGAATGTTTTTGATGCAATTTCAATTTCAGCTTTATCGGCTGATTTTGGATTAAGAGCCTTTTGAAGTCTGAAATTCATTTCGGCAGTGCCAAGTTCGCCTTTCTTTGACGGGCAAAGCACCTGAATATTGTCAAATGCAGAGTAACTGTAAGCCTTTGGTAATCTTTGTGCGCAAAGGTCAACGATTACTTGAGAAATTTCGGTTTTGTTATTCCTTAATAAAAAGAAAAAGTCTTTATCAGATGCATTGAGAACGGGCATTTCGCCGTTGACTATTTTATGTGCGTTTGTAACAATAAGACTTTTCTGTGCCTGACGGAAAATTTCGTTTAACCTTACAACCGGTACAATTCCGCAGTCGGTAAGGTCGCCGAGTATGTTGCCCGGCCCTACGGACGGCAACTGGTTAGAGTCGCCGACAAGTATAAGACGGCAACCGATAGGCAAGGCTTTCATAACGCTTTCAAAAATAAAGGTGTCAACCATAGAAACCTCATCAACTATGAGGGCGTCACATTTAAGCTGATTGCGTTCGTTTTTATTAAAAATAGGTTTATCGTGCTTATCCCAGCTTACTTCAAGCAGACGATGAATAGTTTTTGCCTCAACTCCCGTTAAAGCACTCATTCGTTGAGCCGCTCTTCCTGTCGGTGCGGCAAGCAAAACTTTTTTGCCGTTGTTTTGCAATATTTTAATAATAGCGTTTAATGTTGTGGTTTTACCTGTGCCCGGACCGCCTGTCAGCACAAGCATACCTTTTGTGAGTGCTTGTGTGATTGCCTCTTTTTGCAGTGCGGCATATTCTATTCCGTCATTTTTTTCGCATTTTTCAATTTCGGTGTCAATATTTTTAATTTGTTCAGCCGCAAATCCAAGCAGCATTTTCACTCTTGAGGCTATATAAAGTTCACAAAGGTGGGTGTTAGGAGAAAAAATAAATTCTTTATCGTTTACATTGTCTTTGATAAGCGAGCGGTCGAAAATCATTTCCTGCATTGTTGAAGCAATAAGTGCTATGTCAACTTTCAGAAAATCTGCGGCTTTTTTGCAGAGAACCTCAAAAGGCAAACAGGTATGACCGTTTCCTTCGTTATGTATTAAAATATAAGCAATTCCGGCACGAAGTCGCTCTGTGCTCTGCTCGTCAAAATCACGCTTTTTTGCAATGAAATCGGCGGTCTGAAAACTTATGCCGAACTCTCCGTTGCAAAGTATGTACGGGTTTTCTTTAATTTGTTCAATAGCGGAAGTTCCGAGTTCTGTGAAAATTTTAACAGCCGCAGCATTGCCTATTCCGTATTCGCCGAGGAATAATATAAGCGAGCGGATACCCATGCTTTGCTTTAGCTGCAGAGAAAAATCTTCTGCCTTTGATTTTGAAATTCCCTTGAGCATTGCTACTCTTTCGGGTTCGTTTTCCATAACATCAAGAGTTTTTTCGCCAAATTCAGATACAAGCCTTTGTGCGGTTGTTGCGCCTATTCCTCGGATTGCGCCCGATGAAAGATAACGCAATATGCCTGACGTACCGCTCGGTCGGCAAAGCTCACAGACCTGTGCCGAGAACTGTCTGCCGTAATTCGGGTGGTCTTTGTAGTTGCCTGTGAGCTTTAAAAGGTCGCCCTGATGTACTCTCGGCATTATGCCGACAGCTGTTATATAGTCGTCATCGTCCGATATTTCAACAACGGTATAACCGTTTTCTTCATTTCTGTAAACTACGCTTTCAACATAGCCTTCAAGCTGTAAAAGTGTATTGTTATCCATAAAAACATACCTGTTTCCTTAAAAAATACAGCGGTATTTTGCCACAATTATAATTATTATAGCACTGTTTTTTTGCTTTAACAATACACCTTGCGTTTATTCGTTTAAAAGATGTATAAGTTCAGTCTTTTTTATCATACGAATAAATCCGTATTCTTTGCACAAGGCTTTACAAATGTTTTCGGTTTCTTCGTCCATATCGCAGTCAAGGCAAAGTATGCAGTCTTTACCGCCACGACAAAACCATCTTAATCTTGACGCCGCACCTCGCAATATAAATTCGGCATTTTGATTTTCTCTTTCAAGCGGAGTAACAATAATGATTGAGCAATTATTTTTGTTTTTATAAAGGAAATATGTAATTTCCCTTACGCAGTATATTATTCCCATAACCGCAAAAATAATCAGTATGGCAGTTGAAATCGCTGTCATAAAATCACCTCAATATATTTTATTATTAAGTGTGAATTTGGTGAGGTATATTTACTGTTGTTTTGCAGACAATAAGAGAGCGAACAGAACTGCAATGGCGCAGTGTTCGCTAATAATGTATGAGGTGATTTACAATGATGAACAACTCCTATGTAAACCGTAGTATTAAATGCACCGTAAATAACTGCTCTCATAACAACGAGGCAGAACACTACTGCTCACTTGAAACAATTAAGGTTGGTACACATGAATCAAACCCAACAGTATGTCAGTGCACAGACTGTCAGAGTTTTGAGTTAAAACAGGGTTGCGGTTGTAAGTAATCTTGCGGTAAAGCAAAAAGCTGTATCCCTTTGCGGGGTACAGCTTTTACTTATATACCGAGAATTATTATGCAATACAGCTTTTTAACAATCGGCATTTTACCGATTGTTTTATTTCTGAATGTTAATACATAATTAAGAACAATTTTATATTCTTCATCAGAAATATTGTGCGTGGAAAACTTTGCTTTGGTACAGATATTTTCAATTTTTTTCGGTATTCTGACTTTTGAATGAACGGAAAGTTTATTTAAATATCTGTAAATGCAGATTACTCTTGATTTATAATCTTTGTGAGTAAAACTGTATTTTCTGTAATACCGTATTAAAATAATTCTTAAGATTGCCAAAGCTATAATCAGTAAAATAATTATAACAATTATGGCAGGTGTTGAAATTTTTGCCTTTACTTCTGTTTTTACAGGCTTAGTATTTTGTGCCTGTGTAGTAGGCTGAACGGTAGGAGAGGTTGTCTGTGCCTGCGTTGTTGTTTGCACTGATTCGGTAGCTTGCGGCACTTCAAAATCAGATGATGTAGCGTCAAGAGGAATCCAGCCGATTCGTTCGTCAAAGTATTCCACCCAAGCATGGGCATTGTCTGAGGTGACTGTCGCCTTGCCGTCAACTACATTTGCGCAGTAGCCTGTTACATATCTTGCAGGAACACCCAGCGCTCTGAGCATTACAGCTGTCGCATTTGCAAAATGCATACAATAACCTGTTTCGGCATCGTTTAAAAACCATTCTGCAACATCTCTGCCATCGGGTACTTTTTGTGTATTGAGAGAATACGATGCGGAATGTGAAACAAAGTCCTTAACCGCCGCAACCGTTTGAGAAATATCACTCTTGGATAAATCTTTAATATTGTTGCGCTCGGCAATTTCAAGCATTGCCTGTTTGGTATCGTTTGGCAGAGATAAATAGCATTGTGCAAAATCATCGTATTTTGAGGTGCCACTTATTTCTATTCGTGAAAAGTCGTTAATATTTTCCTCGGAATACGGTATAACAAACATAGTGTAGTTTGTTGCCTTGTCGGTGTTTGCTATGAACACATCGCATACAGGCGAAAAATTGTTGTTGATATAATTAAGATAATAGGGTGTGTAAATAACATTTTCTTTGTTTACGGTGTCAATGGTTACGGTTTCTGCCTCTTCGAAATACTGCGTCATAATAGTCATAATAAAGGATTGATAATCCTGCGGATAGTTGTCTGCCTGCTCATCGGTAAGTACAGACCATTTGTTGTTTTCGTAATTTGCATATGCCATACTCTTAAGGTAAATTCTGCCGTCTGTACTTGATGTGACAGTCATAACCTTTTTCCCTGTTTGAGTAAGTGCGCCTGCATTTGAAAAATCTACTTCGGAGCTGACATTATTTCCTACTTCGGCAAGAGCGGATGAGATTTTGCCGCTGCCGTTGTAAGTTTTCATTCCCGTGAGAGTTTGTACTGTATTTAGCATATTGTCCTGCCACTTCGGTCTTTCATAATTGGCAACCGGATTTATTACAGCCAAAACAGTAATGAGTGCAGCCAAAATAACGGCACAAACCGCAGTTATTACACCGCTGTGTGCATAGTTTAATTGTCTTGTCTGCGATGAGAAGTAAAGCGCAAACAGAACTGTAAATATTATAAGCAGCGGTACAAGGTCGGGCAAAGTGTTTACAAGTACAAAGCAGGGTACAAGTAACACAATGCTCAAAAGTCCTGCAATTTTGATTGATTTAATTCGTGATATTAAGAAAGAAAACAATCCGTTCAGAATTAATGACAGCAAAACAAAGAATCCTGTAGCGTCGTTCGCTATATAACTTGCAAATTTGATGTTGCTGTAAACAGGAAGATAAACCGAATACAGTTCAAGCAGTTTGTTAATTGCGTAGTTTGCCTGTGCAAAAATACGCTCATTTGCAAAGACAAATACCAAAAATGCCACAAAAGCGATTACTGTCATACATAAAGCGTATTTCAAATTGTTTTTTACAAAGGCTGACAGCAGGCTGAAAACAATTGAAAATAATACAGCCGCCATAATCAGTACCGAAGCTTCGAGTTTAACCGAAAATGCGCTTGCATAGCAGAGTATGGGGCAGACCGACAAAAGAAATACGCATATACCGTCTGCCAGAGTGGAAAGCAAATATTTTTTCATTTTGCCACCTCCTCGGAGTCGGCAAAAATACTGTGAATTTCTGCATTTGAAGTATCTGCGTTACCGAGATTTTGCCGTGTGTAAATTGCTTTGTATATGGAATAAATATTTGTTTGAGGGGTAAGTGGATATGCACCTGCATTTTTGGTAGTACACACCGCACACGGAATTTCATTTTTTATTGCGTTCTTGCAAACACCTGCAAATTTCGCCAAAACTTTATTGTTGTTTTCGGGGTTGTCGCCAAGCATAAGCATAATTTTAAAATTCTTGTAAATCGGCAGGCTCGGTTCTCGAACCATTAAATCATCATTTTTGGCAGATAATTTCCAGTGAACATTACGCAGATTGTCGCCGTCACGGTATTCTCTGATTTCGTAATCATCAGAAAATCCGCCTCCGGCTTTCTTTTTGTATCCTATAATAGCTTGTTTGCCCGTCAGGACTTCTTCGCTGCAATTTGCGGTTTTAGGAATTACAAGTATTTCTGCCGCGGTATTAAACCTTACGGGAATAAAAAAGATTCCGAGCATATCGTAAATCTTAAGCCATCTTGTTTGTGTTTCGACTAATCCGCAATCTTTGCCGATTTTTGAAAGCGGAATATTTACGGGCTTATTTATCATTCCGCTGTATTTAAACGCTGTTTTTTTCGATTTGCCGCAAAAACTGTTCTTTGAGTAAACAAGAACTTTAATCAAAGGGCAGAAAAGACCGTTGCGGTTGTTTGCCGCAAGATTAATTACAACATCATCGCCTGCATAAATGACCTTGGAAGCATAAAGAGAAAAACCTTTGACGGCCGAATAAATCATAAAAGGCAGACTGCATAACAATGAAAGAACAGGCAGACAAAGTACAACAATCAGCAGAAAATTGGAAAACCAGGCATAATAAAAAACCGCAAACGAAAATGATATTGCAAGAACCGCAATATATATAAGTATGTTCTTTATCATTTTTCCCTCACTAAATTTTGGGTTGTCTTGTTGTTCTCAAAATCTCATTAAGAGCTTTTGTAACGCTGATTTTTTTAGCGTTTGCCTCTGCGCTCAAAATAACACGATGACTTATGGTAGCAACAAAAATATTTTGAATGTCACGGGGAACAATGTAATCTCTGTCGTCCGCAAATGCCGCCGCCTTTGCCATATCTTTAAGTGAAAGTGCGGCTCTTGGACTTGCACCTCTTTCAAAAAGGCTGTTCTGTCTGGTGGCTGTTACGAGCATTACAATGTATTTTGCCATATCTTCGCTTACAAAAACTTCTTTTACTTTGTTTTGCATATTAATAAGTTCTTCAACAGTAACTGCTTGTTTTACCTTATCAAGAGGGTTTTGCCGACTGCGGTTAATAAGCATTTGACATTCAGCCTCAAAATTAGGGTATCCCATTGAAATTTTTACTGTAAAACGGTCGGTTTGAGAGTCAGGCAAAAGTTGTGTACCCGAGGCACCGACAGGGTTTTGGGTTGCAATTACGGAAAAAGGATTTTCAAGCTGATAACTGTGTCCGTCAACGGTAACTTGCCTTTCTTCCATTGCCTCAAGCAAAGCCGCTTGAGTACGGCTTGAAGTACGGTTAAGCTCATCTGCCAAAAACAAATTACAGAAAATAGCTCCTTTGTTAAAATGCATTTTTCCGCTTTCTTTGTTAAAAGAAGAAAATCCCGTTATGTCTGACGGCAGAGTATCGGGAGTAAACTGTATTCTGCCGTACTTCAGTCCGAGAGCCTTTGAAAAAGCAAGAGCCATAGTGGTTTTGCCGACGCCCGGTATATCCTCTATAAGAATATTGCCGTTTGCGAGCAGAGCAAGCATTGTAATAATAATTTCCCTGTCTTTGCCGTTAATAACTTTTCTAACTTCATTTAAAACAGATTTAAATTCATTCATATTTTCACCATAATTTCTACTTTTTTAGATTAATTTATAAATAAAATATGTGTTTTGTGTGAAATGATTTGTATATATTATATATTACCTTATTTTCCAAAAATCTGCAATACAAATACAAAATATTTACAAACAGAATATAGCATAATAAAAAGGGAACCCGTCAAGGATTCCCTTTGAAAAATATCAGTTGTTAATTTCGTGCTTTTGTTTTGAATATTCACGGTAAAGTGTTTCGCTTATTGCCATTTTTTGAATTATATTTTTGACTGTATTGTCAAGCCCGCTGTTTTCGCTGTAGTCGGCAGGGTAAATGTAATCAACTCTGCCACGCTGTAATAAATCTTCTACTTTTGCGTCTTTTTTTTGATATACGGCAATGGAATATCCTCCGTATGCTTTCATCATTTTCATACACGGTACATCGGAAAGACCGTCGCCGATATAAATCATATTGCAAAAAGGAATACGCTTGCTGTCGTCGGGCATTGATTTGTTGAGGTCGTTATCGTTGGCAACATCAAGAACACCTTTGTTTATGCGGTACACAAATTGAGTTTTATTTGTGTAATTAACATCGGTTTTCGGCCATATTCCGTTGCCGTTTTCATCGTAAAGAAATTCACAGGCGAAAATACTTTTAAATTCGTTCGCAATATCCGTACCTTCGATAATCTCTTTAAGACCAGACGAAATAACATAGTGCTCGACACATACGCCGAGTTTTTTACCGAAATCGTTTATTCGTGAAAACCATTTTGAAACTCCGTCAAAAAGTTCGACTTTTTTGCCTGTTTCAACAAGTTTTTCCCTTAATAAAGGAATGTTCTTATCTTTAGATATTTTAACCATTGCATACATATATGCAAGGATTGAATCCATATGCTCCTTGTGCCCGATTTCGTTGGCGTAATTCCAAAACTCTTCCTCGGTTATGCCAAGACTCGGAATAAAGCCGTATCCCTGCATATCTTTTGTACAAAGCGTTTTATCAAAATCATACATTATTGCAATAACAGGCTTTCCGTTCATAATAATCCTCTTAATTGGCAGAATATGTTGTAATTTCTACAGAAGTTACTTTTACATCTTCCGTAGGTTTATTTGTCGATGAGTCAACAGCTACAGATGCGATTGAATCCACTACATCCATTCCCTCAATTACCTGTGCAAATACGGTGTGCCCTCTGTCAACTGCATTGTAAGCGCCGTCAAGGTATGGGTTACCGCCGTTATCGTCATAAAGCTTTTTGATGTCATCACTGATTACATCTGTGTTGTAGCAGTATGTGCCGTACTGCTGAACAAAAGCGGAGAAAAGCTCGGAATCTTTATAATTTTCAAGCTGTGCTTTAATGTTTGCCCACTGATTTTCAAAGGCAGAAAAACCGCCGTTGTTTTTATAAGCTTCGGGTGTGGTCTGATTGATAAAGAACTGACTTCCGTTTGTGTCAGGACCGCTGTTTGCCATTGATACCGCACCTCTTATGTTAAAGAGTTTGTCGCAGAATTCATCTTCAAAACTTTCACCGTATGAGCTTGTGCCGCCTGTGCCGTCGGCATTTTCGTAGTCACCGCCCTGAATCATAAAATCATTGATTACTCGGTGGAAAATGGTGTTGTCATATTTGCCCTCTTTGGCAAGATTAATAAAGTTTGTAACGGTTTTTGGCGCTTGGTCCGCAAAAAGGCGGAGCTTTATGTCACCCTTTGAGGTGTGCATAATCGCAATAGTGTCGCCGTCGTTAGGAGCGTCAAGCTGGAAACCTACTTTATTGTCGTCGTGATTTATAGAAGGATTAATACCTACGGTTGACGGAACAATGCCCATATCTTCAAGTGCGGATACGGCAGGCTGTCCGACTTTTGCTTCGTCAATTGTGGCAACGGCAGCGGAAGTTGCTTCTGTTGCTTTTGAATTTTCGGATTCGCTTTTATCGTTTGAGCAACCGACTGCTAATGCAGGAATAAGTGCAAGTGCCGCAATAAGGCACAAAGTTTTTTTAATTCTGTTGTATTTCATAGTGTATTGATTCCTTTCGGTACATATTTATACATTTTAATCATAACATACTTTAAGAAAAAATGCAACTTTTTAAGCAAATGAGCCGCTTTTGCGGCTTCTTTAAGATTGATTTAAAAAATAAATACCCGTATTGTTTTATTATGTTTTATGTGTTACAATAATAAAGTATAGCTATGCGGTCGGTTTTGAATTTATGATTTAACAGAGAGCTTTTATTAAATGATTTGCAGTATTAAAAATAAATCCGATTGCATTGAATGTATAGGGGTTATACTATGATAGAATTAGAAAAACTTAACAGAAACGAGGCAGTGCGTTATCTCGGAGGAGCGGGAATCAGGCTTAATTACCGAATGGATGTACTGATGGATGAATGCGAAAAGGCTGTGCTTGAAAAAGCGTCGCCAAAATATCTTTATGTAGAAAAGGATTTGCCGTGCCCGCAGATTATGGGTGGAAAAGATATAGAATCACACTTAAACGGTTGTGAAAAAGCTATTGTTATGTGCGCCACCGTCGGTTCAGGGGTAGACAAACTCATCAGAATTTCGCAGATTTCCGATATGGCCCGTGCTGTGGTAATGGACAGCCTTGCAAGTGTTGCCGTGGAGCAGGTCTGCAATGCTTTTGACAAGATAATTGCGGAAAAATACAGCGATTATAATATGACATTTCGATTCAGCCCGGGCTACGGAGATTATCCTATTGAATTGCAAAAAATAATTTTGCAAATGCTTGATGCGCCAAAGAAAATAGGACTTTGCACAAACGATAACTTTTTGCTTACACCGACAAAGTCTGTTACGGCGGTGCTGGGACTTTCAAAAAATCCTATAGAAAGAAAAAAGCGTGGCTGTGCCATCTGTAATATGAGAGAAACCTGTAAATTCAGGAGAAAGGGACTTCATTGTGGGGTTTAGAGAATTATTAAAGGAAAAAGAATTTATTATACTTGACGGTGCGACAGGCACTATGATTCAAAAAAGCGGTGTACAGTATGACGAAGTGCCCGAAACGCTTAATATTACACATCCCGAACTTATTGCGTCATTTCATAAAGCTTATGTAGATGCGGGCGCAGATGTTGTGTATGCAAACACCTTTGGTGCGAATGCGTACAAACTTGAGGGATGCGGCTACAGTGTTGAAGAAATTGTAGGAGCAGGTATCAGCATTGCTAAAAACGCTGTCGGTGACAGAGCGCTTGTTGCCCTTGACATCGGTTCAATCGGTCAGTTGCTCGAACCTGCGGGTTCGCTTACTTTTGAACAGGCTTATGAATATTACAAACAGCTTATCCTTGCAGGTAAAGACGCTGATGTTATAGTTTTTGAAACTATGACGGATCTTTATGAACTTAAGGCCGCTGTACTTGCCGCAAAGGAGAACAGCGACAAGCCAATATTCACCACTATGACATTTGAGCGTAATATGCGTACTTTTACAGGCACATTGCCGTCTGCTTTTGCCGTAACTATGGAAAATCTCGGCGTTGACGCTCTCGGCGTAAACTGTTCGCTTGGACCTGATGATCTTGAGCCGATTGTAAGTGAGATTTCCAAGTACACAAATCTTCCTATTGTGATTAAGCCGAATGCAGGTTTGCCGGACCCTAACACCAATGAATACGATGTTATGCCCGATGATTTTGCAAAGTCATCTCTGTCACTGTTAAAGTACGGTGTTAAAGTTCTCGGCGGCTGCTGCGGTACAAATCCCGAATATATAAAGGCTCTTAAAGACGCTCTTGCAGATAAAAAATATCAGCCGTCAAAAAGTCAAGTTGATACAATCGTATGCAGTGCAAGTTCTGTTGTTGAAGTTAATCATCCGAGAATTATCGGCGAAAGAATTAACCCTACAGGTAAAAAGCTGTTTAAACAGGCACTTGTTGATAATAATATTGATTACATTCTTACACAGGCACTTAGTCAGACGGGCGCAGGTGCGGAAATTCTTGATGTCAATGTAGGTCATCCCGAAATTGACGAAAAGCAGATGATGGTGCGTGTGCTCAAAGCAATTCAGAGTGTTTGCGATGCACCTCTGCAGATTGACTCTACCAAACCCGATGTACTTGAGGCAGGACTTCGTGCTTATAACGGCAGACCGATTGTAAACTCGGTAAACGGTGAGGAAAAAAGCCTTAGCACGGTTTTACCGCTTGTTAAAAAATACGGTGCTTGCGTTGTTGGTCTTACACTTGACGAAAACGGTATTCCAAAGACAGCGGAGGGCAGATTTGAAATTGCAAAAAGAATTGTAGAGAGGGCAGAGGCAATCGGTATTGACAGAAGAGATGTGTTTATCGACTGCCTTACAATGACGGTTTCTGCCGAACAGTCTGCCTGCAGACAGACGCTTAATGCTTTGCACAGAGTAAAAACCGAACTTGGCTGTAAAACCTGTCTCGGCGTTTCAAATATTTCATTCGGACTTCCGAATCGTGACCTTGTTACAAGAACTTTCCTTACTATGGCTCTTGAAGAGGGACTTGACTTACCGATTATTAACCCGAATATTGATTCTATTACGGGTGCGGTAAGAGCATACCGTGTGCTTGACGGTATTGATAAAAACTCTATGGATTTTATTGCCGCATATAACGATGCGGTACAAGCACCTGCCGCAAATAATAATTCTGCCGCATCCGATTTGGATATTATGACCGCTGTTTTCAACGGCTTGAAAAAAGAAGGTGCGTTGCTTACCGAAAAATTGCTTGCTGAAACAGGCGACGCAATGAAAATAGTAAACGAAATGCTTATTCCTGCCCTTGATAAGGTGGGAGAGGGTTTTGAAAAGAACAAAATCTTTTTACCACAGCTTATTCAGAGTGCAAATGCCGCACAGGCTTGCTTTGATGTAATTAAATCACATATTTCCAAAACAAGCGGAGAAACCGTAAGCAAGGGCAAAATCATTGTTGCAACCGTTAAGGGTGATATTCACGACATAGGAAAGAACATTGTAAAAGTATTGCTTGACAACTACGGGTATACGGTTGTTGACCTTGGCAAAGATGTTGACCCTCAACTTGTTGTCGATACTGCAATTGAGCAGGATATAAAGATGATTGGTTTGTCTGCTCTTATGACAACTACCCTTAAGAGTATGGAAGATACAATCAAACTTGTAAGAGAAACAAAAGAATTACAGAATCCCGACGGAAGCAGTAAATGCGTAATTTTTGTCGGCGGTGCTGTACTTACGGAAGAATATGCTATGAAAATCGGCGCTGACTACTATTGCAGAGATGCTAAGGAAAGCGTAGATACGGCTAAAAAGGTATTAGGTTAAAACAAAAGGGCAGTTCCGAATCAGGAATTGCCCTTGGTTATATTTATTATGCAAATTTCAGTTCTCAAATGACGAAATCTATAGCATTTAATAACTGTTATATTTTGTTATGGAAAACTCGTTAATCCATTGAAAATGCTAAACTTTTCATTGGTGTTCTGTCCATCACATCTTGTATCGTGTTATATCATTTTACCCTTGATTACGAACCCTCATAAGGGAAAATACAAGGGAAAGAAAATCTGGTGGCAACTAATAACAAATTATAAAAATGGCAATTGGAACTGGATGAAATGCTTTTAATACATTGTCGGTTATAATGACGATGTTACTGCGTTTTTTGCAAAAGTGCAAAAGATATAAAAGAGGTGGAAAATTATTGAAATATAACGAATTATATCATACAATAGTAGTGTTTTTGTACAAGTCAATTTGATAGAAAAGGGGGAGAGAAGGAACTGTGTATTTCGATTTGTATAACCAAAATATAGGCAAACTTATGGAATATGAATAATGGACTTATAGTATATAGTTTCAAGAAAAAACAACCAGATGAAGTACCAGTACCAGTGCCGGTTCCTGAAGAAGAGAAATATGATAACTATGTATATGTTCCGCAATATCAACCATCACAAGAGATACAATTTTGGGGAACTGTAGCAGCTGTTCTTATAGTTGGAGGAACACTTGCAGAAGATGTGATTACAGGTGGTGGCGGAATTGCAGATGATGCCGCATCATTCTATCTTGCATACAGGTTGATGTTTGGACTATAACAAAGGAGATTTTTTATGTCGTTTAATTCACAGTTTAAACTTATTTTTGGTGAAACATTTCAAACAGAGGGTTTTCGATATTGCTCAAAATTGAATGTTTTTGTTAAAATGCTCAACGAAGATTTGATGGCTTTTTTTGGAGTAAAAACAGCTCCGGCATGGAATAAAGGGGCAAAAGGATTTTTCCTTACTGCAGGAATTATTTCTACCTATCATTCTTCTATCGATAAAAAATCAATATTGTATGCTGGACAGGATTTAAATTCATTCCTTCCACGAAATGAAGCAAGAGTAAGTTTTGAATATACCGAAGATACAATGGAAGAGATTATTTCAGCGACGGCTTTATATGTGAAGGAACGTTTGATGCCTATATTCAATCGAGTTTATGATTTAGATTCTTTTATTGATTTTTTAAAGGAATATTCGATTAATAAATTGCGCGCATGTGATACTTTTGAAGGGGAATCTCTTGTCTTGATTAAAACAGATAACCATGATGATTTTCAAACGTATTTCCAGCAGCATCTGGATGAATTATACGCACAAATTGATGCAGGAAATGTTGGTGATGGCTATACGAAAGAAATGGCTTATGATGATTTGTTTCATGGTATTATCGAAAGTATTGTATATCCTCGGGATAAAGTATATTCTGACAAGAGTTTATATAATGAGGCGCTGGAAGAGGCTGAGAGAAGAAAAAGTGAAAATATGAAAAAATTATATAGCTATCAAATATTGAAGAACTGATTACTATAGCAATTAATCAAATTGATTTCAATAATGGAAGTTTAGTGTGATTTCTTGATGATGAGTGTTCTGAACTTCATTTTTGAAAAAATTAAGCAATGAAATTGAGGGGCGATTATCTCGCCCCTTTATCTTTGCTTTGATAAGGTCGATTGGCGTTCTGGTTGTCAGACTTTTCCTGATACCTTTTTATTTTGTCGTGTATGGTTTCGAACTTTGGAGTAACTTTCTCTCCGTATGCTTCTTCCCACTTAGAACGTTCTTTCTGATATGCGTCAAAGGCACGCTGTGCAGTATAGAATGCTGTGTAGAAGTCTTGTACTGTTGCAAATTCATGCTGTCTGACGATATTGGATAATCTGGCTTTGAGAGTTCGGATCTCTTCCTCTTTGGTGGCAATCTTGCTTTCAAGCTCTTTTTTCTTAGTAAGTAAATCGTTTTCAGTATGGAGAACTTTATCAGCGGAATTTTTACAGAGAGGTAATGGAAAAGAATCGGGTGCATTACGAGTATTACCATTTGGGAATGACAGAAAATGTGCCGGAGGATTACACCGAAATCTTCTTTGTATGCTTAAGGGAGGATGGCTGTCTGGAACTTCCGGCAACCATAGAAACAGCCTGCCGGACAGCAGGAAGAAAAGTACCGGAGCTTGAAGGTTTCCATTTCCACACATTAAGGCATACCTACACGACAAACCTCTTATCCAACGGGGCTCAGCCTAAGGATGTGCAGGAACTGTTAGGACACTCAGACGTGAGTACCACCATGAATGTCTATGCCCATGCTACAAGGGAAGCAAAGCGGACTTCCGCAAGACTTCTTGATAAAGTGGCAGGCAATGATTAAACAACTGAATAATGAATTTTCCCTTGTAATTATCCCATAAGGGCAAAAACAAGGGAAAAGGATACATATATAGAATTTTCAATGGCGGGAAGCCTTGAAAATAGGGGAAAGTTAAGAGAGTTAATAGATAAATTCAAGTTTGATGAAGAAAACAAAAATCATTCATGTCCTTTGTCGTATAGTTTCTGTATATTTTTTGGAAGCTTGTCAGGCAACATGGCATTTATAGCATCTTCGTTACCATCTTTCATTGCTGTTTCATAATACCAGCACTTGAATTTTAAGAGGGAGAGAGTTTTTTGAAGTTCCTGGATTTCAGTTTCAACAGCTGATTTTCTGGCTTCAAATAATTCTTTCCTTTTTTCATAGCTGGAGCTGCCTTCAGATACCCAGATAAAAAATTGCTTTATATCTTTGATCTCAAGACCGGATTTCTTCAGACATTCAATAATGCGAAGAGCTTCCAATTCATTATCGCTGAAATAACGGATGTTTCCCTTACGTTCCAGATTAGGGAAAAAGCCTTCCTTGTCATAATACCTTAAGGTAGAAACAGGAAGATCAAACATTGCAGAGACCTGACCGATTGTATACATAATAAACCTTCTTTTGAAATTATGCTTGACCTAAAGTTAGCTTTAGGTTGTATGATATTTATATCATATACTATTGTTAGTATATTTACAAGAAATTTTGTATATGGAAGGATGATAAATATGTTAAAAACAGAAGAATTAAAGTTGGTATCTGAATGGGATAAAACTTTTCCACAGAGTGAAAAAGTAGATCATCAGAAAGTAACATTTGTAAATCGTTATGGAATCACACTTGCCGCAGATCTGTATAAGCCGAAAAATACATCTGGGAAATATCCTGCGATTGCCGTAAGCGGACCATTTGGTGCAGTCAAAGAACAGTGTTCTGGATTATATGCGCAGACGATGGCTGAAAAAGGATATCTTACCATTGCATTTGATCCTTCTTTTACGGGGGAAAGTGGAGGCACTCCAAGATTCATGGCATCTCCGGATATTAATACAGAAGATTTTATGGCTGCTGTTGATTTCCTTTCTGTTCGGGAAGATGTGGATCCGGATAAAATAGGAATCATTGGAATCTGTGGCTGGGGCGGAATGGCTCTTAATGCAGCTGCGCTGGATACAAGAATAAAGGTGACCGTTGGAAAGGAATTGAGAGCGTCGAGATCCTTATAAATATCCCGGTGAAACTTGAGCTGAGAGGAACATTGGCACCGGAACAGACTATGGAAGGATTTTTCTTAGGAGAATCAATACCGGTAAATAAAAAACGATCAGAGATCTTTTTGCAGTTGCCACTTACGATATTATTCTGATGGATATTATGATGCCGAATATGGATGGATATCATGCTACGAAAGCTATTCGTGCAATGGGAATGGAACGATCAGATGCAAATACTATCCCTATAATTGCTTTGATTCAGGAATGAATGGTCATATCTCAAAACCGTTTAACATGATAGAATAGATGAAGCAGAGGAATTGCTGGTATCTGCAAAGGCATTGAATAAGTATTTCACATAAATAGAAGGCGATATTTTCCTTTGGAAGAGGGAGGTATCGCCTTCTTTGATGCTTATATTTTGAAATTCCTTTATTTAATATCCAGCTCAATGGGAGCGTCAATGTAGTCAGAGACATATTTCCCGTTCTTCTTTCGCTGTTTCACACATTCGGTTAACAGATATTCAATCTGCCCGTTTACGGAACGAAAATCGTCCTCGGCCCAAGCGGCTATGGCATCGTAAAGGGCAGCAGATAGACGTAAGGGAACCTGTTTCTTTTCTGCCATTAATACAGGCTTCCGGAGTTGACAACGGGTTGTGCATCATGGTTGCCGCAAAGTACCACGAGCAGGTTGGAAACCATGGCAGCCTTCCGCTCCTCATCTAAGCTTACTACCTGGGTTTCGTTAAGACGTTCTAAAGCCATTTCAACCATACCGACTGCACCGTCTACAATCATTTTACGGGCATCGATAATAGCCGATGCCTGCTGACGCTGTAACATTACAGCAGCAATTTCCGGAGCATAGGCAAGATAGGTAATCCGGGCTTCGATAATTTCAAGACCGGCTTCTCTAACCTTTTCCTGAATTTCCTGACGGATCCGTTCGGCAACGACTTCACTGGAACCGCGAAGACTGCCCTCATCGGCCTGACCGTCCCCTGTTGTATCAACACCTGCAGATACATCATAAGGATAAATGCGTACGATGTTACGCAGGGCACTGTCACATTGCAGGGACAGGTATTCCTTATAGTTATCGACATTAAATACAGCTTTGGCAGTATCAACGACACGCCACATTACCGCAATACCGATTTCGATCGGGTTACCGAGACAGTCATTGATTTTCTGACGGTTATTATTGAGCGTCATAATTTTTAAAGAGACCTTCTTGCTGGCAGCCTGGGCAGCATTTATTTCACCCGTTGTACCGGTAGAAATCTTGAGAGAAGAGAGGGCACCGCCTGTCGGGGCATCAATACCACTTTGATTCAGTTTGGTAGCGGCAGCCGGGTTGACAGCGGTACAGAAGGGATTCACAAAGTAAAATCCGGCTTCCTTTAAGGTACCGACATAGTTACCAAAGAGAGTAAGTACTAAAGCCTCCTGCGGTTTTAAAACCTTAAGGCCAAGGAAAGGAATCCAGCCGATTCCGAGATAGATCACAGCAACAACGCACAGAGGCTTTGAATGGTCAACACCGATACACATTAAAATCGCTGCAGCGATATAGAGAGCAATAAAAAGCAGCATCATAGCCATTCCGTTTTTCTTTTTGTTTAAAATTTTTTCTTCCATAATGAATTCACTCCTTTACATGATAATTATATTTATCTGATATCAAAATGATATCACTAAGAAATTAGAATGTCAACACAAGAATGAAAGTGAAAACTGTTACGTTTGTATTTACAGATTTTATCCGTTGAGTTACGATATATGAATAGAAACAACCAATAACCTTCTGAAAGGAGTTTAATACAATGAGCAGAGTAAATTTTGGAGCAAAGCCGGTCATGTATCCGATGCCGGTTCTGAGTGTAGCAACCTATGATGAAAATGGAGTATCAGATGCGATGAATGCCGCATGGATTACAGTTAAAGGAATCAGTAAAAGGAGTACAGAATGAAAAAATGGTATCAGAATAAAAAGGTATGGATTTTAGCCGGAGGCATTATAGTTCTTGCAGGAATCGGTGGATTTGTGGCAACTCATGTGAAGCTGTATCAGGATGGATCTGCTTCCGTATCCATCATTGGAGGAGCGGATGGACCGACCTCTATTTTTAAAGGTTGTATTTAGTTTACAGCATTTCGGGCAGTTCGTCAAGGGCTTTTGCAGGCAAAAAAAGGAATATCACAACATTATCACAACTGCAGCGGAAAGCAGCAGCGGCTGAAAAAAGGGACAAAAAATTGTAAAAGTCATACTTTTGCACCGGAACCCCTTGACACAGCGCAGAGGATGTGGTATTCTGCTGGGGTTGCAGTGCGCAAATGCGCAGGCTGCATATCGCGGACAGCTGCCGCGATCATAAAAACCGTGTGGATTTTTACAGCAAATATGCTACTTTTCGCCACACAATGGCCCCAATGGGTCATTGTGTGGCTTTTTTGT
>OQVP01000139.1_pt1 | contig 26135 bp, 24 predicted proteins | sample 1691541 | NCBI WGS metagenome assembly OQVP01 (sample SAMN03418258, study PRJEB22391) | human gut metagenome | biome: human-gut; feature: organic feature; material: feces | host: Homo sapiens | place: Tanzania | collected 2013-01 | reverse complement strand
ATGGAAGAAATGGCAGAACTTACACAGCACTTATCAAAAATCATCCGCGGCAAAGAAGATGTGACAAACATCGGATTCCTGGAAGAACTTGCAGATGTCCAGATCTGCATTGACAATCTCCGCCTTGCATGTGGCGTCGATCCTGCAACTTTTGAGTACATCAAGGACATCAAATTTGAGCGTGCTGCACAAAGGATTGGAAATCACACTGCATAAGACGCAAGGAGGGATTATTCATATGAAATTAAGCAGTATCCGAAACGGAGAACATTTCATGTACAAAAACGAAGAATACGAAAAATTGTTTGGCGGAGAAGTATCTGCCGCAACAAATGTAAAGACAGGTGAAAGAATTACCATCTTTGGAAAAGCATCTGTCGAAAGACCGAAGAAAACCAAATAGCGTAGGAGGATAATTTATGAACAATTATATAGAAAGACAGAAAGCCTATCATTCGAGCTATCTCACACGGAATCGATATGTGATCCGCATCAAGAAACCATCACTGAAACTTCATGTAAAATATCGTTCCTATCAGAACATTCAGAATGTTCTGCGAGGAATCATGCCGTTTATTTCAGTCTATGGCTACTTGCTGTGTGCTATGCTTTGGTGTGTAGTAATCTTTCTGTTCTCAAACCAGCCGGCATCTATATCTTCAGAGCAAAGTTCGTATGCTTATAAAATGTTTGAGAACATCGGCATTCTAAAAGCATTGTTTACCGTAGTTCCTATCCGGAAATGTGCTCACATGTTTCTGTACGCCGTACTGGGAACTTTACTGTTTTTATTCTTACGCTGGCGTACCAATCATCCACATATAATTGCACTGTTGTGTTGTTATTTATACGCAGTCTCAGATGAATTTCATCAGATGTTCGTACCGGGCCGTGGAGCAGCGCTGACTGATACCTTTATTGACCTCGCAGGTGCCATAATCGGTGTTCTTATCGTATCAGCAACCTGTTTCTGTCAATATACCCGTTACAGGAGGAAAAATTATGAAGACTTATATGTTCAGTGATCCTCACTTCGGTGACAAAAATCTGTTCCGTATGACAAGACGATGTCTTGACTTTGCTTCTGTACATGATTGCGACGAAGCCATCATAAACAATTGGAACAAAATTGTCAAAGACGAGGACACTGTATATCTGCTTGGCGACATCGGAGATATTGCGAACAATATGAATTATATTTCCGAATGTCTGGAAAAGCTCAACGGCTATATTATTCTGATTCTCGGAAACCACGACAGGGAAGCATTCCATGATGATATTGAAGCTGCCCAAATGTGATTCGATCAGAACAATATCGGACAGGTTATTCAGTATCCTATCATCATCGACAATTTCTACATCCTCTCGCATGAGCCTGTATATGTAAACTATCAAAGTCCCATGGCAAATATCTTCGGACATGTGCATGATAACTGCATGTATCGCACTGTTTCTGCCAGAAGCTATTGCGTTTGTCCTGAAAGAACCGGTTACAAACCTATCGACTTTGAAGACATAAAGCTTTATATAAAACATGCAGATGACCAAATGAAAGAAGGTGCGAAGAAATGACACAGAAAGAATATATCAAAGCATTGAATGACATCGGTGAATCCCACGGATTAAAAGTGACCGACGTCCAGAGTATCAAAGATAAAATGGTGACTCCTTCCACAAAGCAGGTAGCATTCAACAGTGGATTGCAGATCCAGATGCAACAGCCTGAGATAGATACCACGGCATTTGCTGTGATATTAGACCATCATGTAAAAAACATACTGGTCATTGACAGACAAAACATCTATGGCAAGGCAACACTGGTATGTATAAACCTGGATGAGCCTTTGTACAGTTTTGTAGCTTCCAAGACTCTTATCAACAGTCTTGTAAATACTGGCATAGTCACTGTCACAAACATGAAAATCACGGGAAGCGGTGTCAATTATGACATAAGCACTGATTGCAAGATAAATGACTTCAGTAAAAACCTTTCTAATGGCAACGGACTGATCTTGCCCCGGCCTGACATTAAAAAAGCCGGCAGTTATTATGTGCTGAGAGACATAATTGACAGCAGAGAACCTGGTACAAACGAATTGGAAATACCTGACTTCGTAGATTTCATTGCTATCGGATACTTATACAAGGCGATTTACAGAAAAAGAACCATGGATGATGACGGAATTATCCTGGGCGTCACGGATGATAGAAGAAAGACTAAACTGATAAATCATAAAGCTGTCGTATGCGATATAGTAAATGTAAAGGAATGTGAATATTACAGTCCGGAAAGACACTGTAAATATGCAAAATCATAAGCAAATAATAACTGAAAGGAGAAATCACCATGCAGGATATTATTGAAAGTTACAACGTCGATGAAGCATTCATGTATGAAAAAACATATCTGTTTATCAAAGGTTTTGCTGTCGGAAGACACCTGAATAATACCTTACGGATGCTCCCTATTGCACGAAACATGCATAACGGACAATACCGCAAAGGTATCGTAATTATCAATGGTGAAGAACGACAGCTGCCTTATGTGCTTCACGTGCTCAAGGTGTGTTCTACGCTCATCTCACTTGATCTGCCGATGTCTGACCAAGAGCTTGACATTCTTCTTACGATTGCCCTTGGACACGATCTAATCGAAGACGGTAAATTCTACAATGATGGTGCAGAATTGATGACTACATACGGTTTTCCTGAAATCGTATACAAAACCATCAAATTACTCAGCAAGCGTTCAGGTGCATCTGAAGAAGAGCTCAACATCTACTTCAATGAGATTAAAAAGAACAAATATGCCCTTCTTGTTAAGATGTCTGACCGCTCTCACAACGTAGAAGACCTCTATAATATGAAAGTGGAAAAGCTCCACAAATATGTAGATGAAACCCGCAGATGGATCTACCCTCTCAGTTCTTATGCCAAAGCAAATTACCCGGAACTCAGCAATGGTGTAACCGTGTTGAAGGCAAAGATTATGTCCCTCACAGAAGCTACGGAAGCCATCGTGGAAATGTATGATGAAAAACTGGCTGAAAAAGACTGCGAGATCAATGATCTGAAAACAAAACTCGCTGCACTGGAATCACAATCAGAAAAGGCATAAAAATACCCCCGTCGGAATTACTCCGGCAGGGGTATTTTTTTACTGCTTAGGTCCGGGAGCTTCTGTCGCTTCAGCTTCCATATCATCCACATGGAGAGCACTGGTTGCCTCGTCCACCTTGGATGTCTTGTCAGCCTTGCGGGCATTTGCTGCCTGAGGACTTGCCTTCGGTACATCAGATGCATCTGCAACCGGCATCTGTGAAACCGGTGTCGTCACAGGGATCTGATCAGGCTGTACAACGGACTTATCAGCAAGAGCTGCATCATTAGACGCCATACGTATCTTATACTGTGCTGTAGACTCACCCATGTAGGTCTCCGTTGATACAGGATCCATACTCATCTGGCTCTTTCTGCTGCCAGGGATACTTACCGCGCCCTTAACATAAACCAGATTTCCTTCTTCGTCCTTCGTCTTCCTAATCGAATAACCGGCCATAACCTCTCTTGACTTCTGAGGCATGAAGAACGATGATGCAGGCTGTGACTCACGGACAGCTTTCAGCCTTGTCTTGTGAGCATCAGCAGCAGCCTTGTCCTTATGGTCATAGTTCTCTGACATAACATCCATCAGCTTTTCAGCATATTCATGTCCACCGGAAATAATGGACTCTTTTGCCGCATCACTCTTGAATGCTTCATCAAACATTGCACGGAACTTATCGGTGTATGCCATTCTATCAAGTAACGTACCATGTTCTGCTGTGAAAGTACTAAGACCGGCAACTACCCTGTCAGAAGACATGATAGGCATCTTTTCCTTTCCGTATGTCATAGGCTTGCCATCTTCATTATAAACCTGATGAGCACCGGTATACTCCATCAGTGACGCCAGTTCCTCAATAAATGCAGGATTGACATCTACCTTAAGAGCTTTTTCCATACCGAGCATCTGCTGGATCCACTCGTCCTTTGTACACTTGCGAGGTGTCATTTCATACTGAACTTCCATCTCACCTGTCTTAGGATTCTCACGCATCAACTCTTCCCATGACTCTGTGGCTTCGTTGTATGTCTTTTTCGGAATACGGTTACCCATACCGTCGATAACATAATCCATAATAGGTTCATGTTTTGAATTCTGGATTTCCTCAGCAGAACCGGTGAAATCTCCGGTCAGCTTGTATCCGTTCCATACATCAGCACCCCAGTATCTTACGATATAGTCCTTGGACTTTGCATCTGCGGGATCATGTTTTGACTGCAGAATTGCCTGTGTGGTAGGATATGTCAGTCTCGTAACAGCCGTAAGAGCCTGGTTACGAAGTGCAGCAACACCCTTCTGGGACTGCGTACCACCAAGTGACGTATTATCTGCCTTATAAGCAGCCGTTTCCTGAATAGCATTATCCGTTGCTCTCTGATCACCCATTGCTGTGTGTCTTGAGATAACATCCTTCAGGTCAATCGTATCTGACAGAATTACATTACCATCAGCATCCTTGCCTGTAATCCACTTCGTCGTTCCGGGAATGAAGTTCCCATTTTCATCAGCCTTGTAATCAATACCAAGATTATCTGCATAAGAACGCATTTTCTTGACATTACCCTTTGCACCGTTTGTTGCAATATGCTGCATGGACTGCATAACAGTCTCTTTATCATGAACTACGATATGATCTGTGGCAATACCTGCACAAGCTGTATGTACCCAACTGTTCAGTTCCTGCAGCCATTCCTTACGGTACAGTGTCAGAGCCTGTTCTCCGGATACTTCCTTGCCACGTGCGTTCAGATGAGTTACGGATGCAGGATCATTCTTGCACTGACGCTCAATCTCATTGACACGCTTTGTAAGATCTGCATATCTATCAAGAGCAGCCTGTCTTCTTGCACGTTCCTCATCTGAAATTGCAGGATCTTTCACGTCAAGATTTGACTTCGCATCCAGACCATCCTGAATGTACAGAGGGTGCATACCCTTAAGAGGACCATCTTCAATAACTGTTCCAATATCTAACAGGTTTGACTCAAGAGCAAACGCCTTATATGCTTCCTGGTGCGCCAGAGAAGCTTTGTTGTTGAACTTCGTCTTACCACCTCTGATCACAGGAACAACACCTGCGGAGTCACCATCAAAGTCACCATCAAATGACTTATCGATGAAAGGATGAACCGCAATACCCTTGATCGTATCGTCAATTACAACTCTCAGATAACGAACACCACCATCATGCAGGATAGGATCACGCCAAACCAGAACACGACAGTCACCCTTCGGAATCAGATTACCGGCATCATCCATCAATCCTAACAGTCTTGCATGTTCAGAACTCATGGCAACTTCGTCAATATTCAGTCTCGGATCTGCACTCCAAACGGCCGTTGCAGATACATCAACTCTCGTAGCCATGACACTATCACGAACCAAACTGTGTTTATTGTCAAAACGCTTATCGACAATATCTGTCGTCAGGGAATCCAAAGCAGCCTGTGCTGTCGTCTTGCAATCCTTCATCTGTGAAAACAGAACCTTTCTCACATCAGGATCCTTTTCGTGCAGCAGCTGCTCCTCGCACGCCATGTAAAGCAGAGCCTGTGCATGGATGCTCGTATATTTATCCGTGTACTCATGTGTCCTCAGTTCACCACTCAAGAACTCCTGACTGGCTCTTAAATTCGGAGGCAATACAGGTAATCCATAAGTAGGATGTGTAGAACCATCACTTAACGTATAAGACTGATTTGTCGGCTGCAACAGGTAAGGCTCACGGTTCTCATCGCCTGCTTTCTTTGCACGGATGTCCGTCTTGAAATCAAGCTGGAACGGAAGTTCCATGAAACCACCATTATCATTGAGCTTCTTAATGGTATTCTGTCTGTCGGAAATCGTAAGGTTCGGATCCAGTTTCACTGTATTATCCGCAACTGCGATTGTAGAAACACCGTTTGACTTCGTCATCTTGAACGGAGACTTATCTCCCTCAAAATAACTCGTAATGTCATCCAGCTTCATCAGTGTACGCTTCTCATCCCCGATCGGAGCATAACCGATTCTAGGCTTCAAATCCTTATCAACATCCATACCGATAGCAATCGCATACTCACGGAGCTTGTCGATGGCAGACTGGTTATTACCGTAGAACATCTCACTGATTGCATTGCAATGTTTAGACTGTAAAATCCATGACAGCTGTCCGGATGACTTACGTCCTTTTCCTTCAGCCACCTGTTCCGGTCCATACCAGTGTGTCTTCACATCAGCCGGCATATCTACGACGATCATGTTCACAAATCCCATGCCGCCTTCAACGGTCTTGCCGTTTACCTTCAGATCAGCAGCTGATGACATCAGCTCATGCACCGTACCGCCGTTGAAACGTCCCATACCAGAATAAGGTGCCATGATAATATCCAGATCAGGATTGTCTGCGAATACCTGCAGCATGTTATCCATATCGTGAAGACCAAATGCCTTCTGGACAGCATATACTGCCTGCTCTTCAAACGTCTTATCACTCTCAGGATCATAAGTGAACGGATAATTTCCATCGGCTCTGTAAGGATTCGGCATACACTTTGTAGGATCATCCGGCTTTCCAATGAAATGGAAATCCAGAACATTCTCCCTTACTGCATTCCCCTTTGCATCCAGAACTTCCTCGCCATTTTCATCCAATACCGGGATAGAAACATAGGCATAACCGTTGTCACCCTGTACATCAGGATCCGTAGGAACAATCTGCTTTGCCAACAGATTAGACGTTCTAAAATCAGGATCAATGACACGGTTGATAACACCTTTATTGCCGTGCATATCTGATAATTTATCCTGAGCGATAAGAGGTCTCGTCAGATCATCACAGTCATGTGCCATCTGGATTGCGTATGCAGCCTGCTCCTCAAAAGATTCCGGACGGTCAGGATCATATTCAAAAGGATAATCACCACTGTCCGTCGTAGGACACAGAAGAGAACGTCTCGGATCTGCGTAATCATTAACATACTCATGTCTCAGCACATGATTTACAGCATCATACATCTCGTCCTGTGTACCTGTCAGCAGAGATTTTACACTGTCAATGTCCACAAGTTCCTGAGGAGGCTGTTTTCCATTATGTCTCTCTGCATATTCCGCATAACGTGTTGCATTTTTGATTCTGTTTGCCTCTGCAAATCTCTTTGTTACAGGGAAACCATCATCAAAGTTCCATCCGTCCACATTCATCATGGCTGCACCAACGCTACGAGGAGTGTGAAGTGCTGTCAGAATCTGTGAGGATGCCATCTGACGTCTGTCCCATGTATCCAGATTTCTGTTTGCGAACAAAGGATCACCCATAATAGGACACACAGCATCTTTATCCGTAGCATTAACCTTTCCGGTTACAGGATCTACGGAAGTACCCTCTACGAGGTATCTTACTGCACCGGCAGTCTTTGCTGTACCTGTCATGTCACGGTCAAAAATACCGTCGAATGTGTCAGTCAACACACGGATATTCTGATTGTCATACAGATCGCTGTAGTAATAGTCAAAACGCTGTGCTTCCTTCTCCGTAGGATTCTCAAGGTAAGACTGTGCCATCGTGGATGCACCATCACCATACTCATTAGGAAAACGGCATCTTCCTGCCAGAGTCTTAATGATGTTGATGTTTGTCTCACGCTGTTCAGGATCCTTCTCAGCCAGCATACGCTTGTAATCTTCGGCATCTACTGTCATGTCATACATATGACGGTAAACTGCGTTCAGTGTTGCCGTATGAGGATTAAAATTGTACTCACTGTTCAGCGTAAATGCTGCACGGTGAATTTCCTGTGTGATTGCGTGCTTCATCTGCTGCTGCCAACCACTGAGTCTCAGACGCTCACGCATGGACGTCGGGTTCTCAGGATCATTCGGAACCAGGAAAGCAGAGTATCCGGGAATCAGAACCTTTGAGTTGTCGCCATCATACTGTGTATGAATGGCACCGTACTCATCCGGCTCAAAAATCTGACCGATATAACCTGTCAAAGGTCTTACTGCATCTGCATCCTTCGTAGGTGCAGAAAAATAAATACGCTTGCCATTCTGCACACGGGAGCTTCTCTGCATTACTTTCTTAGACTGATAAATCTCGCCGTCATATTTGATGATACCGTTTCTGTCGATGGTAACCTTCAAAGAACCAGGCTCACATCCAGACTCACCAAGAGCCTTCAGTGTATGGAACATCATATCCGCACGAACAGGAGAATCCTTAAGATCTTCCAGCGCCTTACGGCCTTCCATGGACAATGTCTTATTCTTCTCCAGTGCTTCCTCTACAGAACCATACATCTGAGGGGAACCGGTCACATGGACATCACGGTAAGACAGAGTGATAGGATACTTATCATCATTACCGATACTGTCATCAAACATAATCAGATTGTTACGCATTACACCGGCAACATAAGAATCACCGCTGATCCACTCACACTCTTTATCAGAGTAACCATAACCCTGTAATCTGTCCAGCATATGAATAATATAACTCTGGTTCTTCTGCTGGCTTACACTGTGAGGATGCTGGCAATACTTCGCAACATTGTCAGGACGAAAACCATGAGGTGTGTTGCCAAACTCATCAGCTTCATACACATCCGTAATGACTCTTCCAGGATGCTCCGGATCCAGCTCAGGAACATTACCGAACAGATCCCAGTCAACATCACTGTTGAGAATCTGTGTCAGATACGGTTCCTTCTCATCTGCTGTCATTGTAGCCATAGACAGCTTCTTGCCTTCTGCGTCATAAAATTCCTCTGTGGAATTTGCATTAGTAAGCATGGACCAGAAACGCATCTGATAATTGGATACCAGCTCATCATCAGAAAAATCATAGGTATAATCCGTATCCAGATCATAATTTTCCTTGTACTTCGCAATCATGTCAGGAATGTTTACCTGACTGATAAAATTACTCTTCGCGTTCTCTACCCAGTCGAACAGCTCATTACGAACGATCATTGCTGAATAGAACTTCTTGTGTTCTTCGGAAATATCTTCCTTGAATGCCAGCTTGCCATCTTCTGTCAGCATCAGATCTGCCGCATACTCCGGATACTTAGCAGGAACACTTCCGCCAGGCTGATAAGTATCACCGTTCACATCAGAAAAGATACCGTAAGATACAACATCTCCATCGGTATTGTATGTGGAACGGAATGACATGGAATATCTGCCTCTATCAGAAAGCATTGCAGCGATAGTCTGTGAGTCCGCAGGATTTGTAAAATATCTGTCGCTGATATTCAACTGGTCTGCAAACACAGCCTCCGGCAGAGATTCCTTGGATGCAACAGCAGAAGAACTGATCTGAATATTCAGAGGTTCATCTACACGGCGTCCGTTTACGATACCGGATTTAATCGCCATGGTTACACTGTTTCTGCTGCCACGGGCGTTCTTGATTGCAACAGTTCTCTGCTGTTCAAAACCACCTGTCTTAATCGTTGTTCCTGTCAGCTGACCAATGTAATAATCGCTGCTGAAAGAATTTTCCGCTGCATTCTTGTCAATATACATCTTGACATCATCACCACCGACATAGTATGCCAGAAGACGCATACGGTCATTCGTGGTGATAGATTCCGGTGTATTGACCACATTCTGCTTGGAAAGACCATAATAAACAGGACGGCCATTGTCATAAATTCTACCCTGATACTGTGGTGTCTCCCTGTCAAGCAGACGGATCTCCAGCCTTCCAGAACCCTTAATGGATGCAACAATATGACCGGCATAATCTGCGGAAATATCAAAGTCAAAACCACGTTCTGACAGATACTGCAGCGCACGTGACATATAATCAGCTTCCTTCTGTGAAATCGGCTGGTCGCCCATATCGTGATACTGCTTTACCAGAAGATTCTGGATGTCACGCTTGTCCTTCTTCGTCTTGATGTAATGATCAAGAATACGATAACCGGACGCTGTGACCTCCCCTTCCAGATCTACAGGTACATCTGCCATGTTCGCAGTATCTCCAAAGTTTGATGCGGATACTGTACGATGCTTTCCAACATAAGCCTGTCTGATCATCTCTGGTTCACCGGCTGCATGTGAATAATACAAAATCTGATCATGCTCATCAAACACATCAGAATTCACAAACATTGGATCATAAGGAGAGATTGTCGTGACAAAGGCCTCATCTGCACCGAGCTGCTGATTCACTGTCCAGCTTCTGATAACAGCATCATACTTTGCTCTCTGTGCTCCATTTGCTGTTTCCCAATTATCATGAATATAACCGGCATATTCCTTACCGACAGGCGTCTGTACGAAAGCTTCTACAAGCAGATCAGGATCTGCCACAGACTTTCCGGACACAGCAGATAATTCCAGAGCTTTTGCATAGATCTGGTTTCTCAAGCGTCTCTTCTGTTCAAGTGTCAGATACTGCACTTCATAGTTTGCTTCGCTTCTTGCATTGTCGGGAACCTGACCAGTTACGTCATTGATCAGCTGAAACAGAAATGTTTCACGATACGCTCTTTCGAACGCATTAGAACTGCTACCTTCTGTCTGAAGGTATTTCTTGTAAGACTGCATATTTTGTTCTCCTTCCTAACGCAATCAGATTGCGTTCCAGTTTTTCTTCACATAATCTAATATAATATATAATATACCGGTTTGTCAATATCTGACAGAAAGAACGCAACAAAAAAGCTGCCACAATGACAGCTTTTTGTTGTGAAAAAATCTTGATACATCATTACACAAGAAAGAGAAAAGGAATGGCAAAATTCAAGCATCAGAATTTGTAATTATATTATCACAATGCAGCTTCTAATGCAAGGGATTCCAGTCCGATTTCAGGAATTTCTGCACCGGCAAGAATTGCTTCTGTTGTAGGCATCATTTCGGCTTCAATGCCTGCATCCGGGGAACCGAACATGGCATTTCGTCTTGCACAAATACTCTCCGTATCCGTGGCATCTGTATCAAACGCATCATCAAGACCAAGTTCTTTCAATCTTGTTGCCATACTGTTCCCTAATGATTTCAGATTATTCATCCAGTCAGGATTCGTGGTAACATAGTCCTTTGCCAGTTTACCCCAGTATACCATGCGACATGCCCTGTAAACCTGCATAAAATCGCTCTGACTTACATCTTTTACTTTTTGAACACCCTTATCAAATGACTGATTGATCTTGTCTATCTTATTCTGCGTATTTTCAACCTTATCATCAATCTTTGCATTGATCTTATCCACACGGCTCTGCTCTGCCTGAATCTCCTTTTCGGCAGCGGCCTCTGCCTGTGCATCAGCTTCCTCTTCAGGATCAATATATATTGCAGAATCAATCGTATCATTTACTACGTGGATACCCTCTTCTGCACCGTTCTGTAACGATTGTATTACATGATTCAACATAACGACTCCTCCTATCGGCTTATATATAATATATAATATAGCCGAACAGGATTTGTCAACATCAAAAATAGTGCCGTTTCCGGCACTATCTCATATATCAGCATAATTATTTTCAAAATTTTTCCGTATCTTGAAATGAATAGATCCATACAGGAGAATCCTCATTGCCATATAAAAGATTTGCACCGGCAATATTCAACGCCCGTTTGATATTTCTGTCAGCATCACTGTATTTTGTGAGAACATAATAATCTGGATGATAATCAGCCTCTACAAGCAGGATTCCTCCCTTGCACAATGGAATGCCGTGATAAACATTATCACTGAAATCATGTATCTCTGACAAAACATCTTTCATATGGTTGATATTTATATCATATACCTCTGCACGGCAGTCCATGTATGGCCTGAAATCCTTATAAATACAATAAGAACCCACATGGGCCGTTGTGTTGAACACTGTGGCGCCTTCATCACGGGTGGATAATAAATCTACGGCTTTATTGATCTCGTATTCACGGGTTCCACAGTAAAGAGCCTCTTTTGGAACAGAAGAATACTGCAGTCTTGAGATTCCACCGGCAAGCAGAATCACAAACGCAACGGCACCTGTCATGACCGGCAAAATAGCTGGCTGTAAATTCATGGTCTTTTCAAACCTTGAAGCCTGCATCATTCCTGCAACAGCCATGAACAGCATAGAATAAAATACAAGACGCCATGATACAACTGGCATAATAAGGGAACCCAGAATCAGATATATACTCGGCATATATATTTTACAGCCTTTATAAACATTATAAGCAATTACTGTGAGCAGTAATATACCAATAAACAAAACCGGCTCATATGCAGTAAACGGTATCGGCTGCAATTCGTCTACATGCGAATACGAACTCCCTGTTGCTGCAAGACAGGAATACATATAAGCGTATTGTTTTATCCCGTTTGGATTGAAAATACCGGCAATGACCATAAGTACCATGGAAAAACATAACGGTTTCATCCTATACGATACATCATGGCACGGAAAAACTGTAAACTTAAAATTGCAGATATATGGTAAGAATACAACAATATAAATGATCCACATGGTTGAATGAAACCACATAAGCACAATACTGGAAAAAACACACCGTAAATAAAATTTCCAATCTGCTTTAATTTCACCCCGTGCGTATCCTTCCAGAACATAAAGTAGATACACGAGTATAATACCGGCCATCACATGCGGACGGAACCGTAATGTTCCGTTTGCTTCCATCAAAAATGCTGCTGTCATAATCATAACTGTATTAAATAACATATGTTTTTTATCATAAATTCTGCCAAACAGATACAATGCCAATAACAGCATAAATATTAAAAAATAGGTCGCTATCGTCAAACCATGCCATCCAAAATTATGTACAATTCCATATGTCAGAAAGCACGCAGCCCATTTCTGATAAGAAAAAGAGAATCCTTCGTGCATGGAAAATATATCTGTATTCCTGACAAGTCCATTTTGAAGCATATCTTTTGCATGCGCATACATATATAGATTATCCACGCCCTGCAACTGATTCCATAAAAATAATGGCAGGACTACTGATAGTAAAAACAAGACAGTCACATAGCCATACTTCCTGATTTTATCCATAAAAATATCTCCTCACTTATAACGATATAACTAATTATATCTCATAAATGAGGAGATTTCAATAATCAAAATCATTTTAATGGTGTAACAACAATGTAATCCACAGTATCTTCTGTCAGATCATCATATGCTGCATATGTCGCCTGATAAGCTACCCGTCGCCCAAGACCGTATACATCAAAGCTGTAACGATACAATCCATCAGAAAAACCAGATTCACTATGGGAGACGCCCGTCTGGAAAACAATCGAATCTGTATAATAATTCTCTTTTATATAGTTTCGCACAACTTTGTTTTCTGACGGGCCATATGCACATATCAAAGATACCAGAAACATTGCACACAAAACTACAGCAATCATGCACGGTATTGTACTCTTTATTTTCTGTTTCATAATCATCACCTGTCAATCAGATATAAATTCCGTATAGCATCTACATCCGTGATAAAACCAGTAGATGCATTGCCAACCGTTGCATGGAATCTGTCTTTGATATAAATGATCAGACGTTTGCAGGCTTCCCGCCCACAGGCTTTTATATTGCCGTCAGCATCAAACACGGCTTCGTAGACTTCTCTAAATGACATATCAGATCACCTACTCTTCCATCTGATGTTCCGCAAAACTGCCGTTTTCAATGCCGTTCGTGATCTCATCCAAAGCTGCATCACGATCCAAAGGTTTTTCAGAAACTTTTACATCCTTACTGAAATCATTTGCTGCCTGAAATGCTGCACTTAAAGAACCGTCATTGATACCCTTCTGTTCCAGAGTATAACAGTCGCTTACAACATCCTTTGCGTAAGCACCTTCCGGAATTTCCGGCATATTTTCCAGACGGGTATTACTTGCATAAGCATGCGACATATTTTTCACATTGCTTCCTGTCTTCGGCGCTTTTGTCAGGTTCTCACAGCCGCAGGCAAAACCATCCATGTCTACAAGAGAATCGGGCAGTTCTTCCGGAAGTTTCGTCAATGACTTATCACCGGCAAACATACACACCGCGTTTTTCATATTATTTGAAAAATTCTCACAATGTTCCAGATTACGGCAATGGTCAAACGCAAAATTTGCAGATTCCACAGAATCCGGCATATGTGGTGTTTCCGTAATACCTGTGTAAGAATATGCACCATCAATATCTGTAACACCTTCAGGAATCTGTCCCGGATCTTTCATATCAGCACAGCCACGATACATATTGTTCATAATTCTGATACTATCCGGCAAAGTTGGAGCACTCTGGATACCCGTATCCTCAAACATCGCCGTTCCATCAACAATTCCATTTGGAACACGGATTCTTGATCCATCTGTCTCCTTACCGATATACCTCAGCTGACCATTATTTCTTGATTCAAACTGTTCATCATCATATTCAAATGATACTGCATCATCCATATATTTCCGTATCATATCCAAAACCTCCTGTGAAAAAGAAATAACCGTGATTATCTGCGTGATTATCTGCTATATATAATATAATATATATCATTCACTTGTCAAGTACCAAAAAAAAGACACCTATCTTATATAAAGATAGGTGTCTTGTGTTACATTCTTATACTGACCAGTGTCTTCCTGATCCACCGGGTCTCACATCACTATGAACCTCTTCCGGTTCTTCAGGATCAAAATTATCAGCAAGTCCGCTGTTCTGAGGAATACTTCCGTCATCAGTCTGATCCTCATCCTCATAAGAAATCATCTTTGCCACACCTGCAGGAGCCTTGTCAAAACCTATGTACTGCGCTGATCCAAACGCAAGAACCGGCATAAAGATTACAGGGAAGAATATCAATCCAAGATTAAATCCAGTTCCCTTACCAAACATTTTTCCCAGTTTAAAAAGCGTCATGAATGAAATCACAATGCTTACAAAAGGAATCAAAGTAAGGAACATATAATACCATACACCCCATGTGATCTTAAAAAGGACAGCTGTGTTCCAGAATGGTACGATAGCAGCGATACCAGGTTCTCCTGCTTTCTTAAAAATTTTCCACTGTGCTGCCATAATCACAATACATAACACAAGTGTAATAAGCCACACAACACCTGCGATGGCACCAAACATGCCAAGTGAACTGCTTCCGTATAAATTATCCATTGTTAATTTCTCCTTTAAACGATTGTTTTGTGTTTATTTACGAGTTACGCATACATATAATATACTATATATTGTCTCGAAAATCAAACAATATTACCATTTTTGTCCAACTTTATCAATGACCTGTCAGCAAACCGCCAGATATAACAGTCATCCCTGATCTGAACATTTATGATATAACCGTGTTTTTCTGAAAGTATATCGAGCTGATCCCGACATATCACATATGCTCTCATCACGGAATCCGCTTCGTTCTGTATCTTCATGCAAACCTCCAAATCACTGATCAAGCTCTGATTCAGGAATATCTTCCTGTTCACCTTCAAATACATAATCTGAAGTCATTTCCGTGTCAGTCAGAGCCTTTTCATATTCAGCAGTATCATTCTGATAACCGTGATCTGTCGCAATCTTCTCCATTGCACGGGAAGCATGCATTGCCTTCAATGCCTGGTCGACACAATTGTCAAAAATGGACAGAATCTCTGCATCTGCATCCTCATCGGAACATGATTCCCAGATAAAACCATTCTCATCCTCACCTACGCACCGCTCACCCTCCATGGCGTGTTTGATACGCTCCTTCTCCATATTAGCCATCTGTCCAAAAGATAAACCTGATCCATACAAACTCATACTGCATTCTCCTTTCATTTCTGAATCATATTCATAATTACTTCACCCGGCACAGTCTCTTTTTCTAAAAGGAGATTTGCCAGAGTCTCTACTTCATTGTACCGTTCTTTCAGCATATTCAGACATTCCTCATAGTATTCACGGGACATCTTACTGATCTTCTTCATGATCATATCACTGTTTACCAGATGTTCCTTTCCAAGAACACTAATATCTAAAAGGCCGAATGACTTATCAAACCCAAATTTCTCCACATACTGAACAAGAAGTTGTGTCGCCTGCGTAATATCATTTCTTGCACCGGTACTTGGATTTGTGAACTTAATTTCTTCCGATGCTGTGCCTGCATAGGCAATTAAAATACGATTCTTAAAATCGGTGCTGGTTCTGAACACACTGTCTTTATCTTCGTTAAAAACAGCACCACCCACACCGGAAATCGTAGACTGTATACTTGCTCTTGCAATAGGTTCACCGAGAAGAGCACTCATAACAGCATGTCCTGCTTCGTGGTAAGCCACAATCGTCCTGTCTTGAATATGATGTTCTCTTTTAGAACGATTACCATGGAAAATCTTCTTATCAATCGCCTCTTCAATACAGTCTTTGTCGATAACTGTCTTGCTATGCATCAGTGCCACGATGCTTGCCTCATTACAAATAGCTGCAATGTCAGCACCCGTAAAACCTGCAGTCTGTTTGCTGATTGCTTCAATGTTAAGCGACTCATCCACGGCACGGTCTTTCAGATAATGACTAAAAAGATCCCGTCTTACTTCCCATGTCCGTGGAGGATTCACCGTAATACGTCTGTCAAAACGTCTTGATCGCACAAGAGCCTCATCCAGATCATCAGCCCTATTTGTTGCAGCAATGATAAAAACACCTTCCCTGCCGGAAAATCCGTCCATTTCCTGTAAAAGAGCATTGATCGTCTGGTCATTCTCTGAAGTACCTTTAGAATTCTGTCTGCTACAACCGATAGCATCAATCTCATCAATGAAAATGATACACGGTGCATGTTTTCTTGCAACTTTAAAAAGATCACGGACACGCTTTGCTCCGAGTCCGACAAACATTTCTATCAGACCGGATGCGTTTTGATACAGGAACGGTACACCTGCTTCCCCGGCAATCGCTTTTGCAATGAGCGTTTTTCCTGTTCCGGGAGGGCCTTCTAACAAAAGCCCCTTCGGTGGTTCTGCACCAATCTCATCTCCGAGTTTCGGATTCTTGATAAGTTCCGCAATGAATTTCACATCATCCAGAATTTCCTCGTGCCTAATAATATCATCAAATTTTACATCAGAATGCTGTATTAAATCCCTTTCCGATGTCTTTTGCATAGTCTGTGACATCATTTTCATCATAAATACAAAGAACAAAATTGTCAAAAGCATAGATGATCCATTCAGAATCAATGAAATAACGTCAGAATCGTCTGTGAGCTTTACGTTAATATCTTTCTCCAGAAGGTCTTTACGGAAGTCTGTATAACCCGGATAGAGTACCTTACGCTTGTCTTTTATGCTGTATGTATATTCATCCCGCTCTTCCCTTGACATAGGCTCTGTTTCATCATTTAACAGTGTTACCGTCATATATTCACTGGACGGAGAATAATATACAGTATCAATTTTTCCATCCTCAACCAGCTGCCAGTACTCCGTATAAGAAATCTCCTGAATTAAATCTGTTTCTTTGGGGAAAATAAAAGATGACAGCAGAAAATAAATAATGGCTGCACCGACAACAGCGCCGAGAATACTCACAATATCCAGTTTATGTTTATTGAACCAATCATTCATACCTATGTCTCCTTATGTTTTATGCAAAATAACACCTTTCCAAATATGTCAGATTTCGGTAATGCGCCAAAAGAACGAGAATCTGTACTATGATTCCGGTTATCACCGAGCAGAAAATACTGATCATTGTCAAGTTCGATATGTACTTTCACGGAAGAGTCCCATTTCATGTCATTGATATATGCTTCATAAACTCTTACATCATTGCGGTACAATGCACCGTCTGATATATCAATGACATCACCGGGCACACCGATAACTCTCTTTACGATATATTCGTCCAGCGTAGACGACCAGGATACAACAACATCATTCCTGTCTACATCGTGTGTATATAAGACAGTAAGCACATCACCGTCATGATATGTGGGTTCCATAGAATTACCACTCACCACAGGAAAACGAATAATGTACCGGAATCCAACAAAGACTGCACACACGATTACAAAAGTCAACACCGTGTCAAGAAATGCACGGATATGTAACTGCTTTTTCTCATTTTTCATAATGCTCCTTCATTTCTGTTTTCCACGGCAGAGATTTCTCTGCCGTGTTGACATATATTATTCTTCTGATGAAGTATCATCACAGTTTCCGTCATCTGATCCAACAGTCTTTGTTAATCTGCGGATACCGTTATACGTCGATTTTAACTTCGGCATACAGATACGTTTTACATCTCCGCCTGTGTAACTTGGATTCTTCCAGTCTTCCAGATTATATTCTGCGATCAGAAGCTCAGGATTGTCCATCATATGACCCGGTCGTATTGCCGTCTGCCTGCCGATACAGTACCAGTCGGAATAATTCTGTAAAAGATTCGTTACATCCATGATAAACGTATTCTTACCCTGTAGAGAGCCATTCGGCGAATTTTTACGAAACCACGCCTTATATAAATCATACATAAAACTAAACGGAACCAGATCCCACGCAAATTCAGGGAGCATGTCATCCAGAAACTGTCTGACCGGATCATTATAATCTTTGTACTCTTCCAGAGCTGTTTTACAGGATGCTGGCTCGGACAGTGTGTAAAAATTCATGTTCAGAACCTTATACAGTACATATTCCAGCACATCCCGGCGATGAAGATATTCATTCTTGATATATTTTCTCTCCCTGCCAGTAAAGCACTTGTCAAACGGAATGAACAGCTGTCTTCTGTAGAAAGAGTCAGACTTATCACGGATCCTCGGAAACTCATTCAAGCACTGCACCATGAAACCATAGAACTGATAACTGATAGGTGTCTTGAACTTCCGGTTGATCGGGATGACGTCGTTTGTGATGACAGCTTTCAGATTTGCAGCCTTGTCAATAAATCCACCAACATCATTCTCATCCACGATGATAGCTGTAGCCCTCGTAAGAGGCTCAAGAGCGAAGTCTTTTGAAAAATCGGATAAAGGTATGGCCGCATAGCTTCCGTCGCCGCAGAGGCTTCTCATGAGCTCACAGAGGGTGCCTTTACCATTGTTACCTGTATTGGAATAAAACCATGCAGATTTATTCCATCTTACATGAGGCCTTATGATTGCCGATAATATCTGCCATAACAGTTCCACGATCTCAGGATCATCAGACAGGTCGTCCATCCATGACTCCACATCCCAGTCAGTTCCGTCATCGTCATTATGTATCACTACATTCCGGGCTGTCGGAATATAATCTACACGGGACTTTGCGAGAAATACATAGGACGGAGAAAACGGAAGCAGTTCCTTTGTCTCATAATCGAAAATACCGTTATTGACAGCAATTAAATCCCTGTTCATAGTCCGGGAAACTCTTGGAGCATCCAGTCCAATCATTTCCATGACATCTGCCAGTTCCTTACTGGAGATAGAATAATTATACTGTTTTGCCAGACGCTTGAAAACAGACTCGTCCGTCGTGTAAATACCCTCTTCGTCACCGTCGTTCTGATAAATAGCGAGCAAATCATAACTCGGATCTGAATTTACACCACCACACTTGACACGGACAATGTTGTAAATTCTGAGCATCAAAGCAGCTATCTGGCTTGCACACAGTTTTGATGGAGCCCTCAGCTTATCAATGGATACCTTGCTTCCCGGTGAAGCAGCCTGTGCTGCTTGAAAAGCTGCAGTATTTTCTGCCCGGCACATATCAGCAACTCTGGATACCAGTTCAGACTCGGCAACTACTGGTTCAGGTGGATCATCGACATCAATCTGGCTCACATAGTCATCCGTACAGATACGGATAATTTCATTTAATGTTTTTGCCATAACATATGTCTCCTTACTCGGCGTTTATGCCCTTATTGATAATCTCCTCAACCTGTTCTTCAGAATATAATCTCCTGCCAGAAGGTAATACGTGATGTGGTTTTAAAACACCTTCTCTGTCCCATTTCCGGACTGTCTGTGGATGAACACCTATCTTTGATGCAAATTCAGCCACTGTCATGTACTTAATCTCTTCGTTACTCATCATAATACCTGCCTTATATTAGAAAAATCAATGATATAGAACAAATGCAAATTTACATAAGATTACTAAACTTTGCATAAGTTCGTCCTGCAAATATAAGTATACTCAACTTTGCATAACTCGTCAAGACATTTTTGAAATAAAATCATCTGATTTATGAGACTTTTTATGAAAATAAAAAATAGCCCGGCAAATTCCGGACCATTTTAAGATTCACTTATTATTGAACTTTTTCGTACCAGGCATCCAGTGCGGGCTTAATATCAGATTCTTTATACCGGTATCTGACAGCCTTTCCTGTGCCACTTACAGTGCGGCGGCACTCCATCTTACACGCCTGATATGCCGACTTATAATTAACAGGTGTATAGATACCTTTCTGCATTAAAAATTCCTGTATCATATTGCCCATAATCATTCCGCTTACATATTCTTTCATGATAACCTCACTTTCTTCTGACAAGAACGCGCCGGTATGGCGAGACGGCAATGCCATGATGTGTATATATCAGATAATGTGTGTTTGCTGTAATATTTGCTGTGCCACCCTGTGATCGGTATAACCGGACCCATTCTTCTCCAACAGGTCGGATACCCAGTTCTTCCACACATTCATTCAGATTATAACCAACAATCTCAAACTGCTTTGGATTGTATTTATCTAAAAATGTGATAGGCACACCCATAACACCATCATAATCGCATGGAATATCACAAATCTTGTCTACATTGATTGCATCGTAATTATCATACTTTGGATAAAGTTCCGGATCATAATGCCGTGTCAGCACAAGAAAATCATTTTCTTTATCAACATCCAAATTCGTATACCATCCAATATTTCCAAATTTTCTAACCGTTCCATCCGGCTGAAGAAATTGTTTTACATCTGTATATCCGAAACGGATCTTTTCGGACTTGAACAATGGAAACACATCTTTGCACGTAACTGCATTCTTGTTTCCGATTAAAAGAAACTGTTTGTCATACTTTATAAGAAGCGCTACCAGCTGCTTAAACAGACTGAATGCAGGATTTGTAACAACAATGTCTGCCTCTTTCAAGACAGAAACACATTCATCGCTTCTAAAATCGCCGTCACCGGCAAGCATCGTTTTACTTCCAACAGATATGTCTGCGTCATTTCCACCTGTGTACTCCATTTTATAAACCGGAATCTCCTGATCATAAAATGTAGCGATCAGTCCATTAAGACCAAGAGTTTCAAAATTTTCATGAAAATACTGCCAAAATGCAGATTTTTCCGGATCATCACAGTTACACAGCACGGTTTTACCAGCAAACTGATCAAAATAATGACAAAGTTCTGCTTCAATATCTTCCAACAGAGTATAAAATTCATCATTCCTTAAATCTTTTGCCTTATGCAGATTTGTATTTGCTTTCATATATGTACCTCTAAAATCATAAATTACTGCTCATATATGAGCACTTTTATGATAACATATATTGTAAAAGAAAGCAAGAAAAAAGCACCCGTAAATTACGGATGCTTTTATGACTGATCTTACTTGGAAGGACCTTCTGCCTGTGCTTCCGCTGCCTGAGATTCAACTTCAGGAACTTCTCTCTCACGAGACTTAGCATATGCAGCTGCGTCTGCTTTTGACTGTTCGATAATTGCTGTTCTCAAATCCATAGGAGAGATAGAAATCTCTGTGCCAACACCCGGCTTGCCTGTTGCTCCAGTAGCAACACACTTGAGCTCACCGACCTCATTCGCGATGTAATAAACATTCTTGTGTTCTACGGCATTGCCATCCTTGTCCTTATAAGGATTCTTGAAGAACAGATTCTTCTTACCGTTAGGATCACTCGAAAGCTTACCTGTAGGCAGGGATACGTTCATGTATCCAGTCGGAGATACACTTTCAGGAACCTTTACATTCAGAACCCAGTCTTTTGATCCGTCGTCTTTTACCTTAGGTGATAAAGGACTGCGATATGTACCATCTTTCTGCTTTCTGTCATTCAGGATGAAAGAAGTATAATCATAATGCTGTTCTTCTTTCTTAGGTGCAGCCTGTTCTGCAGGCTTAGTTGCTGTTTTACCGCTTTTCTTTGCCATGACAAAATTCTCCTTTCAAAAAAATAAACATGCAGTTGCGATCGCTGCTTTATGATTCAAAGTATATATTATATATTATATACTTGTCAATAGAAAAATTGCAAAAAAATACTGCTATCAAATGATAGCAGTATCGATCACTTTTTGTCAGGAATGACAATCATTGTTCCATCCGGCAGCTTACGCACCTGGTCACGGCGAACCGCAACCCTTTTTGGCTGGATACGCATCTGCTCTGCATTTTTATCAGGCTTTGGCCTGCGTTCTAATTCTGCCCAGTCCATGTCATACATCACCTTTCCATAGAAGATTCTTCAGAATCACTTTCATCAGCTACCATAGGAATCTCTCTGTCATCTGTTTTTGCTGCATATTTCGCGCCATAAAGCTCCTGCGCGGCTTCTTTTGACAGCTGAGTAATATGATTGTGCTTATCGAGCATTTCCTGTGTAAGCACACCGGCAGACACCGGCATATTTCTTCCTTTCGGATTGTTAAGTTCGCTTGCCTTTGGAAGATAAATGAAAGCCTCATTATTCCCAAAACCAATGTTCAATTTTACGAAATAATGATGAACATTCACACTGTCAGATTCCTCTGGCTCACTCTGACCTGTAGCCGCTGCCGTAGCCTGCGCAAATGCAGAACGGATAGAATGTTTCTTTGTGATAACATCACTCTCTGATGCGTCCTCAATCGCTTTCATGGCACCGGCATATAAAGACGTCTGATGATCAATTTTACTATGAGATGCACCGCACATATTGTAAGATACTCTCTTATTTACAATATAAGGATTAGAGTCTGCTTTACCGGCTTTTGCATCTTCTTCCGAAACATCACCCTGATAACGCTGAACTTCTACATAATAACGGCTGCTCCTGCCGTTGTTGTCAGACCCGCTGCAGGCATTTTCGGCCCATGACACGATACACGGAACAGCATGAGCACTTTTGTGCTGCTCCAATGCAGCCATCTTTCCAAATCTCGCCATATCATTACCTCCAGATATTTTTAAACATTTTTTACTTCCGGCTATATATTATATAATATATCCGGCCGGAAAGCAAGATATTCACGACTGTTAAGAAAAAGGCATCGCCAAAAACTGCGATGCCCAAATTTCGCCAGGCTTATCCATTGTTCGTTAATGCTTTCACTTTTTCAATGACAGAAATCACATAAGACATGAACATGTCATTTTGCGTAAATGCTCTGGCAAGATACATAAAATTGCTGAAAATAAAACCATATTCCAGCTTCTGTGTTCTTGTCAGATTTTTAATCTCTGCATCGAACTCTTCCGCAAAACCATTCAACTGATTGAAACTGTCCTGCATCTTTTTAATCAGTGCAGCCTTGACCTCCGGCAAAAATTCAGAAGTACCGATCACCATAGCACCGCGTGACTTGTAACTCTTCTGATTTCCCATCTTCGCGCGAGTAGCTGCCTTGATATTGTCGGGCTGCTTGTCGATCTGAAGCTCGATCTTCAAAGATTCCTTAAAAGCATTTTTAAAATTCTCATCCAAAACAAGTCCCATAAAAATGAAACCCATATTTGACATCAGATATTCTGCTACTTCATAGGGAAGTGTACGATCCTCAGCAGGAAAACCGCCAAGCGCCATCTTCATATTCTGTGAAATAACGTCATCGCTGAGAATAGCAAAAGAACCAACCATGTTCTTCATCTGAGCAACAAACAGCACCAAAGGACTCATATTATCTGTACTTGCGACAGACGTCGTCTTTGACTCCACAGGAGCCTTCTGGCCCATAAATGCAGCCTGTCCGTCATTTGCCTGCGTAGTGGCACCTTTTGTTAACGGTGTTACCTGGCGAGGAGCTGCATGTGGCTGTAAATTCTGTGTGGGCTGTGTCTGTCTTACTTCCGGAGAACCCGGTATATTTGGTACTGAATCACCTAACTGTTTCACAGGTCTCTGATTCAGCGATTTTGCTGGTCTTGGATTCATCTGCATGATACTATCTCCTTTTCAAAAACTATGTATCGTTAAACGATTCTCATAAGTAAAATATATCACATAATAACTCATATATCAAGCCTTTTCATAAAAAAGACAGTTGCTCAATGAGCAACTGTCTTATGGAAAAAAATCAATCTTATAAATCATTCACCAAGGCCAGCAGAATATTCATCCGTAGATTCTGTATCTTCCACACCAACCATAGCAGCACGTTCACTGGCTTTTTGTGCCTGCTCTTCCGCATATTCCGCACAGGAAGAACCAAATGACTCCTTATATTTATTGATTATATCCTCTGTATAATCAGCCGGCAACGTCTGACCGGAATCGCCTTCATATGCTGCACGTCCTTCTTCAACACCAAAAGCCACATAATGTGTAAACAGACGGTTAAAATCATTTCCAACAGCCTGTGTTATGTCCGGATTCATCTTTGCGTAATACTCTGCGTCAAAAATGATACCATCCGGCATAACCTCTGCTGTTTCCGGCAAATCAGACTGTTCCTTAACAGTGACAGGTTCAGATAATGACTCTGCAGAAACACCATATGCGACTGCCAATGAAGATTTCGTTTCATCAATCTGCTGATTAAGAATATCAACTTCCTGCTGTAATCTCTCAAGCTGAGCCATGGAATCTTCATAACTTGAAGGCTGATCACTCGGTGCATCTTCACTGTTATGGTATTCTGTGACCGTAGCTGCTTTGCTTGCATCTGCTTCCTCAACTGTTCCAACATCTTCGATCGCAGAGTCGTTCGGAGCACGGTCATAGTCAGGATTTCCATCTTCGCCTGTAGATATCATACCATTATTGCCTTCAATACCGCCATTCTCAGAACCAGCATCGCCTTCGTAATAATCTGCCCCGGAAACAGCAGCCGCATTATCAGAAAGACCATTACCACTGTCTTTCACATCCTGGTATGTATGTGCATCAAACTGTTCAAACTGACTATTCACAAGATTCTGCTGAATACCTGTATCCTCAGCAGTCATAGGTGCTGCAGAGTTCGCGTCTACACCCCACTCAGACTGCGTGATTGCTATCTCCTTTTCATCCGTAACGCCGTCGCCATTCAAATCACCGGACACGGCAATACCGTCCTTTACATCTTCTGCCTGATGACGAAGTTCCGTATCGGCAATCTCCCTGTCAGCATCGGTCGCTGTCTCGTCACCGAATACCATCTTAAGAGCATTGGTAAACACAGACTGTTCCTTTGCATCATGCAGATAATCGTCCATCAGCTCATCACCATAAACAGGTACATGATAACCGCCTTCTTCCAGTTCATTTAAGAGAGCCTCACCGCCGCAGGCAAGCACAAGATTCTTAACAGGAAAATGGAACTTATATGCCAGAACATTCATACAAGTCTGAAAGAAATCATACTTTGTGGTTCCCTTACCGCTTTCAGGTGCAAGCATCGCATGTGCATATGTCTGAATCACAGGATCATCTGATTCATCAACAATAATCGGTTCTGTAGGAGGCTCTGTAACAGGCTCCGTTGATTCCTCTTCCGGATCAGTAGGAGCTTCCGTAGGTGCGTCTGTCGGTGCTTCTGTAGGCGGATCAGTAGGAGCTTCCGTAGGTGCGTCTGTCGGTGCTTCTGTAGGCGGATCAGTAGGAGCTTCCGTAGGTGCGTCTGTCGGTGCTTCTGTAGGCGGATCAGTAGGAGCTTCCGTAGGTGCGTCTGTCGGTGCTTCTGTAGGCGGATCAGTAGGAGCTTCCGTAGGTGCGTCTGTCGGTGCTTCTGTAGGCGGATCAGTAGGAGCTTCCGTAGGTGCGTCTGTCGGTGCTTCTGTAGGCGGATCAGTAGGAGCTTCCGTAGGTGCGTCTGTCGGTGCTTCTGTAGGCGGATCAGTAGGAGCTTCCGTAGGTGCGTCTGTCGGTGCTTCTGTAGGCGGATCA
>OQVP01000138.1_pt1 | contig 26222 bp, 38 predicted proteins | sample 1691541 | NCBI WGS metagenome assembly OQVP01 (sample SAMN03418258, study PRJEB22391) | human gut metagenome | biome: human-gut; feature: organic feature; material: feces | host: Homo sapiens | place: Tanzania | collected 2013-01 | reverse complement strand
TAAGATTGCACAAGGTTCTATTATAGAAGAAAATATTGCAAACGGTGCTATTACATCAGGTAAGATTGCAAACGGTGCTGTTACAATAGATAAGATTTTAGACAGAGCTGTTACAACAGATAAGATTGCAGCTAATGCTGTTACAACAGGTAAGATTGAAGACGGTGCTATTACAACAGGTAAGATTGCAGACGGTGCTATTACAGCAAGGAAGTGCAAGAGCGGAAGTAACTTGTATATGCACTATATAACACTGCTTGAAACAAGCTCGACTGCCAACTTTCAGATATATTTTTCTATTATATCCGATGAAAAGACTCTCGTCAGTATTACAGGGCTTGCAAGTTATATAAGCAGAGCTATCGGAACTAATAGATATATTCCTTGCTCTGGCAGAGTAGTTGTTAGTGGAAAAAATTGCATAGCTCTAGGTATATGCGCATACACTAGTACACTACTTCGTATTTACGAAATTGATGCATCTAACAATACAATGTACGCGACAGATATAGACCCAGCAGTAAATCACACTACTGTTAGCGATACTGTACGAAAGATTATATATCCTTAGTATAGCTACACTGTTTAAGAAGCTATAATAGCGTCTACGTAAACTGCAGTACATATACATTCATTATATAGGAGGCAATAGACAATGTACAATTATACAAATACAGGGACAACAGACATTTATCTGTACAGCAATAGTGTAAGCTGCAGTACAGCTACATATATTATATAGGGGGAATGAACAATGAACACGAAGTCATTGAACAACTACAAGGGCGTATTTGACGGCGGCACTACACAATATTGTGTAGCGGAAACAATCAAAGAGGCGGCTGAGCTCTTCACAGAAGACCAGCAGCAGGAGCCTGTACTTATGCAGCGTACAGGGACAGGGGTCAAGGTAATCGTGCCTGAGCCTGAGCTGGCCTTTGTCACAAAGGTAGGTGAGACAGAGCATACTGCTGGATGCAGGGCGTACCCTTCAGGCGGAAATGTTGTAAGGGGACAGAAGCTCTTCTTGTCCGCGGTGGCCGCCGACGGCTACGACTTTGTAGGCTGGTTCCAGGACGGAGGCGCGGAGGCGCTCTCAACAGAGCCGGAGGCTGAGATTGCTGTAAGCTCAGACAGCAAGGTCCCTGCCACAATCACCTACGAGGCGCGTTTCAAGCTTCAGTAGACTGCATGGCACGGGCAATAACCAGTGCCGTAAGGGGATTTTATGCTGAGGAATAAGGCTGAGAATAATGAGCTCGTTGAGCTCGCAAGGAATGTCGGGGCGATGAACCAGCAGCTGATAGGAATACAAAACTCAATGGAGAAGCTTGACAAGAAGATGAATGAGCTCACTGAGCAGGGCAAAGACATACTTGCAATCAAGCTGAAACAGGACCAGCTTGAGAAAACACTTATTGATTTAAAGAGTAAGAATATAGATATTGAGCTGCGCATAAGTACACTTGAGGGCGCGGAGGGGAAACGCGCCAAGGGGATAATGAACAGGGTAGGGAACTATCTCCTTGTTGCTGTCCTCGGCGCCATCGTGGCGAATATACACAACATTATATCTGTACTTGGAGGTAAATAGAATGTCATGCTTTTACAACAAAACTGACAAGGCGATAACTGAGGCCTACTACGGCTGTCTTGTACCGGCTATGTCGTATGTAGACCTGCCGAACGAGCTGAGCTACTATGGTATATACCGGAACATCAAGGAAATACCGGGTGCGTTCGGTATTACAAACGATATGAATTTTCCTAAAGTAATACCACAGAGTAAGCGCTACGAGTATAAGCACTACAGGAGCATATACCATAAGGACACAAACACAATTGAGTCCTGCATAGTGCCTTCTGTCCAGGAGGGCACAGAGATAATTGTAAAGGACAGCGGTGGAGGCAATATCCTTACAGCTGTAAAGGACGGTCTTACGGCGACATTGAACAAGTGCGCTGCTAACAAGAAGCCGTGCCTGTACAAGGGCCGTGCCAGGTACCCCGTGTTCCTTGCCCCTGACGGCATAAACGAGGACTTTGGCCGCACCGGCGACTACCACGTGTCGCTTTTCTCACCGCCTCCTGGAACACTCAGACTTGATGTCACAGGCGATGAGACAATGAAGGGTGAGGCTATTATAGCCCTCTTATATGATGCCGGCAAAAAGGCCACGTATGTCTGTAGAGCAAGATTTAGCGCCAGTAAAGCGAGCACTTCGCTTACACCGCATGACTTCACTACTAAGGCAGACTCAGGTATAGACTACCTGTCAAGCTTCACAAAGGGCTCTACATGCCGGGTCTATAACAATTTCTTTGACGGCAAAAACTTCACTGACTGGCCTGTACAGACTTCAAAAGAGTTTACATTCTAAAGGAGGAAGGTATGGAGATTTTCAGCGGCGTTATTGTATGTGCCATCTGTATTGTGGGCCTTACCCAGGTAATCAAGAACTTCATTGACGACGGGGATATAACCACAAGGAACGAGAAGAAGATAAAGGGATGGGTCTGGACTATTGTCCTGGCTGTAGTCTCGGTTATTGTAGTGTTCGCCTATGAGGAGCTTCCGCCGGTTGTGATAATGGTACTGTTGTCGCTGTCCGCCGCGTCGCTGTTCTATGACACTGTGTACAAGGGCTTCCAGGCGATAATAAGGTCTGTGCTCAAGAAGAACGGGGGGAATGATGAATGCGGAGGCTGACAATTATATTAGCGGCATTATTGCCGCTCTGTGCGCTGTGTGCGTCTTTTTCGTCCGCAGAGCCTGCTGGAAAAACACTAACAGCAAAAGAAACGGCAAGGCTGGAGCAGATAATCCAGGAGCTGGAGCAGATAAACAAGGAGCAAGAAGAGCTGCTAAGGAGCTCAGAGATGCGAATAAATCTGCTAGAAGAAACAATAAAAGAGCAGCAGAGCTCATTGCGGAGGCAAAAAGTATACTCCGTGATTAGCAACGCCGGGTTCACCGGGCTCGGCTTCCTTGGCGGCTGTGTATACTGGGAGCTTAAATGAACACATTTGAAAGGTATACAGGTATACAGGATATTCTCAAAGAGTGTGGCGTGTCCGGATGCAACTTCCTTTGTCTCCTCAGTATAGCCGAGGAGGTCAACGGCAAGCCTGTAGACCTGATTGACGCGTACAAGAAGGCCAGGGCGTCAAACAGTATGGACAGCTCGTTCTATGTGTACAACAACCCAAGGCTGCTGAGGGAACTTACTGGCAGGAACTGGCTCCGCCGGGAGATGTCTAATATAGACGGAATACTCGGCAAGAATGAATATTCCATAGCCGTGTACTTCAACCCGCGTACAGGACGCCACCATTACAGAAGAAGGTCCTTTGATACCCTGTTTGACAGTGTCACGGTAAAGGAAGGATATATTGAAAAATACTATGTCTATTCACACGACTAGACGATAAGTGTTCAGGCTCCTGGGATTCTGTCTCCTTTCCCGGGAGCCTGTTTTTATCTTGTAAACTTTTTAATATCTATCGGACTGCAGTTTGCGCAGCGCTTCTGCCCCGCCGGGATAAAGTCCAGGGTCTCGGGACACAGGAACCTTTTCCTCCTGCCACAGAACATACAGCTGTCATCCGCCTCGTAGAGGCTGCATGACCTACTGTGCATATCGCTTTCTTTGTACCAGCATGAATCATTGTCGCTGTCATAGAAGCCGCATACACTGTGTTCCTTGCTCCCTCTGCAGCAGTCCTCACCATAAGGCAGGTTAATCATTTTTTAACCGCCTCCAATATACTCCCGGCCTTGTCTATGTCATAGGCAAGATGCGATACAAAGTCATCTATATTGTCATACCATCTGAACAAGCACCAGTCCACAATATTGTCCTTGTATATTGTTCCGAACACTGCCAGCACTGCCAGCCTGTCATTGTATTGTATCAGAGTGAACACAGGTTTATTTACACGTTTGAAATACTTATATGCCCAAGCCTGCTGACCAGGCCGCCAGTGCACCTTGACAGGCTTCCCTTTCTTCGGCGCCGGGGTCTTCTCAAGCTTCAGCTCAAAGAACTCTTGTATAAAATGCTTACCTACAAACAGGTCAGGTACTCCTACGTTCATGCCTTCTACCTCTAGCTTCTGTGTGAAGAACCCTTTTGCATCAAGGGCCTTGCACAGTGCTGTCCTGAACTCAGCCTCGCTGTTAAACATTTATGCCTACCTCCTTGCACGCCGCAATATAGCCTTCCTCAGATACATCGCCCCAGCTTGTCCCTAGGTCAGGGTCAGTATACAAAGGCACATCAAGTTTTATTGCGTTGGCAAGTGTCCTCTGTATCTCTATATACGCCTCCATACCTTCCCTTGTCTTAGGTACAGACAGACCAAGCTCATCGTGTACTGTCACGTGGCATCTGCATATATCAAACAGGCCTTTCTCATAGCACAACACCATGCCCATCTTCATAACATCCGCGGCCGTACCTTGTATAAGGTAGTTCAACATAGGATAAAGCTTATTCTGTTCCCTCATTTTGTCAGAGACCCGTGCTCTGCGTCCAAGTATCGTACGAACATACCCGCGGCGCGCCGCTACATTTTGCACAGCATACATTGTAGGCTTTACAAAGGACATATTGGAATAGTACTGGTCCGCTATTTCCTTACATTTTTCCATCGGTATACCGAACTTGCTTGACATCGTATTAAGTCCCATACCGTAAAGGCATCCAAAGTTGAGGTTCTTAGCATGCTTCCTGTCAAGGCCTGTCAAGTCCATTACATACTTATGGTAGTCAGTCTTAGGGTCTGTGTTATAGGCCTTTCTAATTTCATCCGCGCCGGGCCCTGTGGCAAAGTGTGACAATATACGGTATTCTATCTGTTTAAAGTCAGGCGCGCCGTACCAGCATCCGTCATTAGGGATAAATATACTGCGTATATCATCACCATACTTTTCTTTCTTCGCCGGAATCTGCTGTAGGTTAGGATAGCGGCAGGCGAACCTACCTGTAATAGTGCCGCCGTCATCCTTCTTGGCTGGGTAGAAGTTACAATGTATACGTCCGTCAGGACATACAAAGTCCACAAGTGAGCCGTCGACAAAGTTGTTCATGACGGTCTTTGTCTCCTTAATGTGTATAATCTCATGCCCTACCTCGCCGGATGCCAGGAGCGCTGCATTATTAAAAGAGGGGTTACCCTTGCTTGTATATTCAACAGGAAGGGCTAGCTTATGCCACAGCTCCTCAAGGTCACGGCCGCTGTTGAAGTTTACAAGCATACCGTACTTTTCCTCAAACCCGACAAGAAGCTCCCTGTATTTTTTGTGGAGCATATCAGATACTTCCTGGCGTTTCTTTTTGTCTATCTTAAACCCTTCCTTAGACATATCAAGCACAACACGTAGCAGCCTGCACTCTACATCATTGACCTTTAACAAGCTCTCAGCCTCAAGACGTGGCTGCTGCTGTTCAAATATGTATGCAGGCTCCTCAAGGTCCCCGGACATATACTCTGATATATCTGACGCGTTCATCTTCCACAGATGGGCCTGCGGGGCCCCCTTCCACCCGTTCTGTTCACAGATACGCTTTATCCTGTCCTCACGCTTGCCCTTGCTGCCGTACTTCTTTGATATGAAGTCCAGTGAATAGCTAGGGGCATACGCGTCAAGAAGCGCCTCACGTGTTATTATGTCCTCATAACGCCCGGCAATCTCAAAATGGTACCGCCAGTTTATAAGCCAGCCTAGGTCATACAGGCCGTTTACAAATACCTTAGCACAAGGGTTCATAAACAATTCACGGAGTATCTTTACATTCCTATCATGCAGCTCCTCTGTACAGTCCGGATGCGCCAGGTTGAAGTATTTGCACAGGTGCATAAAAGGCGCGTTCACACCTACACCAAGAATATACCCGTCATCCCTGAATACACCAGGGCCCTTGTCAAGAAGGTCAGGGTCCTTTGTCTCAATATCAATAACCATGTAATCAAACATTCTTACCTCCGGTCCTACATTCTTTTGAGCAGAATATCTGCCATTTCCTGTTAGTGCTGAATGTCCTGCCGCACTTAGGACAGACCTTATCTATGTTTTTACTACCACCGTAATGGTATTTGTAGCGGCATGACGCAGAACAGTACAATTTATTGTAAAGTGCAGTCTTGAACTCTTTTCCACATACACTGCATTTAACTGTACGCATTACATTCTTTTTTGTATAGTAAGGCAGCTTCCTGCATACAGGGCAGCGCTTCTCTGCACCGTATACCCTTACAAATGGCTTACCACATACTACACATTCTGCCTTGCTGTTTTTCATACTATCTCCTCCTCATCAGAAGGAGGTAGGAACTTATTTGTAAGCTTCTCTACTTTATCCCTGAACATACCCGCAAACTCCGGGGTGCTGTTTATCATTAACTGCAGCATTACATCGACCTCCTCTGCCACAATGTCCCGTGTCCCTTCCTCACGGTCTGTCCTTGTACTGTCCGCTATGGCCGTTATAAGCTCTCCACATTCACCCGCCTCGATTATTCTCTGCTTGCCTTTTCCGTTGAATACAGGAAGATACTTTACAATATCAGGGTACAGAGTTATATCAAACAAGAGTCCCTGGACAATCGGCTTGTGCTGCTTTCCAAATACAATTACGTGCTTTACGCCGTGGTCTGACATATAGCGCTGGCAGCCCTCGCAAGGAAAAAGGTTCAGGTATACAGTACAGCCCTCTACAATATTGAGGCTCTGTTCCGCGTGCGTTACTGTACAGGTATGGTTACACAGGCTATTACAAGTAATTGGCTTATTCCAGGAAAGGCCTATTATATTGTCGTCATATACAGATATAGCCGCCACCTGCTTATCTTTACAGGTTGACAACATTTTAACAGTGTTCAAGATAAAGTACATATTCAAATCAAACTTTGTCATTTCAATTCTCCACTAAGTATGAACGAAAGGTCACAAGCAAGGTGCCAAATATGCGGCAAACCTGACTCCTCATCTACAGAATCGATATTGTTCCTGGCCTTCTCGGTATGTCTCAGGCACGCCTCCCAGTAATCCTGACGGCACATCATTTTCCAGCCATCCGTCGAGCCATACTTCTTGTTACCATACTCCCGTACCCTGGCTATGCACTCATTTATACCACGAGGTACAAGGGATAATACAGGTTTGCCTTTTGTCTCCTTCGGCCTGCCTTTGGTAGATACAATATTGTTTTTTAGTATATATCTCCCTACCCCAAGAATACTGTCAAGCCTGCCGAGTACTTCATATGACATAGTCTTGATATTGTCTGTGTATATAAAGAATACGTCATACTCTGAGCTATATGTAATCTCGGCGTCAAATCCTGCAAGCCCCTTGTCAAGCATAACAGCGGTGCCCGCGTCAATATGCCCTTTGCAGCTGTCATTAATAATCATTTTTAAGCTCCTTAAATATGCGTTCTTAAAGACCTTTTAATAATCCCTAAGCATATTTCACTCCCATAAAGTTTACTATATTTTGAATATTTTAACACAAACAATTGTAGCTTGTCCTGGACATAGGCTTTACAAGTGTGAGTGTCTTCCTGGCCCTTGTGGCCCCTACATAGAATACCCGGTGCTCTGCATCCGGCATAATATCGAACTGCACTTTGCACTTTTTTGACATATCTGACAATATTACAACATTGTCAGCCTCGCCACCTTTTACCTGGTGTATGGTAGATATGTTTATTTTAGGCGGCTGCATCACCTGCTTATGTGACAGCCTGTCCCGCATATACAAAATCTTGTCATCGGTCCAGTCAAATACCTCATACCAAGGCTTTGAAAGGTCTGCGTCGCCTTTGAGTATACGTGAGAACATATACACATCGTGCTTTGTCATAGACCCTTGACGCTGCAGCCGTGTCCATTCTGTAATGGCCTTTAAGTCCTTGTCATTGTATACAAGCTCACCATTTATAAGGTATGGTACACACAGCTTGTCAAGCCATTCTGTATACCATTTCTGCTGGTACTTGTTCCTTGACAAAAGCAGGTACTCCTCATTCCTGTCAAGGTATATCTCACTGGGCTTATTCACAACTTCTATGATACCCTTTGTCCCGTTGCCACTGTACTCCTTGTCAATCCTGTTATGGATATTATCAGTAATATGTCTGGCATAATGCACAAGGTTATCAGGAAGACGGTAAGACTTTGACAAGGTCTCTGTATGCCCTTTGAGTGAAAGGAACGCGTTTACATCCGCGCCGCTCCACTCAAATATAGCCTGGTCATCATCGCCAGCTATATACACACGTTTACAATGTGAAAATGCTTTATGAACCATCTGCCATTGCAATGTTGTAAGGTCCTGTGCCTCGTCTATAATAGCCACGTCTACAGGCGCCGGGCCCTCATAGTTCTCAATAATATCTGTAAAGTCTACAACTGAGAATGTGTCTTTATAGTTACGGTACTGCCTCATTATCCATAGCGCCTTGTCCCCGTCAAGCTCAGGAAGAATCTTGGCCGCCGCGTTCCTGTTGTTCCGGTACAGCTCTATATAGTCCATATAAATCTGGTCCTCACCACAGTTATTGCTGTTCGCGTCTATGTTTATCCCTGTCTTACTTGCAAAGTCAAACATATCACGTATACGCATTATCTTTTTCTTATTAAAAGAGTGCGCGAATGAATGCAGCGTCTTGAAATACGGAAACGCCTCGGGCGGCAGGTTAAACTTTCCCGCCGCCCTGTTTATGCCCTCATTGGCGCCTTTCCTTGTAAACGTCACAAAGGCTATCTTGTCAGGCGGGACATTCATCTCGCCCATCTCAAAGTCGATAATCTCCAGGAGCCTGGTGGTCTTCCCTGTACCAGGAGGCCCGTAAATTATATTGTACTCGGCCATATTAGAACCTGTCGTCCTCCCGTTCCTCATCAAGATAATCTATATCTATGCTCTGCATATCATCTTCTTCCTGTTCAATTGCCTCTGCAGGCATTGACCATACCCTATATTCCTTGTCCCCTATAGGATAAGATATAATCTTAGCGCCCCTGTCAATAAGGCTGTTCTGCATCTCAGTCTCACTGTACCGCTTAAAGTCTTTTATTGTAAGCATATATTCAATGTAGTCTGTACCACGGAATATATAGCTATTCAACTCCTTGTCTTTGTAAATACGTCCCAGCTTGAGCTGTGATTTTGTATCTGCAAGTTTTCTTGTAGTAAAAAAATCGCAGGTGTACTTATACCATAGGCCTCCGGTTGTCATTGAATTCTCAATGTCCGCCTCGTGTACAATTACATTCTCAAGGGCACTATTTACAATAGATGTCCACTTAGGGTCAGCAAGCTTCTTTGGCAGCTTGTGGAGCTTACGCATACATAGTGTGCGGAATGCTGTCTGATTAATAATGTCTTCTTCTTTATAGAAGCGCAGTGCCTGTCCATTCACTATCCATTCATAGTACGGTGGCTCTGTAAGGTACTGATGGAACTCCTCGAATGACAATGAGGGAATCTGTCCTGAGTCCTTTCCATAGGCACGGGCCTCACAAATCTTTTTATTGCAGGCTGCGCATAACGGTGGCAGGCCGCATTTATAGGAATAGGTCTTCTTGCTCATTGTCTTTATTATTGTCTGATGCACCTCCTTCTCATCAAGAGGCGCCTCAAGGGAATTGTTTATTGCCATCAGCTCATCTTCAAATGAGTCATCCCCGTACTTGTTTTTACAGTATACAGCGACAGAAAACAGGAACTCATTCCTGTATTCCTGTACACCAGATATATACAATGACTGCAGGCAAGGAGGCGCGTCATAAAACGGCAGCTCCTCCATCTTCAGCCGCAGCTGCTTTATACTTGTCTTGCGTTTCGCACAGTAATCAAGCGCGTCGGCAAGACAGGCAAGTGTACCGTCTTCCTTGACAAGTTTACGTTTGTTGTCCTTATCACTTGCCGCGAAGTACGGTAGGTTTATCCAAGAGCCGAATGAGCTTTTGTCCTTGCTCCGCTGCTTAGGAAAAACCTCAGTATTAGCAGGAAGCCCGATTATAAGTTTCAGCTCATCTAACAGGTCTTTTACTGCATCCGGCTTCTCCGGCTTTACAAAGAACACATACAGATGCAGTCCACCAGACTTTGAATAGAACGGTATAAGCGGGATGTCATACCTATATATAGTCCTCAGCTTGTGCTGTACGGCAGGAGAATAGTCGTCAATGTCTATTACACCAAATGAACATAGACCTTCCTCGTTTATAGGTGACAAGCCTATTCCCTGTATGCCGTCTATATGGTCTGCTATGTCTTGGTTTGTTATAGGTTCCTTGCATAAGAAGCTTTTAGCCTCAAGCTTCTCACATTCACTGGCGGTGCCTGTTATTTTAGTTATGCCTTTATAGGACATATTGCCGGCGAAAAGTTCCCTGAAATGGTTTATAGTAAGTATAGAGCAACCCATTTAGTCCCTCATAAAAAGGGCAGGAATTATATCCTGCCCGTTATTTTAGAATTTTTCGCCTGCTGATTTATCTTCAATTGCCAATGGCTGATTGTTATCTTCAGACATATTCAACTGGTCAAACATCTGCGGCGCTGTCTCAAGGACAGGCTTTACAAAGTTTGTGTATATCTCCGCCGGAACCCAGTCTGACTTTGTAATGGCAGTGTTCTTGCCGTCACCCAACACAAAGAATGTGCCTTTGTCATTCTTATTCTTCTTAGACTCAAGTGTCCAGTAGCAAGAGAAGAGCGGCGCGGGCTTTCCAGACTTCAGACGGTTCTCCGACAAGAAACTGTTCCACGTCTTACAATGACGGATGTTTGTAGATGTACAAGACAAGAGCATAATTCCCTCATCCTCGTGTCCGCGGATAAATACAAGGTAACACCAGGCTTCCTGTATGTCGTTGCCTGCCAATGATTTAAGCCCTGTAAACTTGTCACCTGTCACGCGGACAGAATAAGGTTTATGTCGTGCAACAAGGCCACCCATATTCGGCTTCCATTCAAGCCACGTTGTGTTGAAGTACACCGGGACAAGCTCAACCTTAGGCCCATAGTTTTTTCCTGTAATGCTGTTGTAGAAGTCCCCGGCCTTTACCTCTGAGCCGTCTTCTGTCAGAACTGATGAAGTAGGCTGCGCAATTTTAAGCATAGGTACTGAGAACTTATCAGCGCCCATATTCTCAAAACCCTGTCCCGCGATGTCGTCATAAATGTCCATCTCATTTTCCATATTAATACCACCTTATGATTTTGGTTTTGTTACAACAGTTGTATTGTAACGATAAAAATTTACATAGTCCGGGATGTCTGCATAGTTCATCTTAGACACACAACCAGCTTTCAAACCAAGCTGCTCACTGAGCCACGATTTAAGACTGGCTGTATTCACATCACCCTTCGCAATGAAAGGAACTCCGGCCGCAGCCAGCCTTTCCGCGAACACATCATTTACTGACAGCTCTTCTTTTACAATATCTGAACCGCCGTGTGCCTTGAGCCATTTTATAAGCTCAGGCTTCTTTGCTTTTGTAGGGCTGCAAGTTATTTTCTGCTCTACTGATAAGACTGTTCCGTCTGCCAGAGATAACTTTGACAGTCCGTTGGTCTTATAGAACTCTGGTATAATATCCATCGCGAGCTTATTGTATGCAGCCTGCGCATCCTTAAATGCCTGCTCAGCCTTCTCTAACTTTTGCTCCGCGTCAAGAAGCTGCTGGCTTAATGCAGCGGCCTCTTCTATCGCGGTAGTAGGCGTCGCAAGTTCCTCATAAATAGAACCATCTTCCATATATGCCTCCATAAATCTTTATGGTATTATAATAGCATTTTATAAGGACCTTGTAAATACAAAGAAAATACGGAAGTGTATACTTTTTTATACACATATCCTTTTAAACATCTGCTGCTCCCTACACATTGAACAGGTCGTGCATAGACTGGTCTGATTCTGTCAGGTCCTCTTTGATAGTAGTGTTCCTGAAGAAGTCAAGAAGATTACGCTTCTGCCTGAGCGCAGCGTACACCTTCATATCAATTGTTCCTGTGGCTATGAAGTCAACAATAAGACATTTCTCAGTCTGTCCATACCTCGCGATACGGTCTTCAGTCTGGTCCCTGTCCTCAAGGCTATAGCTGCAGCTGAAGAAGTACAAAGTATGTGAAAGCTGCAGGTTGTGTCCCTTGCTTATCATACGTTCATTGGCTATAAGAATATCTATATGCCCTTTCTTGAACTCCTCAACAGGGTCCTTAGGCACTTTCTTAGGGCCAATAAAAAGACCTACCTTACGGTCCTTGAATGTATCACATAGCCTTGTGTACAGATACTCAGCCTCCGCTGTGAACCTTGTCACTACTATACAAGGAAGGTCGCCGTTCTCAATCCTTCCTACCAGGGCGTCAACCTTAGGATTGCTCTGTCCTATAGGTACTACCTCCACTGCGTTTGTATCATCATCTATAAAAGGAAGGAACCCACCGGCAAGCTGTGAGAGCCTTGTATATAAGGTTATCTTATTAAGAACAGGAATAACTTTCCCGTCATACTCAGATATATACTCTTCCTCAAGCTGCTGGTACATACGCTTCTGCTCATCATTAAGCTCTACAGATACGTGTTCATAAATCTTTGGTGGCAGGTCAAAGCACTCTGATGACTTCTTAAAGAACGCGCATTCCTGCATCTTCTCCTTCAGCTCATCAAGATATTTATACGGCATCTGCAAATCCGGATGTGCCTGGATATACATAATATCAGCAGGAGATATACCTAGCTGTGTCTGTATCTCTACTATGCCTTCCGGCGTACCGCACTTCTTTGCTACGTCCTGTATATCCTTGGCCGTTGTTGTTATTGTCCTGCATACATTGCCCTGCCAAATCTGCATCTTCTGTTCTATTGTATAGTGCGCCTTGAATGAATAGTAAGGCCTGCCGAAGTAGTCTTGCTTCAGGAACTCAAACATAGCCCATGCGTCAAGCGGGCTGTTTGTTATAGGTGTACCTGTGAGGATAGCCCTGCCCTTGGATAAGGGTATAGAACTTACAAGTCTTCTTCCGTGCATCTTACAGTCAGACAGACCACGCACAATATTTATAAATCTTTTTGACTGCGGGTTCTTTATGCTTGTAGCCTCATCAAGTATTATGAATACATTGTTAAGCCTGCAATAATCCTGGAAGTAATGCAAATATGTACTGTAACTAAAACTCTCGACATTCACACATAACCACTTCAGCTCATTGCCAGGGGCTGATATAAATGACTTGAACTCAGCCGTCTTCTGCTTACCCATACCAGAGTGGAATACAAAAACCTTGTGCGGTACAGAACAGTGTATAGGAATCTGTTCATTCCCCCACTGGCTGTGTACATGGTTCGGCGCTATTACAAGGACAGCGTTTATCCCGCCATCATTATAACGCATCCCGCATATATCAATAGCCGTCTTTGTCTTACCTGTACCCTGCTGCATAAACAGGGCGAAATAATCCTTGCCCCTGGTAAAATCATAAGCCTCAAGCTGATGCTTGAAAGGCCTGGTCTTGAATACAAAATCCATTGCTGCCCCCTGTATGCCTTAGAACCCGGACAGCCCCAGCACCTTGCCTCCTGCCCAGTGCTCAAAGTCTTCAAGAAAGTTCTTAGACAAGAAGTCTACACATTCCTCTACTTTATCCTTCAAAGCTGTAAGAGGCTGTACAATAGGTGCCACCTTATTTATTGACACAGGCTCAAGGCTGTCGGAGTCCTGGAACACAGCCACAATATATTTGAATGCAGGCGCGCCCATGGCATGTGCATATATCGTATGCTGCCATTTGTTATGGTAAGATGACTCATCAAAACGTTTTGTTGTCTTAAGGTCATAGACCATAAGGTTATCCGGACGTCTGTAGTCGGTGCGTCCCTTGAATACAAACATACCAAACTTTGTCTGTATAACAAGAGGCTTAATCCATTCCTGCTGGAATGTCCCGCGCAGCTCCTCAAAGGCTTCCTGCTCAATGTCAAGGTTGAATATGCCGTCCTCGGCAAGTATCTTATTGACATAATTCTCGTATGCCTCGCCTCTTCTTGTAGCGGCGTTGCCTACAAAACCTGTTGTAAGTGTCTCGTGTAACTGCCGCATTGCCCGCTGACTTCCTGTCTGGAAGTAATAGTCACAGGCCTGTAATAGTGATGCTGTCATTTTCATTTCTGTAAGTCTCCATTATCTAATGTTTCCCAGTCTTCAGACAGAAGGTCTATATCCTGATTATGCCATTGTACTTTCCTACCACCTACCACCTTCCACCTTCCAACGGGCGTATCATAATCCTAGGATTCACCCCGCCTGACAATGAAAGGTAAGCTTTCCAGCTTCGGCGCTTTACACGCTGTCCAAGTTTCAATGCGGCAATCGCCGCGCCAAATGATGTCCCTGTCATTACTTTCCTCCTAGTCCGTTCCAATGCCCATCAGGGCCGAGCCTCTTGCACCTTTTACCTTCTGTACATTCTGGGCATACAGTAAGCCCTTCACCTTCTGTGTAATGAAGTATGTTCGGGTTCTTATGGTTCCCCCTTTCTACAAAGGGAAATATATAGAGCTGCTCAACAGGTATCATTATAGTCCTGTCAGAATATTTGTGTGGCAGAATACCTACACTGTTGCCATGCTCTATAAGGTTCCTTATACCGGGGACTGTCCGCTTTACCCGGTACGCGAATTCATGGATTGCAATATACTCATCCATAGTGTTCCTCCTAATGTAAATCATCCAGTAAATCTATTACATTCAGATTATCCTGATTCACCTGGTTATTGAGTTTATAGTCAGCGAGTACTGTCTTCTCATTCCTGGATATAAACTCACGGAGCATTGTGTACGGCGGCATATCAGGGTCACGGCATATAAATACACCGGGACATTCCTTACAGTCACAGTCACATTCCCCCTCAGCTATTATTTTCTTCGCCTTATATATAAGACGCGGCAGTCGTAAGTCTGAGCAAGGAACAAGCACTGTAGTCGCCATATTATTACACCCCCAGTATAGCCTTCATAAAGACTGGATATTCTTTACGTAGTTCTACTTCGAGCAGTCCTATGATATTGTGCATTCTTACAGAGTCAGCCGGAGCACTACGTATTTTCAATATACTCTGCAGCTCACGTAAGTTTGTTGTGATATGTATAGTCGTAGCCAGACAGTTTGGCAGGACATCTCTTGCTATGCCCGGGGCTATACCCTTGTTAAGGAGCCTGCAGTATTCATCGGTAACAGCCTGGCAATACTCCTCAAGGTCAGCATTATAATTGTCAGGAAGAGCATAATTGTTTTTGTATACATCCGCAGCAGGAAGCGCTATAAACTCCAGTGTCTCAAACCTGCCATAGTTTACATATATTGTTGATTCCTGTGTAAACGCACAGTGTCTATGCCGTACAAGGGCATGGCTTGTGCCGCGGTCTGTCTTGACTGTAAAAGATATTGTTGCATGCTCCAGTATGGAAGTATGACCTTTCTTTATGCAGTTAAGCACACGGTTTTTGTTGGCCTCTGCAGATTCCCCAGCCTTGTAACATTCCCCCGCGGCCCTTCCACAAAGGTCCAGGAGCTCGGCCTCACTTTTGTTATGCATACTTAAGCTTACTGACTGCTGTACAAGGACGGCCTTAAGTTTGTTATTCTCCATATTGTAATCTCACTATATAGTAATTTATAAGAATTAAAAAGCCCAGGGCAAGAGATGATAGCCCCGGGCCCTAGTAACACATACAACTATTTCTTTGTATATGTCTTTGTCGCTTCATCATATTCAATGATGATACCTTTGGTCGCGGCACGCTTACAGAGTGTAATCATTTCTGAGCGGCCCTTTTCAAAGTTCATGAAGATGTCCACAGCCTTTACAGGTTTGTTGTCCTTGAAAATCTGGTCAAGCACAGAAATTTTAGCAACAGCTGATGACTTCTTTTCACCTGAAAGATACTCAGCAGCTTCTTTTACTGCCGCGTCGTTGCCATCGGCGTTCATACGTTTCGCGAATTCAACAAGTGTCTTGATAGCATTTTTCTTGTGCTCAAGCATCTTCTTTGCTGAAGTCTTACGCGCCTCTTTCTTTTCAGTGTCTGTCATATGCTTTGCTTCTGCCTTTGCTTCAACCGGTTTTGCACCGCCGTCAACTGTACCCTGAACAGGTTTCTTCACTTCATTCTGGTTCTGTCCGAACATAATTGTCTCCTTGCTATATACTGGGTTTTATGATAACCCGCATATACCATAATAAAAATAGATATATAAGAATGTAGAACATCCTTTATGTTATTATAATAACATACTACACAATAAAAGTACACGGCATTATAAGAGTAATACACGTACTTTTTCCGCAAAAGTGTATACAAAAATATACACTATATATAGCGGTATATGCCCTCGTCGGCGGAGTTCCCGGCCTCGTCCTCCGCGGCCTTCTGTACCTCCTCAGGTGTAAAGTCTATATACTGCCCGTCCTCGTCACCCTTGCTCTTTATACAGCAGGCAGATACATCCACCCTGTCTACAATAGCCACGAACAAGTCAGGGGTGTCTCTGTCACCTGGCTCATAGAGCTCGTGTCCTTGCCACTCTGCCTCCCACTCATACTCGCCGGTAGTCCCGGTTATACAGCTCTTAATTCTTCTCAACTTTAGCCTCCTGCTTATCATTAAGCAATCTGTCTGTGAGCGCCTTGTCAAGGTTTATATCCTCATGGTAGGCTATTGCTCCGCATAAGCACACCAGGTCTGCCACTGCCTTTGTAAACTCTGCCTTGTGTTCCCGAAGGTGTTCAAGGTCCCATTCCCATATTGCATACAGCTTTGTGGCTTCAACAACTTTATCCGTGCAGGATGCCAAAAGTGAGTAAGTATCTGTAATAAAGTTATCACTGCACAGATTAGCCACCGTGCTCATTGTCAATGGTGTAGTTTTGCTGTCATCAACAGGATAGAAAAGCATCCAATTTGAAGTACCATCTTTGACAAAGCGGTCAGGCTTATCCTCTGACCTTATACAAGTTAATGTTCCAAAGTATTTCCATTCATCCTTAGATACCCTTTCCTTAAGCCTGTACGGGCTGTCTGCAAAATACCCTCTTGCACCCTCTTTAACGTTCTTTGTGTCCACTGCACAATATACATTTGATTCAACGTATTCCATTTTCTAATCCTCCTTTTTAACAATGAAGCAAGGACGAACGAAACCGTCCTCACTGCTCGCGTAGTAGTAATAGACACCGCCATCGCTGTTCACATAGCAGAAATATGCCGCATACGTTGTACTTTTCAGCCAATACCAAACACTGTATGATTCATTATCACTGAAAGCGGTCCGGTTCCTTCCGTCTTTGAAAAATGGAAGCGCCTCCTCCCCAAGGAGCCTATCTTTTGAAAGCAGGGTTACATTTGACACAGGCACACCTACATCCCTCATAGCATTTTTAAAGGTACCCTCCAGATATGCACGTAACTGCGTCTTTTTCCACTTTGTCGCATTGTTTAAATCCATAGCAGATGTGAACAACGCATGGTTAAAGATGAGATAGATTTTGCCGTCCTTGATGTTATAGACAGCCGCCGTGTCTTTGATTTTACGCCCTTCAAAATACAGCTCTTTGTCCCCTTTTACCGCCGTTTCAGGCACTGTGAACTCTGGAAGCTGTACGGTATCGCCTACGTTCAGTTCTCCCCATACAACCTCATTCCATCTGTATTCTTTAGTTACCCTCATTTTTATTCCTCCTGCCGGTTTTAACTTTACCGGCGGCCGTCACGGTATACACCCTGCTTTTGCCAGGGCCCTATATACATTATTATATTTCACTATAAAGTAAAAGTAAATGCAAGAAAAACGCGGAAGTGTATACTTTTATATACACTTCCTTCCCCTATATTATATAGAAGGCCCTCCCCCTTCCCCCGGCCCGTCCTTAAGCCTGCCGTGCCAGTACAAAGCTGACGCCTTGCTGTCTGTCCCTAGCGCAGAGTCAAGGCGCCTGAACTGCTCCCTCCGGGCCTCGTCCTCAAGCCGGCGCTCAACCTTGACACGCCGCCTGTACATCTGGTGCTTGTGGCACTTGAAGTACAGATAAAGCCCGCGGCGCTCCATCCAGTTCGCCGCGTTAACAGCGCTAGTTAGAAGGTGCAATATACAAAGAGGGCGGAGCGCGCTGTCAAGGCATAAGTCCTCACCCTGTCCTTTCCTCCTGTACAATATATCCAGGGCCCGGGCCTTGGCACGGCGGCGTATACCGGACAGGATTTTAAGGACCTCGGACCTCTCTGTACGGAGCAGGTTTATCTCGCCCCTTACATCGTCCGGCAGCTCCTCGCCATTATTATACATGTCCACAAGTACAACAGAGTCTGATACGGCCTCATGGATGCGCGGCAATAAATCCAGCGCGCCGCTCCCTGACATACATGGCTCCTCCAATAGCGCCTTTACTGTACCGTCCTGCAGGCCTGAGTAGAAACTGTCAAGGGTCCAGGAACCCTCGGCTATTACCCCTTCCTCCGCCTCGTTCCTCTGGACATCACGCAGGGGGGCCCCGCCGCCCTGGACTGTCCACAATACAATAGAAGGGCCTCCCAGGAAGGACCTGACATAGGCGCCCACCTCCCTATGGACCGCCACTTGACGGGCCCTCTCCTCCCTCTGTACGGCGGCCCGCTCCTTTATGCGCCTGCCAGCATCAGTGTCCCACCTTGTGCGGCGCGTCTTCCTCGCGGCGAGGACCTTCTCAGACACGGTATAGCCAGGGGACCCTTGACCCTTGCCCCTGTACAGCCTGTACCTTTCCTTTGAGTACGCCTTCCTGTACTCCCTTGCACCTTCAGGACCTGGCGGGAAGTCAGAACGGGAGACACATATCCCCGTTACAATAGAACCACCAGTAGAACCACCAGTAGAACCACCCCTTGTGTATGGCCTAGGGGCCCGTGACAAATGCTGCGCGTAGGCACGGCGCTGCGCCTCCTGCCTCCTGCCCCTGGACAAGTAGTACTTGCGGCAATGGACAGGTAGCTCTGACAATATCTCACAATAAGCGGTGTACTCCCGGGACTTTGTGTCCGGGCCGCTTCCTGATGTATCAAAACTACTTCTTAATGTATCAAGACGGCTGTATATATCTTTCCTGCAGTCCATATTAAAACCTCCTGGCATGCCATATATGACATATTATAGGGACATTTTAAATACCCCCTCCATAAAAACATACAAAATAAGGGCCCGGGAAGGGCCCTGAAAACCCCTCCAGAAGAGAATGGGAGCATTCTTAAAGACCTCCTGGAAATAGACAGACATATCTTACTCCCGGCATTTTTCAAGGTCCTTAGGATGCGTATTTAAGGACCCCTGTAAAATGTATACAGAATACGGCCTGGAAGCAGACAGGCATAACACAAAAAGGGACCCTGAAAGACAAGGGATAATAAGCCCCCGCATTACAAGGAGACAGACGGCCCCCTACGCCATAAGCCCCCGCATTACAAGGAGACAGGGCAGGGACCAGGGACCAGGGACCAGGGACCAGGGACAATAATTTTAATTTTACAAGGAGAATCCATTTTGTATAATGAGCGGGTTCCCCATGGAAATTTCCGCCCCCGGAAAGGGCCGTCAAAAGGGGCCATATTCTGACGGCCCCCCGGGAAGATTTGTAAGAAGAGAATACAGTGTATAATACGCAGTTTTCCGGTGGAAAAATCCCCCTCCAAAAAAGGGTATACAGATGTATACCTGTTTCTGACGGCCCTTTCTGACGGCCCTTTTCCAGGGCCCCTAAACCCTTGTAATACAAGGGTTTGTGAAAAAATAGGTATACATTTGACGGCCTATTTTTTCACTAAATTTTAGGCCCTTCAGAATTGGCACTATACCTTGTACAGTTCCCTTGTAATTCCCAAAACTATTGTCCCTTCCCCCTTGCCTTTTTCTTGTAAAACTATTTTCACTATATTATAAACATTATAGCACGAATTTCTAATCAATTGACTAGTATAATATCCTGCGGTCTTATTTATTGTACAGTGAAAAATGCCACTAAAACATCTGTATTTACCATCCATACTGGGCAAGTATGAATATTCTTATGGCAAGTCTGTATAGCAAAGGCGCAGTAATCAATACACCCGTGCCTATGGACAATACATATAGCAGCCATTTTCCCTTGACCCTTGACGCTACAATCGCGGCAAGTATATAAACAGCCAGCCATATAAGTATAAACAGCATAAAATATGTGTCATATTGCTGTACGAGCAGCTTGAATGTGACTGAATCCACTATATATCCTCCTTGTAATAGGTACTACACAATAACTTGTGTACGGCTGATTGCCGCGTTATATATTCTCCTTGTAATAGGCCATAAACCAGAGGAACCGCCTCGTGCTGCCGCAGGTCTTGCGCAGGTCTATGCTTATTGTAGTCCCCTGGACCTCCATAATATGCGGGAAGCCCTTAGTCTGCTTTACATATAGTTCATTGCCCCTTGACCCTGCACGTATATCGAAGCGTTTCAGCAGTTTATTGTACACAGACAATAAATCAGTGTAGCACGCCCATACAGTAACCCGTCCTGTGACCGGGCTGAATGACGCTATGTCAGTGCCTTTGTAGGCAAGTGTGTACTCAGCGAGAAGCCCGGGCCCCGTGACCATATACCTGCCGGCCATGCCAGTCCTGCGTGACAGAAGCATGCCTAGGGCCTTGTCGGACATCTCCTGTCCTATTGGCCAGACCCTCTTGTTTGATATTCCTGTGTTCATCTGTTTTCCTCCATTGTATAGTTGAGATAGTCATCCCAGCCTGTTGTCCGCTCGAAACGGAACGCGTCAGTCCTTAGTTTCTTGAACCGTGAACGTCGGAGCAGTACTCTTCTGCCGCTTGAGTCTATAGCACTGACCCCTTGCTCCGTCATACTGAAGAACCTTAGCTGGCCGTATATATAGTCATACGTAAGACCCGTGTAACAGGCGAAGCGCCTGTCATAGAACTCATTGTATGTTATATATTGTCCGGAGCCCCTTATCACGGTCAGTATGCTTTCCTGCTCATCAGGCGGCAGGTCATATTCTTTGACCATTGTATATTCCTTCCGGACAATATACCGTGTCCGGCCGGTATTTGTTTATTCTTTAATCTCAGGCCTTTTGACAGCCTTCCAGCCATTAAGCAGCATTTTAATTCGCTTATTGTTTCTATTGAGCATTTTTATATCATACTCAATCATACGGCTTCTTATTTTTAAGTCTTTCAACAGCCTTTCAGCGGACCTATTCAACTGCTCGAGTTTTTCTAAATTGCGTGATACTTTGTCCATTGTCTATTCCCCCCCGGTTGTTAGTTAGCCGACTTTTTCACAATGTCCTGTTTTATATAAGCCACTATCTCATCAACTGGAATCATATCATCTGGACAGGCTATGTCTTTGATTGTCACTTCATCAGCGACCAGTTTTATTAACTGGTCGAGAGTTTCATAGTCACTTACATCGTCAGACAGCATATTCGTCAGTTTATTAATTTCTTTGTTGAGCATAACATCTGACTCAAGCCATAATCGGTTGAATATTTCATCAGGTATTTTGCCACTTGTCCGGTTAAGCAAGTACCGGCTAATTTCAATCTGGATGATGTTTTCTTTACAGTTAAGAAAGTTCTTGATATATTTTATTTTCATTTAATTCTCCTCTGGTCAATATACTGTGGCCAGCCAGTTTTAGTCATCAGACAGTCAATTATTATTAGTTAATTATAATTAACTAATAATTATTATTAAGTGGGATTAATCCCACTTAATTTATTCTTAAGTGGGATTAATCCCACTTAATTTATTCTTAACAGTTATCCCGGTTGTTCATTAATATACAAGCCAGGTTATTTTTTAACTGTTTAATTACCTCTATATAATCAATATTTACACCGGTAAATATAAACTTAGCCAGTGCATAATCTGCTAATATTTCAATTATCTGTTCTAATAAATCATCTGATGTATCAGCAGTTATTTTTATATCAATTAATCTCAGTGCTCTATCAGTTAAATCAAGCAGTTGATTCCAGGTAGCAGATGAAAAATCCTCATATAATTTTTCATCAACTGATTTTAATTTTAAATCAGATGCAGTTAATATAATTAACTGCTGCTTGATTAATTTTAATTCAATTAATTTATTAATCATTTTATACTCCTCTGGTCAATATACTGTGGCCAGCCAGTTTTAATTAATTAATCTCTAATTAATTTTTAATTAATTGGTTTAAAGGTTTAATTATTTAAACCAATTAATTAAAGATTAAAATTAGCCGGGGGTTTAATCCCGGCTAACCGTGCGCTACTTCCTATAAAACTTTCCATTCGTGACTTTATAATTTTCTTTAAAATATCCCTCTTCCTTTAAATAATCCTCTCTACTTATCTCTACCCACTCAGCTAATCCTAATCTGCCTAACCTGCTTATCAGCTTATTGCTGCTAACTTCATCTAATTCTCCATTAATTAATAATAATAAATCTAAATCTTTTTTATAACCACAAATAAGGCTCTTTAAACTTTTCTCATTCCCTCCATTCTCAATTTTTACTTCACACTCTTTAATAATTTTTTCCAAATTACCAATACCTTTTTTAATCAATTCCTTATTCATAATCTGCTCCTTAACCCTCAACAATTCTTATTATAAACTAACTAACTATTTTGTCAACAACTTTTTTAAAATAATTTTATTTTATAACCCATTTTTACTGTTTTCACTATACACCTGTACCCCTAACTAAATAGGTCATTAGGCGCGAAACCATAAAGTCTAAATCCAGGCCCCCTTGCCAGGAATAAAACGGCCTGATAATCCAGGGGCCATTGTCCCTTGCCGCTGCAGCGGCTTATTGTAAGCCCCTTGCCAGGAATAAAACGGCCTCATCTGTTTCCGGGCTTTATTGTAGTCCAGGGGCCCGGTTTACTTGCCCCGGCTTTTGCGGTATATTTTGTAGCAAGATAAGAATATAAGGGGGGCCGCTATGTTTGACAGGGAGCTCGCAGATATAAAAGATACAATACAGAACGCTTTGTCCAGCGGAATGTCTTATTCAGACGCGCTGTTATTGTCAGGAGCAAGCGACGAGCAGATAGAGTCACTTGACAAAGACACAATGTTCCAGAAGGAATGCTCACAGGTAGCAAGACAGCTTGAGCTTGAGATGCTGCGAACATTGAAAGATACAATAGAGATTCAGGCCTCAAAGGGCAAGGACCACGGTGTAACCTGGCTTTTGTCTAAGATTAACCCTTCAAGATGGGGCGGCGGTGACGATGACGCTGCGGCAAATGTCGGCTCTATTGTAATAAACACACAGCCGGTGGACTTTAAGAACCCTGATAACGCCGTGGAAGTATTTGACGGGGAAGAAGAAATTGAAGAGTAACGCACAATCTGGGCGCTTCAAGCTTAAGAATGAGCTTGAATTGTCTCCGTTTATACACCAGAACGCCTTATTACAGGCCATAGATGACTATAAGGACAGGAGCTATTTCTTCCTGCTGGGTGGCTATGGCGCAGGAAAGTCGTTTACAGGCGTGCTTGCGATACTAAAATTATACAGTATGTTCAAGGGCCATGAGGTAACTGTCGGTATAGGCGGCACAAGCCAGACATTGCTGCGGCTCACTTTATTGTCAGACCTGTTTAAGGTGCTGAATAATGCCCACATAAAGTATCACCATAACAAGCAGGAGCACGTAATAACTATAGGTACAGTGCATTTTGTATACATAAACTGCTCAAACCCTGATGACATATTTGCGTATAACTTCACCGCGTTCATATTTGACGAGCTTGACGAGCTGCCGCAGCAGACAGCTGTGGACGCGTTCAAGGCAGTGCAGGAGCGTTCCAGGGTCCTTTGTCCAGACGGAAGGAAGAGTATATTCATAGGACTTACCACGGCGCAAGGGCTCCGCGGCTGTTACCAGATTGTACAGATGCTGAAGGAGAAGCGCAATAAGTATGTCCTTGTGCGCGGACTGACAAAGAACAACACGACCCTTGACCCTGACTACGTAAAAAGGCTCTATGACCTTTACAGCAAAGAGGAGCAGGAGGCTTTCCTTGAGGGTAAGTTCGTGAACCTTACCACAGGGCGTGTGTACAAGGACTTTGATGAGAGGACATGTGTTTACGACCCCTCAAAAATATTGTATAATAATGAGCCTGTGACAGTGGGCCAGGACCTCAACAGCGGGTTCTCAAAGGCCTGCGCCATATTCGAGAGGGACGGTATCTACTATGTCTGCCGGGACTTCTCATTTAATATTGTGGGCGATGCACCACGTGAGCTGCGTGACACGTTCCCTACTAGCCAGATAGACTGGTGGCCTGACGCCTCTTCTAAGGAGATTATGGCCGGGTACCAGCGGGAGATAGCAGATGCGGGCATAATCCTTCACCAGCCTCCTGTAAACCCGAGCATAAACGAGCGTATACTTGTTGTCAATAAGCTGTTCAAGACAGGCAAGATGCTTGTGTCCAAGGACTGCAAGGAGCTGATAATGGCACTCAAGACACGCCAGTTCGACATGAACGGCAAGCCAGAGAAGGGGAAAGGGCCTAAGGACCCTGACCATATATGTGACGCGTTAGAGTACGGGGTATGGAACAAGAGCAATATTAAGTCCCTGCGTGAGGCCCTTGACAGGCTTTTCAGCTGATTTTGGAGGAAAAATGTTAAACTTTGAGGAAGCTAGAAGCAGTACAGACAGCAAATTGTTCAAAGAAGTGTATGGGATATTGTCCCGGGGCAAGAGGCAGGGTTCGTTTACGGCTGACGGTACAGGCTGTAGGTCTCATACAATAGGCGATATTGATGAGATTAAGGCTGTTACCTGGGACCATATCCTCGCGTCAAGGGCCGCGGCAGGCGAGGAGACAGTATCTGTTGATGAGGTGCGTAAGAGCCTTAGGATGACAAAGGACAGTTTCTATAACCCTATGTCTAAAGTCGGTACTCACGAGGACCCTAGCACATTCTCAGCGGCCACTATTCCTGTGGCCATAGGCCCTTTCGACGCGACAAGTATATACTCATCTGGCGGCCTGGCCGAGATTATAATTAACAAGAAGTCAAAGGGTGTATTGTTAAACGGCTATAAGTTTGAGAGCCAGAATAAGAGGATATGGACTGAGGAGAAGCTTGACCTTATAAAAGAGAAGCTTGACCAGACAGGGTTTATAGATAAGCTTGTAGACACTATGCGTGACGGCTTCTTGTACGGCGGCGCTGTGCTATATCCTGTTTTTAAGAATGACTCAGGCGAGTCGTTCTCTTATACACCACAGGAGCTTCTGAGACACGGCCTGCTGCACAAGGATTGTATATCACGATGGGTAGAAGTAGACAGATGGAATACTGTCCTTGTACCTGAATATAACGTGACAGCCGAGGACTACATGTCGGCCAAGTCATACTATATTCCTTTGTCTGGTACAGAGGTAAGTACAGGACGCAGTGTCATTGTAAAGCCTAAGCGACTGCCTTATTGGGGCGCGATACGTCAGCTTGGCTGGGGTGTATCTGACCTTGAGGGCTATATGCGTTCTATCTTTGGTTATGAGATGTCTATTGCGTCTATACCACTTATGGCACAACAGATGTCACTTTTATTGTATGAGATGCCACTTGACTCTTTGTTCTCACAGCTTGGCGTAGACGCTGTAAAGAAACTCATGAGGGAAAACACTGAGCAGATGAAGGATTGGAGTATGGCAAATCCTAAGGTCCTTAATGCGTTTGGAAAAGTGTATACTGTAAACAGGTCATATACAGGTTATCCAGAGCTTATGCTTACAATGCGCCAGGACATAGCAGCGCAGTCAGGTATACCAGAGTCTGTATTGTTCCATACACAGCCTAAAGGGTTCAGTAACAATACAGAGGAAGTGCTCCTGAAAGAGTCACAGACAGTAAAACTGGCACAACAGTCCATACTTCCTAGCCTGGATTTTATTGTGCCGTATGCTATTATAAACGCGTTCGGTGAGGACAGTGAGGAGGCCAGGTTCATAAAGGATGTGCACTTCTCATTTGATACACCTGTTGTAGCCACTGACTCTGAGCGAGCTGAGACATCTGCCAGGTTCGCCGCCGCTGTAAATAGCCTGCGGCAGGCCGGGGTGCCTATTACTTCTGCTATAACAATAATAC
>OQVP01000125.1_pt1 | contig 27232 bp, 19 predicted proteins | sample 1691541 | NCBI WGS metagenome assembly OQVP01 (sample SAMN03418258, study PRJEB22391) | human gut metagenome | biome: human-gut; feature: organic feature; material: feces | host: Homo sapiens | place: Tanzania | collected 2013-01 | reverse complement strand
CGTTACGCTGTTGATATAGTTGCCGAGGTTGTAATCAGGACCAAAGATAATCTTCTCGTCCTGTGGGAAGCTGTCAATCACCTTCTTGGCATTACCGCTGGTCACTACGCAATCGGTAAGCGCCTTTACGGCAGCCGTGGTATTCACATAGCTCACCACCTTGTAACCAGGATGCTCCTCCTTATATTTCTTCAAATCCTCAGCCTTGCAGCTGTCGGCGAGCGAGCAGCCGGCATTCAGGTCAGGGCAGAGCACGGTTTTGTCAGGACTCAGGAGCTTGCAAGTCTCAGCCATGAAGTGCACACCGCACATAACCATTACCTTGGCATCGGTTTCGGCAGCCTTGCGAGCCAGTGCCAAAGAATCACCCACAAAGTCGGCAATATCCTGAATCTCACCAACCGTGTAGTAGTGGGCGAGGATAATCGCATCTTTCTCCTTGCAAAGCTTTCTGATTTCAGCCTTCAAGTCCAAGGTCTCGTCGATAGGTTCATCCACGTAACCTTTCTTTATCCAATCGTTTTTCACCATAACATTAATATTATATTTCTTTATTTCTTATTTTTTAAAAAAGAATATAAGGATGATGATATGACGTGGAAAAGTGGATAAAAAACATCGTAAATATTTGCTTTTTTCATTATCCAAGTCTTGTCTCAGGTTATCAGCATAGGGCTTGGAAATCTTTTTCTTGGCTCTTAATGCTTTAACCTTTTTATCAACATTTCCCCAATTCGCTGCAAAGTTAATAAGTTTATATCTTTTTTCAGTCAAAAACTGCGAAAAAGTTTCTAAAAACTTATTAATAACCCTGTGGATATCCATAATCACGGGTGTTGGGATAGGGGGATGTGGATATTCCGCAAGTTATTAAAAAGTTATTAAGAGGGTTTTCCGTACACTTATCCACGTTTTTGTGGATAATCTGAAATGATACTGTTTTTTTTAAGATAATCAGCTGATAACCAATAGGATTCCTGTAAGTATCAACTGTGAATCCATAGTGAAGAAGCAAAAAAGCAGATTTCCCGTGGCTGATAGGCCTCAGGAAATCTGCTTCTTTTATCATTGTTATCTCTTCTTTAAGATTCTATCTAGTTTTTCCACCACCATTTCTGGCGATATGTTCTTCATGCAGGCAAAGTCGCCTCGCATACATGGTTTGTTGCCGTAAATGCTGCAAGGCCGACAAGGCATGTCGAGCTGTACGGCATTTTCTGGGCTTTGGTGCCATCCCATAAAGCCTGCGTAAGGGTGGGTGGCACCCCAGATGCTCACCACTGGCGTGTTGACAAGCGATGCCAGATGCATATTGCCGCTATCCATGCTCAGCATAACGCGGAGATGACTCATGAGAATCAGCTCGTCTGAGATGCCATGGAGCTTGGCAGATGCATTCACCACCTGCGGGAACTTCTCAGCCCAGGCATCCATCACAGGAGTTTCATCCTGACCGCCGCCAAAAAGGAAGATGTGGCTATGTGGATAATGGCTGATAAGTTGCTGGATAACTTTTTCCATCAGAGGTTGTGGATAAATTTTCCCGGCATGTGCCGCAAAAGGAGCTATACCTATCCAAGGATCTTCTAAGTTGTTGTCATCCAGAGATATAAGATTTCCTCCTTCTGTTTGGAAAACTTCTTGTGGAAGCGTGGATAAGTCGCCTTTTCCCTCACCAAACATGCTTTGGAAATCCAGTTTTACCGGATAACCCAACTGTTCAAAAACATCGGCATAGTTTTGGAAAGATGATGGCTGCTTTACCAGTTTCTTGTTGGTGCTTGCCACGAGCATGCGTTTTCCCTTGCGATGCTTGTCAATGTGTGCCACATTGAAGTTGTCCAGGTTGAAGCGCATGCGCAGATAGCTGGAGCGGAGCACGCTGTGAAGATCGGCTATCGCCGTAAACTGCTTGGCGATGAGTCTGCGATAGAGGGCATTCAGTCCTTTTACACCTTTATACTCACCCTTGAGGTCAGCTTCCATGAATCCGACGTTAGGGGAGAGGTTTTCGAAGAAAGGACGGGCGAATGGACGGCTCAGCACGGTGATTCTCACATGAGGATATTGCTTTGCCAGGGAATATACCACGGGCACAGTCATGGCAACGTCGCCCATGGCTGAGAATCTTATTACGAGAATATGCTCTGTCTTCATACGTCAATTTCTTCTTTATATATATAATAAGGTGTATTTACTTCTGATTGTAGAGTACAGGATTGGTTGATGGATCGTTGTACATCTTCATCTGTCGATACACCTTCATGTACTTTCTTCCTGCCTCGATGTCTTCCAGGAGCTGGTCGATGGCTGTAGAGAGGTCTACCTGCTGTTCGAGCAGCACGTTGAGCTTAGCCTGGCATTTTGCCTTGTGCTCTGCTGATGCTTCAGGGCGATTCACCTGTTCCTTCATGTGATAAATCTTGAGGGCGAGGATGCTCAGGCGGTCTACTGCCCATGCCGGACTCTCGGTGTTGATGCGTGCATCATCCTGCACCTTCACGTCTTTGTAAACCTCACGGAAGTAAGAGTCAATCTGTTCCACGAGGTCTGTGCGATCCTGATTACTCTTGTCGATTCGGCGTTTCAATACGAGTGCTTCGGCAGGGTCAATCTGCGGATCACGGATGATATCCTCGAAGTGCCACTGCACGGTATCAATCCAACATTTGAGGTAGAGACGATTCTCGATGGTACCCTCAGCGAAAGGATTATTGATTGGAGTATCAATGTTGTCTTTGATATGATAATCGGCTATCGCCTGATTAAATATCTTATTCGCGTTTTCTGTAAATGTCATGCTGTTTATTATGTTTGATTAAATACAGTTTATTACGTTTGATTAAATACAGTACAAAAGTAACAAAATAATCTCAAATCACCAACAAAAAAGGCAAAAAAGGCAAAAAGTATGCACAACTTAGGGGTATTTGTGCACAGAAAAGTACTTTTTTTGCTAAAATATTTGTTTATATCAAAAAAAAAGTGTTCCTTTGCACCCAGATTTTTAATTAGAAATTGATTTATAAACATTTTAAAAGTTACAATTATGTCAGAAATTGAAAGCAAAGTAAAGGCTATTATCGTTGATAAGCTCGGTGTTGATGAGGCAGAAGTTAAGCCAGAGGCAAGCTTCACAAACGACCTCGGTGCAGACTCTTTGGATACTGTTGAGTTGATTATGGAGTTCGAGAAGGAGTTCTCTATCTCTATCCCAGACGATAAGGCTGAGAAGATTGCTACTGTAGGTGACGCTATCGCTTACATCGAGGAGAACGCTAAGTAATTTAGCAACTAAAATTTTATAAATGGAATTAAAGAGAGTTGTAGTAACAGGTCTTGGTGCTGTAACTCCAGTAGGTAATACTCCTGAGGAAACTTGGGAGAACCTCCTCGCTGGAAAGAGTGGTGCTGCGCCTATTACTCATTTCGATACAACTAATTTCAAGACAAAGTTCGCTTGCGAGGTGAAAGACCTGAACATCAATGAATGGATTGACCGTAAGGAGGCTCGCAAGCTCGACCGTTATACCCAGTTGGCTATGATTGCCGCTATGCAGGGTGTAAAGGATGCAAACATTGATCTTGAAACAGAAGATTTGAACAACGTTGGTGTTGTATTCGGTGTAGGTATCGGTGGTATCAAGACTTTCGAGGATGAAGTGTCGTATTTCGCTACTCACGAGGAGAACGGTCCTAAGTTCAACCCATTCTTCATCCCTAAGATGATTGCTGATATCGCATCTGGTCAGATTTCAATCCATTTCGGATTCCACGGACCAAACTATACCACAACATCTGCCTGCGCATCTTCTAGCAATGCATTGGCTGATGCCTTCAACCTGATTCGCTTGGGTAAGGCAAACATCATTGTTAGCGGTGGTGCCGAGGCTGCTATCTGCGCTTGTGGCGTAGGTGGTTTCAATGCCATGCATGCGTTGTCAACACGTAATGATGATCCTGAGCATGCTTCACGTCCATTCAGCGCTAGCCGCGATGGATTTATCATGGGCGAGGGTGCTGGCTGCTTGATTCTTGAGGAGCTGGAGCACGCTAAGGCTCGTGGTGCGAAGATTTATGCTGAGATGGTAGGTGAGGGCGAGAGTGCCGACGCTTATCATATCACAGCTTCTCATCCAGAAGGTCTCGGTGCCAAGCTCGTCATGGAGCGCGCACTTGCTGATGCCAATCTGAAGCCAGAGGACATTGACTACATCAATGTTCACGGTACATCTACTCACGTGGGTGATATCTCTGAGGCTAAGGCTATCAAGGCAGTCTTCGGTGATGCAGCTTACAAGCTCAACATCAGTTCTACCAAGTCAATGACTGGTCACCTCCTCGGTGCTGCTGGTGCAGTAGAGGCTATGGCCTGTGTTCTTAGTGTGAAGAACGACATCGTTCCTCCTACTATCAACCACGAAGAGGGTGACAACGATCCAGAGCTCGATTATAACCTGAACTTCACATTCAACAAAGCTCAGAAGCGTGAGGTTCGTGCAGCATTGAGCAATACTTTCGGATTCGGTGGTCACAACTGCTGTGTAGTATTCAAGAAGTATGCTGAATAATTTTATAGATAGAATAAAGCTCTCTTTCCGCAAGGATAAAGAGCTTTATTTTTCTTTGTACGAAATCCTAGGTTTTTATCCCCACGACATCAGTTATTACAAGATGGCGCTGATGCACAAGAGCATCATGCACCGCAACGCCAAGGGCAAGCCTGTAAACAACGAGCGCCTGGAGTTCTTGGGTGATGCTGTTCTGGATGCCGTGGTGGGCGACATCGTGTACCAGCACTTCCCTGGCAAGCGTGAGGGATTCCTGACCAATACCCGAAGCAAGCTAGTGCAGCGCGACACGCTCAACAAGTTGGCCCAGGAGATGGGCATCAACCAACTCGTATTATCCAATGGTCACAGTTCTTCTCATAACAGTTACATGGGAGGAAATGCTTTCGAGGCGTTGGTTGGAGCTATCTATCTGGACCGCGGTTACGATGCCTGCATGCAATTCATGCAGAAGCGCATCCTGGCAAAAATAATAAACATCGACAAGGTGGCTTACAAGGAGGTTAACTTCAAGAGCAAACTCATCGAATGGAGCCAGAAGAACCGTGTGAAGTTGGACTTCGTGATGCTGGGACAGGAGAAGGATAAGAACGGCAGCCCTGTGTTCACCTATCAGGTGGTGATGGAAGGTGTGAAGGGTGGAGAAGGCAAGGGTTACTCCAAGAAGGAGAGCCAGCAGCTTGCATCTAAGCTCACCCTGGAGCGCTTGCGCAAGGAACCGCAGTATATTGAATCTGTGTTTACTGCCAAGGCTAACCGTACGAAGATGGAAGAGGAACCTGTTGAAGGTGTGCCTTCTACCGAGGTGAAGGAAGATTTCATCATCTCGCAGGAGGCAGAGAAGCAGGAGCCTGAAGTGAAGCACGTGAATGTTTTCAAGGAAGAGGTTTATTCCGAAAAGTCTTCTGCCGTTACAGAGAAGGCCGAGGAGATTGCTATCTCTGAAGAGCAGGTTGCTGTTCAGCAAACAGCCGGTGGAAACGACGAGTTTGACTTGAGCGACATCACGGCAGAGCCAAAGGAGATGACCCGAGAGGACATCATCGCTGCTGCCGAGGCAGCAGCTTTTGCAGAAGAGAGAGAATAGTTTTTATATCTCATAAGATATAACTAAGCTACATTAAAGAGAAATACTCCCATGAGAAGGCATCATTGATGCGGCTCATGGGAGTATTTTTTCTTATTTGTATTAAAAAACAGTAAAAACTTTCTCTATATCAAAAGATTGAATTACTTTTGCATCTACTTTAAAGGTATATATATCTAGATATGAGTTTAACAACGATAGTAAGTAATGTTTTCAAGCCTCGCCAGAAGAGCTTGGAGAAGTATGTACATGATGCAGAGACATTGCAGCATGATGTACTGATGCGCCTTTTGGCATCGGGAAAAAACACCGAGTATGGTGTGAAGCATTTACTCAATACAACAAACAGTTACGAGAAGTTTGCCCAGAATGTGCCGGTCAACACCTACGAGGAATTGAAGGGGGATATCGACCGTATGCGACATGGTGAAAAGGATATCCTTTGGCCGGGACAGGTGAAGTGGTTTGCCAAATCTTCGGGTACCACCAACGACAAGAGTAAGTTTATTCCTGTTTCGCAGGATGGATTGCAGAACATCCATTACAAAGGTGGCTTTGATGCCGTGGCATATTATCTGCGCAATAATCCTAAGAGCAAGATTTTCGATGGCAAAAGCCTGATTCTCGGCGGTAGCCATTCGCCTAACTATAATGTGTCGGGCAGTCTGGTGGGCGACTTGAGCGCCATTCTCATCGAGAATATCAATCCGCTTGCTAACATGGTGCGCGTGCCAAAGAAGGAGACGGCTCTGCTCAGCGATTTCGAGGTGAAGCGCGACCGCATTGCCCATGAAACCCTGAACAAGAACGTGACCAATATCTCGGGTGTCCCTAGCTGGATGCTCAGTGTGCTGGTGCGTGTGATGGAGCTTTCCGGCAAGAAGCATCTGGAGGACGTGTGGCCAAACCTGGAGGTGTTCTTCCATGGCGGCATCGCCTTCACGCCTTATCGCAAGCAGTATGAGCAACTCATCACTTCTCCTAACATGCACTACATGGAGACCTACAATGCCAGCGAGGGCTTCTTCGGCTTGCAGGACGACCCTGCAGACCCTGCCATGTCGCTCATGATAGATTACGACGTGTTCTACGAGTTCATCCCGATGGATGAGTTTGGCAGCGATAATCCTACCGTTGTTCCGCTCTGGGGTGTAGAAGTGGGCAAGAACTATGCCATGGTCATCACCACATCCTGCGGCTTGTGGCGCTATATGATAGGCGATACGGTGCAGTTTACCAGCGTGAACCCATATAAGTTTGTTATCACGGGCCGTACCAAGTACTTTATCAATGCCTTTGGTGAAGAACTGATCATGGATAATGCCGAAAAGGGATTGGCCTATGCTTGCGAAAAGACGGGAGCCCAGGTGGCTGAATATACCGCCGCTCCGGTTTATATGGACAGCAATGCCAAGTGCCGCCACCAGTGGCTCATCGAGTTCTCTCAGGAACCAGCCAGCCTGGATGAGTTCGCCCGATTGCTCGACCAGAAGTTGCAGGAAATCAACAGCGATTACGAGGCGAAGCGATTCCACGACGTCACCCTGCAGCATCTGGAGATAGTCAAGGCTAAGCCGGGACTCTTCAACGAGTGGCTCAAGAGCAAGGGCAAGCTGGGTGGTCAGCACAAGATTCCTCGCCTGAGCAACAGTCGCAAGAACATAGATGAGATGCTCATCATGAACCAGTAATACCTTTCTCTTCTTTCTGGCAACAGATAGGAGAGGGGGGATACCTTAGAAATACAGATAATAATGATGAATAAGAACGCTATAAAGAACCTGTTGGTGCATCAGATGAAGGCAAACTCCCTGTTTCTGCCCTTCTATCTGCTGGTCCTCCTGCTGTTGGCTTCCTGTGCCAAGATGGGACAGCCCGATGGCGGATGGTTTGACGAGACTCCTCCCAAGGTGGTAGGAGCCACGCCGGGCGACGGTGCCACGAAAGTGAATCAGAAGAAAATCAATATCTACTTCGATGAGTTCATCAAGCTGGATAATCCTTCTGAGAAGGTAGTGGTGTCGCCTCCACAGCTGGAAGTGCCTGAAATCAAGGGAGCCGGAAAGCGAATCTCCATTTCGCTCGTCGATTCCCTCAAGCCCAACACCACCTACACCATCGACTTCTCGGATGCCATCAGCGATAACAACGAGGGCAATCCGATGGGAAACTATACCTACAGTTTCTCCACGGGCGAGGTGATTGATACCATGGAGGTGTCGGGATGTGTGCTCGAAGCCGAGAATCTGGAACCTATCAAGGGCATCCTGGTGGGCTTGTATGCCGACCATGCCGACTCTGCCTTCCGCACCAAACCGATGCTTCGAGTGAGCCGCACCGACAGCCGTGGCCGCTTCGTCATCAAGGGTGTGGCACCGGGTTCTTATCGCATCTATGCCCTGCAGGATATGGATGGCAACTACATGTTCAATCAGAAGAGCGAGAAGATTGCTTTCTCACACGATATTATCGTGCCATCCAGCAAACCGGATGTAAGGCAGGATACCACCTGGATAGATTCACTCCACATCAAGTCGATTGACCCTGTGAAATATACCCACTTCCTGCCAGACAACATCGTGCTGAAGGCTTTCACAGAGCCGCTTACAGACAGATATTTCCTGAAGGCAGAGCGGCAGAAGGCAAACAGTTTCTCGCTGTTCTTCAGTTATGGAGATTCCATCCTGCCACAGATCAAGGGACTTAACTTCGATGCCCAGGATGCTTTCCTGATAGAAGCATCCGAGAAGAAGGATACGATAACCTATTGGCTCAAGGATACGGCATTGGTGAACCAGGATACATTGCTCATGGACATCACCTATCGCATGACTGACAGTACGGGAGTGCTGGTCAACAAGACCGATTCCACCCAGGAAATCCTCTCCAAGGAACCATACGCCAAGCGAATGAAGGCTTTGGAAAAGGAGTTGGCTGCATGGACCAAGAAGCAGGAGAAAAAGAAGAAGAAGGGCGAACCATACGATTCGGTGATGCAGGTAAAGCCGCTGGATGTGCAACTGAGCGTGTCATCGCAGCTGGACCCCGACAGGAACATCTTCTTCACCTTCCCAACTCCTCTGGCAAAGGCAGATACTGCCGCCATCCATCTTTATGCCAAGCATGATACCCTCTGGTATCGGGCACCGATGGAATTCCTGCCGGCAGGAAACAGAAGATATGAACTGCGGGGCGAGTGGCGCCCGGATATAGAATACAGTCTGGAGGTGGATTCTGCTGCCTTTGAGGATATCTATGGATTGGCTTCCAAGCCAATCAAGCAGGGCTTCAAGGTCAACTCGCTGGATACCTACGGCACCCTGCTGGTCAACATCACTTCGCTCCACGACCAGCCACTCCTGGTACAGCTTCTTGATTCACAGGATAAAATGGTGAAGCAGGTGAAGGCGGTGAATGGCGTGGCGGAGTTCTATTATCTGAAACCGCAGAAGTATTACATGCGTCTCATCGTAGATAGAAATGACAATGGCGTGTGGGATACGGGCGATTACGATAAGGACCAGCAAGCCGAAGAGGTGTATTACTATCCGGAAGAGATAGAATGCAAGGCTAAGTGGGACCTTACCGAAAGCTGGGATCCTACGGCTCGTGAACTCTCCCGACAGAAGCCGGGAGCCATCACCAAGCAGAAGCCAGACAAAGAGAAGAAAGTTAAAAACCAGAATGCACAGCGTGCCGCTAAACTCGGCATCCAGTACATTCCTAAAATGTAAGAGGATATGAAGTTACTAAAGTCTGTTATAGTAGCCATGTTGCTACTTTTGGTCAATACTTCTGTATCGGCCCAGTGTACTTTCCGTAATACGGCTTTTAAGTCGGGAGAATTCCTGACTTACAATCTCTATTACAACTGGAAGTTTGTATGGGTAAAGGCGGGCACAGCCAGCATGTCGGTGGTACAGACCACCCACAAGGGCAAGCCAGCCTATCGCGGTTCGCTTGTAACCCGTGGTAATAAGAAGGTGGACGATTTCTTCGTTCTCCGCGATACGTTGCTCTGCTATACAGGCACCGATATGGCTCCTATGTATTTCCGCAAGGGTGCCCGCGAAGGCAAGCGATATACGGTGGATGAGGTTTTCTACAACTATGCGGGCGGCAAGTGCAATGTAAATTTGCATTATCAGAACAAGCACGGCGAGCATAAGCACAAGAAGGCTTCTTACGACGACTGCGTATTCGACATGATGAACATCTTCCTGCGTGCCCGCAGCTTCGATCCTGCCAACTGGAAGAAGGGACACAGCGTAAGATTCCCTATCTGTGATGGTAACGGACGCACTCCTGCGCAGTTGAAGTTTGGCGGCAAGGTAACCGTGAAGGCGGATAATGGCATCAAGTATCGCTGCCTGCGCCTGGAATATATGGAACTGAAGGACGAGAAATGGAAGAAGATAGTTGATTTCTACATCACCGATGATGACAACCATGTGCCAGTACGTCTCGACATGTTCCTGAAGTTCGGTAGTGCCAAGGCATTCCTGGTGGGTGCCAAGGGAACCCGCAATCCGTTCAGTTCTATCGTGAAGTAAAAATCTCGAAGGTAAATGAAAAGAAATCAGATTTATACAGGTATCATCGTCTTCGTTTGCTGCGTTCTCGTGGCAATAGGAGTTACCTTGCGTCTTCTCAACCATGCGGATAAGCTTCCTGTCAAGGTGCCCGTGCTGGTGAACAGGCAGAAGCCGCAGGTGGCTGATACGCTGAAGAAGAAGCCTGTAGCAAAGCCTGATTTCAGAATATCAGGTACCTTGAAAGATACCGAGGGAAGGGGAGTGGCTGGAGTCATCGTGAGCGATGGATTCAACTGCGTAAAGACCGATTCCCACGGAAGATATAAGATGAAGCGAGACAGTTTGGCTCGCTTCATCTATTATTCCGTGCCTGCCGATTGCGAGGTACCTACCCATTCGGCAACCGACCGCACGGCTTATTTCTACCAAACTGTATCCAAGAAGAAGAAAATCTATAATTTTACGCTGCGCAGATTGCCTGGCGGCAAGGAGACGCATTATAAGATGATAGTCATCGGCGACCCGCAGGTTACCAATGCCTACAGCCCTTATTATACTTCTCCGAATGATAATCCCATCAAGAAGAGCGATGTAGAAAGATTCACCACCCAAACCATGGCAGATATCAAACAGACCATCAAGAGTCTTCCTGCCGGTACTCCCATATATGGATTGAGCATGGGTGATGACGTGCAGTATTATGGCGGCTACAACGCCAAGCTGGAGCGTCAGATACGCCAGGCATTGGGCTCTTCCGAGATGCGACTCTTCTCCGTTATCGGCAATCACGACCAGGATGGCAAGGCACTCTACCGCCGCAAATGGGAGGAGAATTTCGGGCCTACCGATTTTTCCTTCAATCGTGGTGATGTGCATTACGTCTGTATCAACAACTGCTTTTTCCATCGTGGAATGGCCTATTATTCGCCGGGCGAACTGCGTGAACGCCAGGTAAAATGGCTGAAGCAGGATTTGGCCCTCACGCCAAAGGATATGAAGGTGGTGCTCTGCTATCATATCCCGTTCACCTTCGGCAATGCGCCTTTCAGCAAGGCGAAGCCGCTGACCAATGCCAATGAGCAGGGGCATTATTCCTCTTCCCGTCTCTCGCTTCTGCTCTCTCTGCTGAAGCCATTCAAGGGAGGATATGAACTCTTCTGCGGCCATACTCATTTTGCCTGCAACCACGAGATCAATTATCAGGGCGAGGATGTGATGGAGCATTGTCATGCTGCTGCCTGTGGCAACATCTGGCAGTCGAACATCAACATCTGCGGCACCCCGAATGGATATTATGTCTATAGCTTTGTGGGTACCAGCATCAGCAACTGCTATTACAAGGGAACCTTCTGGGATAAGAGCAAGCAGATGACCCTGTTCCGTGCACAGACAGATTTCAATGGCGAGAAATATGCCAAGGACTGGCAGTTGGCAAACAACAGGAATATCCTGGTAGCCAATGTCTTCAATGCCACCAGCCACTGGCGTGTGGTAGCCGTAGAGGATGGCAAGGAATATCTGATGCGCCGCATCAGCAGCAAGGGGCAGGATGCCTTTGCAGCCGGCTATCATCATAAGTACAGCGAGAGTGTATCCTATCGGTTCGTGAGCAAGGGGAATGGTTATCTCATCATGAACCACCTTTATTATTATACTCCTAGGAATCCGAATGCCAAGATCATCATCAAAGCATCCGATCCATACGGAAATACCTATACGGCAAGCAGCAGCGATGTCGTAACCGAGCCTTTCGCCAACTATGCTCACTACTATGAGCGAGAGTACAAGGAATATAAGAAGACAAAAGCCAGCATATTGCGCGATTCTGTAGCAACCAAGCAAAGGGATTCTATTTCTTCTAAACAGAAATAAACAAGGACATACCCTGACAAGAATGCAAGAACGCTTTATTCATCAGCATTTACTTGAAGACGTTTCATCTCAGTCTCTGCCGAAGAAATCTTCTTCTTTTCCACATTCTTGCGGAATCGGTAAGTCAGTGTAAGACCTATCTTGCGAGTCTCGTACTTGCTAAAGGTATTTGTCACAACATTATGAATCTGTCTCGAGCTTTTGGTCTTGTCACCATTAAATATATCATTGGCATCTATTGACAAGCGCAACCTATCTTGCAAGAATGATTTCTTGATGCTCAGATTAAAGGTGGAAAGTGGACTCAGATAAACAGTCTCCAGATAGCCACCGAAGAGTTGCTGATAACCAGCCGACAGCAACCATCCCTTAGGCAACTGGAAATCATTGTCAAAAGTAAGCATAACAGTAGGACGCTTATCGCTAAACATCTGTCCATCCACTCCAGGATAATGAACAAATGATTTCTGCATGAAACCAGTAAGAATGGGTGTCCAAAAGTCTATCGACTTCCTGATATTGAGCATGGCTGCAAGAATCTGTCGATGAGACAAATTGGTCTGTCTGCTGACCGTTACGGCAGATTGCCCTGGCAATGAATATACATCAGCAAAGAGAGGACGATGGAGATAAGAATAATTCAATGTGAAATACAGCCAATTATACATCAGCATATAGGAGACATTATGTTCCAGCTGCGTTGTCAAGCCAGCATTTCCCATCTTTCGCTCATAGCGGTTCAGATAAATCACGTTATCATTCATGTCCACATAATTTGGTCTGCTCGTCTCTATCGAATAGCTCAAGCTCTGCATGAGCATACCTGCGGCATGGCTCAGGTTCAAAACAGGCATCAGGTAGTTGTCTGAATGGTGCAGTGCATTCTGCTCCCCCTCTACCGTCTGTTTAGAAGTCACATTCTCGAAGCGCAATCCAGCACTCAGCGAAAAGGCTCCGAGAGGCAAAGTATAGTTAGCGAAAACTGCATTTTTCACTTCCCTATTGTCCGTATTCCCACTATGCAGCATTCGGGCATAATCTATGCCATCTATACCCTTGCTATAACTGAAGTCATAGCCAAAGCTCAGATTTCCCCAATTTCCCAAATCATGATTGGCATGGATATTTGCAGAAATCACATCCCAGCGAGAACGAGTATTGTATTGCAAGTCATCTGCCCTATCTTCTTCCTTCTCCAGGATATGAGTATTGTCCTTGATTTCCTTATGGATGTAATCTGCTGCCATGCTCAAGTGCCAATCATGGTCGAAGGCAGCATCATAGTAAGCATTCAGATGATGGGTATCGGTATGATTATGCGAATCCTTGCCAGACAGCAAATCCGCAGTCTTCCCGATATTAGGAACTACCGATAGCGAGTCGCTGCCCATCGCCTTGTCTCTGGCAAAACTCCCGCCATATTGCAGTCCCAGCTCTGCCCTATCCGACAAACGATAAGCCATGCCTGCCTGAACATTGTGGGTATGGGTACGAGACAGATTCTCGGAATATTGCTGTTTGTTCCAGAGGGTGTCAGCCAAGACTTGTCTGCCATAATAATCCTTGGACAGAGTCTTAGAGTCGCGATAATAATAGCTTAGAAACAAGTCAAGTTTGTCCATATTATAAGAAGAGGTAAAACCATATTTCTGGGCAAGATGCTTGGCCTGCGTCAAGTTGCCCACCACATTAAAGGCCAGTCCATTTCCCAATTTCTTAGTCTTGATATCCACCACAGGTGCTCCCGTTGCCTCATAATTGGCATCAGCAGTAGGTATCACCTGGACAGATTTCACTTGGTCAACCTGCAGGTTATCCAATTGGCTCTGTTCTCTCACCTTTCTTCCATTGATATAGTAGATAGGAGCTCCTTTGCCTGCCACCATGATGCTCTGCCCCATGCGAATGATGCCCGGTGTCTTTTGGAGCATCTCATAAATATCATTCTGGCGGTTCAAGATGGAGTCGTGTTCTACATCCACTACGATGCTGTGTCCTATCATCTTTACAGTGGTACGTCGAGCCATAACATCTACGCCATCCAAGGAGATAACAGTATCACAAGCCAAACTATCCTGCGCCACTCCCGATTTCACATCCTGTGCATTCAATATGCCAGCCACCATGGCAAAGAGACAAATCAAAAAATACTTTCTCATAATCATGACCAATTTTATAAATTACAAAAAGTTGAATTAAACTTTTTCTCTATTAACGAGATAGGAGGGCAAATATTGCGAAACAAGCAAGTCTTACATTTATCTTTATTTCGCCTTACCTGCCTCCATAAGGATTCTTCTGAGAGAAGTTTATCAAATTGTATATCATCCCATTCGTATATATTTCCTATCATTTTACTATCTGCAATAAAAACATCTCCAAAGGCATTGACAAACAAATCCCCCCAAAAGTTTAAATTAATCCAGCCGTTACGTATACTATTGTTTTTGGATATATTTGTTAATAAGATATCATCTATATTATAAGATAGAAGAGTTTTCAGATTAGCGAAATTTCCGAAAGGATTACATTTTATCTGAACTTTTTTATTCAACAATACGCCCACTTCATGTAATTTTACATAATCTTCCATACTACTTAGGTATACCCAAAAACTCATTATGCTTTTGTCTGTTATCAATCGAGACATTATATCCAAACTATCTTTTGTTACCTCATGAACTAATAAAACAATATTGTTTATACCCAGTTCTGACATATCATTAGCAATATACGGATAATCCAGCAAAGGAGCTGCTACTTCAACATAATAGTTAAGCAAAAGCTCTGCATAATACTTCGAAAATGTAGCAACGACATTCTTGTCAATATAAAAGAAAATACAAGCCAATGATGCAAATCTTGTAAAGGAATGTAAAACTTCAGAATCTGCAATGTGTACACTTGCCCTATGCGAGGCAATATCCATACCAGAAAAAACATCTAACTTTGGAGACAAACTTATAATCAAACGTTTTATCAAATCTTTAGCATCATAAACACTCTTATTACATAATTCATCCAATCTATCAGATACCTCTGATGCAATATCAGCTAAATAGAAATTCTGCAATGATGAGACTTCATCATAGAGTCCAAAATTACATTGTTTAATTTCTCTCGCAACATTACTATTAACTAGAGAAGACTTCATAGAGAATGTACTTTCATTAAAAACACGAATGCTCCCTTCTATTTCGTAGATATGGAAAGAAGAGGCCATTATATTATATAGCATCACCTTATTATCAATATGATCTATAAACACAAAAGGATATACTCTTATCAACAACATGTTCAAAACTTTTATTCTGTCATCATTTCTTGTAACTCAGCAATAGCTTGCTCTTTTGAGAAAAAGCATTTTCTACTACTAATATTTTCACACTCTGCAAAGAAGCAATTCTCACATCTTGCACTTTTATAACACCCCAAACATGCAGTCTTAAAACGTCTGTGCATATCTGCATAATAAGTATTTATACGTTTCAAATAAACAGTTAGTTTTCCTTTGTGTATTTTTCCAAAAGCAAATTTTCTGGAAGATTTTTCACACAGATATATTCTGCCATCTTCTGTTATAAATACTTTTGAAACAAAAAGAGTACAACCACCTGTAGGAAAAATATTATAATTATCATATATCACTTCATTTAATGCCTGTACAGATATCTGTCTGTTTCTCTGCCACAAACAACATTGCCCTTTTGCTGTTGGAAATAAAATGGAATATTCTTTCGGATATTGCCGCACAAAAGATGCGATTTCTTCTTTAGAATAGTCATGCATACAAAATATTTCCTGCTTCTTTCCCAATTTCCTTTTTATATTCTCCTTTGTAACTTGAGAAAACAATGGGATTTTATCCCATTTTACAAAGAAATCGATAGCATCAATATAGTTGCTTTTTCCATGCAACACCGTAGAAAAATCCACATTATTTTTAAAGAATAAAGGATAACGCAAATATAAAACTTGAACATTTCTTACAACATCATCAAAACTTTCTTTTCCATTTTTATAAATGCGATATTGATTGTTCTCCTTATTTCCATCCAAACTTACAAGAATATGGAAATCATTTTCTACAAGATACTCCATATATTTATTTAGCAACAATCCATTTGTAGTAATTCCGTAACTTATCTTTACGTCGGGCATCATTCTTTGAGCCAAATTAACACACTCTTTTATTACGTCCATACACAATAATGGTTCTCCCCCATAAAATGAAATGCGAAAATCTGCCATGACATGATAAGTTACCCTAAGTGAAAGCAATGATTGCAGAAAACTTACTACATAATCATTGCTCCCCCTTCGTACGTGCTTTGCTTGTTTATATAATTTTCCATAGCAGCAATACACACAAGACAGATTGCATTTTCTCGTTAGCTCTAATACTATATTTGGAGTGTTTGCTAAAGATAGCTCAATATCCTTTCTACTAAAAGTAGGATAAGATAACAAAGTATACCTACCTTGATTACTACCAGAAAGCAGCAAATTCATAAATACAGCCAGCTCACTTTGGGCATCATCAAGATTATTCATCTGTATAATTTTCTGCAAAGAATTGCATACAAATATATCATAGATAGCTTTAGAACATGGATAAAGCCAACTATTCAAGGCATCAAAAATGTAGTACAAACCGCCATTCTGTACAGGTATATATTTATTTTCCATATTTTCCACATTACCATTATTATACAATAATAGTACAGTTTAAAACTGTACTTTTCTTTTAGCCTGGAAGAGTAGGTTCAGAAGGTCTTGGCGGACATGGTGGAGGATTTTGTCCTCTTAAATTTGCCAACACTCGATTTGCCATAACATTTGGATTAGTTGCATTACAACCTGTAGCATGACAACTAACCGAGTTCGTTCCACCTTTTATAAAACATTTTTCTTTGGCAGATAACTCTTCACTCTGAAGATTTAAAAAATTAACTTTATTCATAATAACACATCATAAACATTAATCTACATTTATAACACCACTATACAAAGAATCAGTCTTAAAAATAGAAATAATAAATTCTCCCAACAAACCATCAGGAACAGTTACTTGACTACTTTCAATCTTACATGTAAAGATACCCCCATTTCCATCTTCTAAAGTCAATGTATAGCCTATCACTTGACAAGGAACAGTCAAAGTATGACCTTCCAAATCAACTATCAAAGGACGTTTGGGAGATCTACTTGCAGGGGTTCCTTTTTGATTAGGATTTACTAAGCTATAGGACAATGAGCAAAGCTCTGCCCTAGAATGAATAGGGTATAAGAATATCGCCCCATAAAGAATTAATAATGTTACTAAATGCTTCATATTTAATATATTTTTAAATTGATTGCAAAAGTATGGATTTTTGCTGAAACTTCCAAACGAAATGCTCTTTAAAAATTTAGTAAAAATTTAGTAAACTCAGTATTATCCTCATTACCAGGAGTATAACACATTCACACAGCTATTGGATTTTCCGAACATATCTTACTTTCTCCTTTGGATGCACTTCTATATATTGAAGTTTCTTATATATGGACGAATCTTGAAAAAACGACAAAAAGTATCATAGAAGTATCATCATATTACGATCGTACAACTAAAAAAGGGAAGTTGTACGATAACAAGGTGTTTCCACTAGGCTCGACGGAGCTGCCGACTGCAGTTGGCAGACCTGCTGAGCCTAGTCAGCAGAGCTGTCGAGCCTAGTTGCAACAATGGAGAAGTTACTTCCTAGCACCCGGAATGATACTTTCTCTAACTCGAGAAGATACTCTTTCCGACATGGTAAGAAGCTCTTTCCAACTCGTAAGATAGCTTATACAAATGATGATGGCATAACCCGGGAGGATGTAGGCTCCCTGAGGTAGCAAGTGAAGAACCTGCAAAAAGAAGTATAGACCAATATAAGAACTCTATCCTTTAACCATGTGTTGCTTCATAAAAAGGACACAAAAATGTACCAAGTTATTTTTAATCATTACTAAAAATGTCATAAATATTTAATTATCAAATACTTAACATTAATTCAGTGAACACTAAATAGTTTTCACCGACAAGCAATTCATATGTAGTACTAAATAGAATACAACTGCTAGAGCAAGGACTATAATCGTAATGACTACAGTACCCAAGCTAACGAGGCGAGGAGGAACTTTCCCTACAATGTTCCTTACCTTCTCGCTTCTCAACTCTATATTATCTAATTCTTTTTCATTCTATTCCATATCAAAAGCATTTTAGTTTCCCAATTCCAGCTGATTTTTCACAAGATGATAGTATGCGCCTCGCTTGGCAGTCAATGATTCATGATTGCCAACCTCTACCACCTTGCCATGATCTATAACTACGATTTGGTCGGCATTCTTCACTGTGCTTAGTCGATGTGCAACTATTACAACCGTCTTGCCTCTATAGAACTTATCCAAGTTCTCCACGATGCTTCTCTCGTTGTTGGCATCAAGCGAGTTGGTTGCCTCGTCAAGGAAAATGTAGTCAGGATTCTTATAGACAGCTCTTGCTATCAGAATGCGCTGCTTCTGTCCTTGGCTCAGTCCTATACCATCACGCCCTATCTTCGTGTTAAACTTCAGCGGCAAAGCCATCACGTAATCCTTGATGCAAGCTATCTCGGCAGCTTTCAGCAGACGTTCCTTGTCTATGTCGCCATCATCAACAGCTATGTTTCTAGCAATACTTTCCGAGAAGAGGACACCATCCTGCATAACTACGCCACATTGTCTGCGCCACCACCTCTTGTTGAGCGTATTGATATCGGTATTGCCGATAGCGATTTTTCCGTCCAGCACAGGATAATAGCCGAGTATCAAGCGGATGAGGGTGGTCTTTCCACTGCCAGATGCACCAACGATTGCCGTTACCTTACCTTGCGGTATGTGGATGTTCACATCATCTATGGTCTTGCGCAAAGCATGTGGGTCGTACTTGAACATGACGTTCTTGATGTCAATACCTTCGTTTTTATTCTCTATTGAAGTTTTCAAACCTTCCTTTCCGTTCTCATCATCCATCTGATGAATCTCGTTGATACGCTCCAAGCTTATCTTCACATCCTGTAGAGAATAGAAAAAGTTCATCAGTTGCTCCACTGGCGAGTTAAGCTGACCGATGATGTATTGCACGGCAAGCATCATACCGAGTGTCATTTGTCCATGAATCACAGCGGTTGCAGCTACTACTGTAATGATGATATTCTTCACCTCATTGATGAAGATGCTTCCAGCCTCCTGCGTTTGTTGGAGCTTGAGTGACTTCATCTGTACTCCAAATAGGTCAGCTTGAGTATCTTCCCATTCCCATCTTCTGCGCTGCTCGCAATCCTGCAACTTGATTTCCTGCATGGAAGTGATAAACTCGTAGGTCTTGTTATTGTTGATGGCTTGTTGCTCGAACAGTTCATAGTCGAGCACCTTTCTCCGCTTCAAGAACAAGGTCATCCATCCGCCATAGAGCACACTTCCCAACAAGAAGATAGCAAATACCAACTTATTGTAGAAGAACAACACTACTGAGAACACCACAAAAGTGAGCATGGCAAAGGTAATGTTGAGTGTCTGCTGCGTGAGGAAGTTGTTCACACGGCTATGGTCGTTCATTCTTTGCATCAAGTCACCCATAAGTTTTGTGTCAAAGAAAGACATAGGCAACTTCAAGAGCTTGATAAAGAAGTCACTCACCAATGAGATATTGATACGCAGGGAAATGTGCAGCAACAGCCATCTACGGATAAAATCAATAGCTGTGCGACTGATTGTAAGCATCAATTGCCCCAACAAGATAAGCCACACGAAACCTATGTCTTGGTTCTTGATGCCGACATCCACAATGGACTGGGTGAGGAATGGCAGGACAAGTTGCAAAAGGCTACCCACTATCAGCCCCAAAATGATTTGCCCGAAATACTTGCGGTATTTCTTCACATATCCAAAGAGAAATCGGAAAGAACGCTTTTCTTTGATGTTCTCCTCACCCTCCATCTTATAGGTAAAGAATGCAGGGGTTGTTTCCAAGAACATAGCGATGCCCTTATCTTCTTCATTGGATCTTGTACTTATCCAATGCTTTTTGAACTCCTCAAGGCTGTATGTTACCAATCCCTTCCCTGGGTCTGCAATATAAAATTTCTTTCCATTCTTCACCTTGTATAGAACCACAAAGTGATTCTGGTTCCAATGAAGAATACATGGTAGATGTGCTTCGCTTAAAATAGAAGTTGCAGCTCTTACACATGTAGTATGTAATCCAAGTATATTTGCAGCCTCATTAATGCCTAGCATAGACACACCTTCAGTTGTTGCAAAGCAAAGTTTCGACAGGGTATTCATAGAATATTCTCTGCCGAAATATTTGCATACCATCTGTAAGCAAGCAATGCCGCATTGCATGGAATCCTTTTGTAAACATAAAGGCATCCTTTTCATTGTTATTCTTCTTACTTAAAACATATTGACAACATGATTTCTCTTCCACGTAGATATCGAACAGACTCTAATTCTTGCCAGCTTTCAATGTCAGCAAGCCTTGCTTGTAGTCATTGGCTGCATTTAGTGTATCCGTTACTTTTGTACGCTCGTACACTACGCTGATAATGGCAGGTTCCAAAACTTTCTCTTCGATTACGACTTTGGCATTGAGTGTTTGAATGCAAGCAAACAAAAACAGCGAGATGTAATATAAATACTTTATATTCGATAGTTTTTTATTCAATTGCAAAAGTATGGAATTTCGCCAAAACTTCCAAACGAAATGCGCTTTAAGAATTTAGTGAAAATTTAGTAAATCCACTATTCTATTCATTATCAAGCATTTATACTATACATATCACTATCGTATTTTCCTAACATATTCGTCAAATTCCTTTGGAGAACCTACTCGATTACATAACTTTGCTAACATCGTTTTACGTGAAAACGAGACACCTGAAGATGTTATGCCAACTAAATTTGCAATAAATGATGTAGAGAATCCCAACTTCACTAACAAGCAAATGTGATATTCTTTCTCGCTCAATCGTTCCCTCAATATAGGGATAAAAGAAGGTATCAAACGCTCTATTGTCTGTTCCAACTCACGCCAATCATCCGAACCAATTTTCTCCATCGGATGCATTTCTATATATCGAAGTTTCTTATATATGAAAGAATTTTTCAAAAGGACATCTACCTCAGTCAGTTGAGGATTATCAAATTTCTTACAAATGTCCTTTACTTCTTCTTTTAATTTAGAATATGCTTCTTCCTTTTCTTGAATAGCCTTGGATGAAAGACTGTCTTTCTCCTTTTTAAGTTGGACAAGCTCTTCTTGCATGTTTTTTAATCTCAACAAACTATCTTCGTATAAAAGTTTGGTAGTTTCTATTCTTTTCTTCTTCAAAAGCATATTCCTTCTATATATATAAGTAAAAATCACAAGGATTACAATACAACAAATTATTAACATATATATAATGTGAGAACTCTGACTTGCCTTTTTTTCCGCCTTGATTGCCAATTCCTGCTGTCTACCATAATCATACATTGCTTGCATTTGTTGCAATTGGGTGTTTCTCGTTTTTATAAAGTCAGAATCTTGATACGCCAAGCTCTTTAAAGCAAACTGTATTGCCAAATTTGGCTGATTTACCTTAGAATAATATTGAGCCAAAGCTTTTGTCGTAGCAGCTTTATTTCCATCTGATTTACAAAGGTTCAAACTCTTTTTCAGATAATAGTAAGTTGAATCTAGTTGACCCATATACAAATAATAATAACCACGTTCATACAAGACATAAGCTTTAGAGTCGTCAAACTCCATACTTCCCTCAAAGTTTGTAGAAATATAAGCATTGAAGGCTTCTTGAGCTTTTTGGGCATCACTTTGTTGCAAATACAAATCATAATTACAACCATATGCCAATGATGCCTCATAATTCTTTCCTATATGCTTAAACATCTTAGCTGCATTCAAGTTAATCATGATTGCAGAATCAATTTTTCCCAAAATAGCAAAGGCTCCCATCCTGTTTTGATACATTCTGATTGCATCAAGAGTATCACCAGCTTGAAGCGCATATTTACTACCCTTTTCATAGGCAGCCAATTCTTGATAAGGCAAATATTGCTTGCCAAATAATACTCCCATCTGATTATATACCCGAAACAAAGTAGAATAATCACAATCCTTGGCGGTTGTATCAGCTTGCTCCGTAGCCTTATGATAGTATTCCAATGCGGTAGGGGCTTCATGCATATCTCTATACACACAGCCTAATACATAATAAGCAAGCATACGATCATTGGTTGAGCCATGATGCTCATAATAATCCGCTACTTCTTGCATCACGCTATCTGACTTAAATGGAATATATGCCTTATTCATCGCCTTGTGATAAAGCAATTCATAACGCATTCTTTGCCCTTTCGTCAAATCTTGCAGCTGCGGTTTTATGCCATCAAGCATTCGGATGGCGACTTTTGCCGAGTCATCATCTATATCCATGATGCTGTCTGCTCGCTGCATCAAGTTATCATACTTCTTATTGCCTGTACAGGAAACTATGGCAAGAAGAAAAAACACGAAATATATGACCTTGTATCTCATCATTCCTTACGTTTTAGTTATCATACTAAATAAGGTATGTCTCTCAAAACGTTCCTTGAAAGACATACCTTAATTATATATAGAGATATTTTTTACTTGTTCAGTTTCCAGGTTACACCATCCTTGGTGTCCTTTACCTCGAATCCGGCTTCAGCCAAGGCATCGCGAATCTGGTCGCTGGTAGCCCAGTCCTTGGCCGCCTTTGCCTTGGCACGCAGGTTGAGAACCATGTCCACTACCTTGCCGTAAGCCTCTTCGCGGGCATCATTGTTGGCTCCCTTCTCGCTCTTCAAGCCGAGGAGGTCGAAGGTGAAGAGATGCATGGTGTCTGAAAGCTCCTTCAGGTCTTCGGCAGAGATGTTTGCCTTGTGGTCGAGGGCTGTGTTGATTACGTGGCAAGCCTCGAAGAGGTAGCTGATGACAAGCTGAGTCTGGAAGTCATCGTTCATCGCATCGTAGCAGCGCTGGCGCAACTCGCTTACAAACTTCTTCACCTGTTCATCGCTCTGCTTAGCCACAGGTACACGCTCCAGGTCGTTCAAACCGTTCATCAGGCGCTCCAATCCCTTCTGGCTAGCCTTCAAGGCATCGTTAGAGAAATCTACTGTGCTGCGGTAGTGAGCCGAGAGGATGAAGAAACGGATGGTCATTGGCGAATAAGCCTGCTCCAGACTGTCGTGATTGCCAGTAAAGAACTGCTCCAGAGTGATGAAGTTGCCAAGACTCTTACCCATCTTCTGACCGTTGATGGTAATCATATTGTTGTGCATCCAGTAACGAACCATCTGGTCGCCCTGAGAAGCCACAGCCTGCGCAATCTCGCACTCGTGGTGAGGGAAAATCAAATCCATGCCACCACCGTGAATATCAAAGTGGCTGCCCAAGTATTTGCGTCCCATCGCAGTACACTCGCAGTGCCATCCTGGGAATCCATCGCTCCAAGGACTAGGCCAGCGCATGATGTGCTCTGGAGAAGCCTTCTTCCAGAGAGCAAAGTCAGCCTGGTTCTTCTTCTCGCCGATACCAGCCAGCTCGCGGCTCTCGTTGATAACGTTCTCCAGGTTACGTCCGGAGAGGATACCGTACTTATGATCCTTGTTATACTTCTCGATATCGAAGTAGATAGAGCCATTGCTCTCGTAGGCATAGCCATTGTCGAGGATTTCCTGTACCAGTTTCTCCTGCTCGATGATATGGCCCGTGGCATGAGGCTCGATCGAGGGAGGAAGCACGGTGAGCAGATCCATAGCCTGGTGGTAGCGGTTGGTATAATTAAAGGGGAGTTTATTCGTATTTATCGGCATTTATCAGTAACTTTGCAGTCAACAATATTTTAGCTAAAATGGAACAAACATTATTGATTTATAACACGCTGACGCGCAAGAAGGAGGCCTTCAAGCCTCTGCATGCCCCCAACGTGGGCATGTATGTGTGCGGCCCCACCGTTTATGGCGATGCTCACTTAGGACACGCACGTCCCGCCATCACCTTCGACCTCGTATTCCGCTACCTAAAGCATTTAGGCTATAAAGTGCGTTATGTGCGCAACATCACCGATGTAGGTCATTTGGAACACGATGCTGACGAAGGCGAAGACAAGATTGCTAAAAAAGCACGTCTTGAACAACTCGAGCCCATGGAAGTGGCACAATATTTTACCAATCGTTTTAATGCTGCCATGGGCAAGCTCAATGTGTTGCCCCCCAGCATCGAGCCACACGCCACAGGTCACATCATTGAGCAAGAGCAACTGGTTCAGCAGATTCTTGACAACGGATATGCTTACGAATCAAATGGTTCTGTCTACTTTGACGTCGTAAAATATAACGAAGACCACAAATACGGCATTCTTTCAGGTCGCAACCTTGAAGACGTACACGATGCAAGTCGCGAGCTTGATGGTGTAGGCGAAAAGCGTCACCAAGTAGACTTTGCCCTTTGGAAAAAGGCACAACCCGAACACATCATGCGTTGGCCTTCGCCTTGGAGCGAGGGTTTTCCTGGATGGCATTGCGAGTGTACTGCTATGGGACGTAAATACTTAGGTTCACACTTCGATATTCATGGTGGTGGCATGGATCTTGTTTTCCCACATCATGAATGCGAAATCGCACAAGCAGTAGCTTCGCAAGGCGACCAAATGGTAAAATATTGGATGCACAACAACATGATTACCATTGCTGGCAAAAAAATGGGTAAGAGCTACAACAACTTCATCACGCTCGACCAATTCTTTACCGGTAGCCATCCGTTGCTCACGCAGCCCTACTCCCCCATGACCATCCGTTTCTTCATCCTTCAAGCACAATATCGTTCTACGGTAGACTTCTCGAACGAGGCTTTGCAGGCTTCGAAGAAGGGTTTCGACCGTTTGATGGATGCCGTAGCACAGTTGGGTCGCATCGAAGCAGTTAACAATGGCACACTCACCGAAGCTTATGCCGATGAAGTTGCAAAGAAGTGCTACGACGCCATGGACGACGACTTCAACTCGCCCATCGTTATCGGCAACTTGTTTGAAGCTTGCCGTGTTATCAACCAGCTTGCCGACAAGCAACAAACCATTACACCTGCAGGCTTAGAGGCTTTAACCAAGGTAATCCACACCTTTGTATTCGACATCTTAGGTTTGAAGAGCGAAGCCGAAGGCGAAAATGCGGAACGCGAAGAAGCCTATGGTCATGCCATAGACCTTTTGCTCGAACTCCGTGCCAAAGCTAAGGCTGCCAAAGATTGGGCTACCAGCGACCAAATTCGCGATGAACTTGCAGCCTATGGTTTTGAAGTAAAAGATACAAAAGAAGGTGCTACTTGGAAACTGAACAAGTAAACGACCCTTTCTCTTATATGCCAACGGCGTGAAAACCTTTTGTCAGGGTTTTCACGCCGTTGGTCTGTTTAAGGGTTACTTGCTATTTTGAATAGCCATCGAAGGTTCAAAAATCCGCGAGTTTTTCTGCACTACGTAACAGTAAAAAAACAACTTGGTACGAAATACTAAGCAGATTTGCACCAAACGACATACTTCTGGAAGAATTTAGACGACTTCTATAAAGACCTTACATTCTTCAAGAAAACATCCTACTTTTCACCCCTTTCAATCCGAAAAGAAGGAAATCAGTCCAATCAGCAAAATCTGTATTCAATATACTCTTATCGAGTCTATCGATTAACATGCACGAGTTAATCAATATAAAAGGCAAAGTTAATCAATTAACTTGGTCGAGTTAATCAATAGACTTTTTGGAGACAGATTGCATGGAATTTATATCTCATCTATTCTATGGCAATTTATGACCTTTAACCATGTGTTGCTTTATAACAAACTATCGGGAGAATTTCATGCTTTATTCTTTTAGCTTTTCTTTTTCTTGGGCATCACATTGAAGCGATACACCACGTGGAGCATTACGTAGCGAGGTTGCGAATTGACCCATGTTTCGGTGCGACCTTGGGCATTCACAGTGTGCTGCACGTTGCTGATTTGCCTCAAGATGTCTACTGCATTGAGGCGGAAGGTAAGATTACCCTTTAAGATGGTCTTGGCCACAGAGGCGTTCCACACCCAGTTGGTGGTGTTGAGTGTGTGGTCACTATAGCCGTTACGATTGTAAAGGTTGAGGTCGGTGGTGATTTGCCAATTCATTGGTAAGTTGAGGGTAGCATTAGCACCTGCTGTAATGTCGAAAGCAGATATATTGTCATACCCCTCGCGCGCTGAACGACTGTTGAGCCATGAGAGGCTACCACGTATGCCGAAGGTATGTTTACCTACGCGATAAGATAGTGCCAATTGCTCACCAAGCGTTAGGTTGTTCACCACGCAGCGCTCAAGTGTTTCACTTTCAGACGCATAGTCTACGGAGTGTACGTATGAGGCGGTGGTTACAGTCTGAAATTGGAAGGATTCCTTCTTTCCGAAAGGCATTGAATATTGTACGGATTCATACGTATTCCAATTGCCATTAATGTTTTTGGGCATCCATGTGCTCACGCCTGTTGCACGATTGTAGAGGCGGGCTTGAGCAATGGCATTGTCGGTGCGTCCGTAACTTGCATAGAGTACGACGTTGTTATGTCGTTGATTGTGAAAACGTGCGTAGCGTGCATTCACACTGTGCGTGCGAGGCTTCTTCAATCCGGGGTTGTTAATATAGATATTTGTAGGGTCGCTATCATTGATGGTGCCAAGTTGGTTGTAGATGCTTGGTACATTCTTTGTGAAACTGTAATTTGTCTCTATCTCCGTACGAATCTTCTGCCCGTTGTTCTTGTATCTGAGCTTTATAGTCGGGGTAAACTTGCTGATGGTTCGTGACAACAATGTATCCAACTGTGCCTTGTCGTAATCAAGGTGCTCGTGCATGATGTCTCCGCGCAGAGTGAGATCTGCATTGAAGCTCTTGCTCGAACTCACACTTGGCACATAGAGATATGCGAAACTTACAAGTGGGCTAATCTTGTTTTGTGTCAAATTAGAAGCATAGGTATTGTTGAGGTCTACAGCCAACTGTTCGGGACTGATGGCAGAAGGGGGGACCATCATGCTTCCATTAGC
>OQVP01000120.1_pt1 | contig 27547 bp, 23 predicted proteins | sample 1691541 | NCBI WGS metagenome assembly OQVP01 (sample SAMN03418258, study PRJEB22391) | human gut metagenome | biome: human-gut; feature: organic feature; material: feces | host: Homo sapiens | place: Tanzania | collected 2013-01 | reverse complement strand
CCTTGAAGAACTTGGCGTAGCCATTCTTGCACTTAGGATAAATCCACATATCGAAGCTCTCTGCCATCACCATCATACCGAGGGAATCACAGATTTCCATCTGCATGGTAGAAGGCATGTTGTGGGCTGTACGGATGGCGTCGCAGCCCATCTCCTTCATCGTCTTGATCTGGCGGATGAGTGCCGCCTTGTTCTCTGCAGCTCCCAACGGACCGAGGTCGTGGTGCAGGCAGACACCCTTGATTTTTCGGGTAATGCCATTGAGCTGGAAACCATTATTCTTGGATACCGAGATGGTACGGATACCGGTCTTCAGTGTCTGGACATCAGCCACCTTCTTGCCTTCATATCGGGTTAACTTCACCTGATAGAGATAAGGAGATTCCGGCGACCAAAGCTGAGGATTTGCTACCTTCAGGGTAGTCTTGATTTCAGGGGCAGCACCCTTAATGGTCTGCTCGGCTACCTTGGTACCAGCCTCATCCAGCAAAGCGATGACCGTCTTGCCCGACTTACCAATCTTTCCTTCCAGCAAGGCGTTCACCTCTACTTCGGCTTCCTGCTTATCTGCCTTCAGGGTACGGACGAAGGTATCCCAGGTAGAGAAGTTCTCGTTGCCGTAAAGTTCCACGGAAACCGGACGGTAAAGACCGCCACCAGGATACCATCGGCTGCTTTCCTCTACATTATTAAGATGTACCTCTATCAAATTGCTCTTGCCAAACTGGATGAAAGGAGTGATGTCGATGCGGAAGGCATTGTAGCCGTAAGCCCACTTGCCAGCCTCCTTGCCATTCACGCAAACCACCGGCTGGCTCATGGCACCATCGAAAACGAGGACGGCACGCTTGTAGCCCTTAGGAGCCGTCCATTTCATCTGATACATGCCCTCGCCTAACCAAGGCAGCGCACCCGAACGGCCCGACTTCTCTGTCTTTTCCTTTTCGCCATTCTGCTCGATGGCCACCATCTGCAAGTCCCACTTCTTATCAAAAGGACCCGAAATAGCCCAATCGTGAGGCACGGAGACCTGAGACCACGAATTGCCATCGCGGGAGAAATCCCACGACGGCAAGTTAATGACTTTTCGGCTCTGCGCCTGGCACATGGTAGAAAGCACCAGAGCAAGAGTCATGAAAGTAATGCTTTTCTTGATCATATTTCTTCTTTAATGTTCTTATTTATATGCATCGGATTATTTGTATGCATCGAATACGGCAGTTGGTTTACCGCTGTTATCGAAGGCTCCTTTAGTATATGCAGACCAACCCAGAGTGGTATAGTTGGCTGGTTTCCAGTTGTTATAAACCTCAGGTTCCCAATAGAAGATACCTTCGCAGGTAGAAATAGCCTTGCAGCCATCCACCATCTTCTTCATCATTGGCGCAGCCTGGTCAGAGCCCCACCACATACCGATTTCAGAAACGATGACTTTGCAGTTGTACTGTTCTGATAAAGTCTTAATATTATTCAGACAATTGGTGGTTAAATCCTGCCAATTGTTATCTTCTGGATAAAGTGACATACCGATGATATCCCATTTTCCACCATTCTTCTTCAATTCTCCAAAGAGCCAGGTATAACGGTCGAGGTTATGACCCTCATCCACGTGCACGATGACTTTAGCTTGTGGATAAACCGCCTTAACAGCATCATAACCGGCGTTGATATAAGCTGCAAAATTGGCTGCATTCTTAGATACCTGACCGGTTACAGCCTCATCGCTATTGAAGAGCATTCCGTCACGGGTTTCATTGCCCACCTGCGCCCACTCTACGTTGGTTACACCTCTATCCTTCAAGGCTTTCAACACATCCTTTGTATGATCAGCCACAGCCTGTTTCATCTGTTCAGCAGTATAACCCTGCCATGCAGCAGGAACTTTCTGATTGCCCGGATCAGCCCAGGTATCAGAATAATGGAAGTCAATCATCAGACGGAAGCCGAGCTGCTGAGCACGCCAAGCCTTGGCGATGACATCATCCTTGCCACACCATCCACCATCAGGATTTACCCATACACGGAGACGGATGGCATTGGTACCGAGGTCACGGAGAAGTGACATACACTCCTGCGCCTTTCCTGCCTGGGTATAAAACTTCACACCATCCTGCTCCATTTCTGTGAGCCAACTAACATCGGCTCCCTTGGCGAAGCCACTCATATCGTAGGGCTTCTCCTTTTCTGGAGTGGCATTATCATCATTGCTGCAACTTGTGCCCGCGATAGAGAACAAAAGTGCTGAAGCCAGCAATATGGCTTTTCCTAAAATATTCTTCATTGTTCTTTGGGTTTATAGCTATCTTTACTTTATCCTAAAAACGCTTTTACGTATCAGATATTGCAAAGATAGCTGAATTATTTATTCATACTTCCAGGTCATGGCGTTGATGTCGGCAGTAACAGTAACCTCGCCGCTTGTTACAACGATTTGTTTCGGTTGCAAAAGTAGGAAATAGAAGGCAAAGTGCTAGACAGATACTTGACAAATGAAAAGAAAAAACGGACAAGAAGACGGAATATATCCGCTTTTGTCCGTTTTGTTATATTATAATGGAAGAAATACCTTTACCACACCCGACTTGTAAGCATCGAGAATGCTTGCCAATGCTGGCAATGGCTGCTGATGACCATTGGTTACTACAGTTTCATCTGGAATATCGAAGTGGATGTCGCCATGGTTCAATCGACCAGCGCCATAATAACCTTCTACGATGGCAGGTACATCGGCTGCATTATCGGCTGTATGTGCATACATCAAGCTTGAGTTGGTATCGAAGTTATTATAGGTAGTACCACCCACCAAAGTCTTCACACCGACTGGCACCTGATCGGATGCTTTGGCTACCTCGTAGGCATCGAAGCTGGTATTGTTGGATGCATAGGTAACGTAGCTGAAGCCGCTTGGCTTGTTGGCAAACACATTGCCATACGCCTTGATCATACCGCCATTCTCGCCAGAGAAGGTTCCTTTTGAACCCTTGGCATCAGTACCCTGTAGAGAACTCATGATTGGACGCTTCACAGCATCAAAGTAGTTTGACTCCATAAAGATATTAGAACCCGTCGTGGCTCCTACACCATATACATCACAATGCTGATAGTAATTGTTGTACATGTGAACGGTCATAGTACGCACACGGGCATGACGGGAATCGGAATGGTCGAACCAGTTGTGGTGATAGGTAATCCAGTTTTCACCAGTCTCGCTCTTCATGCCACACATAGAAGACTTACCGTTATCCCAGAAATGGTTGTAAGCCACGGTCACATACTTAGAATTGCCCTTGATATCTACGGTTCCATCTCCCTTAGCCTGGTCGGCAGCGCTACCCTTTCTACCATAGAAAAGATCCAGGTGGTGAATCCAGATGTTTGAATTCTTTGTATCGAGCGACATTGCATCGTCGAGACAACGCATGATGGCGAAGTTGCGGAACTCCACGCTCTTGGCATTTCTTACCAGGAAGCCGAACCCATAGATGGTGGCATCATCACCCACGCCCTCGAAGGTCATGTTCATGGTTGAATAGCCTGTCTTACCCTTAATCTGCAAACCCTCGGCAGAACTTGAAATTCCATCCAGATCAGCCAGGCTCACCTTGCCGATGATACGGAAAGCAATAGGAGTGGTATCATATCCCTTCTGGTAAGCATCGATGATAGCCTGCAAACCTTTCACGGTTTGCTTCTTGTTCTTGGCTCCTGTGATGACTTCTGTAGATACGGTCTTGGCTGTGCTTGCTGTGATATAGAGAACCTTGGCATCCGACTTCAATGTACCATCATTGTTGTAAGCACCAATTCCCTCGTAATTGAAATGAGCGAAGCCCTCACGATTGTAGTTCTTTACCAAGAGATTGGAAACCGTATTGGCACCAGCCATCTCCTTACCGGCAGCATCCACAGGAACCACCTTTACAGTATAGGAACCCGCCTTCAAGCCGAGTACATCGGCACGGAAATAAGAAGCATACTGACGAATCAATTGTGCATCAATTTTCTTGCCATCTACATATACATTGTAAGAAGAAGCACCCTCGAAAGGTGCCCACTTCAGATAAGCAGACTCCAGCCAGGCCTTCGCCTCCGTAATCTTCACAACGCCGGCAGGATTCTCCACGCCTCCGTTCTCACCCTGCTCTACTCGCTTGGCAAAGTTGATTTCTCTGACAGAAGCATCATACTCATCGTTATCGCTTCCATCCTTTGGAGCGATGATAGCCTTGTCGCCCTCAAACTTCACACTGGCCAAGTCGGCAGTATTGTAATATTTCACATCTCCCGCATTGGTGGTAACAAACATCTGGTTCACCTTGCTGTTACGAGCCACAGCATGATTCACCTTATCTGCATTTACCTGAGCCAACACGCTACCGGCACCTCCCAAGAAGAGCGCCAAAGAGAATACCATTTTCTTCATTCTGAATTCCTCCTTCATTATTTTATGATTACTTTCTTACCATTCACGATATAAACACCTTTAGACAATCCCTCTACGGAATTGCCCACCAGCTGACCATTGAGGTTAAAAACCTTACCCTGCAATGCCTCCTTGAGCTGCTCCACCTGATGAATACCAGCGGATGTGCCATAAGTAAAAGAAAGCGATACGAGCGACATATCCATCGTATCAGAAGAGTTGTCTGCGTAACAGAGTGTTACGTTGTCATCATCAAAGGTGATTTCGGTGATGGTCTTGCCGATAACCTGACCATCTACCTTTACGGTTTGCTTGTTGTCTGCATACACGGCGGTAGACAGCAGACAAGCCAATAGGATTAAGTACTTTTTCATCTTAAATGTTTGTTTTTGACATGTTTTCGTGAGACTTGCTTTATAAAGAATATCTTAAAAAAAACAAAGAATATCTTTCTATGTATTTTTTGGGATGAAAGGCGAGCACTATTCACCAAGAACAATGCTCGCCAAAAAATAGAGTGTGTTAACTTATATCTAACCTATCCTTAATACCCTGGATTCTGCCAGAAACCTGTGGTGCTGTTCACTTCTGTAGTGAAGTTCTGAACGGCATCAATCTCGTTCTGTGGAATTGGACGGTAGAGATAATGCTTGCTACCATCTGCCTTCAAGTTGGCTGAAGCCTGAGCATTATACTTCTCTACATATTCATACAGCTTACCGGTACGCTTCAAGTCGAACCAACGCATCTGCTCACCGCAGAACTCAACGGCACGCTCCTCAAGGATGGTGTCGATAGTGGCGTTGCCACTCAGAGTATTGTCGGTGCCTTCGATGGCACGAGCCTGACGAAGCTGGTTGATAGTTGCCATGGCTGCATTGCCGTCGCCCAAAGCCAACTGGCACTCTGCCTTGATGAGATACATCTCTGGCATACGCATCACGATGGCATCACGGCTAGAGATGTCGTGGGTTGGGTAATTCTCATCATACTCATTATCCAGGAACTTCTTGATACCCGGGAATGAGCACCAGCCTGCAATCTTGTAAGAATTGAAACGTTCGTCACCATAAACCTTAGAGTTCTTGACAGCTGCCTCTGTTGGCTTGGCTGTAGCCTCATCCATAGAGGTATAAACAGGAATGTCGCCACCAGCCATAAACTGGATGCGGTATCTGTCCTTAGCCCAAGCCTGCATAGCCTGACCCTCTGGGGAATCTCCATCCATAGGACAGTAGTAGATGGCAGTATCCTGCAACAATGGATAATTCTTTGCATTCTTTGCCAAATCAGGAGATGCGATATCGTAATGATCGAGCAGGGTTGCCTCAGAACGCTGATCGGTAGCCTTATGCTTCTCCAACAGGTTCCACAAGTGCAAAGATGGCAAGTAGCGGGTAAAGCCACGTCCGTATGGTGAGTAAGCTGCACCACATTCTACGTTCTTGCCGGTTAACTTACTTTTGATAGTAGTCTTGCCTTTGGCAATACGCCAGAACACCTGTGAGTCTTTCTGACCATTACCACCCAGGTCGGTGGCACCATTGTTCCACATTGATACGAACATCAGCAGCATGGCATTACCACCACGACTATAACCTGTACGGGTAATCAAACTGTTATACTGCATTGGGCTACCGCCTTCCAGACGGTAACGGTAAGGAATACAGTTGGCATTGGTAGCGATGTCCTGAGAATATGTTACACCGAAGAGAGCCTCCTTGTTGGTGTTGTAACTCTCGTTAGACATGGTCCATACATGCTTGTAGTCATTATCCAGGCTGGCATAATCGCTGGCACCGATAACAGCCTCAGCATCAGCCTGCGCAGCTGTATAGAGAGCATTCTTGTCCTTGCCATCGTAGTTGCCACCCTTTACGGTCTGGTTCAACTGTCCGCCCAACCATGAAGCAGCATAGAGCAACACTCTTGCTCTCAAAGCCTTGGCAGCCCAATAGTTGGCACGGCCATCTGCCTTGGTCTTGTAACCGGCAGCCTCGAAGTTGGCGATAGATGCATCCAGGTCGTCCAGAATCTTGCCATAGACTTCATTCTCCGGCATACGGGTTGGGTTGAAGTTCTGAGCTGTGATAGGCTCGGCATTGTAAGGGATAGCACCCCAGATGTTCACCATGTGGAAATAGTAGAAAGCACGCATGAAGTGCGCCTCACCCAGGTTGCGGTTCTTCTCCTCGTCGCCCAGGAAGGTAGCCTCGTTGATATACTTGAGGGCATTGTTGCAAACATCAGTAGCGCTATAGAACAACTCCCAGTAATGGTCCAGACAAGGGTTGTCGGCTACATTGTTCTCCAAGGCAGCAGCACCAAAGTTGTAAGAGCAAAGGCTCTTCTGCTTGTTGTCGTAGCCATAGTAAAAGAGGTCGGTACCCATTTCACTCAAGCCCAAACCAGCCTCCTTACCATACCATCCGCGAGCGAAGGTATAGCAGTTGGCAACCAGTCCTTCCAATCCAGAAGGGGTTTTATATGTCAAGTCGGCAGTTTCGCCCACCTTGTTCTCTTCTTCCAGGAAATCAGAGCAAGAGGTAAGCCCCAACATCATAGAAGAGGCTGCTGCCATGAATAATATCTTTGTTTTCATAATTGATTCGATGATTTTAGAATTCTACATTAAGACCTACTACTACCTGCTTCTGCATTGGGAACGAGATGCTACCACCACGCTCTGGGTCGTAGTTGTCAATCTTGCTCCATGTCATGAAGTTCTTCATTGAGCAGTAGATGCGAGCCTTGCTCATGCCCACTGAGTGCAACCAGTTGGCTGGCACGTTGTAAGAGAGAGTGATGTCCTTGATCTTGAAGTAATCTGCCTTCTCGTATGTGAATGCACTCTTGTAGGATGACCAGATCTTGCTGGCATTTGAATCCAAACCTGGGCTAGGGAACTTAGCGCCCGGATTGGTTGGTGTCCAGTAGTCGATGGCGTCACCCCAGTTGGCTGACTCATAGTTCAACTGCTCGTTCATAGCGTAAGAGATGTAGCCTCCCAAACGTGCCATCAACTGCACAGAGAGCGAAAAGTCCTTGTAGCTGAAGGTGTTGGTCATACCAAATACATGATTAGGGTCGCGGTTGTAGAGTACACGGTCGTCAGATGTGATATTGCCATCGTTATCTGCATCCAGAATCTTTGGAGAACCTGGGGTACCATAGCCCTTGGTGCTGGCGCAGGCTGGCTTCTTTCCGTCGTGAGCTGCCTTGAAGTCCTCTACATACTGGTCGAACTCTCCGATACCCCACTCTCCGAGTACCTTGTAATCGTAGAATGCGTTTACACGGTTGCCAACAAACAGGCCCTTGGTTCCTGATACATACTTATCTACACCACCTGTCAACTCGGTAATCTCATCCTTGAAGTGAGAGTATGACCAGTTGGCTGTCCAGTCGAAGTCCTTGGTACGGATGATGTCTGTCATCAAAGATACCTCAAGACCCTGGCCCTTGGTCTTACCGATGTTGTCGATTACGGTTGGGAAAGAAGAAGCTGGTGCTGTCTTGTAGAACAACAGGTCGTAGGTATGGTTCCAATAGTAATCTACGCTACCACTGATGCGACCATCGAAGAAACCGAAGTCGAGACCCAGGTTGAAGGAAGATGTCTTCTCCCAAGTCAGGTTAGAGTTACCCATCTGACTAGGAATCTTACCAGCCACATCGTTATTGCCTAAATAATAATAATAGGTAGTACTGCTCAAGGATGCCAATGTAGAATAAGCATCGATGGCTGCGTTACCGGAAACACCCCATGAAGCACGGAGCTTCAGGTTGCTCAATACCTTCTGGTCTTTCAGCCAGTTCTCTTCGATTAATCTCCAACCTGCTGCCACAGAAGGGAAGTAACCCCACTTGTGTCCCTTTGCCAGGGTAGAAGAACCATCGGCACGGAGAGAAGCGGTAAGCAAGTACTTGACGACGGCGAACGGCTGCAGCGGGCGCTTGACAGGGAACGGAAGCAGGATGAGCCGAAGTATGAAGAAATGTGCCGGCGTTTTTTAGCGGATGCAGTAGATTTTTCCGAAGAAAAAATAAAGGATGCCCGCATAGAGCGTACTTTTGTAAACGATGATTTGGAACGCTGCATTAAGGAAATTGCAGATTACATCAGAACCGAAGGGGGAGTGATGTATGGAGATTAAAGTAGACCGTACGGGACAGGTACAGCAGACACAGCCGACAAAGGATGTGCAGCAGAGTGACGGCACTTTCAAATTTACACTGGCAAGCCGGATTGAAGAGTCGGAGCTGCAGACAAGAATACAATCTCTCATGGAAGAAATTACCATGCAGGGTGACCGTTTATATAAGAAGAGAGACATACGGGATATGAAACGATATCGTGGTCTGATTAAGGATTTCTTAAACGAGGTCGTTTACAGGTCCCATTCTTTTTCCAGAGAGAATTTTCTGGATAAACGGGGACGGCACAGAGTATACGGTATTATCCGGCTGATTGATGAAAATCTGGACGAGCTTGCACAGGAGCTGGTGAAGGACGAGCAGGACAACCTTGCCATTTTGAATAAAATAGGAGAAATCAAGGGACTTCTGCTGGATATTTTCACCTGAGGTTAAGCAGAACAAAAGAAAGGACGGGGAAGTATGGCAAATTTTAAGGATATTATTGGACAGGAGCAGATTAAAGAGCATTTGCAGATGGCTCTTTCGTCGGGAAAAATTTCCCATGCGTATATTATCAACGGTGAGAGGTTTGCGGGAAAAGAATTTATCGCCAAGATTTTTGCCATGGCGCTGCAGTGTGAAAAGGGCGGAACAGAGCCTTGCGGCGAGTGTCATTCCTGTAAGCAGGCGCTTTCGGACAACCATCCCGACATCATCCGTGTGACCCATGAAAAGCCCAATTCCATCGGTGTGGATGATATCCGTACCCAGATTAACGGGGATATTGCCATAAAACCGTACAGCGGTCCCAGAAAGGTATATATTGTAAATGAAGCGGAAAAGATGACGGTTCAGGCGCAGAATGCCCTGTTGAAAACACTGGAAGAACCGCCCGCTTATGCCGTGATTATTCTTCTGACCACCAATGTGAATGCCATGCTGCAGACGATTTTAAGCCGCTGCGTGGTATTGAACATGAAGCCGGTTCCGGGAGAACTGATTAAGAATTATCTGATGAAGGAAATGCAGATACCCGATTATAAGGCGGAGGTCTGCGTAGCGTTTGCCAGAGGAAACGTGGGCAAAGCAAGACAGCTTGCCATGAGCGAAGATTTTGATAAGGTGAAAGAGGAAGCACTTTCCCTTTTGAAGTACATTCAGGAAATGGATGTCAATGAAATGGTGGCTGCCATTAAGAAAATCAATGAATACAAGATGGATGTGAACGACTATCTGGATATTCTGTCCATCTGGTACCGGGATGTGCTTCTGTTTAAGGCGACCAATGACGCCAACCACCTGGTATTTCGGGAAGAAATCCAGAACATCAAGAGAGTAGCGGGCAGAACCTCCTACGAAGGAATTGAGAAGGTTATCAAAGCCCTGGAAAAAGCTAAGAAGCGTCTGGAGGCAAATGTCAACTTTGACCTGACCATGGAACTGCTGCTGCTTGACATGAAGGAAAACGGTTAGTATTATATTCTAAGACGGCTTTGTGCCGTTTTGTAGAAAGTGAGGTTTATAGATGGTAAAAGTTATAGGTGTGAGATTTCGTACAGCGGGCAAAATTTATTTTTTTGACCCACTGCAGTTTGAGATAGAGAGAGGCGGCCATGTGATTGTGGAAACCGCCAGAGGTATTGAATTCGGTACGGTAGTAAGCGCACCGAGAGAAGTAGAGGACGACAAGGTAATACAGCCCTTAAAGCCGGTGCTCCGTATTGCCACCCAGAAGGATATTGAGCAGGAGGCGGACAACAAGCGTAAGGAAAAGGAAGCGTTCCGCATCTGCCTTGAAAAAATCAAGAAGCACGGACTGGAAATGAAGCTGATTGATGCGGAATATACTTTCGACAACAATAAGGTTTTATTCTACTTTACGGCGGACGGCCGTATCGATTTCCGTGAGCTGGTTAAGGATTTGGCAAGCGTTTTCAAAACCAGAATAGAGCTGCGTCAGATTGGTGTGCGTGACGAGACCAAGATTGTGGGCGGTATCGGCATCTGCGGCAGACCGTTGTGCTGTCATACCCATTTATCGGAGTTTATTCCGGTTTCCATTAAAATGGCGAAGGAGCAGAACCTTTCCTTAAATCCTACCAAGATTTCCGGTGTATGCGGCAGACTGATGTGCTGCTTAAAACATGAGGAAGATACTTATGAAGAGTTGAACCGCAAGCTTCCCAACGTGGGGGATTTTGTTACAGCGGATGACGGCACCAAGGGAGAAGTGCAGAGTGTCAACGTGCTTCGCCAGCTTGTTAAGGTGATTGTGGATGTAAACGACGAGAAGGAAGTCCGTGAATATAAGGTAGAAGAGCTTCAGTTTAAGAGAAAGCACGGTAAGAAGGAGAAATTGGACCTTTCTGCCGAAGAGTTAAAGGAACTGGAGAAGCTCGAGGAGGAAGAAATCAAGGAAACCGCTGAGGAGAATGCGGAGCTGGAAGACAGAGACGGCGGAAAGAGCGACAACCGCCGTGACAGGAGAAACGGACAGAACAGAGGACCCCGCAAGGACAACCGGAACCGTCAGGAAAACGGCAGAGGCGACAGAAGCGACCGCACGGAGAGAACCGACAGAGGTGACAGAGCAGAGCGCGCAGAAAGAACCGACAGAGGTGACAGAGCAGAGCGCGCAGAAAGAACCGATAGAGGTGACAGAGCGGAGCGTCCGGAACGCACGGAGCGCTTTGAGAGACGTGGCGAACGCCCGGACAGAAGAGAACGACAGGACAGGGATTTTTCCAATAAGCCGGGTCAGGACAGGGGCAATAGACCGCAGAAGGCGGACAGAAACAGCCGTCCCGAGAATGAAAGACCGCAGAATAACAAGAGTGACGACTTCAAGAAACAGCAGAAGTTCTACAGAAACCGTACTTTTAACAGAAATGGAAAGAAAGATGGAAGACAAAACGACAACAGTCATTCTGAAGGATAAGGAGCGTCTGGATACCCTGCAGCGAAACGGGTATCAGATTATACAGAACCCGGAGAAGTTCTGTTTCGGTATGGATGCGGTGCTATTATCCGGTTTTGTGAAGGTAAAGCCCGGTGCGACGGTGCTGGACCTTGGCACCGGAACCGGTATTATTCCGATTTTACTGGAGGCAAAAACAAAAGCTTCTCATCTGACCGGACTGGAAATTCAGGAGGAAAGCGCCGATATGGCAAGACGGAGTGTGGCGTTAAACGGTCTTTCTTCCAAAATCGATATAGTGACCGGTGATATCAAGGAAGCAGGCAGTCTTTTTAAGGCTGCTTCTTTTGATGTGGTTACTTCCAATCCGCCGTATATGATAGAAGAACACGGCCTGCAGAACCCGGATGCGCCCAAAGCCATTGCGCGGCATGAAATTTTGTGTACGCTTAAGGATGTGGTTGGGCAGGGAGCGCATGTGCTGAAGCCCGGCGGGCATTTTTTTATGGTGCACAGACCCTTCCGGCTGGCGGAAATTTTTGCCGTGATGCAGGAATACAAAATAGAGCCCAAGAGAATGAAGCTGGTGCACCCTTATGTGGATAAGGAGCCGAATATGGTTCTCATTGAGGGGATAAAAGGGGCAAAACCGCGTATGACGGTGGAAAGCCCGCTGATTGTTTACGAGAAGCCCGGCGTGTATACACAAGAGATATACGATATATACGGATATTAAGGATAAAACGGTGTGACAATATATCCCGGAAGACGTATATAGAATATGCAGGGAAAACAGAAAGGTTTGGAAATTATGGCTGGAATGCTTTATTTATGTGCAACACCCATCGGCAATCTGGGAGATATGACGCCCAGAGTCATAGAGACACTGCAAAATGTGGATGTGATTGCGGCAGAGGACACCAGAAACAGCATAAAACTGCTGTCCGCGTTTGATATTCATACGCCCATGACCAGCTATCACGAATACAATAAGGTGGAAAAAGCGGACCAGCTTATCGTGCAGATGCAGGCAGGAAAAAATATTGCGCTCATTACGGATGCCGGAACACCTGCTATTTCCGACCCCGGAGAGGTTCTGGTGCAGAAATGCCAGGAGGCGGGAATTACCGTTACCAGTCTGCCGGGTCCGGCTGCGTGCATTACGGCGCTGACTTTGTCGGGGCTGCCTACCAGACGCTTCTGCTTTGAGGGATTTTTGCCTGCGGATAAAAAGGAGCGGAAGGAAATCCTGGCGGAATTAGCGGAAGAAAGCCGTACCATGATATTGTACGAAGCGCCCCACCATCTGGTAAAGACACTGACAGACCTGTCAGAAACATTGGGAAACCGTAAAATCACGCTTTGCAGAGAACTGACAAAGAAGTTTGAAACGATTTTACCTACAACCATAGCGGAAGCGCTTCAAAAGTATGAGACAGAGGACCCGCGCGGCGAATATGTGCTTGTGATTGCGGGAAAAAGCCGGGAGGAAAAGAAGCGGGAGCAGATTGCTGCATGGGAAGACATGAGCATTGAGGAGCATATGGCTTACTATGAAAAGACCGGAATGGACTCCAAGTCAGCCATGAAGCAGGTGGCAAAGGATCGTGGCGTAGGAAAGAGAGAGATTTACGATTACCTGCATAAGAGCTGAATGTGTGCGCAGAATAGAAGACCGAATAAAAGCGGATGAAGACCGATACAAATAAAACGTTCCCTGCCGCAGGATGCGCGGCAGGGAACGAGGAAGGACAGAGAAAAGATGCAGACAAGCTGTGATACCTGTGCAAATTATGAATACGATGATGACGAAGAGTACTATACCTGTGCCATCAATCTGGATGAGGACGAGATGTACCGTTTTTTGAGCGGCAGCAAATTTGAGTGTCCCTACTATACAAACGGGGATGAGTATGCGGTGGTACGTCATCAGATGTAGAAAACAGAAGGAATGCAAATGAAAGAAAACCGGTTGCAGCATATTACTGTAGCCGGTTTTCTTATTTGGATGTATTTACTATTGAATAAGAAGTCTGTTATTTCTGAAGCATTTTGTCGAAGCGTTCCATAGCTTCAATGGTATTTTCCTTGGTGCCGAAGGCGGTCAGACGGAAGAAGTATTTGCCGTTGTCACCGAAACCGGCGCCGGGGGTACCGACTACCTGGATGTTGTTTAACATATAATCGAAGAATTCCCAGGATTCCATTCCCATAGGACATTCAAACCATACATAGGGAGAGTTGATACCGCCGAAGTAGCGGATGTTGTTCTTTTCCATGCAGTCTGCGATGATGCGGGCATTTTCCTGATAATAAGCGATATTGGCACGGCACTGAGCCATACCTTCCTTGGAGAATACCTCTGCGGCGCCCTTCTGTACGATATAGGAAACACCGTTAAACTTGGTGGTCTGTCTGCGGTTCCACATAGCATTTAAGGACATTTCCGTGCCGTTTGATGCGGCAAATTTCAAATCCTTGGGAACGATGGTGTAGCCGCAGCGGGTGCCGGTAAAGCCTGCGGTTTTACTTAAGGAACAGAATTCGATAGCACATTTTTTAGCTCCTTCAATTGCAAAAATGCTGCGGGGAAGGGTCTCATCGGTAATAAAGCATTCATATGCGGAGTCGTACAGGATGATGGCATCGTTGGCAAGTGCGTAGTCAACCCATACCTTTAACTGTTCTTTGTTGTAAGCGGCGCCGGTGGGGTTGTTGGGGGAGCAGATGTAAATGATGTCTGCATGCTGCGCGGGATCCGGCATGGGCAGGAAGTTGTTTTCCGCATTGGCGCTGATGTAGGTAATGTTTCTGCCGTTCATGATGTTGGTGTCCACGTAAACGGGATAAACCGGGTCGGGAATTAAAATGACATTGTCCTGTGCAAACAAATCGGTAATGTTGCCGGTATCGCTCTTGGCACCGTCGGAGATAAACACTTCGCCGGCATCAATGGAAACACCGTTTTCCGCATAATAGTTTACAACGGCATTACGCAGAAAATCATAACCCTGTTCGGGACCGTAGCCTTTGAAGGTAGCGGCATTGCCCTGGGCATCCACACCCTCGTGAAGTGCTTTGATGACGCTGCTGCCGATGGGGCGGGTTACATCACCGATGCCGAGGCGGATAATTTTCTTGTCGGGATTTTTTTCCTGATAAGCCGCTACACGGTGTGCAATCTCGGAAAACAGGTAGCTCTGCTTCAGGTTTAAGTAGTTTTCGTTTAATTTAGGCATGTTTTATTCCTCCATTTATAATAATGTAATCATGTGCTCCACTAATTTCGCGGAATGCTTTGCTGCTTCTCTTTCAAAAGTGGGGTAATCCATTTCTGCGCTGTCATCTGCCTTGTCGGAAATGGCACGGATGATGACAAAGGGAATTTTATTTAAGTAAGCGCTGTGCGCAATGGCAGCGCCTTCCATTTCGGTGCAGTCACCCTGAAAATCCGCAATCAGGGTTTCTTTTTTTGCTTTGTCGGAAATAAACTGATCACCGCTTAAAATACGGCCGACCTCTACGTGAATATCGGGGTTGACTTCTTTGCAGGAAGATACGGCGGCTTCAATCATGGCTTTGTCTGCCTTGAATTCGCGGCAGCCCATCTGGGGAACTTCGCCCAACTGATAGCCGAAAATTCTGACATCCATGTCATGATATAGAGCATCCTTGGAAATAAGGATATCGCCGATATCTAATTTGGCATTTAAGGAACCTGCCACACCGGTATTGATGATGTGGGTTACCTGAAAAACATCCGCTAAAATCTGTGCGCAGAGTCCGGCATTTACCTTGCCGATGCCGGAGCGGACAATGACGACATCCACACCCTTTAAGGTGCCGGTGTAAAATTCCATGCCGGCTTTGTCTACGATACGGCTGATCTGCATTTCGCTCTTCAGGTGCTCAACCTCTAAGTCCATGGCACCGATAATTCCGATTCTTTTCATGTGGTAAATTCCTTTCTATGGTTATTCCGGGTATACAAGACGGCTGTTGTCAATCCTGTAAAGTACGTTGTCAAGAAAGCGTCCGGACAGGAAATTTGCCATGGGCAGGTTCATATCCAGGTAGTTGCCGCAGTCCTTGGGAGAGGCACCGGGTACTTCGCCTTTATAGTCTCTCATGAATTCAAACATTTCAATCATAAGGGGAACGATATCGGATGATTTGTAATCCCCGGCAAGCAGCAGGTAAAAACCGGTGCGACAGCCCATGGGACCGAAATAAATGGTTTTGTCCTTATAGCTTTTATGGTTTCTAAGAAAGGTAGCTGCCAGATGCTCGATAGTGTGAACTTCCGCCGTATTCATGACGGGCTCCTCGTTGGGGCTGGTCATACGGATGTCAAAGGTGGTGATGGTTTCCACACCGACTTTATCCTTACGGGACACATAAACACCGGGTTGCAGCTTTATATGGTCAATCGTGAAACTTGCAATTTTTTCCATTTGGCTTCCTCCGTTCAGTAGTAATATCCAAACTTTAGAATAGAGGATTTATGCGGAAAAGTCAAATCCTGTTTGCGGTTTTTGGCAGGTTTTCAAATACACTTGTGAAAAAGGCGGAAATGGCTTACAATGGATAATAGAAATGAGGTATAAAATGCGTAAGATAAGTAAAAGTCAAAATAGTAAGGACCTGACGACGGGTCCGATTGGAAGGGGGCTGCTTGCATTTGCAATCCCGCTTTTTTTAGGCCAACTTTTGCAGCAGCTTTATAATGTGGCGGATGCCTGGGTTGTAGGAAATTTTGCCAACAACAACGCCTTTGCGGCGGTCAGCTCCACGGGCAGCATGATTTTCCTGATTATCGGTTTTTTCAGTGGCGTGGCTACCGGCGGCGGTGTGGTGATTTCCAAATATTTCGGCGCTAAGAATATGGATGCCGTAGATAAGGCGGTGCACACCAATTTCCTGTTCGGCATCATTGCTTCGGTGGTTGCAACCGTACTTGGACTGCTTTTGGCTCCCTGGCTGCTCCGGGTCATGAAGACACCGGAAGAGGTTATGCCGGATGCTCTGATGTATCTGCGGATTTATTTCGGCGGCGTTTCTACTATTATTATGTATAACATCGGCATGGCAATCATGCGGGCTCTGGGTGACAGCATCCACCCGCTTTATTATCTGATGCTTTCTTCTGTTCTGAATGTGGTGCTGGATCTGCTTTTTGTGGCAAAACTCGGCTACGGCGTGGCAGGCGCCGGTGTGGCAACCGTAATTTCCCAGGGTGTCAGCGCCGTTCTGTGTATTATAAAAATGTGCCGTATGCAGGATGTGGGCAGATTGAGATGGAGATCCATCCGGTATTATCCGGACTTCATGGGAGAGGTTATTGTGCAGGGGCTTCCCAACGGCATCCAGAATTCGGTTATCAGTATCGGCAATATGGTGGTGCAGACCAACATTAACTCCTTCGGCTCCTATGCTATGTCCGGAGTGGGCGCTTACAGTAAAATCGAGGGCTTTGCGTTCCTGCCGATTACCAGCATGTCCATTTCCCTGCCCACCTTTATCAGTCAGAACCTGGGGGCAAAAAAATACGACAGAGCCAAGAAGGGCGCGGCATTTGGTATTATATCCGGGGTAGCTCTGGCGGAAGTGATTGGTCTTATTGTTTACATATGGGCACCGCAGCTTCTCCGTTTCTTTGTGAACGTGGAGGAAGCTATTACCATCGGACAGGGACATGCCCGGATTATCTGTCTGTTCTTCGGACTGCTGGCATTTTCCCACTGTGCGGCGGGTGTGCTGCGCGGCTGCGGCAAATCCATTGTGCCCATGATTACCATGCTGGCGTTCTGGTGCGGCGTCAGAATTATCTATGTGACCATGACCCTGCATCTTGTGCCCAGCTTCTCCGTAATTTCCTGGGCATATCCGCTGACCTGGTCATTGAGTTCCATAGTATTTGCTTTGTTCCTGGTAAAATCCGACTGGGTACATGCTTTTGAAAAACAGACAAAGCATGTGTAAGCGGGGCAGCTTACGGAGTTTTATTGCTGTAAAATGACATAAAAGAATAAGGAAGGATTGGAGTCATTATGTTATATATTATGAGACACGGAAAAACGGATTGGAATGCCGTGCACAGGCTGCAGGGCGGAGAGGACATTCCTTTGAATGACGAGGGCAGGAAGATGGCTGCGGAAGCACGGGAAAAGTACAAGGACCTTTCCTTTGATATCTGCTTCTGTTCTCCGTTGCAGAGGGCACGGGAAACAGCGGAAATTTTTCTGGCGGGACGGAATACACCCATTCAGGTAGACGATAGACTGCGGGAAATGAGCTTCGGAAGCTTCGAGGGCATGGAGGGAGTGCTGGAGAACCCGGATTGTCCGGTTTACGGGCTGTTTCATGACCCGGCGCACTATAAAGCAACTGGCGGAGCGGAAAGCCTGTCAGAGCTTTTTGCAAGAAGCGGTTCTTTTATCAAGGAGGTGCTGACACCGGAGTTTGTGCAGGAGAAAAATGTTCTTCTGGTGGCGCACGGAGGACTAAACTGCAGCATCATTGCACAGTATGAGAACACTCCGCTTGCGGATTTCTGGAAAAATCTGCAGGGTAACTGCGAAGTGAAGCGGCTGGTGTAAACACAAAGAGCTATGATACTTTTTGGTATCATAGCTCTTTCGTTTACTTATAATTGAGATTATTTGCCGGGTACATTATTTGCCGGGTACATTATTTGCCGGGTGCATACTCAAAGGTAATGGAAAGGGTTTCCATATGGGTTAAGTCTGCATTGTCAACGATAACCGGAGAGATGCCGGTGGTGTCGCCATCCGGGGTACGTGCATCGCCCGGAACCTGTGTAACCCATTCGTTGTAAAGGTTTACACGGGTACATCTTGCATCGTCGGATGTGGTGTAAGGCTTTGCAGTCAGGGTATAAGGTTCGCCGTTTACCAGTACTTCGGTAATGTTTACCGTATAGCCGGGATAGAGAAGCTCACCGTTGCCGATAGCCAGTGCGGAGAATGCCATACCGTTTGCATAGCCGCCCGGAACACCGGTAAAGTCAAGGGATACGGTGTAGGTGCCTTCGCCGGTGATTTCCACATCGGTAGCAACAAGACCGTCTGTTTTGGCACCGGGGTCGTATACGTCGCCGACACTGTACATAACATTCCAGTCGCTGCTGTTAATCATAATCCATGCAACGGAAGTGGAGTCATCCAGATCAATGGCACCGTCATCAAAGGCAGCAGGCGCATCCGCATATGCCTGGTCCATTTCCGCTTTAATCTTGTCAGGTCTTGCTGCTTTTTCCTCATCGGTCATGGCAGCTTCGTTTGCGTAAGCTCTTTCTTTATACAGAGCGGCAATTTCATCGTCGATAATCTTGCAGTCCTGTCTGTTGTATAAGTTGTTGCAGTCCCAGAGAAGAGGACAGAAATTATAAAGGTCGCAGTTGTCTAAAAAGTTCTTGTAGTACAGAGCGGCATTCTTTTTCAGGGTGCCGTCGCTCTTTACCAGTACACCGTACTCACCGATGATGACGCCGTAGCCCTGGTCGGTAAATTTGGTCAGGGATTCCAGCAGGCTGTTCATTTCGCCGTAGTTTCTCTTGGTGCCCCACAGGGAAAGGCTTTCGTTGCCGCAATAGCCCCAGGGGGTGTAGTAGTGAACGGAAAGAATCAGCTTGTTTACTTCGTTTGCAGGGTCTGTAGGCATGATGTAACGGTCGTCGGTGGTCATGTCCACGTCGGTGTTATAACCGGCAATTAACAGGAAACGGGATTCGTTGTTTCCGCCGGTGCCGCGCACGATGTCTACGAATTTCTGGTTGATTTTCAGAGTCATTTCGTAGCATTCATCTGCGGAAAGTGCGCCGGAGTCGGCAGCTACGTCAGTATCGTTTAAGCGGTTGCCCAGCTCTTCGTTAGCGGACTCAAAAATCAGATAATCGGAATATTCTTTGTATCTTTCGGCAATCTGTGTCCACATGGAGGTGTATAAATCCCAGGCTTTCTGTCTGGTTTCCTCGGATGCGGAACCGAACATGCCCCACCAGCTTCCGTCCCAGTGGTCGTTTATGACAACATACATGTTTTCGTTGAGGGCGTAGTTGATGATTTCTTCCACACGGTTTAAGTAATCCTCGCGGATAGTGTAATCCCCGCTTTCGTAATCCATGGCATTTGTCCATGCAACAGGAATACGAAGGGTGTCAAAACCGGCGTTTTTCATACCAGTAATCATTTCCTGTGTGGTAACTGGCTGACTCCAGAAGGTTTCATAGCCGGAAACCGGAGCTTCGGTACCTAAAGAGATGCGTCCGTAAGCTTCCATGGTGTTTCCTAAGTTGATACCGTTGCCCATAAGAACGGTGAGTTCGGATGCACTTAAATCCTTGCGCATATAGCCGTTGTCCATGGTTTCAATGCCGTTGGCAGAGGTATGTAAAACCCGTTCCTTCTCCTTTGCGGAGCCTTCTGCGAAAGGTCCTACCTTCAGCACCATTAAAATCATGATCACCAAAGCAATCAGGGCAATGCCGGCTACTGCAAAAAGTACAACCGGCAGAGCGTTTCCTTTTTTCTTTTCCATAAAATGTGTAATCCTCCTTTACAATCCCGGTAAGTTTATAAAATCAGCGATTGTATTTCCATTGTAAAGGGAAAGCGGAAAAGGGAAAAGCCTATTATTTAGTGGATTTTTACCTGTTTTTTTACAGTTTCATCTGCTTTAAGGTGTTAACTAACTCCATATCCCCGGGCTGTACCTTTAAGTTGGCATTGTAGGTTTTGCCTTCGGGCGTTTTTACTTCGATGGAAATAATGGTGTCTTCCGCAATTCCTTCCTTTGCCACTGCGGATAAAAACTGGGGGAAACGGGGATGGTTGGCACAGAACTTGTCCCACATACTTTTAATCTGAAAAAGCTGCATAGGATTCATAAGGTTTCTCACTTTCTTTTGTTGATGCAGATAGTATACCACGACTCCCGCAAAGATAGTGGGAAATTTCATTGAAAATCGGAAATGTTTTGTTATACTGAAAAGTATGAATGAAGCATTTGAAACAGCAAAAAACAAAATAATCGGCATAGACAGGGAGCGGCATGGCATCGGAACCTTATCGGAAAAGACGGTGCATGCCATTCTGAAAAATTATTATGCGCCGGATGAGGACATGCATGAAATCCCCATAGAAAATTATGTGGCGGACATTTACACCGGAAAGGAAATCATCGAAATCCAGACAAGGCAGTTTAACAGGATGCGGGATAAGCTCCGGGCATTTCTGCCGCTTTATCCGGTAACGGTGGTCTACCCCATTCCCCGGTATAAGTGGCTTATCTGGATAGATGAAGAGTCGGGCGAGCTTTCCGCACCCCGGAAATCACCGGCAAAGGGCAGCGCCTATCAGGCATTTAAGGAGCTTTATAAAATAAAAATGTTCTTGAAGGAACCCAACCTGCACTTTAAGTTTGTGCTTCTGGATATGGAGGAATACCGGCTGCTAAACGGCTGGAGCAGGGACAGAAAAAAGGGATCCTGCCGGTATGACAGAATCCCGAAAGAACTGGTGGAGGAGGTCAGTGTTGACCGCCCCGAAGACTATATGCAGTTTATTCCCTATGACTTAACAGAGCCGTTTACCTCCGCCGATTTTGCGAAAGCGGCGCATATCCGCCGTCCCCGCAAAGAAGTCCTGGACAATAAAAACATTGTGGATTTGGTAAAAAATCCCAATAAATATGCGGTTATCATCGTGTTAATCGTAATTGTCATCCTTGTGCTGGTATTCCTGTTGTTCTTCCTGCCCATCCGCGCCATCCTGCGCCGCCGGAAACGGAAGAAAGCCGCTGCAGAGTCGCAGAAAAGCAATGCCGCTGAACCGCAGAAAGCCGCGGACACAAAATAACAGCTACCATTCTGCAGAGGTATACAGAATGTTGTTGCCCTGCTTCCCGGTTTTCCGTCGCCGTCGGTATCGGGCAGGGAGTCCAGATATCCGGCAATGGCAGCCCATGCCTTTAATTCTCTGCCGTCCGCCGTGGTGATGATGGCATCCTCAATGTTTTCAATGGGGGTTCCGTCTGCAAATTTGGGCTGGATGGAAAGAATGCCGTGGGAAACATCCGTAACGGCGCCCAGCATCTGGCCGCTGTAAAGGTCGCAGACCACGCGGTACAGTTTGTCATCCTGTAAATCGGCTTCGTTTCCGGAAGCATCGATGATCTTTACTTTTGTCACCTTATTTAAAATAATACGGTGTGGGTTGAAGGAAAAGTTCAGACCGCTCATGTATAATCTGGCAGCAGGCATAAAATCGGATACGGAAGCATCAATTTCCGCAGCGGTCTTCAGTTCGGCACCGGTCAGATATACGCTGATTAAGGGATAGCCGGGCACACCGTCCAGACCGATACCCAGGGAATAGGCGTTGAAGACGTCCTCTACGGTAATGTCGCCCTGTGCAAATGTATCCCGGACACAGCCGGCGGGAACGACTGCCACATCCACAGGGTGGTCATCGCCGGTGTCGGCGGAATTTACCGCATACAGGAAGGAGTCCGATAACAGATTTCCCAGGTTGTGGTCGGTGTGAATGGAATACAAATCAGGTGAGGTGGAGAAAACCACATCATTTTCCGCCAGCACCTGGGTACGGGTGTAACCGAACTGCTCAAGGTAAGAAGCATCCACCATATCCATGAAGGCGTCGATTTTTGCCTGGGTCGTTTCGTCAAGAGGGATGGCGGGGGTTATGACACGCAGCTTGTAATCGGTCATTTCCCAGCGGCCGTCCGCTTTCTGCACCATGGAAAGGCTTCCCAGCCGCTTGCCGTATTCCCCGCAGGAAACAATGTAGGTGTTACCATGCAGGATGGGAGTTTCGAGAGTGGTGTGGGAATGACCGCTGACAATCAGGTCGATGTCCGGCACATTTTTCGCTAAAATTTCATCCTCGGACTTGCTTTCGTTTTCATTGGTGCCGCTGTGGGAAATGCACACAATCATGTCCACATCTTCCTTGGCTTTAATGACCGCTACGGTTTCCTTTGCCGCTTCCGAAGCGTCCCGGAATTTCAGAACGCAGGTGGGAGCGCAGGCTAAGGAGTCTACGCCGAAGATGCCGAATACGGCAATCTTTACGTCCCCTTTGGTAAGCACCACATAATTTTTCATACCGTAATCATCGAAAGCATCCTTTAAGAGCTGCTGCTCTTCGGTGAGGCCTTCGGCTTCCATGGTGTCCCAGTCCAGATTGCTTAAGACCATGGCGGGAATGGGGTCGCCGCTTTCCTTTGCCGCCTGCAGGGTGCCGGCAAGACCGGCGGAGCGGTAGTCAAATTCATGGTTTCCGAGGGTCGTCACCTCACATCCGAGGGCGCCGAGCATACGCAGCTCTGCGGCCTCGGAGTCGTAAATGGTCTGCACCAGGGTACCCATGGAAAAATCGCCCGCATCCAGAACAAGGGTATCGGGATTTTTTTCCCGGGCTTCGTTAATCAGGGTTTTGATGCTGGCAAAACCGCCCACCTCGGCAGCCTGCCCGTCTTCTACGGTGAGAAAGCTGTTTAAGTGGGAATGGGTGTCATGCAAAAATAAAATATCGGCTTCTTTGCCGGTGTAATTTTCCGCTGCAAGAGATACGGAGCCAAACAGCAGGGACAGCAGTAGGACGCCGATGCAAAGACAGGTATAAGACCGGGAAAAAAGTCTGTGTTTCTTTTTATTCATTTGTGTTCTCCTTTTATGGCAAGATATCTGCATCAAAGAGGGGCTCTTGCCCCCGACATCATTATATAGTGACATTCAGAAAACCGCAAACTCTTCTTAATGAATTCTTAAAGAAAACTACCGGGAATGTGAAAAATTGCCGTTTATACTGTGTTTACAGAACAAAAGCACGGGAGACAGCGGGCGGATGCCGCTGCGGTGCGGAACGGGAGAAAACCATGAGGGTAGTTTGCAAAAAGAGAAATCTGTTTCAGAGAATATGGAAGAAAATCATCATCGTAATTTTGGGAGCCTGTGCGGCAGCAGGGCTTATGGCATGTTATCCGGAGATGAAGCACAGTGAAATTTTTGCCGTGCCGGTGCAGCAGGAAACGAAGGAAGCCACACAGACAAGGCTGGAGGAGCTTTTGGAGAACAATCCGGAAATGCAGGATTTTGTGGACGGTTATGCAAATTCTGACGGTAGTGTCACAGGCGGAATTGACGAAGAAGAAAAGGAAGAAGACAGTCCGCTTTTTTTACAATGGGATGAAAGATGGGGATATGCGTCCTACGGGGACAGTTGTATCGGAATCAGCGGCTGCGCACCCACCTGTCTGTCCATGGTGATTTTTTCCCTTACAAGGGACGAGACGGCGACACCGGATGCACTGGCAGACTACGCCATGCGGCATAACTATTATGTGCGGGGAAAGGGAACCCTGTGGAGTTTTCTTACGGATGCGGGCAGCAAATACTCCGTGCAGGGGACGGAAACGTCGCTGGATGAAAATACCATGAAGGCAGAGCTGGACGAAGGACATCCCATCATAGCCTCCATGCGTCCCGGAGATTTCACCACGGAAGGACATTTTATCGTGATTTACGGTTATGATGAGGAGGGCTTTCTGGTGCATGACCCCAACAGCAGGCTGCGAAGCGAAGAGAAATGGACGTTTCAAACCCTGTATCCGCAGATTAAAAATTTATGGGCGTATTCCATGGAATAGATGAGGACATGGACTTTTCCTAAAAAATAAAAAAAATCAATGCCTTTGATTAAAATTACCCCTTGCACATGGATGACGGATGTGCTACTATTGTGCTTAGTTCCAACAAGACCGGATAAAATAGGTCAAACGGACAGATTAAATGAATAATTAAAAGCAAAAGCGTTGAAAGGGAAGAGTATCTGCGAGTGGGATACAGAGAGCTGCCGGTTGGTGTGAGGCAGTCGAAGCAGACAGAGAACTGGCCCCGGAGCTGTCGGTTGAAGGAAAAGGATTTTCGGATGCTTTTCTGTGTAGAGCCGGACGGGAGCCTACCGTATAAGGAGGCAGGCAGACATTAGGATGTGCCAAAGAGGGCATGGAAAACCATGAAGTAGAGTGGTACCGCGTAAATTTACGTCTCTACGAAAGTGCAGAAGCATTTTCGCAGAGATTTTTTATTTGCAAAAAAGGAGGACAAAGAAATGACAACAGAAAGCATTAAGGAAAAGTATGAGAAATCTTACTTTATGCCCCCTGTCGTAACCTACGACTGGGTAAAGAAGGACAGTATTGAAAAAGCGCCGATCTGGTGTAGCGTGGATCTGCGAGACGGCAACCAGGCGCTGATTGAGCCCATGGGCTTACAGGAAAAGCTGGAATTCTTTAAGATGCTTGTAGATATCGGATTTAAGGAAATTGAAGTGGGCTTCCCCGCTGCTTCCGAAACCGAATATAACTTTGTAAGAGAACTGATTGAGAGAAAAATGATACCGGATGACGTTACCATCCAGGTACTGACACAGGCGAGAGAGCACATCATCCGCAAGACTTTTGAGGCCGTACAGGGTGCGCCCCATGCCGTGATTCATCTTTACAATTCCACCTCCGTGGCTCAAAGAGAGCAGGTGTTTAAGAAGGGCAAAGAGGAAATCAAACAGATTGCCGTTGACGGTGCAAAGCTTTTGAAAGATCTTGCCGATGAAACCGATGGCAATTTTACCTTTGAATACAGCCCGGAAAGCTTCTCCCAGACAGAGGTTGACTATGCGGTGGAGGTCTGCAACGCCGTTCTGGATGTATGGAAGCCGACCAAGGACCACAAGGTTATCATCAATATCCCTACTACCGTACAGGTGGCAATGCCTCATGTATTTGCCTGCCAGGTAGAATATATTCACAAGAACTTAAAGTACAGGGATGCCGTTTCCTTAAGCGTACATCCCCATAACGACAGAGGCTGCGGTGTCAGCGATGCGGAATTCGGTATTTTAGCCGGCGCCGACCGCGTGGAAGGTACTCTGTTCGGAAACGGTGAAAGAACCGGTAATGTGGACATTGTTACCGTAGCGCTTAACATGGTCTGCCACGGTGTCAATCCGGGACTGGATTTCTCCCATATCATGAAGACAAGGGAAACCTACGAAATGCTGACCGGCATGAAGGTACCGGAAAGATCTCCGTACTCCGGCGATTTGGTGTTTACCGCTTTCTCCGGCTCCCATCAGGATGCGATTTCCAAGGGTATGGCGTGGAGAAACGAGGGCAAGAGCGGCAAGAAGTGGACCGTTCCGTATCTGCCCATCGATCCGGTGGATCTGGGCCGCGAATACGAGTCCGATGTTATCCGTATCAACAGCCAGTCCGGAAAGGGCGGCATTGCCTTTATCTTAAAGCAGAACTTTGGTATTTCCTTACCCGAGAAGATGAAGGACGAGGTACGTTACTTAGTAAAACATGCTTCCGATGAAAACCACAAGGAGCTTTCTCCCGCAGAGATTTATCAGTTGTTTGAAGATAATTATGTGACCAGAAAGCCTGTTTTTGATATTCCTCTCTGCCGGTTCGAGCAGGCGGACGGTATCCATGCGGAAATTACCATCGAGCAGAACAAGGAGAAGCGTATTATCGAAACCTCCGGTAACGGCCGTCTGGATGCGGTAAGCAATGCTATCAAGGTTTACTTCGGAATTGACTACGAACTTACTTATTACGAAGAACATGCGATTTCCAAGGGTTCTTCTTCCAAGGCAGCAGCCTTCGTGGGGCTGGTCTGCGACGGCAGAACCTACTGGGGCGTCGGCATTGACGAAGATATTATCAAGAGCTCCATTGCCGCACTGGTAACCGCAAGCAACCAGATTGCCGAGAGCAAGCATGCGGTAAGCGGCAGGGAAGAAAGAATTGTGGATATTCTCAACTATATCCAGATGCATTACCAGACCGTAACACTGGACGAATTAGCTGACAAATTCAGCCTCTCCACACCGTATCTTTCCAAGTACATCAAGGAAAAATCCGGTAAAACCTTCCAGGATACCGTAAAGGATATCCGCTTCGGAAAGGCACGCCTTTTATTAAAGGAAACTACCCAGACCGTGGAAGCGATTGCAACGGAGGTCGGTTATGAAAACGTGGAGCATTTCAACCGTCTCTTCAAGAAAACCTACGGCTGCACTCCCATGCAGTACCGCAGCGGAAAACAGTAGATAACGCTGTTTTGCCGGAAAATAAGAAGGACCGTATCGCGAGGTGCCCCGCATAGTCAGACTTTGATGGGTTACCTTACGATACGGTCCTTTTACTTTGAAAATATAAAACAGGACAAATAAACCTTGCATGGTTTATAAATATACGGTATAATACATCCATAAGCAGTTACTTCTTTTTTCTAACTTTCTTTGCCGGCATTGCCGGTGTCTAAAATTCAAGAATTCCTGCCAATAAACAAAATTTTTCTGGTGACAGACTTTAACAAGGCGTTTAATCCTACATTATATGGAATATTATTTTCAATATGTGCTTTTTATGTGCAAATGTTTTGGAAGAAGAAAATGTTGTTCATGTTGTTATATATGCTGTTTGTGCTGTTTTGATATGGGTGTATTGCCTGAGATATAAAATTAGTTTATAAAAAAAATAAGCAATTTAACGGGCCTGTATTGCTGTACAAAAGAATGAAGGAGGGTATTATGGACGCATGTGAAACAATCTCTAATATGTTAGAAAGCATGGCACATTTAATTGCAAAGGACAGTGCATGCTCGCTGCTGTGGGGAGCAGTTACAATGCCACAGTGCTTAAAGGACGAATTACAGAAACAAGAAAACCAGATGAAAAAGGAGAACACACTATGAGAAAAAAGATTTTAAAAATTAGTATATTTATGCGAAAATGAAGATAAGATGGCATAAAAAATACACCCGATGAGAATCGAACTCACGCACATGGCTCCGGAGGCCATTGCTCTATCCACTGAGCTACTGGTGCAATCACAAATAGTATCATACTACAAATCTTTCAAAATAGCAAACGAAACTTGCATTTTAATTTGCATTTTGTTAGAATGATGCTGTATGACGTGTAAAACAAAGTAATCGGTTGTTTTACAGGAGATG
>OQVP01000119.1_pt1 | contig 27573 bp, 24 predicted proteins | sample 1691541 | NCBI WGS metagenome assembly OQVP01 (sample SAMN03418258, study PRJEB22391) | human gut metagenome | biome: human-gut; feature: organic feature; material: feces | host: Homo sapiens | place: Tanzania | collected 2013-01 | reverse complement strand
CGGTGTGGATATCCTCCTTATAGGTCAGCCCCGGATCCCGGAAATGCACATGCATATCAAACAGACCCGGCAGTGCTGTCAGCCCGTCAGCCCGGATTACTTGATCCGCAGGCTCCCGGATGCTGCCGATTTTCTGGATCTTTCCATCCCGGATCAGCATGTCGCATACTGTGCCGTTCAGGGTCACATTCTGAATCAGAATCCTATTCATTCAGCCCTCCTCCGCATACAAAAAAACACCATCGGCATTGTCGAGCTCCGTCATTTTCACCCGCACTGTTTCCTCCCCGGAGGTGGGAAGATTCTTTCCCACATAGTCCGGACGGATGGGCAGCTCCCGGTGTCCTCTGTCCACCAGTGCCGCCAACTGGATGCAATCCGGTCTGCCCCGGGTAATGAGGGCGTCAATCGCCGCCCGTGTGGTTCGCCCGGTGCAGATCACGTCATCCACAATGACTACTCGCATGCCGTTGATGTCAAAATCGATCTTTGTTTTTTCCGGTAAATCAGAGTCCTTCTTGTCGTCCCGATAAGGAGTGATGTCCAGTGCGCCGCAGGGCACGGTCACATGCTCCAGGGACTGGATCTTGGCGCTGATCCGCTTGGCAAGTACTGCGCCCCGGGAGAAGATCCCCACCAGGCACACGCCCTCCGTTCCCTTGTTCCGCTCCAGGATCTCGTAGGTGATCCGGGTAATTGCACGTTCCATGGCACTTGCATCCATAATCACACGGGTCTTCAACCAAACCGCTCCTTTCAACAAAAAACGTGCACCGGCTGACCGATGCACGTAGCTTGCAGAAAACCAGGGCTTACACTGCCCCCGACTCCGATTCTATTGCACCTTGTCAACCTCACAGGATCAACTTAAAGGTTTCTTTTGTACTAGTATATCATACTTTGCAGCATTTGTCCAGTATTTTTTTCAAATTTATGACCGCATCCGCCGAAAAAAACGGAGAAGCCGGACGAATCCCGTGCAAGCAGCGATCAAAATGCAGGGAATGGTCATCAAATATGCGTTTTTCGCAAGCTGCACCTGCTGGGGCTTTGGTGCACCGATGGTGAGAAATCTGCCGCAGCCGAACACTACTTTCATGTTTCACCCTCCGGCTGGGCAATCAAAAACTTGATGCGCTTGCCCTCATCTGTGAACATTTTTTCGTGCTCTGTTTCCAGATTCTCTGCAAATCCGCTGGCATGCAGATCCCGGGTCTGATAGGTAATCTGATAGCCGCACGCCGGCAGATATTCCAGCGTTTCCTCAAATAGCTCATCATCATCCGTCTTAAACCACAATTCCCCGGTCAGAAACGCCTTGTACTGCATCAGCTGTCTTGGATGGGTAAGTCGGCGCTTTTTATGCTTCGGGCGGGGCCAGGGGTTGCAGAAATTGATGTAGATCCTGTCCACCCGATCCTCCGGCGCAAAGGCATCCGAAATATAGGAAATATTGAAAATGGCTATTTTCACGTTCTCCGCCGGCTGTTGTGCTGCCTCATATGCCGCTTCCAGTTTCCGCTTTGCAAGCCCCAGCATCTCATTTTTGATATCCAGAGCAATCAGATTCACCTGGGGGTATTGCAACACCGCCTGGGAGATCCAGCCCCCCTTACCGCAGCCCAGTTCCAGATACAAAGGGCATCCCGGCTGGGAAAACTGCTCCCGCCAATGCCCCCGCATGGTCTTTGGCTCCGGCACATAGAAGGGGCATGCCTCCAATTCCGGCTTTGCCCACGCCTTATGTCTGATCCGCATAGTCCCTTACTTTCCGCATGCCAGCACACGCTGACCAATGTCCTTCCGGTAATGCGCACCCTCAAACCGGATCTGCTCCACCGCCGCATAGGCACCATCCAGCGTCTGCTGTAAGGTATCCCCTGCTACAGTCACACCAAGCACTCTGCCGCCGGCAGTCAGGAAGGTACCGTTTTCATACCTGGTGCCAGCATGGTACACGAAAGCAGAATCCAGCTGTCCCTTTTCGTTCAGCCCGGAAATGGGCAGACCGGTAGCATACTTCTTGGGGTATCCGCCGCTTGCCATAATGACGCATGCCACACAACCCTTTTTCCACTGGATATCCAGTTGGTTCAGAGTACCTGCGTGAATGGCCTTGATAATGTCCACAAAATCCGTTTCCAGCAGGGGCAGAACCACCTGGGTCTCCGGATCCCCGAACCGACAGTTATACTCGATCACCTTGGGACCATTCGGGGTCAGCATCAGACCAAAGTACAAACAGCCCTTGAAGGCTCTGCCTTCCTTTGCCATCGCATCCACCGTAGGCAGGAAGATGGTTTTCATGCACACGTCCGCAATTTCCTCGGTATAGTAAGGATTGGGAGAAACTGTACCCATACCGCCGGTGTTCAGTCCCTGATCCCCATCGTTTGCCCGCTTGTGATCCATGGAAGAGATCATGGGGCACACGGTCTTGCCGTCTGTAAAGCACAGCACAGAAACCTCCGGTCCGGTGAGGAACTCCTCCACCACGATCTGTGCGCCGCTTTCGCCGAAGATCTTATCCTCCATCATGGAGCGCACCGCAGCTTCTGCCTCGGCAAAATCCTGCGCCAGCACCACACCCTTACCCAGTGCAAGGCCATCCGCCTTAATCACAGTGGGGTATGTATTCTGTGCCTTGATGTAGGCAATCGCCTGATCCGGCTGGGTAAAGACCTCGTATCCGGCGGTGGGGATGCCGTATTGCTTCATCAATTGCTTGGAGAATACCTTGCTGCCTTCGATGATGGCAGCAGCCTTGCTGGGGCCAAAGGTCATAAAGCCCTCCGCCTCCATGGCGTCCACCATACCCAGCACCAACGGATCATCCGGTGCCACAAACACAATATCCACTGCCAGTTCCTTCGCCAGCTTTACCATGCCCTCAATATCCGTTGCCTTCACCGGATAACAGGTTGCAAACTGTGCAATGCCTCCATTGCCCGGTGCGCAATACAGAGCATCCACCTGCTTGCTTTCCGCAAGCTTCATAATAATGGCGTGCTCTCTCCCGCCGCCGCCAACTACTAAAATCTTCATTTCTTTCCTCCAGCTTGTTTGTGATGCTCCATCAATGGTGGAACAGACGGATGCCGGTAAACGCCATGGCAATCCCGTACTTATTGCAGGTCTTGATCACGTTATCATCCCGGATAGAACCGCCGGGCTGTGCAATGTATGCAACGCCGCTCTTTTTAGCCCGTTCGATGTTGTCGCCAAAGGGGAAGAATGCGTCAGAGCCCAAGCATACATCCGTATTCTTTGCAAGCCATGCCTGTTTTTCTTCCTTGGTAAATACCGCAGGCTTTACCTTGAAGATCTGTTCCCATGCGCCGTCTGCCAGCACATCCATGTATTCATCGGAAATGTATACGTCAATGGCATTGTCCCGGTCTGCCCGACGAATGCCGTCTACAAACTGCAAACCCAGCACCTGGGGAGACTGACGGAGCCACCAGTTGTCCGCTTTATTTCCAGCCAGACGGGTACAGTGGATTCTGGACTGCTGCCCGGCGCCGATGCCGATGGCCTGTCCATCCTTCACATAGCATACGGAGTTGGACTGGGTATATTTCAGTGTGATCAGAGAGATCAGCAGATCCCGCTTCTTGTCATCAGGAATGTTCTGATTGTCCGTTACCACATGCTCCAGCAGTGCATTGTCGATCTTCAGATCGTTTCTGCCCTGCTCAAAGGTCACGCCGAATACCTGCTTGCGCTCAATGGGGGCAGGCTCATAGCTTTCGTCAATCTGAATGATGTTGTAGGTGCCCTTCCGCTTGGACTTGAGGATCTCCAACGCCTCCGGCTCATAACCCGGGGCAATGATACCGTCGGATACTTCACGCTGGATCATTTTTGCAGTGGGCACATCGCATACATCGGACAGGGCGATAAAATCCCCGTAGGAGGACATGCGATCAGCGCCTCTTGCTCTTGCATAGGCACTTGCCAGAGGAGAAAGCTCTCCCAGATCATCTACAAAATAGATCTGCTTGAGGGTGTCAGACAGGGGTGCACCCACTGCTGCTCCGGCAGGAGATACATGCTTGAAGGAGGTTGCGGCACACATGCCGGTAGCCTGCTTCAGCTCCCGTACCAGCTGCCAGCCGTTGAAGGCATCCAGCAGGTTGATATAGCCTGGCTTGCCATTCAGCACCGTAATGGGCAGCTCCCCGGATTCCATATAGATTCTGGACGGCTTCTGGTTGGGATTGCAGCCGTATTTCAAAAACATTTCGTTCGCCATGATGTTCTACCCCTCTCAGGAATTTTTGTTGATGATCTTGGAAACGGTGTCCCCGGTGTGCAGGTCAATGTACCGCACAAACAGGGAAACCTTATTGTCCGGATTCAGGCTGTCCCACAGCTGACGGGCAAATTCCGTGATGTCATTCGGAACTCCTACCAGCTTGGGTTCGCCCTCAAAGCTGGGCAGCGGATTGCCGTCCCCCTGATAGGTGTGGATGAAGTGCCCCTGCCCGCTGATGGGATTTTTATAGGTAAAGGTGAAACGCTGACAGGAGGACGGATCCCCGTTTGCACTCTTGAGGATGGACAGTGCGTAATTAAAGTCCTCCTTGTCGTGCTTGATGACGCCGGAAATACGGGGTGTATAATTGGGAGCATCCGGTTCAAACTCCCGGCTGCGCAGAGACTGCTCAAAGGTAAGCTGGTTGTTCATTCCATCATAAATGGTGTCGGTCTGATCCCCATTGGTAACGATGGTTTTATTACCCAGAACACGCACCGGTGCGTAAATAATCAGACTGGGATCGGTAAGCTTGCTTTCGTCAAACGCCTGGGTACGGATCCCCAGCCCATCGTTGACAAAGACCCGGTTCCGGCTGTTTTCGCTGCGGCCCATGATAAAATAAACCGCAACCGCATGCTTGCCGTCCTGGCTTTTGCCCAGCATAATGCCCCGGCCAGGGTATGCATTGTTCTTCAGTTCCTCAAAAATTGAACGCATTTCCATTGTCAGCATCTCCTCTTATCAAATTGATCCGTGAATCACGGTACGGCCGTCCCGCACCTCAATTTTATCCTGGCAGAACAGGGATACAGCCTGTGGAAGGATCTTCCACTCTGCCTGTTCCATGATCCGCCGCTGCAGCGTCTCCGGTGTGTCGTCATCCTGCACAGCTACTGCTTTCTGCAAAATAATGGGGCCTCCATCACAGACCTCGGTTACAAAATGCACCGTTGCGCCGCTGACCTTCACACCCGCTGCCAGTGCAGCCTCGTGTACATGCAGCCCGTAAAAGCCCTTGCCGCAAAAGCTTGGGATCAGTGCCGGATGCACATTCATCATACGGTTCGGATACGCCCGGCAGACGCTCTCGTCCAGAATGGTCATAAAGCCCGCATACACCACCAGATCCGCCTGTTCCTCCTGCAAAGCTGCGAGAATTGCACGGGAATAGGACGCAACATCCGGATACTCTTTCCGCACTAGCACACGAGTCGGAATCCCGTTTTCTCTGGCACGGGTCAGAGCGTAGGCATCTGCCTTGGAGGAGATCACGCAGGTGATCCTTCCCCCGATGATCTCTCCCCGGTTCTGGGCATCGATCAGAGCCTGGAGATTGGTGCCGCCGCCGGAAACCAGCACAACAATACGCTTGTCAGTATGCTGCATACGCTGTCCTCCTTGCATCAGCAGATGATTACGCCTTCCTCGCTCTCAACCAGCTCGCCCAGCACATAAGCATGCTCGCCGGCTGCATGGAGAATGGAAATGGCTTTGTCCGCATCCTGCTTGTCTACGGAAACGATCATGCCCACACCCATATTAAAGGTATTGAACATATCACGCTCCGGAATGTGACCGGTTCTTGCGATCAGATCGAAGATGGGCAGCACCTGCACCGCACTGCGTTCGATCTTTGCGCTGATGCCCTTAGGCAGGCTCCGGGGAATGTTTTCGTAGAACCCGCCGCCGGTAATGTGGGAAATCGCCTTGACGTTTACCTGTTCCAGCAGAGACAGAATGGACTTTACATAGATCTTCGTGGGAGTCAGCAGGCATTCACCCAGGGAAGTACCCAGATCCGCAAACTGTCTGCCCAGCGTCTCCTCATTTACAGTAAACACCTTCCGAACCAGGGAGAAACCGTTGGAATGTACACCGCTGGATGCCAGTGCAATCAGCACATCCCCAGCCTTCTGGGTATCCGGCTTCAGGATCTTGTCCTTGTCCACAACGCCTACGGAGAATCCGGCAAGGTCGTACTCATCCACCGGATAGAATCCGGGCATTTCTGCTGTCTCGCCTCCTACCAGGGCGCATCCGGACTGTACACAGCCCTCTGCAACACCGGAAACGATATCGGCAACCTTTTCGGGATAATTCTTGCCCACAGCAATGTAATCCAGGAAAAACTGAGGCTTTGCGCCGCAGCAGATGATATCGTTGACGCACATTGCCACGCAGTCAATGCCCACGGTGCTGTGCTTGTCCATCAGAAATGCGATCTTCAGCTTCGTGCCAACGCCGTCTGTGCCGGACACCAGAACCGGCTTGCTGATCCCGGTCATATCCTTTTCAATCTGTCTTTGGTTTCCGAACCCGCGCTTCAGCCTTTCCTCCGCTTCTTCCACGCCTGCTTCGGCGGCAATGCGGCACATCGCCTCCGCTTCCTCCGCCGTTATGCCCGCAGCCCCGTTATCAAACAACGCCGCAAAAGCATAGCAGGAATACGGGTTTCCCATTTCTGCCGAAAGTTTCAAAAGGCGCATCCCTTCGTTTTTATTACATTCACAGCCTTTACCGAAAAAATGCATCATTGCAAGCTGCCCGGTCGCTCCGCGGTGCCCAAGCTCTGCCGCTTCGCAAATCGGCGCAAACGCTTCATCCCAATACCCGTTGGCGATAAAAGTCATGCCTTCGTTATATTTCATTTCTGCTTTCTTTTCGGTTTTGTTTCTGTGTTTTCCGAACAAACGAATTGCCATGTGTTCCCTCCGAATAAAACAGCCGAATGCTTTTCGCGTTGAATTGCGGCGATGCGCTTCACTTTCGTTTTTTCTCCGCCGTATGCGAAAAAGTCCGTTGCCTGTATATTTTTATTGTATCATATCCTCCGTGCCTTTGCAACAGATATTTAGAATATCCATAGCCGACTTTCGCAAAAACATGACATAGATTAGCAGTGTTTTAAGATTTTCATTTGCGCCGCACCGGCATTGACTGCCGCTTCCGCCGAGCAGTATGCGGCATAGGCAGGCAGCTTGCAGAATACGCTCTCAAGAATTTTCCCGGCATTCACAGCATTGAGGCATTGGTCGGCAATGAACCCGCAAAATGTTTGTATGAAAACATGGGTTTTGAAGCTGTTCGGATCGTTTCCGGAAAAATGCCCGGGAACGAATGCTTTTCCGTGAAAGTGTACCTTTTTGAAAGGACTGCCTGAGCAGGGTTGTCGATTCATGTTCGGATTTATTTCCCGCACCGAAGTTTCGGAAGCACAATGTTTATATGCAAAAACCCGGGCATTCTCGCTTATGCCCGGGTTTTGAATTGCAGCAACGGTTTCACCGTTTGATTTTTGCTTTCTGCGCTTCAGGGTTCATCTCACGCGCGCGCACTTTTCATCTGTTCGCGATGGTATTGCAGTGTGTAAAGCTGATAGTATCTGCCGTGTTTCTGAAGCAGCTCATGATGATTGCCCTGTTCAACGATTTTTCCGTTTGAAAGAACAATGATATTATCCGCATGCTGAATCGTGGAAAGTCTGTGCGCAACGATAAGCATCGTGCCGATGTTCATCATTTTTTCAAGCGAATTCTGAATCAGCTGTTCAGTTTCGGTGTCTATATTCGCGGTCGCCTCGTCGAGGATCATGACGGCGGGCTTGTGGATTATCGTCCTTGCGAAAGAGAGCAGCTGCCGCTGACCGGCGGAGAAATTGTTGCCGCGTTCGCGCACGGGTTCATCCAGCCCGCGTTCAAGCTTGTTGATAAAGTGATCCGCGTTTACGTAACGGCAGGCCTCCATGACCTCCTCGTCGGAAATTCCCTCTTCGCGCAGCAGGATATTGCTGCGTATCGTGCCCGAGAAAAGGAAAACGTCCTGAAGCATCTGTCCGAAATGCCGGCGCAGCGATGCAGCCTTTATCTTTCGGATATCGATTCCGTCAATCAGGATTTCGCCCTTCTGGAACTCATAGTTGCGGCAGATAAGCGAAAGAATCGTTGTTTTGCCCGAGCCGGTCGAACCGACGAACGCAACCGTGTCCTTCGGATTGACTTTGAACGAAACGCCCTTGAGTACCCATTCGCCGGGTACATAACTGAACCAAACGCCGCGGAATTCAATCTCGCCGCGAACCTCGTCAAGCTCAATCGCATCCGGTGCATCCGTAAGCTTCGGTTTAATGTCCATAATCGTGAACACCTTTTCGGCGGAAGCAAATGCGGATTGAAGCCAGTTGAACTGCTCCGCAAGGTTCTGAATGGGGTTGAAGAAAGTAGCAATGTACATGTAGAACGAAACGATCGTGCTTGCCGTCAGCGTCTGCCCGAGGAATGTCGTTCCGTCAAGATAGCCCTTGCCGCCAAGGTAGAAAAGGCACATCACGGTTGTTATGTAAAGCATATAGACAAGGGGTCTGAATATGCCGAACACAAGTATCTGCTCCTGTTTCGCCCTGCCCAGAAGGTTGCTCTTTTTGTCGAACTCACGTTCCTTCGCCTCCTCGCGGTTGAAAATCTGAGTGATTTTGATGCCGGAAAGATTTTCGGAAAGATAGGTGTTTATATCGGTCGTTCTGTCTTTAATCTTTCGGTATGCTCTGCGCGAGAACTTGCGGAAGATAACGGTGAAAAGCACTATGAACGGCGCAATGCACAGCACCATCAGTGTCAATTCATAGTTCAGGAAAAACATTGCAACAAGGACGCCCGTCAGCACGAAAAAGTTCTTCACAAGATTCACAAGCAGCGTTGTGAACATCAGTGAAATTGCGTTCGTGTCGTTTGTGATGCGGGTCACAAGCTTTCCGATGGGAATCTCGTTCATCTGTTCGTGCGAAAGGCTCTCGATATGGGTAAAAAGATCCTCGCGCAGATGGGAGATGATTCGCTGACCTGTCTTTTGCAGCACAATAGCCTGAACATATGCGCCGACCATGGAAACAATCAGTATTCCTGCATACATTCCGACCATTATGAACAGTTTGTTCAGCTTGAAATCGGTAACGATCATATCCTCAATGCCGCCGATGATGAGCGGAGATACAATGTCGAATGCAATCGTGAACAGCATAACGATGCCCACGAAAACAAATCTCAGCGCATAGGGTTTTGCGTATGCCATAAGGCGGCGGGTAATCTCTCCGTCATTCATATGACGTTCAAACCCCATGGTTTGTTTTTTATCTTTTACGGTTGCATATGCAATTATAAGAACAACCGAAATCAGTCCGATAATGCCGCCCGCAAGCAGCAGGGGATAGTATTCATGCATAATCACTTACCTCCGAACTCATCCTCAAGCTTTTGCAGCTCAACGGTTTTGCGGTATTCTTCACAGCGTTCGAGCAGCTCATCGTGCTTTCCGACAGCGACAATGCGCCCGTCATCCATAAAGATAATCTTGTCCATATCCTGAATCGTTGAGATTCGGTGTGCAATAAGTATTGTCGTTTTCCCCGCACGTGTTTCACGCAGGTTTTTAAGTATCACCTGCTCGGTGCTCGTATCAACAGCGGACACGGAATCGTCAAGAATCAGTATCGGTGCATTCTTAAGCAGTGCGCGTGCAATGGAAATTCGCTGTTTCTGCCCGCCCGATACAGTCACGCCGCGTTCGCCGAGGACGGTGTCGTATCCGTCTTTAAACTCAACAATGTTATCGTCAACATCCGCAAGCTCAGCCGCCCGTTTAACGGCGGCTTTGTCCGTTTCATCGAATGCAAAGGCGATATTGTTTGCGATCGTGTCCGAGAAAAGGAAATTGTCCTGCGGAACATATGAACAGTTTTCGCGAAGGGAATGCAGCGTAACGCTGTTTACATCGTGTCCGTCAACAAAGAGCGTTCCGTCCGGAACATTGTATATGCGCAGGATAAGGTCAACCAGCGTTGTCTTTCCCGCACCGGTCTTTCCCACTATGCCGACGTTTTCGCCGGGTTCGATCGTGAACGAAACATTCCGAAGCACATCGAATTCACCGTCCGGATAGCGAAAATTCAGGTTCCGCATTTCAATTTTGCCCTTCACCGAACCGATATCAACCGCGCCCGGAGCATCACTAACGTTTATTTCGGCATCGAGCAGCTCTCTTACACGGTTGAGAGAGGCTTTGCCGCGCGATGTTTTTTCGATAAGCATCGAAACCGCCATGATCGGCCAGACTATGGAGCTGAAATATCCGATGTATTCAACAAGCTGTCCGGCATCGAATTTCTTTTGGTAAACAAGGTATCCGCCGTAGCCCAAGATAACGCAGATAACGGATTCCACAAGCAGTGAGATAAGAATGTTCAGCGTTACGGAAATTTTCGTATAATCAACGTTGACATCCTCATTGAGCACATTCAGTTTGCGGAACGCGGCAAGCTCTTTAAGCTCCTTTACAAATGCCTTTATAACGGCAAAGCCCGAAAAACTCTCCTGTGCAAAATCCGACAGATCCGAAAAGGCCTGCTGGCGGATCTCCCATTTGCGCATCATGGCTCTTCCGACGATCGTGCCGATTATAAGCAGCAGAACCATGGGAATCATTGAAAGTCCCGTCAAAAGCTTGTCCATGCGCCACATTTTAACGAGTGCAAGAATGCCGAGGAAAGCAGCATCAAGGAACATCAGGATACCGTCGCCGAAACATTCCTGAATCGTGTCAAGATCGTTGGTGAAAAGGCTCATGAGATTGCCGACTTTGTTCACCTGATAATACTGCTGGGAAAGATCCTTGCAGTGATTGAACATTTTGTTGCGAAGATCCGTTTCGACGCGGATCGCCGAGCCGTAGAAGCAGACACGCCAAAGGAATCTGCCGATGACCATTACAACAATGATAGTGATTATCGGAAGACAAATATTATCCAGAAGAAAATCAAGGTTAAACGGCACATATTCCCCGTTCACAAGTATGAGCTCGCCGTTCATGCCGTTAATAAGCATACGATAAAGCTCCGGTATCCTGAGCTGGAAGTAATCAACCAGGATAAGTGCAAGTACGCCCAAAATCAGCACGGGTGCATTTTTAAGGTAGTAGCGATTGATGTGTTTCCCGAATATCAATTTCCTGTTCCTCCTGCAACCGTTTCACTTCAATCATATGGCTGCAACACACGGCTACAACACATGGCTGCAATCTCTTCCCGAGCGTAAAAAAACGGCTGCCAAAAGCCAATTCGGCAACACATCGGGAGAGATTTCCCTTTCTAAATCGAAATGAAACAATAATTCATCTTTTATCTGTGATTATACTCCCTCCGAAGAAAAAGTCAAGCCCGGAGTTGTAATAAGGCGGGGTTTCCCGGGTCTGCCCTGTTTAAAGAGACTTCAACACACCTTTTCGGCAAAAAAACTGCGCCGCAGGAGCTTTTCCTGCGACGCAATCCGTCGGCCATGTTGTTCAGAAATCTATTAATAATGAAGTTCTGCCGCCATTTGCATGAAAAGCAGGCAGAATCGGACTAATTAACAGAGAAACGGCAGCCTGCAAACACCCTTTTCAAAAAGGCTGATGCTTTTCGGCTGTCCTCAGCCCCTGCGCCTTGCGAAGCAGTCGCTGCAATAGATGGGCTTGTCGGTCTTGGGTTCGAACGGAACTTTGGTGGGTCTGCCGCATTCTGCGCAGATTGCGTCGTACATTACGCGGCCGGACTCGCCGCGGGCTGCGGGCTTGCGGTTCCTTCTGCACGCTTTGCAGCGAGCGGGTGCGTTGTCAAAACCCTTTTCTGCATAGAATTCCTGTTCACCTGCGGTGAAAGTGAATTCTTGGCCGCAATCCTTGCAAACCAGTACTTTGTCTTCAAACATTTGGTATAATACCCCTTTTTGTATTTTGGCACATGGAGTCGGCTGACCTGGTTTTTGCCCCCACACTCGCCTGTCGGTGGGTTCGCTACTGAGCTTTACGCCGCCCACTACTGCCACTCTCGCACCGCATTCGATTCGGAATGCCGCACGACAGGACTTACATCTAAGCCGCACCATGCTCACGGGAACTTTGCCCCGCTTATGTGGATCGTTTCGCCTGCGACTGGCATCGACTTTCAACCACAGACCCGACTCCCCTGCCGCCCTTATTATACCGCCGTTCCAATCGGTTGGCAATATGTTTTTCCTGCAAAAAATAATATATGTGTCGTGTTTTTTCGCATGTCACGTCGGTTCCGAAGCAAGAGAAAATTTATTTTGTGTTTTTTACGGAATTATTTTGAATTTGCCGGTTCTGCACCGTATGCTCACAAATGCGGTGTGCCTTGTTTTGAGCTTTATTTTGAAAGGATGCCTTCTCTTCCATTTCTGTTTTATTCCCATATGCCGGATTTTGCAAAAACTGCATCCGCAGGCATTTAAAATCCGAAAGCTCTTCGGTTCAGGTTTGCCCGAAGTGCTTTCGCTGTCCGCGAAGCATTCGGATTATAAATCCGCGAAAATCGGTTGTCAAGCACTTAGGCGCATAAAATTTCGACAATTCTATGAAAACACGTTGAAAAATCTGCGCATTCGTGGTAAACTATGGAACACCGATAAAACAAACGCTGTTTTTAAGCCTGTCACAAGGTTTTCAGCAGGACGAATCCGTCCGATGCAGTGCCGTTGTGCGGTGTGCTGCTTGAAAGCTTTTATATGTGCCGCAGCTTTAATACGGCTGCTCGGGTCGTAAATTCAGTTTATGGTTTGTTGTGATATTTTCAGTCACGGAAAAGGAAAGTTTATGGAAAGAACCATTACCGTCCGCGGAGTCGGCAATATCTCCGCAAAACCCGATTTCATCGTTATCGAAATGGATATCAGGGGTCAAAGCAAAAACTATTCCGAAGCTCTGGCCGATGCTTCATCAGCGGTCGAAGCCGTTTGCAATGCCGCTGTTTCGGCGGGGCATTCAAAAGATGCGCTCAAAACCATAAACTTTGGTGTTTCATCCGAGTATGACAGCGTTCGCAATTCCAAGGGAACTTATCAACGCGTTTTTGTCGGATACAATTGTTCGTACAACACTCGCCTGTCGTTCGATTTTAACAGAGATATGCTTGAAAGAACATTGAATGCAATTGCCGAAAGCAAGGCCGAACCCGAGCTTTCGATTCGCTTCACCGTGCGCGATGACTCTGCCGTAAAATGCGCTCTGCTTGAGGCCGCCGCAGAAAACGCACGCGAAAAAGCGCAGATCCTCTGCCGTGCCTCCGGTGTTGAATTGGGCAGGCTGCTCACCGTCAACTACGATTGGAGTGAAATCGATTTAATATCCCCCACCGGTTATGCAATTGAGCGCGCTTCTCTCAAGCGGTCGGCAGCAGTCCCGGACTGCATCGAGCCCGAAGACATCAAAGTGCGCGATACCGTCGCATTCGTTTGGGAAATCGTGTAAGCAAACTCCCCGAAATAAGCTGAAAACACGGAGAAATTTATGAGAATTATTTTCGCAAGGCACGGAAAGGACGATGAACGCTATCGCGGCGGGTGGAGCGATCTCGAGCTTTTGCCCTCCGGAGTATTGCAGGCACAAAAAATGGCCGAAAAGCTAAAATCCTGCGACATTACCGAAATAATCGCCAGCGATCTTCCGCGCACCATGCAGACCGCCGGCATTGCAGGGGATGCACTCGGGCTGCCCGTGCACCCCGAACCGCGCCTGCGCGAAATCAACAACGGCAAACTCAGCGGAATGCTGAACACCGATGCACTGCGCGAATATCCGGGCGTTTTTTTCAGCACCCTCGGTTTCGACGAGCCTTACCCCGACGGCGAAAGTCCCCATGCTTTTTTTGACAGAATCAAAGCATGGTTCGAAGATTTTGTCGAAAAAAACCGTAATCACAACGGAAACATTCTCGTTGTGACCCATAACGGCGTAATAAGCGTTGTTTACCACATCGTGAACGGTATTCCGTGGGACAACAGAAAGCATACGCACAAAACATCTTATTGCCGTCTCCGCGTTTACAATGTTGAGAATAACGAATTCGAGCGGCTGGGAGTGCTTCTTGGTGAACAACAGCCCTGAGGATTCCGGAGGTTATTCTTCTGCCGCATTCGGCAGCCTTTGCACGGCAATTTCCCCCGCCGCGCCGCGCGCTTCGACCGTCACTTTGTATTGTCCTGCGGCCGAAACCGGAAGTTCAAACTTCCCCGAATCCACATCATTGCCGAAATAAATCGGTTCATCGCCCTCCGCTCCGATGACAATATCGACCCTTCCCTTTTCAATTTCAAGCTCAACCGAAATCACATCACCCGCTTCGGCAGTGATAATATGTGCATCGGTTTTGCTCATCCTCGTGAACCGCAGGAAGAAATTATCTTGATTTTTTACGCTGTTCCCGTCAAAAACTTCGGCATTGCAGCTGCGGCGGTGTCCCATAGCCGCCTGTATTCCCATGTCGTAAAGATATTTGCAAATGTTTGAAATGCTGCAGTCTGCGTCAAGTCCTATGTATTTTACGTCAAACCCAAATTTGTCAATCTGTACCCTCAGTCTTCCGAGATAGGGCTTCACATCGTTTGTGTTTCCCGGTGTTGCGAATATATCGGTGCTGATGTCATGTTTGCTGTCCACGGTTCTGCGGTCAAGACAGAAGAAGCCTTCCGGTTTACTTTCAAGTCCTCGCCATTACAACGATGGTCAGCTCGTTTGCGGCAGAATGGTATGACCACAACATGCAAATGAAAGGTGGTGCCAAATCGAGAAATCTACACCATTCATTCCTGAGTTTTGGGTTCGGGAATTGCTCACTCGACCCGCAGCATCCGATAGCCGATTCCGATGTGCGTTTGTATGTATTGCTGCCCGCCTTTCCCATTTTCCAGCTTTTTGCGCAGAGTCGCCATAAATACCCGCAGAGAAGCAATATCGTTCTCCCAACTGCTGCCCCAGATCTGCTGCGTGATGTAGGTATGCGTCAGAACCTTGCCCACATTTTTTGAGAGCAGGCACAGCAGCTTGTATTCAATGGGTGTCAGGTGCAGTTCTGCACCGTCAAGATATGCGCAGCCTGCCGCATAGTCGATTTTCAGCAAACCGTTTGTAAAAATCGGAGAATCCTGCGCCGCATTTGTTTTCATCAGCGACAGTCTTCGCTGCGTCACCCGCAGCCGTGCCAACAGTTCGTCCACGGAAAAGGGCTTCGTCAGGTAATCGTCCGCCCCGGCATCCAGCGCCCCGATTTTATCGGAATCCTCCGTTCTGGCACTGATCACAATGATCGGCATATTCGACCACGAACGGATTTTCCGTATGATCTCCACGCCGTCCATATCCGGGAGCCCCAGATCAAGCAGCACAATATCCGGATTATGAGACAACGCCTCCATCACGGCGCTTGCGCCGTTTTGAGCTGAGAGATACCTGTATTCGTAAGTTTTCAGCGTCGTTGTGATCAGATTGCGCACCGATGTATCATCTTCTACAACGAGGACGAGCGGCTTATTCATTTAAGTTCACCTCACTGAGCGGTACTGTAAAGGAAAAGATGCAGCCATGCGGCGAATTATCTTTCAATGTCATTTCGCCATTATGGGCATGAATGATGGCTTGGCAGAGCGTAAGCCCAAGCCCAAGACTTCGGCGGCTGTCGCCAATCGGATTGCCTCCGGTAAAGAACATTTCAAAAACACGTTCCTTCAATTCATCCGGGATACCGGGGCCGTCGTCGCTGACGCAGATCTCGGCCGCATTTCCCCGCCGGATCGCCGTGATTCGGATGTTCGAGCCTGCCGGAGTATATTTGACTGCATTGTTCACCAAGTTGATAAGCACCTGCATGATGAGTCCCGCATCTACCCGCGCCAGCAACGGTACATCTCCGCAATCCACTGTGATGTGATGTTCTGCGGATCTTCGGTCAATATGTCGGAGCGATTCCGATACGATGTCGTCCACGACCTGATCGGAAAGGCGCAGCTTGACGCTGCCGTCCGCGATTTTCGTAACGGAAAGCAAGTTCTCAACCAGTCCCGTCAGCCATTGCGCATCGTCATAAATGTCCGTAAAAATCTGTTTCCGCGTTTGTTCATCCAGCACGTTATAGCTGTGCAGCAGCGTATCCGCGTTGCCGGAAATGGAGGTCAGCGGGGTCCTAAGGTCATGGGAAATTGAACGCAGAAGGTTTGCACGAAGCTGTTCGTTCTTTGCAAGGACGGCGGCTTTTTCCTTTTCTTCGGCGTTGCGTAGGCTTTCCAGCGCCAGAGCGCACTCGCCGAGAATGGAAAACAGCACGCTGGATGTAAATGCGTCAGGCTGCGTTTGCTTCTCCATCGGAATCCCGACAACACCGTAAATCTGCTGCCCGGTACGAATGGCAAGATACAGCCGTTTTGCTTTTGGAAAGTTTTGCGTCGTTGCTCCGGCACGTTTCCGGTTCTGCCAGACCCAGCGAATCACATCCTGCTCCCGGTCTGTGTCTGGGGCGCTGTATGGTCTGCTTCCGTCAGCCGGGTAAATGATCCCTTGGGACAGTACGCCGCTCTGCACTGGATAAATCAGAATGTCCCGCTGCATGAGCTTCTGTATCTGCGTCGCGGTCATCTGATAGACCTCATCCGGTGTTTCCGCCTTTTGAAGCTGCCTGTTCATATCAAAAAGGAGTTTTGTCCGATAGGCATCCCGCGCGGATAGCTGCGCATGGGCTTTGAGCTTTGCGGCAAGCGTACCGGTCAAAAGCGCCGCTGCAAACATGACGGCAAAGGTTATTGGGTATTTACTGCCATAGGCTGCCAAAGACAGCCGGGGTTCCGTCAGAAAATAATTGAACAGGATGACACTCAAAAAAGCGGACAGCACACCGCAGGTATATCCGCTGGTAAAAGCGGAAGTCAGAAGCACCCCCAGCAGGTAAACCATGATGATATTGGCATTTGCAAAGCCTAGCCGCAGAAAGACCCATCCGATGACCGTCGCAGCTGCCAGAATCCCGATGGTCAGAAGCAGTTCCCATGCGGTCGGAAACGCCGGACGGATGGTAAGCAGCCGTTTCCTGCGGTAGCTCTTATAGGCTTCCACATCCGGAATGATATGAATGTCCACCTCTGGTGCAAGCGCAATGAGCCGTTCTGTCAGCGTCGGTTCACTCCAAAAATGCCGCCGCTGTACGCCGCTTCGCCCAATCACAATTTTGGTCACATCAGAGAGCCGCACATATTCCGCGATCTGTGCTGCCGCATCTTCACCATGCGTTGTGACGATCTCTGCGCCAAGCTGCTGCGCCAGACGCATATTCGCCTGCAAGCGAACGGTATCTTCCGCGTTCATATCAGCGTCTCCGGGTGTCTGCACGTAGAGCGCGGTAAGGCTGCCACTAAATGCCTGTGCCATTTTCCCTGCCATTCGTACAATGCGTTCATTGGATGGAGACGAGGACAGGCACACAAGAATATGCTCTTTTGGCAGTTCGCTTCCTTTGTTCTGCACATTTTCACCACCCCTCTTAAACGATATTATAGCACCAAGATGTGAAGGTTTCTACTGCGCCCAATCGGATTCGTTGTTTGGAAATGAAATTTGCTCTGAATCATAGATCACGATTTCTACATGGGCATGACTGCTGCGAAACCGGGAAAGCGTTTCCTCAAGTTCGTCAGGAGAAATATTTCCGACCAGATGCACGCACGGCTCAGGCTGCTGTTGTTCGGGCGCTTCCTCGATTCGCTTCTGATTTTCATCCAGAAAGCGATCCAGCCGCTTCATCAAAAACCAGCCGAACAGGAACATTAACGCTGTCCCAGCGATCAAAACGACATCTTCCACATACCCTCACCGTCCGTTCAGATTCGGAAGCACTTTTGCAGCGCTTTGTACTCGCCCAACGCTAAAATCGTTATTTCCCCGGACAGCACCGTATCCGGTGTAATTGATACGTCGGTTTTTCCCGAATGCTTGATGCCAAGAATGTTGATTCCAAACTTTCTGCGGATATCCAGTTCGCCAATGCTTTTCCCGGCCCAGCCTTCCGGCACTTCCACCTCAAAAATGGCGTGCTGCTCGTCGATCTCTATGTAGTCGAAAATATGGTCGGCAGTGTATCGGATCGCTGCCCATTTTGCCACCTGCTTTTCCGGGTAGACTACATGGTCTGCACCGTTGCGAAGCAGAAACTTTGCCTGCACATCACGCTCGGCACGCGATACCACGCACTTTGCCCCCAGCTCCTTCAGCAGCGAGGTGGTTTCCAGCGAGTTCTGAAAATTACCGCTGATGGTCACGATGCAGACGTCAAAATTTCCGATGCCAAGAGAGCGAAGAAACTCCGCGTTTGTACTGTCGCCAATTTGTGCGTTGGTGACATATGGCAGCACATCACTGATTCGTTCCTCGTTTGTATCGACCGCCATGACCTGATGCCCCAGCTGAGAAAGCTGTACTGCGATATGCCGTCCGAAGCGGCCTGTGCCAATCAATAGAATGTTTTTCATGTGAAAAGGCTCCTTATCCAATCGTTATTTTTTCCTGCGGCAGCCTTGCATTCCCCACTTTTTTGCTGGAAAGTGCCGCATAAATGAGGGTAAGACCGCCGACTCTGCCCAGATACATGAGCAAGATCAGCACCATTTGCGATGGAATGCGCAGCTGCGGTGTAATACCAAGTGTCAATCCCACCGTCCCGACCGCCGATGCCGTTTCATACAGGCAGGCAGACAGCGGAAGATTCTCATATGCGCTGATAAAGACCGCACCGCCAAAGAACAGCACCAGATACATCGTCAGAATGGTCGCGGCGGTCTTGACGGCGCTGCAATCGACTCTGCGTCCGAAAAATTGGGCACTATCGCGCTGGCGGAAGGTCGCAGTGGCATTGGCAATCAAGACCGCCAGCGTCGTTGTTTTCATGCCGCCTGCTGTAGAACCCGGAGAACCGCCGATGAGCATCAAAAGGATCATCACGCCCTGCGACGCACCGGACATCGCGGATAGATTTACCGTGTTGAAGCCCGCTGTCCTCGGCGTGACGGACTGAAAAAAGGATGCCAGCAGCCGGTTTTCGGCGGGAAGCGCGGAAAAGTCTGAAAAGAAGAAAAACACAGCAGGCAGAAAAATCAAAAGACCTGTCGTGACGAGAATCACCTTGCTCTGCATTCGGTAGCGATGAAACCGCCACTTGTTTTCGAAGATGTCATCCCACGTCAGAAATCCAATGCCGCCAATCACGATCAGCAGCATAATCGTGATATTGATTACCGGACTGCCCGCATAGCCGGTAAGAGATGGATAGCGGTTGCTTTCTGTCCCAAGAATGTCAAACCCGGCGTTGCAAAAAGCAGATATGGAATGAAACACCGCCATCCAGACGCCGCGCCATCCATAGTCCCGGCAGAACGCCGGCAGCATGGCAAGCGCCCCCAGCAGTTCAATCAGAAACGTCCCTCGCAAGATAAAGCGTGTAAGACGGACGATCCCGCCTACCTTTGGTGCTGAGATTGCATCCTTCATGGTGCTGCGCTGCATCAGAGAGATTTTTCGCCCGGACAGCAGCGCAAACGACGCTGCTACGGTTACGACACCAAGACCACCAATTTGGATCAGCGCCAGAATAACCGCCTGCCCAAAGGTTGACCAGTAGCTGCCTGTATCCTGCACCACAAGCCCTGTCACGCAGACGGCAGAGGTTGCTGTAAACAGCGTTTCATTGAATGGAGTTACATTCCCTCCAGTCGTGGAGATCGGCAGCATCAGCAGCAGCGCTCCGAGCAGAATGACCCCGGCAAAACCTAATATGATAATTTGAAAAGACGAAAGGCGGCGCTTTCGACGAATGATCTCTTCCGGCATAAAGGCAGCTCCTTATTTCTGTGATAATTAATTATACAGCCGGAGATTTTAAGAGCGGATAAGGGACATTTGCGACGTATTAAGATTGAATAAAGATGAGGAGATTGCTTGTGCAGATTGGGCAAGGCGAAAGTCTTGTCCATTTTTTTGTGTCCGGCTTTGCCAAATCGCCCACACCAGACCGTAGTAGTGGTAAACGGTGGGCAGGTCGGATTATCTCAAACGCCTTATTTGCAGAACTGGCCAAAAAGCGCTTTTGAAATTGTAGTAAGGGTAGGGAGAAAGAAAAACACTCTGGTCGAATGTTGCTAATGGTAACGCCAATGTTACCGTTGGTATGTCGCAATCCAATCGCTGCTGCGATACCGTAAAAGCAGAAAGAGTTGCAGCGACGAACGGCGGGCGGCGGCAGCTTGTTCACAAAATGTTTACAAATACACACCCTGCTTTTTGCTGAAAAAATGTCCGTTGTAAAGTGAAAGGAGGTTTGGAGCAGCAGAGAGCAAGATTCTACCAGGGTGCCAGTTTTCGCATTTCGCTCATTCTGTCCCATCGGAATCTTGTTGGGGAGTGCCTTCCCCAAACCCTGCTATACGCAGCCTGACGGCTGCGGCAACCTCGCCCAGCGACAGAGCTTTGCAAGCTCTATCGCCGCGCAAGGTTTTGAAAACCGCCCGAACTGCAACCAGCTCCCGCAGCCAGCACAGAAGAATTTTTCTCACCGCTATACTCAACAAACGGCAGATTTCTGTCCGTTGAAAAGTAGAAAAGGAAATTTTCCTGAAGCTGCACCCCCTAATTCGCAAAGAATTTGTCCGTTGTAAATTGAGGGGCTCCCAAGCCGGAAAGCCCTTCCCGTGCCGGAGCCGGTAACAATTTGACCCCGGCGGCACGGTGTTCCTTGACAACCGAATAGCTTTTTCAGGCAACAAGCTCTCTGTGATAGCCGAGCCGAAGGACGCGCCAAGACCTCCCGTGTGGGAGCGAGCGAGCAACGCCAGCTTCGGGAAAGCCGGGTCGTTCCCGGTGGGCGATGACAGCAGAGGGCAGCTACTCCCCATCCGGGATCGTCCGAGCGTGATAACAACCGTCGCAGACCATATTTAATAGTTCTCTCCTGCCATCTGAAAGGGTGCACCGGTGTCGCAATAGTACAGTTCGGTCCAAAATAAACATTATTTCCAATCCGTACAGGACAAGTATCTAAAACTGTGAAATTAAAATTTGCATAGCAGCTATCGCCCATGCTAAAGAGTAATTGCAAAGTTTTTACGTTGCCAGCACAACGGAAGCAATCCTCATCTTCCATGGCATCATCCACACCGGCAGCATAGTCATCATCGCTCCAGTAGCGATCCCAGTCGTAATCATCATCTTCATAAATCGCATTGTAGCCATCATCATATGAATCCATAGAACTTTGATTCTTCTTTGAAGAACTGCTGCCGGATGAATAAGTTTTCTTGCTGTTTGAAGTCGTGCCACTGCTCTTTTCGTCGGAAGATGTATTGCTACTCTTAGTGGTTGATGAACTACTGGAACTGTTGGAGCTTCCGCTGTACGAGGTACTGCTCTTATACCTGTAAGTGCTATTATCATGTAAGTAGCAGTAACTGCTTCCTTCCTTTGCATCGTTGTCACACCCGCTCTTAATACACTTTGGTGTACCAAGATCTATCATCAAACCAATAAAAAGTAAAATCCCAAGGGTACAAAGAATTGCCATGCCTGTACTCATTCCATTTGAATTTCTATTCATAATCGTTTCCTCCCGGTTATTCCTTTATATTCGTGATCCTATAATTCCCCGTCTTCCCGGCACTCCCGATAGAACGGACACATCAGGCAACACCTGCCACATTTTCTCTTTTTCATTCTTTTCTTTTTCTTTAACCAGAAAATGATTCGTTCCATTGTATTCTCCCTTGTTCTTTATTTCCCTTTTATTGCACTTACCACGCCGCCAATGACCGAAGTAATGACAATGATTAGTATCACCAATACAAACGCAGGAACATCATCAACCTCAATATTCAGAATCGTAAGAAGAAGGGCAACTCCGACAAAGCCTCCGATAACACACAGGATTGCTCCAAATGTTGACATTCCATTCCCTGAACCCGATGAATATCTATAATTTCCTTCCGTCCCCTCATACGTACATCCCGGGTAGTGGTGGCCTCCTGTTGCATCACATTCATGGCACCGATTTTCATGATTATATTCACTCATAAGAACTCTTTCCTGCTCAAACAGAGCACCTGCAAAAAATCATTTCCTCTTTGATAACATTTTGATTTACTTTTGGTTTGTTGTTAGCTCTATCTTATTTCATGAGCTGTCTTAACTTCGAAATCAGCACCTTGAAAACTGAAAAAAGAACCGTCCTCCACAGTCTCCTGCATCAGACGGTTCCATTTCATTCATTAACTATTCCGAACTATTTTTATTCTTTTCTTTTTCGTAGCTTTTCAGTACACAAAATTGTGCTGTAAAATCCATTTAAAATTGCCTTTGCTGACAGGATCTGCATTGATAATTGTACTTACCGCTCATTACATCAGCACACTGCTCCAGATCATAATTGCCGGGATGGAGCACAGGGTTGAAAATACCACAAGCTTTGTTGCAAATTCCGGATCACGGTCATACTTCGCGGCGAGCATACTGGTCGTTGCACCGGCAGGCATTGCTGCAAGAAGCACGCTGACTCCACAGACCAGTCTGCTGACAGGAAGAAGCCGGCACACCAGGTATACCATGATTGGAATGATGACGAGACGGTGAATCGTATAGCGGATCACGGTTTTGTCGAGGATTGTTTTTACATCAATATCGGCGAGAATCATGCCAATCACCATCATCGAAAGTGCCGTGTTGCATCTGCCAAGCGTCTGAACCGGAGTCAGAATCACAGCCGGTAATTTAATCTGTCCAACCATCAGAATAAAACCAATAAAACAGGCAAGTACACATGGATGCGTCACTACCTTTTTCAGGGTTGCCTTCTTATCGGATACCCCGGAGAAAATAGCAATTCCTTCGGACCACATCATGATACGCTGCGGAATCAGATACACGCTGGCAAGCATCAGACCGACCGGGCCGAATACTCCCTCCGCAATCGGATTCCCAAGAAATCCGGCATTGGAGCAGATAATAGCATATTTCAGACATTTCAGCCGGTTCTCTTTTTCTTTATGGAAAAAAAGATTCCCATAAAACAGTGCTATAAGCTGTATGCCAATAGAAATCACCGCAATCCACGCACAGTCAGAAATGGTGTCCGTGCTGATTTCTGTCATAAAACTGGTAATGATGTTCGCCGGGAGAATCAGGTTAATGACCAGATCGGTAATCTCCTTTTGTCCCTTGGCTGAAATCAGTTTCATTTTCTTTAGCAAAAACCCTATTGCCATCACCGAAAAGATGGTGACCTGGAGCGTAAGCATTTCTCCCACGGCTTTTATCTCCTGTTTCAGAATGATTATTCATTAATACGATCCGGATTGTAAACGATATTTCCCCTGATCTGTCCATATTCATTCTGGGCACCTTGTTTAAAAGCAAGAAAAGCCTTCCTTCCCATAAACTCATAAGGGATATTATCTGTCTTCCCCTCTTTAATTGCTTCGCAGACTGCAATATTATCCTGAATCATATTGATAGACGGTATGCCGCCTGCTTCATGGGATAAAAGCACATCATCATAGCTCCCTTCCACCTTTTCCAACAAGCTTTTCAGGCTATTCTCATATGAGGAAACCCCAAGACATGTAATATCAAATAAAAATGTAAACGGATTGCAGGAATCTCCCAGCAGAAGCATTCTGTCCTCTTCCATTAAAAATGCCATGGAGCCAGGTGTATGCCCCGGACAGGCATATGCTGTAATATGAAGTCCTCCAAGATCAAAACGCATGCCATCCTGCAGATCCAGAAATGCATCAGCACTATTTTCCGGGAGCAGATCTTCTCTTCTATATTTTCCGGCAAAAGAGGTGGTTTCTACATAGTCAATTCTCTGCTGGATCAGATCATGAGCTGCATAAATCCCACAATCTGCCAAATTCATGTATACCGTGTCAAACTGTGCGGCTCCGGGTGCATGGTCGAGATGTCCGTGTGTAAGCAGAACCGTAATCGGCTTGCCGGTAAGTGTTGCTACATAGGCTTTGAGGTCACCTATACCACAGCCGGTGTCAATAAGAACCGACTTGTCCATTCCCTCCACAAGATATGCCTGAACATCCCCCGGAAGGTAAATCCTTGTAATATGATTCGTTATTTTCTGCGAACTGAAAAAATCCATAATATTCTTGTCTCCTTCTCAAATAGTCCTTCATTGTGACTTTTTCTCATTACATTATAGCAAATACCACACCGGATGAAAATATCCGATGCGGTATACACATTAATCAATCCAGATCACTTCATCCAGTTCCTTCACATCTGCAAAAGGTCCCGGAATCGTAGAAACGCCACGATGATTACCCAGGTAATCACTTTGGAATACAATATCGGATCCATCCCGTTCCTCAAACCGCTGTTCCGGTTCAAATGCCCTGCCCAGGACATCGCTATTGATAATTCCTGTGGTAAATCCGTCCAGATAATCGTACAGATTGGTGGATAGCCTGTACTGTCCATCCTCTTCCACCAGTTCGATCTGAACATCCGCATCATCTTTCACCAGATTATGCTTTTCCTTCTTCCATGCCTTTGCCCCGGCAAGATAAACATTGCCGTCTGCCCAGACCGGAAGATGGCTGAAGTGCGCCGGTTCGAGCTTGCCCATATCCGGCCTTTCTTCTTCCATGTCAAATTTCGCAATCCATTCTTTATAAGTCGGATATTCGTCCCATACATGCGTACCAACCTGCTGATGGAACGGGGATTCCTTCGGCTCCTCATTCATAATGGGATGTCCCTGTACAAAAATGTTGTTATAAAAACGGTTGTCTCCATGCAGAATCGTCATCATACCTGCAACCTCTGTCCTGTGGCGGATATGATACGGCGTATATCTGCGCTGTTCTCTTCCGTCTACCCAGTTGTCCACACCGGAGCCGACCATGGTAAACGCTCCAAGAATCAGGTTATGTACCATGGCAACACCTTCGGTTGCTATACGAAGTCCATAGCGTGACAGCATAATATTGTTATCGATTAAGGTAGGCCCATGGCCGACTTCCACGAAAATGTCCTGACTTTCCATGCCGCCTTCCAGCTTTGTCGAGCCTTCCGGAACATCATTGTCATGGAGCAGATTCTGGGAAACCCGCGCTCCCTGTGCTTCCCAGTCCAGCCAGATTCCCATCGTACTGTGATGAATATGATTTCTGCGAATCACAACATCAATTGCTGCATGCAGCTTAATCGCCGAAATCTCGGCGCCACCAAGCTCCATCATGTTATTGATGTGATGGATATGGTTGTCCTCAATGGTCGAAAAAACGCATCCCATTCTTCCCACAATACCGGTCTGCTGACAGTCATGAATGTTGCATCTCCGAATGATGTGGGAACCGACCTTTTCCTTTAACCATCCATGATACTGGCCACGGCATACCGCGTCACGTTCCATCTGTGTCGGGCTTTTTACATGCTTACGGGTAAAGTAGTGATCGTTTTCTGCATCATAATATTTGCCAAGGGAAATTCCACAGCACTTACTGTTGACGATTTCACAGTCCTCAATGATCCATCCATAGGCCCAATGCGGACCAACCATACCATCCTGATAAGCTGCCGGCGGTGCCCAGGTCGTAGCTGCTTTTTCAATATAAAAGCCGGACAGGGTGATGAAATCCACGTGCTCTTCACTGGGCATAAAGCACTCCCTGCGGACATTGATCTCAACCTTTTCCTCACGCGGATCCTTTCCCTGGAAGTTCGCATAAATAACAGTTTCATCACGCTCGCACTCCGCATACCACTTGTATCTGGTCCACTCGTGCTCCCAGGATGGCTCATAAACCGGAGCATGATCACACTCTGTCAGAGTCAACGCCTCATACATCGCTTTGTCATTCAGATAGACGCATCCTGTGTGACGCTCGTCCTTCGCAAAATACCAGTCCCCATAAACCGGCGTATTGTAAGGATTGTAGTCATTGAATACTCCGTTCGGAATGTGCGTAACCCATATATCCTGGCAGAAATGCTTCCAGTTCTTCACTTCTTCCGCACCACTGATAATTGCTCCAAGCGGCTCCACGGACCGATACACGATCCTGTTTTCTGCCGTTCCGCTATGGATGGGATTCACATACTCCCGGTAAACGCCGGGCAGAACCAGCACTTCATCCCCCGGCATCGCAATCTTCGCCGCATCATTGATTCTCTTAAACGGCCGCTCCTTTGATCCATCGCCATCACATCTGGCTTTCGCATTGACGTAAATTTGCATCTGGTAACCCTCCTTTTTATATTAATTCGTTTCTCCCATAAGATTTTCCAACATCATCTTCAACATATCCACAAACTCCTCCGGATCCTCCTGTGGAACAGTATGTCCCCAGCCTTCGATCAACTGCATTTCCTTCCGTGGTGCTGTAATGGCGTTATAATAATCCTCCGTATATTTCACCGGCGTAACCCAGTCACATGACCCGGAAATGAAACCAACCGGAACCTGAAATTCTGTTCCATAAGCATACACATCCTCTTCACTGATATAATCAAAAAGCTGCTTATTCAAGCTGATAAAATCTGAAAGACTTCCCAACTGTTTTCCAAACCACCGCACATCATCCACTCCCAGAAATGGAGAAGTAAGTGCCGTCCAGATATAGTTGCTTTCCTTGTCCGGCGTATGGTAAGGTGATACATAACTCCTTAATGCCAACATGTTTTCAAGATTCTGCTCTTCCTGATACTTTTCAAATGCAGCCACCATAGCTTCTGTATCATCGCCCCGTTCCATTGCAAGAGAAAGGGCATCCTCATACGCATAAATATCACTGCCACCAGCACCCATTTGTCCAACGCCAATATAGGCTGCCACTTTATTCGGATGGTCGATTGCATATTTGCTTCCCACCATCGTTCCATAAGAATGTCCGACAAGTATTACTTTCTCCTGATGGAATCTCTCACACACCGCATCGACCAATGCATCAAGATCTGCCTGTGCCTGTGCAAAAGTCGCTGTCTCATTATCAGGATCCGTATCTTTGTTCCGGTAATAGGTGCGGCCACAGCCACGCTGATTCCATGCAACTACTGTATAATCTTCCTTCAGATAATTGGAAAACGCATAGGTTTCCATCGTATCCGGGCTTGCCGGACCGCCATGAATCCATATGATTACCGGATTATTCCTGTCTTCTCCGCGCATCAGATAGTACTGTTCCTGCCCACACAAATCAAGATATCCCTCTTCCTCGATTCCATCCGCACTATGTACACTGCCCTTAATTGCGTGAACGTTTCTAATTCCAATCACGAGTGTCATTGTACCAAAGATCACTCCCAAAGCAACTGCCAGAATAATCTGTAACACCCGAACGACAATTCCTTTCTTCCTATCGGTGCCTGTCACTTCATTCCGATGTTTCAGATGAATTCCAATATGACCGATTCCCAGAATAATTGCTGCAAGAAGCAGAAAAATATTGGAT
>OQVP01000118.1_pt1 | contig 27575 bp, 17 predicted proteins | sample 1691541 | NCBI WGS metagenome assembly OQVP01 (sample SAMN03418258, study PRJEB22391) | human gut metagenome | biome: human-gut; feature: organic feature; material: feces | host: Homo sapiens | place: Tanzania | collected 2013-01 | reverse complement strand
GGGTAATATAGTGTGAGGTCAGTGTGTGCGGAGGCTCTGCCCGAAGCGTAGTGCTGAAGCGGCTGCGTGGCAGGCACGGCAGTTGGAGCATAGGTTGGCGGTCGGGCTGTTCACAGAGGGTGATAGCCTGTAAGCGTCAGCGTTGTGCAGGAACGGAGACGAAGCGGCTCCCCGAAGGCTTGCCGCTCCACTGCTTAAGAGCCTGTCGGGCTGTCTGACCGTGGCGGTACCGCACAGCAAGTCACACGGCTATACGCCACAACACGCCTCTACGCCATTCGGCTTCGGCGGAGCCTCCACTGACAGCTCGACGCTCAAAAGCCGCTACGCTACGCCTTCAACGCTACATTCGCGCGCACTCCGATTTCACCGTGCATCGCCATCACCTCGGCTAAAGCCGAGTGAGCGGTAACCCACACGCACACAAAATCGGCAAAGCGACTTTGTGATGCGCATGGGGAGAGTTCACCGCACAATGGAGGGAAGGGAGAACGCCAAGGCGGTGGCATATTCCGAGATGCTCGGCAACAAGGAAAAGGGAGGCTCTCGGCAGGGCGGTGGGGGGTCTTTACAGACAGTAGTTAAGGGAAATCCCTTAACAATCCCTCTAAACGGCTGAATAACAGCCGTTGGAAAGTTTCAACACTTTACGAATTGAAACTTTCGGGAATTTCTGCGACTTTATCACACTATATACACGCTGTGAATGTGTGATTTAAGGCGCAGAAATTCCACCACTTCGTGAATGACATCTACAGACTGGCGAAAGGATAACAGACCGTTTCGCCAGTCTGCACCGTGTTCGTCGTGTCCTTTTCTTTGTGGATTTTTCGGCTCAAATTTGTAGCAAACAGCAACAAATTTGAGCATTTACAATTTATGGCAAATTACAACACAACGGCTAAAGTCACTCTGTCGGTGAACGGCAGACAGGCGCAACAGGTGCTATCCACCCTTCAGGCGGAGGCACAATCGTTGGAACGCAAAATCGCCAAGGCCGCCACCGCTGGCGACAAGGCGACGATGAGGAAACTACAGCGTGAACTGACCTCGACCAACCGTCTTATATCACAACTACAAGGCTCCGCCAACACTGCCGAGCAGGTGCTGCGACGGCTGGACAAGGCGACACCGAAGGAGTTGCAGAGAACACTGCGCACACTGAACGCACAACTGAACAGCATCGAGCGTGGAAGCGCGGCGTGGAATGAGCATATCAACAAGATTAGGCGTGTGAAGGAGGAACTGGCGTCGGTTAACCGCCAACTGTCGGTACAGCAGTCAAGATGGGAGAAACTCAACAACTGGCTGAACAATACGCAGACGGCGTTGATGGGGATTGCCGCCGCTTTCGCAGGTTTGGTGATGGCTGGAAGAAAGGCGGTGAACACTTACGCAGAAATGGAGGAACAGCTGGCTGGCACGAGAAAATACACCGGATTGAGTGAGGAGTCGGTGCTGAAACTGAATGAGGCGTTCCAGAATATGGACACGCGCACATCAAGGCAACAGTTGAATGAGCTTGCGCAAGAGGCTGGTCGCCTCGGCAAGAACACGCTTGAGTCGGTGCAGGGATATGTGGAGGCGGCGGACATCATACATGTGGCTCTCGATGACCTCGGCGAAGGTGCTACACAGACCATCGCAAAACTCACGAACATCTTTGGAGTGGACAAGATGCTCGGCACGAAAGAAGCGATGCTGGCGGTAGGCTCGACGGTGAACGAGCTTTCGCAGAACTGCACCGCCTCAAGTTCCTACCTCGTGGAGTTCGCACAGAGAATGGCGGGTATCGGAGCGTCGGCAGGGCTCACCATTCCGCAAATCCTTGCGTTCGGTGCTGTGCTTGACGCTAACGGCCAAAAGGTGGAAATGTCAGCAACCGCCATTCAGAAGGTGATTAACAATCTCGCGAACAAGAACCAGGAGTTCGCCTCTCGACTGGGACTTGACGCGCAAAAACTGAACGAGACGCTGAAGCACTCGGCGCGCGACGGTATCATGATGTTCCTCCAGGCTCTGCACGACATCGGGGAAAAGGGCGGCTACGAGAATGCCACAATGGTGCTCGCTCCTGCGTTCAAGGATATGGGCATGGACGCTGCACGTGTGTCGCAGGTGCTCGCCACACTCGCCAACCATATCGACGAGGTGAAGTGGCAACTCGGGGAGGCGGACAAGGCTTTCGAGGAAGCATCGTCCGCGACACACGAGTACGAGATTTTCAACAACACGGCTCAGGCTTCTATCGACAAGGCGAAGAAGAGGGTGACGGAACTTGCCGTGCAGCTCGGTGAAAAACTGTACCCCATCATGAAGCATATATACTCTTCATCGGGGCTGTTTCTCCGTGCTCTCAACCAAATAGTTTCGTTTATAATAGAGTACAGGAGGGTGATTGTGCCTCTTGTCGCCTCACTTGCGACTTACTACGCTACGTTGACCGCTGTCAAGGTAGCGACTGGAGCATGGCAAATCCTGATGAGCAGCGGAAGGGCTATCATCGCCGCCTACCAGTACGCTGTAGGATTGTGCGAGGTAGCAATAATCGCATTGACCAAAGGAACAAAGGCGGCAGGTACAGCAATGACTTTCCTTAATCAAGGGATGAAAGCATCGCCATGGGGGGTAGTACTCGCCGCTGTTACAGCAGTCGGAGTTGGCATCTACAACCTTTGCACTCGCACTGACGAGCTCACGAAAGTAACCAAGAGTGCCATGAGGGCGGCGAAAGGCTACAATGAAGAGGCTGTGAAGGAACAGCACGAACTTGACGTGCTGTTCGGAAAACTTAAAGGAACAGAGAGGGGAACGAAGGACTATGAGGACGCGAAAAAGTCAATTATCAACCAATACGGCAAATACCTTTCCGGATTGATAAACGAGAAGGGGGAAATCGTCAACCTTGAGGATGCCTACAACCGTCTGACAACTGCGGTAAGACGCTCCGCACAGGCAAGAGGTATCGCGGCAGCACGTGAACAGATTGACGAGCAGTATTTCAAAGGACTGTCACAAAATCTGACGGAGCTACAGGAAACGCTTGAGAAAAGCGGAGCAAGCACAAGGGAGGCGGCTGAGATTGTCGCAGGTGTAGGACAAGCGATGTCGTCAGGAAAAGCCATTCCACAAAAATATGTGGACAAAATCAACGCTTATTCTTCAAGAATCGAATGGCGTTTACTTCCGGACTGGATTGGGGGCGACCAATCTCCTTTCTTCGGAGGCAAAAGCCGTAGGCCATCCGCTATCGTAAACAGAATGTACAAGGACAGGGGAAAAAGGCAAAAAAGCAACGAGGCTTTGGAAGCGATGGAGGACGGCAATTCTCCATTCAGAAGAATTGACGCTACTTGGCTGAAGCGAGCCATCGAAGGACTTGAGAAAATAGTCAAGTCCGGGAGAGGTGGAAACGCACTCGTTTTCCTTGAAGGCTCGCAACAGGGCGAGTACAAGGAACTGTCAGTGGCGGAGGCAAAAAAATTCCTCCACAACTACAAAGAGGAACTCGCTTTGCGTGGCGAAGGGCAGAAGCATAACAAAAAAAATACGAGAAATGGTAAAGACGAAGGAGGAGTAGGAGGGCACACCGCAACAACTCCCACAAAAATAACGGACAGCGGCTCTGGAAACGGAGGCACACAAAACCGCTTTGCCGTGGAGGAAGAGGCGAAGGAACGCGCCGAAGCCGAAGCACGCATCGCTTACGCCACAGGAAAGAAAAACTATCTCGACTACCTCGACGCGATGAACGAGGCATCAAAGAATTACTACGACTCTTTGCTGAAGCGCACCGACCTCTCAGAAATGGAGAGGCTGAAGATTCAAGCGCAATACGAGGAAAGCCGAAAAAAGATTGCCGACCAGGGAATCGCACGCTCGGCTGAGAAAGAGGAAGCAAGATACAACAAGGAAATGGTGTCGCTCCGACAGAGCTATATCGATGGGCAAATCTCCAAGAAAACCTTTGATGCTTCCGTAGAGGAGCAGGAAATCATTCATCAGAGGAATCTGACGAAGGTTTACGCCGAGGGGTCAAAGGAGCGTCTGCAAGCCGAGAGGCAGTTGCAACAACTGCTGATGGCACAGACAGGGCGGCGACAGCAGGAGACGGAGGCGGCCGAGAAGAAACTTGCCGAGGCCAGAAAGAAGTATTTCGGGCAAAGCCCTGCCGAAAAACAATGGCAGTATTTTAAGGAATACAACTTGCTGATGCAAGCGTATGACCGCGAAATGACGCTCGCGAAAAACAACGCCGAAGAAAAACTGCGCATCGAGAAGGCGTTCCAAATCGCAAAACTCGCACTGCAAAAAGAATACGGAATAATATCTAACAATGAGGAGAAAAGCAAAGCAGAACAGTTGACACAGGATTTGATAGATTGGTTCGATTCAGATACAACGAAAAAATTCTTGAAGTCATATTCGGTGTTGACTTCTGGAATGGGTGCTATATTTTCATCACTCACATCTCTTGTGCAAGCGGAACTCGAACTGCAAACCGCTTCCATTGAAAAAAGGTACGAAAAAGAAATATCAGCCGCTGAAGGTAACTCTTACAGGGTGAAGAAACTTGAGAAAGAGAAAGAAAGGGAAATTGCAAGAGCGAAGGAGGACGCAAACCGCAAAATGTTTGCCATGCAGGTGATTCAAGCTATTGCACAAACTGCGCAAAATGCGATTTCCGCATACGGTGACGGTCTGCAAATCGGAGGTTTGGCGGGTCTTATTCTCGCTCCAATAGCGGCGAGTATGGCGGTAGCGGCTGGAATGATTCAGATAGCGGCCATCAAGAAGCAACAGCAGGCTTCGGCAGCACAAGGCTATTCGGCTGGTGGCTTCACGCCAGATGGCAAGGTCGATGAGCCTGTGGGCATCGTCCACGCCGGGGAATGGGTGGCATCGCAGAAACTTGTGAAGTCGCCGAGAACCCGACCGCTGATCGAGGCGCTTGACTATGCGCAACGGAACAACACTATCGGCTCGCTGAAGGCCTCCGACGTGTCTCGCTCCATCACCGCGCCTATGGTGCTGGCGCAGCAGTCTGCCTCTCCGCAAATAGTGGTGGCGAAAAGCCAACCTACGGTGGTAGTGGAGCAGAACAGGGAATACACAGACACAATGCGAAGGCTAGCTGACAGACTCGCCGAACCTTTCGTGACGGTGGCGACAGTTACAGGCGACAAGGGCATCAACAAGGCGCAAGAGGAATACGATAGGCTGATAAGAAACAAAAAACCAAAATCACGCAAATAATGGAAATCATCATCAATGGGAAAAAAGCATGGTTGAAAGAGGGGAGCTCTTTCGAGTATGTGGCGGACAACCATCTGTTCAGCGGTTCAGACAGCTATTCGCTCACTATCACATTCCCTCTTAGGGGATGCGCGCAGAACCTCGCCATTTTTGGACACATCAACCGTGCCGACATGGTGGCGAAAAAGGCGGTGTTCGACTGCATAATCTTCGACAGGAATTTCATCAAGCACGGCACGGTGACAATTACAGAGATTAGCGAGATGGAGGTGAAAACGCAATTTCTTGAGGGTCGATCGGAGAACAACTACAGCTCGACTTTCGACGATATATATATAAATGAGTTGGATTTAGGAACTGCACCAGCAACGAGCGTAAGCAATGTGACAACTGCGCAAGCGTGGAAGGACGGTGTGAAGGACCTGACATGCGTGGCGCTTCCATGGGTGAACAACGAATCGGGCAACATTCAGAACTGTCCGATTTATGAGAATGGCGCATACAAGTGGAACGCAACGACGAAAGGACTATCATGGCAGCCATATCTCATCCACATCGTGAAGAAGATATGCCGCGCGGTGGGATATTCATACGATTTCCTCGCATGGGAGAACAGGGAGGAACACCGATTCCTCCTACTGTGCAACACGATTCCGTGGGTGTGGGACAAGAGAAACTTCGCTTCGCCACTGCCTCACTGGACGCTGACGGAGTTTTTCGAGAAGCTGGAGCTGTTCCTTGACGCGGAGTTCGACATCGACCACAGGGACAAGCATATCCATTTCGCCTACACGCAGACGATGCTTGCAACACAGCCCCCCGTGAAAGTAGAGAATGTGCTTGACGAGCATTCCGTGTCCGTGACGATGGAGGACGAGAACTGCGACTACCGCGAGGCTAACAATCTCGCATACTCGGAATGCGAGCACAACATGTGGAAGTTCTATTCATGCGACTGGTTCATCAAGGCATGGAAAGATAACGTAGTGAAATATGACACGCTATCCGCACTGTTGACGGCGAACAAGGGGCTGGCTGTCGACGGTTCTACTGGAAGAGGGTCGAACATTCACAAGGTTTTGTACGCCGCAGACGTTGACACTTATTTCGTGGCAAGGGCTATCGAAAAAACGCTCATCAAGGAGGACAAGGTTATGCCTAACAGCTACTCATATAGATATGTGCTCCAACCTGTCAACACGTTCGGCACAAGAATCGTTGACGAGCGGGAAGATGCGGACTGCAACGAGATAGATTTCGTGCCGGCATGGATAGACTACACGGAGAAAAAATACGGCAACTGCCTGTTTCTTCCATTCACAGGTAACGAGGGAGCAGCAGACAGCACAACAGCAGGAAGTACCGGCAGCATTTTACAAGACTATAAGGAGAAAGTTGACGGAACATTCTATCAACCGTTTTCAGTGCAGTCGTTAGAGGCTGGCGACAGCGAAAAGAAAAGCGAGTATTACAATAAGATTTTCTTGGGATGGTGGAATGGCGAAACTGACTTCAAAGGGAAACTGCCTTACCCATTCGTCGATGATGTGGTAATCAACGAGGACTGGAGCGGATATTTCCGAACGAAAGCCGCTTTTCGACTGAACAGCAAAAAGGCAATCGAGAGCAGAATAGTGTACAAGATTGACACGAAGAGGAAATACACGTTCAAGTTCCTGGCCGACAAACTGCCGAGCCCTCGCGCAATTTTCCATATCCGAGGGAAAAGGTATGTGTGCGAGAAACTGACCGCTACTTTCTCAAGAGAGGGCATGTCGCAACTGGTGAAAGGCGATTTTTGGCAGGTCATCGACTAAAAGCCCTTTCCCTTGGTGCGTGTGTAGATTCCCTCCATAGCGGTGTCTATGTCCTTGATGCGGAAGGTTACCTCACAGCGTGGAGGTATCGTGTCGGGCAACTGGGGCACTAAGCGGTCTATCACTGAATCAACATTGCTGAAACCAATATCGCACAGCTCCGCCACTACCTCGCCCTTGAAGTAGGCCCTGCCGCTTACCATTCGCTTGGGCGAGAGGCGGAACTGCTTCGAAAGCGGATTGTCGATGTCGTCGGCTTCTCCCTGCTTGCTCCTTTTGGTGCTGAACAAGACAAAGTCTATCACTTTCGCGTTCAACTCCCAGGCCGGGGAGAAGTCGAACTTGATATAGCCCCTTGTCACAGTGTGGCCGTGGCTGTGGTTCATTGCAAAACCGACCTCGGCGATATTAGCTCCGCAGTCGTTCTGCGCCACAGTCGCCCAAGAGTGGCGAAAGGTATAGACACAGTACCATCGGTCTTTACGCAAACCCATCGACTTGCAGATGCGCTTGATGCCGTGGTTCACGTTGGCATTGAAGGAGTCGGAATCGCGATAGCGTGTGTGGAAACTGAAAAGATAGGGGTCGTCGGGATCCGTCTTGTATTTCTCTAACAACGGCTGTATCACTGGCTCAACACGCATTTCAATATAAGCCTCGTCACGACGGCTGTTGCGGGTCTTGGCGCGCTTGTAGCAGATGAGTCCTTTGCGGTAGTCGGACTTCTGCAAGTTGTAAAGGTCAACGGTGTTGATGCCAGCAAGGCAAAACACGAGTTTCGCTACATCGTGCCCAAGTTCAGGAAGTGGGTCGCAAAGCCTGCTCTCGGGAAAAGGTGCGGCGAAGAACTTGCGCAAGTTCTCTGGCGAGATGGCACGCTTGGTCGTGCGGTCGCTTTGGGGAATTACAACCTTAGGCCATGGATTGGATGCAATCTGAATCAAGCCGGTGTCGTAGTCGTTGTATTCCAAAACCGCCGCACGGAAAATCTGCCTGACGCAGACAGGGTACATCTCTTTGGCACGGTGAGTTCTCGACAAACTCTCGATCCAAAAATTGACGGCCATTGAAGTCAGTTGAGAGAACTTGACATCTGTGGTGCCCAAGTAACGCTCAAGATGAGCCACGGCAAGCCGGTAGTTCCTGGCACTCCGAAGCCGCCCGTCCTCAATCAAATTCGATACATACTTACGAGCGTAAGCGCTGAAACTGATGGTACGCTCATCGGTCGTGAGGAAGTCAATAACTTCCCTCAAAGTCCAGGCTGAAAGATTCTGCTTGTTCAATTTTTTTGTGAACTCCAAAATCTTACGAGTGCAGTAATTCAAAACGTAATTGTCGAGGATTTCTTTGTTTTTCGAAACATCGACATGGTGAACAACCTTATCAGTTTTGATATAACCCACTTTACGATAATGAGTTACGCGTATGTAAACTGGGTAAAAGCCATCTACGCGCATCTTCTGAACAACAGTCTTAAAAGTAGCCATAATTAATTAAATAACAGTTAGTTAGAAACAATTCTAAACGCTCTAAACACTCTAAACAAAGCCCAAAACACTCTCAACAATTTCTAAACACGTCCGTTCATTTGGCACAGAAAGTGTGTCCAAATGAACGAACCGCATAAGAACAGTTTAGGCTGTAACCCCTGTTTGTTCAGAGAATTACAGCCTAACTTTAACTTAAAAGGAAAAATCCTTTATTCCTCTACCGCTGCCTGCGCAGCTGCTACGCGGGCGATGGGGACGCGGTATGGAGAGCATGATACGTAGTCGAGGTTGAGTTTTGCGCAGAACTTCACTGATGAAGGTTCGCCACCGTGCTCACCGCAAATACCTACGTTCAAGTCGGCCTTGGTTGAGCGACCACGTTCGGTACCCATCTTCACGAGTTGACCAACACCTGATTGGTCAAGGATTTCGAATGGGTCGTTCTTGAGGATGCCGAGTTGCTTGTATTGACCGAGGAACTTAGGAGCATCGTCGCGAGAGTAACCGAATGTCATCTGGGTAAGGTCGTTGGTACCGAATGAGAAGAAGTCGGCGATTTCAGCGATTTCGTTAGCCACGAGAGCTGCACGAGGCACTTCAATCATTGTACCTACCTTGTAGGCAACAGTCGCACCACGTTCTTCAAACACTTGCTTTGCAGTGTTGTTGATGATGTCGGCTTGACGCTTGATTTCTTCTTTCACGCCCACCAGTGGCACCATAATCTTTGGATGCACGTCGATGCCGCGAGCCTTCACGTTGAGAGCAGCCTCAATGATAGCGCGAGCTTGCATTTCGGTGATTTCTGGATATGTGTTGCCCAAGCGGCAGCCACGGTGACCGAGCATTGGGTTGAATTCTTCAAGTGAAGAGCAGATTTGCTTAATCTGGTCGAGAGCCATGCCAGTTTCGTTAGCGAGTTCACGCATAGTTTCGAGCTGATGAGGAACGAATTCGTGCAATGGTGGATCGAGCAGACGGATAGTCACATCGTAACCGTCCATAGCCTCAAACATACCCTCGAAGTCGCCACGTTGGAGTGGGAGGAGCTTAGCAAGAGCCATTCTGCGGCGTTCCACAGTATCAGCGATAATCATTTCGCGCATAGCCTTGATGCGTTCGCCTTCAAAGAACATGTGTTCGGTACGGCAAAGGCCAATACCCACTGCACCAAACTTGCGAGCCACCTTAGCATCACGAGGGCTATCGGCGTTGGTGTAAACCTTCATCTTGGTGTACTTTTCTGCGAGGTTCATGATTGCAGAGAAGTCGCCACTGATGTCAGCATCTACAGTTGATACGAGACCATCATAAACTTCACCGGTAGAGCCATTGATTGAAATCCAATCACCTTCTTGATAGGTCTTACCACCCATCACCACGGTTTTAGCCTTGTAGTCAACCTTGATTTCGCCAGCACCTGACACGCAGCACTTGCCCATACCACGAGCCACAACGGCAGCGTGAGAGGTCATACCACCACGAGCGGTGAGAATACCTTGAGCCACGGTCATACCACGAAGGTCTTCAGGTGAGGTTTCGATACGAACCATAATCACCTTTTCGTTACGTTGTGCCCATTCTTCTGCATCATCAGCGAAGAACACAATCTTACCAGTGGCAGCACCTGGAGATGCAGGCAGACCCTTAGCCATCACCTGTGCATTTGCCATAGCGCTCTTGTCGAACACTGGGTGGAGAAGTTCGTCGAGTTTACCTGGCTCCATACGCTTGAGCACGGTTTTTTCGTCGATTTCGCCTTCACGAAGAAGATCCATTGCAATCTTCACCATAGCAGCACCAGTGCGCTTACCGTTACGGGTTTGGAGAAGCCAAAGCTTGCCATCTTGAATGGTGAACTCCATATCTTGCATATCCTTATAGTGGTCTTCAAGACGAGCCTGAATTTCAACGAGCTGAGCAGCACACTCAGGCATTGTTTCTTCGAGTGAAGGATATTTTTCCTTACGTTCTTCTTCGCTAATGCCTTGGAGCTTAGCCCAACGACGGCTGCCTTCGGTCATGATTTGTTGTGGGGTGCGCACACCAGCCACCACGTCTTCACCTTGAGCATTGATGAGGTATTCACCGTTAAAGAGGTTTTCGCCTGTACCAGCGTCGCGAGAGAAGCAAACACCAGTTGCAGAAGAATTGCCCATATTACCATATACCATAGCTTGCACGTTCACTGCGGTGCCATAGCTTTCTGGAATTTGGTTCATCTGACGATAGAGAATAGCGCGCTCATTGTTCCAGCTGTCGAACACAGCGTAGATTGCGCCCCAAAGTTGATCCCAAGCGTCGGTAGGGAAGTCCTTACCAGTATTTTCCTTAACAGCCTTCTTAAAGAGCTTAACAAGTTGCTTCAAGTCGTCAACATCGAGTTCGGTATCAAACTTCACACCCTTAGCAGTCTTCACTGCTTCGATGATTTCTTCGAATGGGTCAATATCATTCTTGTTTTGTGGCTTCATGCCGAGCACCACGTCGCCGTACATCTGCACGAAACGGCGGTAGCTATCCCAAGCAAAACGCTCGTTACCCGATTTCTTAGCAAGAGTTTCAGCCACTTCGTCGTTGATACCCAAATTTAACACGGTATCCATCATACCTGGCATTGAAACTGGAGCGCCTGAGCGAACTGACACGAGCTGTGGATTTTGTGGGTCGTTGAATTTGTAACCTGTAAGGCTCTCAATATGATGCACTGATTTGATTACATCTTCTTTAATCAGATTCACAACTGCCTCACGGCCTTGTTCGTTATAGATTTTACAAACATCACAAGTGATTGTAAAACCTGGAGGAACAGGAACACCGATAAGGTTCATTTCAGCCAAATTGGCACCTTTGCCGCCAAGAAGTTCCTTCATGTCGGCGCGTCCTTCGGCATTACCGTTGCCGAATGTGTAAATTGTCTTCATTAACCTTGTGGATTATTAATTAACTACTTATAATACAATCAAATATAATCAAATACCGCTACTAATAAATCATTCACAGTATTGCTATCTAATTATCTTTCACTTTTAGAGTTGCAAATATACTTAAATTTTACGATATATCCATAAAAGTTGCACACATAATTGCATTGTGCGCAAAAAAATCATATCGCTTTACACACTAAATGGATATTTTTAGCACTATTCAGTTTTCACAAATAAATGTTATTCGTAACTTTGCAGAAAATTTAACAAAGTAAACAGACTGTTTTGAGTAGAAAAAGAAAAAATCTGCCCGTAGTAGAAGGGCTTGAGATAACTAAAGTGGCAGCCGAGGGTAAAAGCATCGCTCGTTGGAACGACTTGGTGGTGTTTATACCATTTGGTGCTCCTGGCGATGTTGCCGATGTGAAAATCGACCGCAAGAAACACAGCTTTTGCGAGGGTCACATTGTGAATTTGGTAAAGCCAAGCGAAATTCGCACCGAGCCAATGTGTGAGCATTTCGGTGTGTGTGGCGGTTGCAAATTCCAGCACATACCTTACAGCTACCAGTTGCAATTCAAGCAACAACAAGTGACCGACGCGCTTGAGCGTATCGGCAAAATTGAATTGCCCAAAATCAACGACATTCTTGGTTCTGCAGAAACCACACATTATCGTAATAAATTGGAATTCACCTTCTCTAATAAAAGTTGGCTCACCTTTGAGCAACTGAACAGCGGGGAAGAGTTTTCCGACCGTGATGCCGTGGGTTTCCACATTCCTGGGGCATTCGACAAGGTGCTCAACATCAATAAATGTTGGCTCCAAGACGACATTTCAAACGAAATGCGCAACTTCATACGCGACTACGCAAAGAGCAAAGGCTACACATTCTATGATATACGCAACAATGTGGGCTTGATGCGAATGATGATGGTGAGAATCACAAGCGGTGGCGAAATTATGCTCGTGGTGGTGTTTGGCGAAAACGACGACGCTGCTGTAAAAGACGTGATGAACGCTGTGGCAGAAAAGTTCCCACAAATCACCAGCTTGATGCATGTGGTGAACACCAAGCTGAACGATTCACTTGGCGACCAAGTTTTCGTACTCGATAAAGGCAAGGAATACATTGAGGAAGAAATGGAAGGGCTCAAATTCCGCATCGGTCCTAAATCATTCTACCAAACCAACTCTCGCCAAGCCTACGAACTCTACAAAGTGACAAGAGGCATGGCAAAACTCACTGGCGAGGAACTCGTTTACGACCTTTACACAGGCACCGGCACCATTGCCAACTTTGTGGCACGCCAAGCAAAGAAAGTGATTGGCATAGAATATGTGCCAGAGGCGATTGAAGATGCAAAACTTAACTCAAAAGTGAACGGCATTGAAAACACACTGTTCTATGCTGGAGATATGAAAGACATTCTCACCGATGACTTTGTGAGCAAGCATGGCACACCCGACGTGATGATCATCGACCCACCGCGCGCTGGTATGCACGAAGATGTAGTGGGTGTGATTATGAATGCAGAGCCCAAGCGAATCGTGTATGTAAGTTGCAATCCAGCCACCCAGGCACGAGATTTGGCAATGCTCGACGCTAAATATAAGGTGGTGGAAGTGCAGCCAGTTGACATGTTCCCACACACGCAACATGTGGAAAACGTGGTAGGTTTAGAGCGCAGATTTTAAGAGAACTCGATTGGAAGTGCAACTTCTATAGTGTGAAACTATACAATTAGAGGTGTGGCCACATGGTTGCACCTCAATTTGTGATAAAACATTGCTGTTGTTGTGCTATATTTATCCATTTTCTTCAAATTTAGCACATTGGACCAAAAAATCAGTATTTTTAGCCATCTGTGAAATGATGAAATTTTCTAATTTTGCAAACTGAAATGATTTGTACACATAATTTATTATCAGACTTCCGAAAAGTGAATACATTACGCTATATCTCCATTTTAATTTTCAGTGTTTTTTCCATTGTTGCATCTGCCCAAACTACCTACCTTATCAAAGGTGTGGTGAAGGATTCGATTGCCGATGAGCCAATTCCTTATGCCTCTATCTATGTGGTGGGTACTAAGACCGGCGTAGTGGCAAGCGTGAATGGTCAATTCTCATTCCATTCAAAATCAAAACACCCAGAAATCCGACTCCAAGCAGTGGGCTACGCCAACAAAGTGGTGAAACTGAAAAGTGGGAACAATGCGGAAAACGTGGTTTACATGTCGTCATCGACAAAAACTCTTGACGAAGTGATTATTAAAAAGCACCGCGAAAAATACACCAAGAAAGGCAATCCCGCTGTTGAGTTCATCAACAAGGTGAGGGAAAGAATGCACGAAACCGATCCACGCAATCACCAGTATTTCGTGTATGACAAATACGAAAGATTCACCTACGGTTTGAACGACCTTACTGCTTCCGACACAAAAGAACTGTCGAAAAAATACAACAAGATTAAGGAATTTATTGATTCTTCGGATGTGACCAACAAGAAGATTCTCACCATTTCCTTAAATGAAAAGTTCAGTACCGAATATTACAGAAAAAGTCCAAGCACACACAAAGAATACGTTGAGGCACAGCAACATGTAGGACTTGACGAATCGTTCGACCCAGAGAATATCAAAAAGTTTATGGACGACGCTTTCCGTGAAATTGATGTTTTCCAAAACGACATCAAATTCATGCAAAACCGCTTCGTGAGCCCACTATCGAACATCGGCACCACATTCTATAAATTCTATCTCAACGACACCACCATGGTTGACGGAGAGAAGTGCGTGGAAATCGACTTTGTGCCACATAACAGTGCTTCGTTCGGTTTCATTGGTCGAATGTATTTCCCTGTCAACGACAGCACATTGTTCTTGAAAAAATTGACAATGAACATTCCTCGTTCCATCAATGTGAACTATCTGAAACGCCTTTTCATCAACCAAGAGTTTAAAAAGGCGGAAGACGGATCACGCTTGAAGGTGATCGACGACCTTGTGATGGAATTTCAGGTGATTGGTCCAGAACTGTATGCCCGCCGCAGCACCTACTACAGCGGTCACCATTTCACAGAGCCAAAAGATTTGACCATTTTCAATCACGATGCCGAACAAATCATTGCGCCAGGAGCCAATAAATATGCCGATGAATATTTCAAAGCAAATCGCCCTGTGGCATTGGCGCAAGATGGCAATATGATGCGTGCGCTTTTAAAAAAGTTGAGAAGTTCAAAACTCTTTTACTGGACTGAAAAATTTGTTTCCACAATGGCAAAGGGCTATGTGGCAACTGGCAACCCAAGCAAATTCGACATTGGTCCACTCAACACACTCATCAGTTCCGATGAACTGGAGGGTGCTCGATTCAGGATTGGCGGTATGACCACTGCAAACCTTCACCCACGACTGTTCAGCCGTTTTTTCTTAGCATACGGCACTAAGGACAAAAAACTCAAATATCAAGGCGAACTTGAATACTCGTTCCGCAACAAGAAATATCATAGCTACGAGTTCCCAATCCATTCAGTGAAACTCTACCACAGCTACGATGTGGACCAATTAGGTCAGCATTATCTCTACACCAGCAAGGATAACATTTTCTTGATGCTAAAACGCAAGAAAGATGACAAGATTCAATATCTGCGTCAGTCAAAATTCGACTATAAACTTGAGTTGGAAAATGGTTTTAGCGTGGGCGCAGGATTTGAGCACAACATACACGAAGCCTCCGATTTCCTCCCATTCGTTGATGCCTTGGGCAATCGACGCGCAAACTACAAAGAAGCTGGTTTCAATATCACACTACGATATGCACCAGGTGAAAAGTTTGTGCAAACCAGGTCGTATCGCTTCCCAATCAATATCGATAATCCAATTATCACATTGAGCCACACCTATCTCCCCAAAGGATTCCTTGGTAGTCAATTCGAAGTGAACAAGACTGAAATTGGTGTGCAGAAGCGTTTTTGGTTCTCGGCATGGGGCTATACCGATGTGATTGTGAAAGCGGCAAAGATTTGGAGCAAAGTGGCATACCCTGATTTGCTCATCCCAAACGCCAACCTCTCATACACTATCCAGCCTGAAAGTTACACGCTGATGAACGCAATGGAATTTGCCAACGACCAAAACATTTCATGGGACGTGACCTACTGGATCAATGGCGCATTGCTCAATTATGTGCCTGTGCTTAAAAAACTCAAGCTCCGCGAGGTGGTGTCTTTTAGAGGTCTTTACGGCTCATTGAGCAAGAAAAACGACCCAACTAAAAACGAGGATTTATACCAATTCCCACTTGGCACGAATTGTAGAGGACTTGGCAAAAAGCCTTATATGGAAATTGGCGCAGGTCTTGACAACATCTTCACATTCCTCCGTGTGGACTACGTGTGGAGATTAACATACCGCGACACTCCTGGGGTCAACAAGAGTGGCGTGAGAATCCAACTCCACTTCACATTCTAACGAACAATCACAGATGCATTTATAACAATGGGCGATGTCGCAAACTCGACACCGCCCATTGTTGTATTTTATTCTATTAATCTAAAAAACGCTTTGTGATACCACCATAGTAGTCTATACGGCGGTCGCGAAGGAATGGCCACCAGCGACGCACATTCTCGCTTCGTTTCATATCCACTTCCACAATGGTCTCCACTTCCTCATTATTTGAAGCACGGAACAGGAATTCGCCTTGTGGACCTGCCACGAAACTGCTTCCCCAGAACATGATGCCATTAGTCTGACCAGATGGGTCAGGCTCAAAACCCACACGGTTCACAGCCACCACAGGCAATCCGTTTGCCACGGCATGACCACGCTGCACGGTGGTCCAAGCCTCTCTTTGGCGTTCCTGCTCGGCTGGGACATCGGTGCTCTCGTAGCCGATGGCAGTAGGATAGATGAGCATGTCTGCGCCCTTCAAAGCCATCAAGCGTGCTGCTTCGGGGTACCATTGGTCCCAACAAACCAACACACCCAATTTGCCCACCGAAGTTTGAATGGGTTCAAAACCAATATCACCGGGGCAAAAGTAGAATTTCTCGTAGTATGCAGGATCATCGGGAATGTGCATTTTGCGATATTTCCCAGCCATTGAACCATCTTTGTCAAACACTACAGCGGTGTTATGATAAAGTCCTGTGGCACGTTTTTCAAACAAAGAAGTTACGAGCACCACATTGCTCTTTTTTGCCAACTCCGAATAAAACTCTGTGATTTCACCAGGAATCTTCACTGCTAAATCAAAGAGCGACACATCTTCGGTTTGACAGAAATAAAGTGAGTCGTGAAGTTCTTGAAGCACCACCAGTTCAGTGCCCTGTGCTGCTAAAGCAGTCACTTTCGATGCCAAACGATTGCGATTGTCTTCAATATTGGCGTTATTGTGTTGTTGTATAATTCCTACTTTCATAAATTCAAAGTATTTTTGGGGAACTGCATCGTCACGCAGTGCAGCGACCCATGTTGTTTAATCAAAGCATTGCAATCAATTCCCACCACCTCGTGTTCGGGGAAAGCAACTTCAATAATTCTCAAAGCCAAATCATCTGCCAAAGGCTGATTATAGATTGGCACAAGCACACGCTTGTTTATAATCAGGAAATTTGCGTAAGTGGCTGGCAACTGATTGCCGTCTTCATCGTAAATCGGTGCAGGGACAGGCAGCTGTATCAAGTGATATTTGCGTCCACTGGCATTCACGAAATCCTTGATTTCAGCCTCCATGGCATTTAATTGCTCGGCAAATGCTGGTGGAATTTCGCCATCAGGGCAAACTGCTCCATTGTAAAGAATCACATCATTTGGAGCAAAGCGTGCCAACGTGTCGATATGACCGTCGGTATCGTCACCTGCCATTTCGCCATTATTTATCCACAGCACATTCGAAACGCCAAACACCTGCTTCAGATATGCAGTGATTTCGTCTTTCGACATCTCCGCATTGCGGTTTGGCGACAACAAACAACTCGATGTGGTCATCAAGGTGCCATTTCCATCGCTTTCAATCGAACCACCTTCAAGCACAAAACCACGATGATTAATCGGCGTGTGCTTAAACAGTTCATATAAATCAAGACGCGAGGTTATCAAATTGTCTTTATCTGCGGCAAACTTCATGCCCCAAGCGTCGAACTTGAAGTCCAAAGGCACACATTCGGCATCTTTAACCACTGTAATAGCACCGAAGTCGCGAGCCCAAGTGTCGTTGGTCGGCACTCTATAATAATACACAGAGTTTGGCGACGCAAATTCAATATTGCGCAAATCGGCTTTGGCACGTTCCACTTCAGGTGTGACCACGATTAATGGCTCTGTTGCCAAGATGGCTTCTGCTATGTGTTTATAGCATTCCACCACCTCCTCAAGCATGTCGCACCAATCCGTGTCGGCATGTGGCCACGCCAAAAGCACAGCGTCTTGCTCCGCCCATTCTGCCGGAAGAATAGTATTTAAATTCATCTCAAAAGTTTTATTCTTCAAAATTACTAATTAATTACCACATTTCTACCATAGGACTTTAACATTTCACGATAAAAAAGTCAAATAATATAGTGATAAATTTAAAGAAAATATATTAAATTTGTGTGATTATTCAAAGCTTGTTTGAAAAATACAAAAATGAAACGAATTAAAACTTTTGTAATGTTTATGCTGATGTTGAGCATGTTTTCATGCACCGACATCAACAAACAACTTGAAGAAATGATTCCTGCTGACAGTAGGGGAGTCGTTCGCATTGATGTGAAAAGTGTTATAGAGAAAGGACAATTAGCTGACGAAGATGGAAATGTCGTTTTCCCACAGTCGTTAAAAGACGTGATGAGCAAAAATGAATCTGCTCCCGTATCAGAAGCCATGACACTATTAAGAAAAATTGGTATCGACACCGATGCCAATATCTATTGTTTTGTGCCAAAAAACACTTTCAGTTACGCTACACTTATCGCCGTTAATGATGCCGATGAGGCTAAAATGGCGATTGAAAAGCAATCCGGTCAAAAATTCCAAACTATCGAGAAAGTGGATTTTCTCAGAAATGGAGCAATAAGTTACGTAATTGATGACGATATTCTCTTTATCGGCAAAGAGGCAAAGGAAGATGCCGACTCAAAACTGGCACTGACAGCCAAAGGCTACCTCCACAAATCCAGCACAAGCATTGCTGAAGATGCAAGCATCACAGAAAGCCTGCACAAGGAAAATGATGTGAATGCCTACATCAACGTGAGTGGATTTCACAATATGATTGCTAATTCGGAATCGCTTACTGAGAACCTGAAGAAATTCCCAATTCTCACGCTATTTACCGACTCCGACATTAAAGCATTCACTCTGCACATGAATTTCGAGAAAGAGGGTGCAAAATTTGAGGCTTATGTAAAAGCCGATGATAATTGCGACTACTTTAAACTGTTAGACGCCACCATGGCTAAAGCCGATGCGTCGTTCTTGAAGGTGATTCCTGTAAGCATGAATTACATTTTCTCGATGAGTGTGAACGGTGAAAACTTGATGAAACTCGACCAAATCAGAAAAAGTGTGAATTTGATCAGCAATATGCCATCTACCGATATGCTGGATTTCAGAAGTATGGTAAATTCCATTGATGGCCCGATAGCAATAGGCTTGAGCGTAGGAAATGGCGTAAACATCTCATCGGTTGCCAACGACAATTGGAACATCGCTATTGCGGCAAAGTCGAAAGACGCTGCTGCTATTGTGGAAAGGATAGTAGCATTTGCAGCTAAAATGGGGCAACCCGACTATATTAAAGATGGACGACACTTGTTCACTTATCAGGGAATGCCTGTGTATATGGGCAACCAAGACAGCATTGTGTATGCCATTAGGCTTGACCACGAATTGGAGGAAGACTTTTATTACGACATGCCCGACGTGAGAGAGCGTTTCGCTTCTTGTCCATTGGGCGTGTATGCTAAAATTTCAGAACCGCAAGGTGAATCATACTTCAACTTTGGTTTTAAAAACAAAACCGACGGCGATGGTGTGTTCTACTCCATGCACGAAGGTAATCCAGTAATCACTTTCCTTGAGATTCTTTGTCAACTCAACAAAACCGAACAGACAACCCAACAACAATATTATTAACTCTAAAAACTAAAAGTTATGAGATTATTAAAACTATCATGTTTAGCAATTTTGCTTATTGCGATTACTTCGTGTAATAAAACGAATGAGAAAATGATGGAATTAATTCCTGAAAATTCCACATTCATTGCATCATTTAGTCCATCTAAAATCCTTGATCACACAGGCATCACTGTTGATGACAACGGCAAACTCCAACTGCCTGGCGCATTAAAGGAACTGATGGAGTTCAACCAAAAAGATTTGGACGAAGGTATTGCCACATTAAAGAGTGCAGAAATCGACCCTTCTGCCAATGTGTATGTTTACAGCAGCATCACTGATGTGAATGATGCGTCTGCCGTTATGCTTGCCATAAGCAAAGACCCTGAAAAAACAAAGGCTGCGATTGAAAAGGAAATTAAGGAAAGTTTCAAGACAGTTGGTGATTTTGCTATAATTGCAAAAAGCGATATGTGCATCGCTATTAAAGACGACATCATAGCAATATTTGGCGGCAACAAAATAGAAAATGCCGAAGAATTTGCAAAAGAGGTGTTCACCAAGAAAGAAAAAAGCGTGCTTGACAACGACAATATCAAGAACACACTCAATGCCGATGCCGACGTCAACTACTATATCAATCTCCAATCATACATGAAACTGATGGCAGGCATTAGCCCTCAAGTTTCGTTGCTTTCAGGATTTATGGCTGGCATGGAAGGTTCAGGCATTTGCATTGACCTTTCCGACAACGAAATCAAAATCAACTCAGAGCTCTTCGCCGATGAGAATTCCGACATTATGAAACTCATCAAAGACATTCAGGGCGAAACCTCAACCGACTTCTTGAAATATATGCCAGCAAAGGCTAAGTTAATTTTTGCTACAGGAATTAAAGGCGAGAAATTAGCAGAATTCGAACAAGTGAAGAATGTGCTTCAATTGATTTCCTCTAACCCATCATTTGGCAATGTGAACTGTGTGGAATTGGTGAAATCAATCAATGGACCGATCGCAATTGGTCTTGATGCCGACCTCAAGTCGCCAATGACCACTTTGGCTGGCACATTTGTAATCACCACTTCTAAAGCAAAAGAATGGAAAAGTTTGTTTGACACATTGTTGAGCATTAGTGGCGGTATGCCTATGCAATTTGCGGTAGAGGCTAAGCCTGATGTCGTAATCGTAAAATTTGGTATGAACAACAGTTTTACTCTCGACGCAAGTGCCAATGAAGATGCTAAACAAGTGTTCGACGGCTGCTTCTATGGCTTCTGGATGGGCTTGAATGTTGACGGCATGGCGATGTATGCTGATTCTCAAGTGAAAGACCTCAATAAAGGCACAGCCAAATTCTATATCAACGGAAAGGATGGCAAGAGAATGATTTTTGGCGACTATCCACTTTTCTTCAAGGCTTTAGATTCTTATATGAAACCAAAACCTGCAGCATCTGACAGTTTTGAACCCGAACCTGATTACTACGGTGACGACATAGTGGTAGATTAAATCTCATTAAAGTCATTTAGATAAAATTATCGCGGCTATGCTTTGACACATAGCCGCGATAACTATTTTGTATCGAATGTTTACTTAAACATTTCTTCTGCTTGGGCTAATGTTTCGGGTTTACCCACATCAAGCCATTTATAGTCGGAGAACTGCTGATAACCGTAGATTTTATACAAATCACACATTTCTGCATAAAATGGCGCGATGGAGAACACTTTGCCTTTAGCTTCTGAATACTTTTCAAGAGCGTCGAAAATGCGTGGAGAGAGCACATGAACACAACCAAAAGCAAGCGAATCCACCTTTTGCGGGTCGTATTGATAACCTTCAGGTTTGGTTTCGCCTGTTTTCTTATTAATCCAGCCTTTCAATCGGTGGTCGTGGTCAAAGAGGAAATATCTTTGAGTCTGACGGTCTTTTACCAAAATGGTTGACAAAGCGTCGTGCTCCACATGGAAGTCGTACATAGCTTTCAAATCCAAGTCGGTGAGAATATCGGCATTGTGCACGATAAACGGTTCATCGCCATCAAGGTATTTTCTTGCCTTCATCAAACCACCTCCCGTATCGAGAAGCAAGTCGCGCTCATCACTAATGTGAATATCAAGTCCGAAATTCTTTTTTTCTTCTAAAAACTCAATAATTTTTTCACCAAAGTGGTGAATATTCACAGTAATATCGGTCACGCCACAGTCTGCCAAGTGGGTAATCACACGCTCAAGCATAGTTTTTCCGCCCACTTCCACAAGTGCTTTTGGACGGTCGTTGGTAAGAGGGCGCAAGCGTGTGCCTAACCCTGCCGCAAAAACCATTGCTTTCATATCTGCTACTTTTGAACTGGAGTGAAAACTTGCTCAATGTTCTGCTCACGATGAACAAGTTCTACCTTCACATTAAACTTTTTGAAAATATGCTCTGCCATGTGCTGTGCGCAATACACTGAGCGATGCTGACCGCCTGTGCAGCCAAAGCATACCATCAAATTAGTGAAACCGCGCTCCACATAACGCTTAACCGAGGCATCTACCAATTCATAGGCATGGCTGAGGAATGTAAGGATTTCGCCATCATCTTCAAGATACTTAATTACTGGCGCGTCGAGACCAGTATAAGGTTTGTAACGATCATATTTGCCAGGATTGTTTGATGCGCGACAGTCGAACACAAAGCCACCACCATTGCCAGAATTGTCGTTTGGAATACCTTTCTTGTAGGCAAAACTCATCACTTTCACAGTGAGCATGTGCTTTTGCAAATCGTCGGTAAACTGCGACATATTCACAAGGTTTCTCAGCACTTTAGTGAGGTATGGATATTCAACGTATGGCTCATTGAGGAGCGAGCGCAAGTTGTTGATGGCGAAAGGCACACTCTGCATAAAGTGGGGTTTCTTCTCGAAATAGCCACGGAAACCGTAAGCGCCCAGCACCTGAAGTGTGCGGAAAAGCACGAAGTGACGAAGTTGAGAGTAGAAGTAATCCACATCAACATATTTGTACTTCTTCAATTCATCAATATATTCCTTCAAAAGTTCTTGACGAAGGCTGTTAGGGAAATTGGCTTTTGCTTGCCAAAGGAAAGATGCAACATCGTAGAAGAATGGACCTTTGCGACCTCCTTGGAAGTCGATAAACATTGGCTCGCCATCTTTAATCATCACATTGCGTGACTGGAAGTCGCGATACATGAAAGTGGCTGAACTGCTACGCAAAAGCACATCGGCAAGATGCTGGAAATCGTCTTCAAGTTGTCCTTCGTTAAATTCAAGACCGGTAGCTTTCAAGAAGCAATACTTGAAATAGTTCAAATCCCAAAAGATGGAGCGAGCATTAAATTCCGACGCAGGGTAGCAGTATGAGAAATCCATACCATCTGCGCCCTTGAATTGAAATTCGCAAAGACGACGGATAGTCTTCGACAGCAATCTTTTTTCCTCTTCGCCAAACACGCGAGTCTTGCGAGCCTTTTCAATGGCGTTGAAAAGAATAGTGTCGCCCAAATCCTCTTGGATATAAGCCATCTTATCAACGCTCTCTGCAAACACCTTTGGCACAGGAAGTCCCTGCTCCAAGAAGTGCTTATCCATATAGAGGAAAGCCTTGTTTTCTTCAGGAAGTTCGCCAATCACACCAATAAGTGATTGCTCACCTGAAAGGCGGAAATAATGGCGATTTGAACCTGATGCTGGCAACTGAACAATTTCAGCAGGTTCAGAGCCAACATACTGTGTATATAGTTGTTTTAAAATTTCTGTATCCATAATATTAATCGCTAATTGAATTAACAAAGATAAAGGAAAAACAAATAAGAAGCAAATCAGCCCCGATTAAAATTCACTTGTAAAATGGAATTTGAGTTTGGGGAAATCTTGCTGCGCCATATCAAGCACATAGCCCGAATCAGCCAAAAACACATCTCTGCCTTCACGGTCCAACGCCATATATTGCTGCTTTCTACGTTTAAACGCTTCCAAAGCCTCCTTGTCGTCGCTTTCAATCCAACAAGCCTTATACAGGTGAATGGGTTCCCATCTACAGCTTGCGCCATATTCATGAAGCAAACGATATTGAATTACTTCAAACTGGAGCTGGCCTACGGTGCCAATAATTTTGCGATTGTTGAACTGATTGACAAAGAGTTGCGCCACACCTTCGTCCATAAGTTGCTCAATACCCTTGCTGAGTTGCTTAGTGCGCATTGGATCGGTATTCTCAATGTATTTAAACATTTCTGGCGAGAAACTTGGCAAGCCCTTGAAGTGGAGCAATTCTCCCTCGGTGAGTGTGTCGCCAATTTTGAATGTGCCGTTATCTGGCAAACCCACAATGTCGCCAGGATAAACATCGTCAATCACCTCCTTTTTCTGCGCCATAAAGGCTGTAGGAGCGGCAAATCGCACTTGCTTGTTGCTGCGCACATGGTGGTAATACTGATTGCGGTGGAACACACCCGAACAAACCTTAACGAAAGCAATACAACTGCGGTGGTTAGGGTCCATATTTGCGTGTATCTTAAATACGAAGCCTGTGAACTTTTCTTCTGTAGGCACCACTTCACGCTCCACGGCTTGCACAGGGCGTGGCGATGGGGCAATGCGGATAAAGCAGTCGAGCAATTCCTTTACACCGAAAGTGTTCAAAGCCGAACCAAAGAATACTGGAGCAACGAGTGCATCAAGGTAGTCCTGCTCCTCAAATTCGGGATAAACACCATCAATAAGTTCAATATCGCTACGCAACTTCTCGGCATCGTCGGCACCCACTGCTTCATCAATCACAGGGTCGTTGATGTCGGTAATGTCAACTCGGTCAGACACGCGTTGCTTGTCAGCTGCGAAAAGGCTCAAATTGTGCTCATAGATATTGTAAACACCCTTAAAGTTGGCACCGCCATTGATTGGCCAACTCAAAGGACGAACAGAAATCTTCAGTTCGCTTTCCAGTTCATCTAAAATATCAAAAGGATCGCGACCTTCACGGTCCATCTTGTTCACGAAAATGATTACTGGGGTGTTGCGCATACGGCACACTTCCATCAAGCGGCGTGTTTGTTGCTCCACACCTTTTGCCGAGTCAACCACAATGATTACGCTATCCACAGCGGTGAGCGTGCGGAAAGTGTCTTCAGCGAAGTCTTGGTGACCAGGGGTGTCGAGAATGTTGATTTTAAATCCCTCATACTCAAAACCCATCACGGAGGTAGCAACCGAGATACCGCGTTGCTTTTCAATCTCCATCCAGTCGCTGGTTGCAGTTTTCTTAATTTTATTCGACTTTACAGCACCTGCCACATGGATTGCACCACCAAAAAGAAGTAATTTTTCAGTAAGGGTAGTCTTACCAGCATCAGGGTGTGAAATAATCGCGAACGTGCGTCTTTTTTTAATTTCTTCGGATAAATTTGCCACTATATATAATGTTATTTATTTTCAATTCTGTTAATACACTCTCTCAAGCTATCTTCCCAATATGGAATTGAAGCATTAAATGTGGTTTTATATTTCGACTTGTCGAGCACACTGAAGTGTGGGCGCTTTGCCTTAGTTGGATATTCAGCCGTGGTGCAAGGCTTCACATCGCAAGTGGTGATACCAGCAATTCGGTGTATAGCCTTAGTGAAATCGTACCATGAGATAGCGCCTTCATCGCTAAAATGATACACTCCCGAATGCCACTGCTCTGCTGTAAGCACATTCATAATAGCCACAGCCAAATCCTTGGCATAGGTAGGAGTACCCACTTGGTCGAAGATCACCGACAATGTTTCTTTCGTTCTACCCAAATTGAGCATCGTTTTCACAAAATTTTTGCCAAATGGCGAATAGAGCCACGCTGTTCGGAAAATCACAGCATCGGGCAAGCATTGAAGCAATCGGTGCTCGCCATCGAGTTTGGTTGAGCCATATACTGAGCATGGCGATGTCTCATCGTCTTCGCGATATGGTCTGAAGTTGGTTCCGTTGAACACATAGTCGGTAGAAATCTGCACCATCTTTGCACCGTGGTGTTTTGCGGCTTGAGCCAAATATTCCACCGCATCGGCATTGAGGCGTGAACAAAGTTCTACATTGTCCTCCGCATTGTCCACGGCAGTGTAGGCTGCACAATTCACCACATAGTCGATATGATGATTTGCGAAAAATGCGTCAATCGCTTCCTTTGATGTAATATCCAATTCTTGAACATCGGTAAAAATAGGGGAGAACGCATCATTGTCATCAAGCACCAAGCGCATTTCATTTCCCAACTGACCGTTTGCTCCTGTGATTAGAACAGTTTTTGCCATCGTATATCTCAATATCTAAATTATTCAACATCGTCCTCGAAAAGAGGTTTTTCTTCATCTTTTTTGAAATAAGCCGCAAGCATACCAATAAAATATGATATTTGCGCCACAGCCTTTTGTGTGCCCTCTGATATTTGTTTGCCTTGCAAGCGGAGCATCAATATGCCATACAGTGCATTGAAGCAAGTTTCCAACTCTCCCACCTGTTCCTCAGGCTTCGATTTAGAGCGAAGTTCCACTATGTAGGGGAGGGTTTGGTAGAATTGTGCGCCATATTGTGGAAATTTTGGTGATTTCAGAAGTTGGGAGTGAAGGTCGTTGAGACGGATAAGCACATTCTTGTTGATTTGCAAATGTCCTTTTTCCTTCACATGCTCCAGTTCCATCATTTTGATGAGCGACTCGTACCAGTCTTTCACTTCCGCTTTCACTTTATCATCAATCGGGAGGCGAGAAATGATATTATCGTTGATTTTATCAATGTCGAGCTGGTTGGCACGAATCATATCTTCCACTTGCCACATATACAATAGGTATTCGGCAATGTTTTCTTTACGTTTTTGTTGAGCAATAATCATGAATTAACCAAATTTACTAATATTGCGTAAAGCCTCTGGATTGAGGATTTTAATTCTGCGTCCATCTACGGTGAGAATGTGCTCTTGACAGAACGACGAGAGAGTGCGAATCGCATTACTCGTGGTCATGTTCGACAAGTTAGCCAAATCTTCACGAGCCATGTATATCTTCAGCGTTTCGCCATCGTCTTCGTAACCATAATTATCTACCAGTGCGATAATGGCATCAGCAAGACGGCCACGAATATGCTTTTGGGTGAGATTCACAATTTTAGCGTCACTACCACCCAGGTTTTTTGAAAGTTCGTTGATGAAGAACCATGCCAATTTTCGATTTTGGTCAATTAATTCTTTCACCAAACTCATTGGAATTGCACCCAAAGTAGATGCCTCAAAAGCCGAAGCACTTGACACGTAGGGTTCGTTGGCAAAAAAAGCCCTATATCCAAAATACTGTATAGGACGATACAGGCGCAATATCTGCTGCCTTCCTCCCATTCCGTCTTTCGACAATTTCACTTTGCCTTTGAGCAGACACCACAAATAGCGTGGAGAATCCTTTTCGGCATAAATAATCTGATTTTTCTTAAAATTGTGGATATGGAAGTTATCAGCCACCAATCGCCTTTCATCGGGGGTGAGAATAGCCCAAATAGCCGCTAAATCTTTGCTGATAATATCCTCAAGTGTACTCTTTTTTAACATCTGCTATATAACACTGCTTTAAAACATACAAAATTACGCAATTCTTTGGAATTCAGCAAATAAAAAATTATTAAACATAATAATCACCTATAATAGTTTATGAATATCAATAATAATTGGTACTAATATTGTAAACATAAATAAAACACCTTGTTAAAAATATAAATATATGATAAAATGATAATGTATAGTTGAGGTGATATAATGAATGGCGATACAGTTTTATTTGACGTATCAGAAGTTAATGAAAAACTAATAAAAGATACACTAAATAGTGCAATCATAGCCTTGGAAGAAAAAGGATATAATCCACTTTCATACAGATTAATGTGTTTACAATCTCCTTATACCACAACTGCCAACCATTCACTAAATTCTGCCAAACCACATAGGC
>OQVP01000115.1_pt1 | contig 27901 bp, 14 predicted proteins | sample 1691541 | NCBI WGS metagenome assembly OQVP01 (sample SAMN03418258, study PRJEB22391) | human gut metagenome | biome: human-gut; feature: organic feature; material: feces | host: Homo sapiens | place: Tanzania | collected 2013-01 | reverse complement strand
TATTTGGATAGCGTGGCGGTGTGCTGCATGGTTGTTACGGTCACTACCATATCGGGAGTGAGGACTGTACCGTTAGAACGTTTGAGGCGCTTAGGCTTTACTTGAAATACCTTACTCATAAGCATTCTGTTTTAGGTTCATTATATATAACTGTTCCTGCTTTTGCCGAAACAGCGAATCATTTACTTTAAAGGGGCAAAGATAAGGTAAATCTGCGAACCAAACAAGTCCATAATGGTCCATAAGTAAAAAAAGAAAGGTGCGAACCCCTACTTTCTTCACTTTCTTGTAAGTTAGGCTCTGGTAAAACCCGTAGAAAAGAAAATGCGAAAGAGGAATCCACACCTATGACGGCGTAAACTCGCTCAAACAGATTCGCGTTCTTTCTACGTTTCAATTTACCAGATTTCAACTTACAGAACTGAATAGCTTGCTCGTGTCCACAAGATTATCTTGTTTCTCTGCATCGTAGCGACTTCAAGCGAGGACTTTCACCTGCCCTGTCACTAACCAATGGCAAATGTATTAAAAATCTGATGAGCCACCAAACTTTTAACAAGAAATCTTATGGATTCCTCTTATATTTCACATTTCAGGGACTCCACTCCCTCCTTCTTCCTGCATCCATACCTTATTATAGATAGAATGATTGTCAATTCTGTGGCAAAAGTACAATCAGGATGCGTCAAAAACTGACATAGGAGGAGAAAAGATGAAGAGGGAAGACTAAATTGAAGATGAAATACAATATGCATACTGCCCAGAAAAGGAATATGGCCTGGACATTGATTTCTACATCTGCACTCCGTAAGAGTGATATACTCTATTTGCAAAGTTACAATCATTCTTTTGTTGTTATTATCAGTTTTGTTGATAAGAGGGCTATGTTTTTTCGAGTAAAAGGTGTATCTTTGCAACCAAGAAACTGTAGAGTGCGATAAAATCTTACTCTAAAACGAGTATCTAAAAGAAAAAGAGTAATATGAAATTAGGTATTTCAATTGACACATTCATAGACTATCTTTCTCATCTTGAAACCCCAGACGAGATGAGTCTCAATATGTATAAAGGTGACACCCTTGGTGCTGAAGTAAGAAGAGAACAACTCAGATTCTATCTTGAGGCCATGAGAGAAAATAACCCCAGCAAACTCTTCGTAGGTGAAGCGCCAGGTCGAAATGGTTGTTTGCAGTCAGGAGTCCCCTTTACCGATTTATACACCTTTTACAACAATCAGCATCCCTCTTTCTTTAATGGTCTGAAAGAGCATCTCGATGAAGTAATAGGGGAGGAAGCTATGGAAACTCTCCGTTATAGTCCTGCCAGAGAATCAACCTCAACAATTGTGTGGGAAAGACTTCAAAATATCAAGATAACAAACTATCCCTTGCTGTGGAATATCTATCCTTTTCATCCAAGCACAGTATCGTCTGGTTATCTGTTACCTGCCGATCGCCCCAACCGTCATCCAAGTACAGAGGAATGTCGTCTTGGAATTCAAGTTTTAGAAGCCTTGTTAGATTGTTTCGACATAAAGCAGATCTATGCTGTTGGTCGCATATCAGAAAAGTGGTTGAAAAGTGGTTTCCCTGATGTTCAGTACATCCGTCATCCCTCTATGGGTGGAGCCAGCCAATTCAAAGCAACATTCAACAGCATATTCCAGATAGAAGACTAAATTCAGTTCACAATAAAAATAAAAAATCATCTGCGAGATTCGTGTGACTACATCAGTACACGTTTTTTGCCATTTTACAATAGCTCCTCAGGCACACAGTCTGCCATAGCAGCGTAAGCAGTTTCGCTTGGATGCAGATGGTCTCCAGAATCGAAGCCAGGAGCGAAAGATGCAGGATTACTGCGGTCGCGGACAGCTAAATCGAAATCTACACAACCGTCGAAGAGGTCGGAAGAGCGAAGCCAATCATTAAATCGAGTCCTCATCTCATCACGCTTCTCATTGTAAGTGCGCCATCCGAAGATAGGAAGAAGCGTTCCACTCCATACTTTCAGTCCCAGTTTGCGAGCATGTTTCACATAGATGTTCTCCATGCCGCCACCCCGTTTTTCTGAAGTTCACGGATATATGGCACAGCCATTTCGCCTGCGAGATACGGATCCTCTCCCATATATTCGAAGTTGCGTCCGTTTAATGGTGTGCGGTAGATATTCACTCCCGGACCAAGTAAAATGTCTTTTTCTCTGAAACGAGCTTCTTCCCCGATACATTTCCCATATAACGCCGACATCTCGGGATTCCATGTAGCTGCAAGTGCAGTCAATGCAGGGAAAGCTGTAACTGAATCATTAGTCCATTCGGCATACCCCCAGTTATTCCAGTTTATTTCCGCTCTTACCCCATGTGGCCCGTCGCTCATCCATATCTCTGGAATCCCCAAACGCGGAACTCCAGGGCTTGAGAATTTCCCTTGAGCGTGGCACATAGCGACTTTTTCTTCAAGGGTCATTCTTGACAAAGCATCTTTAACTCGTTTTTCAATCGGCTGATCTTTATCAAGATAAACTGGTAGATTATGTGCATAAGCCCAACTTGAGCCTATGCACATAAATGCTATAAATATTACTTTTTTCATTTTCATTGAATTGCAATAGTATATTTTGAAGATTTTAGTCCCGGAGAAGTCACAGAGACAGAGACATTACCTGAATTGGCAGTTGACTGGATAAGCAATTGTGCAAGACCGTTAAAAGTCTTGAGGTTCGCACTATTACCATCAGCCGATTGTTCCGTTGACTGCCATGCAGGATCTCCATTGCCATACCCGAGTATGCGCCCCTCTCCGTTCAGAGACACATTTAACTCAATGTTTGCATCAGGGACAAAACGGCCTTTGCGATCGCGTATTTCGATGGTCAAAACAGCAACATCCTTATTGTCTGCCTTAATGGTGTTTCTATCAGCGCTTATAATAATTCGCGAAGGCTCATCAGTTGTTTCAATCTTCTTCTCTAATATTTTTTTACCGTTTTTATAGCCTATCGCCTTCAATAATCCGGGCTGATATACTGCCTGCCATGACAGATGCCCGTTCTTTGGCATTGCCTTCCGCCCGAGTTTCTTGCCATTGGCAATAAGTTCAACCTCGTCACAATTGCTATACGCCCATACATCGATGGTTTCTCCCTCATGTCCTTTAAGGTTCCAGTGTGGAAATATATGTAATACAGGCTCTTCAGTCCACCACGATTTCAGATAGTATGCCTCGTCTTTAGGGAATCCGCAATAGTCAAGGATTCCGAACTGTGAGCCGGTAGCAGGGAATACCATTGGATTGGGTTCGCCACGATAGTCGAATCCGGTCCAGTAGAAAAGGCCTCCGAGCCACGGGCGTTCGTCATAAAATTTCCATCCACGTTCAATTGCATTATATAGGGAATCCGAACCGCTCTTCGTTCTGTTAATAGCAATCATCCGGCCGTTGGCATGGTCATCAAAGTAAACTCCGCGTGTTCCACACCCGGATGTTTCCTCCGAACCGATAGCTTTGCGCCTGGGATAATCTCTGCGGTGGTTTTCTATTGGATTTTGAAGAAGGTAGTTATAACCTGCCACATCAGCTGGAATAACAATTGTAGGTCCTCCGCTGGTTGCCACACACATCTGTCGTGTCGGGTCAAAACGATGGCAGTATTCACGCATGGATTCGGTAATCTTACGCCCCATGTCGCTCCATTCTATTCCCCATTCCTCGTTTCCGACACTCCAAAGTATTATCGATGGATGGTTGCGGTCTCGGTCTATCATCCTTTTCAACAAACGTATATGCTCCTCATTAATACCGGTAAGACGGTTTTCTTCAACAACAAGTATCCCAAGACTGTCACAGGCATCAAGCATCTCTGGGGTCATAGGATTATGGCTTGCGCGATATGCGTTGACTCCCATCTTCTTCAATTCGCGGAGGCGGTATATCTGCAAGGCATCAGGAATGGCAGTGCCCACACCGGGATGGTCCTGATGCATATTCACTCCTTTGATTTTTATATTCTCGCCATTGAGTATGAACCCCTCATTGGCATCAAATTCAATGTCTCGCATCCCGAATCTGGTTGTATAGCTGTCAACTGTTCTTCCCTTACATAAAACATCTGTTTTCATAGTATAGATATATGGAGAAACAGTACTCCATAGGTGGGGGGACACAACGGTCATCACTGCCGTTGAGGTGTCATCGTCTTTTGCTCCGACCGAGGCCGCATCTGTCATGACCGATGAAACCTCCTGGCCATTTGCATCAAGCAGAGTGTGTTGCAACGAATATTTCGTCGGTGTAACATCATAATTTCCAACAATAGTTTCTATTGTAACGACAGCCTTGTCATAAGAGTCATTAAGCTGTGTCTTGACAAACGTGCCAAAAGGTGCGACGTGCAATTTATCGGTCTTCTCAAGCCATACATGGCGATATATACCGGCTCCCTCGTAGAACCAACCTTCTTCAAGTGTGGCATCGGCACGGACTGCAACGACATTTTCACTCCCGTAATTAAGATACTCAGAAATATCATATACCTGAGTTGCATAGCCGCTTGGCTCATGCCCGAGATAAAAGCCGTTTACCCACACTCTTGCATCGCGGAAGATTCCGTCAAACTGTAATGCGATACGCCGGCCCTCATCTTTGGCCGGAATTGTGAATATTTTTCTATACCATCCCACACTCGTTTCGGGATAACTGAATCCCATGGTTTTATAACCATGACTGTGACTTGCCTCTTTTGCATACGGCAAGTCAACAACCCAGTCATGAGGCAAGGTTACGTCCTGCCATTCAATACCCCATTTTTCAGGATCGAATTTAAGAGTGTAGGGGCCTTCGTTATGAACGGAGGCAGCTTTGGTAAGATAGTTGAAATACTCGGTTCCACATCCGAAATCCTTTTCGGGAGATGCGGCATTGCCAAGGGCAAATTGCCAGTCGTCATCGAAAGCTATGTGCTGTCTTTGAGCATAGGAAGACAAACAGCATGAAACAGCTACCATACCGACCAATACTCTAAGAACCATGTGATGAGGTATTATAAACATAATTTGCACTAATTCTTATGGTTGGAAATATAATAATTATTAATCAAATAGCATGGCAGACATCACAAGAAATCTAAGGGAATATCTGCCATGCATGGTATAGTTGTAGGATCCGCTTTATGTGACGCGCAAGTATCCTGTTCCATCTACCGGGGCGAATCCGGGAAGGGGATTGTTGCCATAGTTCGTGCTTAGCTGTAGCCAAGCCTCGGTTACACCCTCGTTGAGGGTGTGGTCAATTGTTATGACGGTACCTGCCGCAAAAGCGGTAAGCTCGTTGCGTGGGATGTTAACAGAACTATCATTAAGGTTCTCTGTCCCTTCGTAGAGGGGGACTTCCACGGCTGTTGCGGCCAAAGCCACACAGACAAAGGAAGCTGAGAATAATAGTTTTTTTACATGTATTTTTTGCTTAATTTTTAAATTATATCGTTTTGTGTCATTTCGGATAATTCGCCTTTGCGCCTTCCGTTATTGCGTTAAACTGCAGCGGATTGTCAATTTTAAATGTTTTTCGGTTTATTGTTCCACCGGTATCCCAGACAAATGGAACAATGCCGTTTTCTTTCATGCGCCTGACTATATACTCATGATAGTATACATATGATTCATCGTGAATTTTCTGAATGGTGGGTGAGAATGAAAGGTCTTTGTGCATTGCTCCGTATTCCCCGCATATTATAGGTAATCCGTTGTCCAAGAATTTGGCTTTCAGTCGCGGGAGTACTGCCTCAACCGCATCTTCATTGTCGGGACAATTACGGTTAACGCCTTTTATCGGTTTCTGCGCATAATCTTTGCCCCAGAAATAGCTTGCTTTGCCCCAGCTGGTATCTTCTCCGATACAAAAGAGCATTGGTTCGTAGAAATGGATTTCAACGCCAAGACGGTCGGGAACGAAGTCGCTTACAAGTTGCATAAATGAAAGTGCATGTCCAGTATTGGTGCTTGGTGCCTGTACGAAAAGAGTGCGATAGGCATTTTTGCCACCGGTGCTTCGAACAGCATTTACAAATGCCTGCTGATATGTCTTCAGGATTTCAGCCGATGTGGGATCCTGGGAGTCCGGCTCGTTGCTTGCCCCGAAAATCAAGCGCTCATCATAGCCCTGGAAAGCCTTGGCAATCTGATACCACACCTTGAACATCTTGGGTTCTGAAACTGCGACGGCCTCTTTAGTAAGAGCTGCTGCATCGTCTACAAATGCCGAATGATGCATGTTTAGAAATACTTTCATATCGGGATTATCAGACAGACAATAGTCAACAACTTTTTTCATACGAGCCATCCAATCGGGATGAATCCGCATATAGTCAGGCGACTCAGGATCTGTATCATTGATTATGTGATATTGCCAGCCACAAGGAATACGGATTCCATTGAAGCCATATTCATAGACCTTGTCAATGAATTCTTTTGTCACAACCGGATTGCCCCATGCCGTTTCGGTAGATACTCCAGTTCCCAGTTTGCTTTCATCCTTGGCTTCCATGGTATTTCCAAGATTCCAGCCGTTTCTGATTGAGTACACAATCTCTTTGGCCGTATGCTCCATCCCGGTCCGGTCCGGCTGGATGTAGTTCTTTCCTGTCTGAAGAATTATCAAATCCTTGCTTTCATAACCGGATTTGACTTTCAGGCTGACATAGCGCGGCATGTCAGAATTATTCTCACCGACACAGACTGTCACAGTCGCCGGTTTTGATGGTTCACCTTCGGTAAGACTGAGGTCACACCATTGCGAATCGCCGTAGATTTTCCAGAAATATCCGGATTCGACATCTACTGTGGCATTTCCGCCCTCCTGTGGCAGAAGAATCGCAGAAGTTGACAGAGTAAGCTTGACATCTTTATCATATACAACCTTGTCTTCCTCGCTGCATGAAGAGAATGTAATACAGTTTACCAATAGCATTACACCCATCAATATATTCATAATTTTCATTGTCTTCAGTTATTATTTGTGTTGACGTATATTCTTAAATTATCTACATAAAATTGGATATGCTCAGAATTATTGGTCGTATTGGCTATCGCATGGATTACAAATTCCGGCATGGTAATGGTTTTGACATATTCCCCCCAGGTTTTAGCCGATCCTGCCAAAAAACTTAAAGGATAATAATATGTGGTCCACTCGTTGAGCAGTATCCCGTTGTTGAACAGACTATGAGGCTTTTCTCGCCGCCATTGTCCGTTTTCACCAAATTTAAATTCAACTTCCGTATATTTAAAATCGGTCATGAAATATCCTTCGAAACGAAGCTCAATTTTGTCGATTGGAGTATCTTCCGGTATTGCCGATACGGGTATGGGCATATCCTTGAATCCCATACGTCCTTCACCCCACCAATAATTGGGTCCTTGTATGTCATTGCTTAATCCCGCACATTTGCCCGAGGTCACATAAGGCGGGTTTACACCGTCGCCTGTGATTTCTTTGGCTCCGCCCCAGTTCAATACACCTTTTCCATCCAGATCAAACATCACCATAGACGTGTCATAGAATGGAATGGTCACATCTCCCGCCGGATTGACCAACGTCAATGTCTTTCCTTTTGTTGGGAGGGCCGGCATGGTAAATTCGATAACATCGGCATTATCCGATATCTTAAGGTCTTTTGTCGGTACAATGACCTCATTATCTCCCATTATGATACTCATAACCCCAACAAAGCCGGATCCATATATGCGGACAGTAGAGCCTAAAACTGGCATGTCTGAATTTATGCCTGTTATGGTTGATTTGGTAGCATTCTTGAATACCATGACAGTCTGGGTGTTTGTATGGGTTTTGACTAACAGCCAACCGCAATCGACGAGATTGTTAGGCAACTTGACATGTAGCTCCGTAGCAGTGGCATTTACCCAATAATCGCTAATGTCAACGCCTTGGATTTCCTGTGTCGCAGCCCGGGTATTCAAATCGTCAGCTATTTCCCACCATTCTCTATCGTCTTCCTTTTCGTCATCCGGCAATTTGTCAACATACATTACACTTTCTATATCTATGAAATTGGTGCCGATCAATGTGATTTCATCTCCTGAGGCAATCGGATAATTGGCCTTCATCGATACAATCTGGCACCAGCCGGCATTTATATGAAAAGGATATGTTGCCACACCGCCTTTCGTATGAAGCCTTATCTCATTTTTAAGCGACGGATTCATGCCGGTCAGTTCAATCTCAGACGGTATTGTGAGAATTATGTGGGTATTGGTCACATAAGTGCCTGAAAACTGGATTTTCTGATCATTTATGTAAATCTCTGAAGTGGTTGCAAGGTTTTCCCCGACAATCACGATTGATTGCCCTGGAACAGCTTCGTTGAAAAGGCTGTCTGCATATTCAGGTTCAATCATTCTTACACCATGTATGACAGGTGCATTGTTTTCGGAATCGTCCGTACAGGATACAATGGCCATACTGGAAATAATCCCGACCATAATAGTTATAATTGAGAGTAATCGTTTCATATGTCAATCTTTATAATATTTTACTGGAGCTTCTTTCAATAACGGATTCTGAATAACATCACTTTCCGGGTAAGGCAAGAAGATATCTTCGGCATCCACGCTGATGTCTATTACAGGTTCAGTGTCGCCATAATTGTACTCTTCGGTTGTAATGTCGTTCTCTTTATAGAAATGGATTGAGCCGTCTTTCCATTTTTTCACGAATGACGCACGCCAGCCCCGATTCTGCCCGTTGATGTAAGCAAGCATTTTTTGAGGCTGCCACACATACCACGAGACAAAATCATACCAGTTGCAGTATTCCATGCAGAATTCAACGCGCCGTTCTCTTATTATATCGTCAAGAGTAATTGAACTTTTGGGCTTGATTTTTGCCCTTGTACGCACCTTGTTGAAGTATTCCAGGCCTTCGCCGTCAGATAACTCTGCCTTGTTTCCGAGGCAAGCCTCCGCAAGGGTGAGATAAACATCCGCGAGTCGGATTATATAGGTGTTGAGTGGACAGTTCATGGAATTGATTATGATACCGTCGTTGTCATCACTTCCACCGATGACACCTTTTTTAATGGGAGCGCTTGTTCCGGTATATGTATATCCTCCATCTTTTATGCAGATATAATTGTAATGCGTTCCCTCAGTGAAGAATGTGGCATTACGCCGTAAACTGTCTGCCGGCTCATATTGTTTGAGCATATCAGTCGAGGCACTCATGCCACCACCCCATACATTCACGCCTCCAGTAACTTCCGGACCGAACGCGAGGTCGGCAAGCAGGGTATTGCAGACGCCCCAGACACCATTCTCAATCCATTGCATTGCAAGAAGTGATTCAGGATTATTGTTGCCTGAATACTTGAACAGGTCTTCATAGTTAGGCAAAAGCTGAATGCCAGAATTTTGGCAAACATCCAAAGCCAGTTCCCGGGCCTTTTCCAGATCTGTTTCATCGCGCGCCCCTCCATTCTTATCCCAGCCGGAACGACAGAGATATACTTTTGCCAACAAGCCTTTTGCAGCCCATTGAGATGCCCGACCTTTCACTGCAGATAATGGCAGATACTTAGCGGCATAAGACAAGTCTTCAATGATAAATCGGAAGACATCGGATACCTCATGCAGCGGCTGCACAGGATTTTTTACAATAAGCTGATTGTCGTCGAAAAGTATTACAGCACCCCAAAGCCGTACCATATAGAAGTAGGCAACACCTCTCATCAATCTTGCTTCGGCAATTGCACTGAGACGTGCTTTTTCGCTTACGTTTTCACCACATTTTGTCTCAACTGCACTTATGATGGAATTGGCCATTGTGACTACCGAATAAAACGCTCTCCATGTGTCGGAAAGATTAGTGTTGAGAGGCGTAACTTGAAAGGTTGTAAACTCGGCATTCATCCACGGATTGTAGGCGTCATTGGCAAGCAGCGACCCGATTGCTACCGCAGGGCGTTTGTTGTAGTCAAACCAAGCACGGTTATATAAAGGGGCAGTTGCTGCTGCAAGGGCTTCATCCGACTGGTAGAATCCGTCTTCCGTATATTGTCCTTGAGGAATCCGTTCAAGGAAATCATCGCTGCAAGAGGCCAACATAAGCCCCATAGCAGTCGCAAATATAACACATTTGATATTTCTTTTCATAATTGTATATTGTTAAAAGTTTAGAGAGGCTCCCATTGTCCAAATTCTTTGTGAAGGATACCTCGCGTAATCAATACCTCGCGTAAGGACATTCTGCCGATATGCGCCCACTTCTGGGTCATATCCTTTATACTTTGTAAATGTAAAGGCATTCTGAACATTCACATAAAAGCGCAGTTGTTCAATCCCTACTTTCGACAGCAATTTTTTCGGCAAGCTGTACCCCAAGGAGATATTCTTTATTCTCAGATATGATCCATCCTCAATGGACAGATTGCTGATACGGTCATTATCGTTGGCGGTTACCGTTGCTATGCGATAGGTGGCAGGATTCTCATTTGCCACATACACATTCGAGATCTTCTCTTCTCCGTTCGGATCAATAAGTTCAACTCTCGCGAAGTTCAAGGCATCCTTGAGTGCGCCAGAATATCCTGGATTAAGATAACGGCTACGTATGTAGTTATACACCTTATTGCCTACCGAGCCGGTTATGAATATGTTGAGATCAAAGTCCCGGTATCTGAAAGTATTGTCAAAGCCGAAAGTGAATTTAGGCTCAGGATTGCCAAGGAACATGCGGTCTTGTTCATCAATCATTCCGTCTCCATTCTTGTCCAGCCACATATAGTCGCCGACCCATATCTCGTTCTTTCCGATTTTTTTATCTTTTGGCAGCGCCACAGGTATCTTATTCCCATCATTGTCATAAATGGGAAAACCATTGGCATCTTTTTGATAAAAATCAGCTTCTGACTTAAACATGCCGATACATTGGTATCCGTAAAATTGGCCTACTGGCTGTCCGACAATAGTATATGTGTAGGTCTTGCCGTTTACATCGCCGGATATGCCGGAAGTTTCAGTATAAAGTTTTACCACCTTGTTCCGATTAAGTGAAAAAGTCATGCCAGAACGCCATGTAAATTCTTTTGAATCAATATTTACGGTATTCAGGGTTAACTCGAAACCTTTGTTCTCCATAGCCCCGGCATTGACATATGGGGAAGATATGATACCGCTGACATAGCCGGGAAGAGCAGCCAGAATTATAAGGTTGTCGGTCTTTTTCTTATATGCCTCGACAATCAGCTCAATCCGGTTTTGGAATAGATTTAAATCCAGACCGACATTATAGGCTTTTGTTTCTTCCCATTTTAAATCGGAGTTGGGATAATTTTCCGCATAGAAACCTGTTCCCCACGGGGAGGTGACAGAGGTCAGTTTGGTCCCATATGCATATGAGGATGCATTCTGATTGCCTACAATACCCCATCCGAGACGGAGCTTGAGATTGTTAAGCCACTCCACATTTTTAAGGAATGCCTCATTGTTGATCCTCCAAGCGAGAGCGACGGAAGGAAAAACTCCCCAGCGGTTATTTTTACTTAGATTACTGGAGCCGTCAGCTCGCAGCGTGGCTGTCAACAAATAACGGTTATCAAAAGAATAATTCACTCTGCCGAAATATGATTCCATAGCCCAGCTACCACGGGAACCGCTGTTTTTGGCTGTCTTGGCATCACCTGCGTTAAGTTCGTGGATGGTGTTAAACAGATAATTGTCACGACTGGCAGAAAGGGACTCCCAACCGCTTGTCTGTGCCTCATGGCCTATCATCGCTCCGACACTATGTCTGCCAAAGTTGCGGTTGAAATTTATAAATATCTTGAAGACAGTGCTGTATCCATTGTTCGCACTACGATTACCGCTTGATTGCTGTTTGTATGTCTGATAATCGTAGGAAGGGGTATATGAATATGAATTTGAATAATAGAAATTACCGCCATATTCAATTCTGAATGTAAGCCCTTTCATAAATTCGATTTCACCGAAGGCATTGGCGAATAAATCTGTTTTCTTATTATAGTTTTCACGCTGAAGAGCTTCTTCGATTGGATTGGCATAATATGTTCCAAACATATTACTTTGCTGTGTTCCGAAACTGCCATCAGGATTTCTGGCAGGGGTATCAGGTAACTGTCGAATCGCTGTCTCAATTATACCACCATTGTCTATGGTGTTAATCTGCTTGGAATAGGCCCCGGAAGCATTAAATCCGATTTTTAGCCATTTTGCAGGCTTGGTGTCAAGATTCACGCGAGCTGAATAACGGTCGAAATCAGAGCCGATGGCAATACCTTCCTGACTGAGATATGCGCCGGATACCATATACTGGAATGTGTCTCCGCCGCCGCTGAGACTCACCTTATGACTGTGCATTGGTGCTGTTCTGTAAAGCTCTTCTTGCCAGTCTGTACCTTTGCCCAGTATGGAGGGGTCTGCGTGATAGCTGTTCTTTCCAAAGCCGAATATGTCCCCAATGGCATTGCGGTATTCAGCAAACTCACGAAGATTCAAAACTTCAAGTTTTTTGGGCAATTGCTGTAGTGCGAAATAACCATCATATGAGAATTTGGTTTTACCGGACTGCCCACGCTTGGTGGTGATGAGCACAACTCCGTTTGAAGCCCGGGATCCATATATTGCACAAGCCGAAGCATCTTTCAACACTTCCATCGTAACAATGTCTGCAGGATCGATATTTGACAAGGCATTTGTATTTCCGTCGGATGATCCGGAAACAGGAATTCCATCAATCACATATAACGGCTCATTGCCGTTGAGGGAGTTAGTTCCTCGTATGGAAACCGAAATTCCGCCACCGGGCGCACCCGAGTTTTGTGTTACGGCTACGCCGGCCGCCCTTCCTTGCAGTGCCTGGTCAAGCGATGTGGATATCGACTTCATGATATCCTTGTCAGTCACGGATGTGACAGAGCCGGTCAAGTCACTGCGTTTCATCGTGCCGTAGCCCACGACTACCAGCTCGTCAAGTGTCTGTTGGTCTTCAGACATTATGACATTCATAGTCGATGACGTCACTTTCAAGAGTTTTGTGATATATCCGATATATCTGAACTCCAATGTTTGTCCAACACTCGCCTCAATAGAATATTTTCCGTCAATGTCGGTGACGGTGGCGTTTTTTGTCTCTTTGACAATGACAGATACCCCGATAATAGGTTCTCCGTCAGTCTCTCCTGTTACTGTACCCTTTACTTGCAGTATCGTTTTGGCATTGACCATGGCCGAACACAATAACAAACAAGCAAATAGGGTTAAGTGCCATTTTATACCGGCACTGAAATACTTGATTGGCATAGTTGTTTTTAGTTATTAATGTATGATTTGGTAAGAATAATTTTTCTGTGGTGTCAAAATCGCGCTCCAACCACCACCGGGTTCTAGCTTTATCTCATATCCTTTTGAAGGAGCTATATATTCAGTAGTTCTGGTGTAATCCGTAGCTTCAAAGTCTGCATTTAACCCATCCTTAAATATGTCAGCTTTATAGACCGTATCGCCAAGAAATGATAAATCTAATTTAATCTCACGACTATTCCAGTCTGTAATCCCGGCCAGATACCATTTTTCTCCGGCGCGACGCGCCAAAACGACATATTCTCCAATCTTGGCATCAATTACTACCGTCTCATCAAATGTCGTCGGAATCTCCTTTATAAAAGAGAATGTATCATATTCTTTCTCATATATCGAAGGTGAATCGGCAAGTATCTGTAAGGGTGAATCGAAAATAGTGTATAATGCAACCTGATGAGCGCGTGTCCCGTATGTCATCGGATGGCTGTCGCATGGTTTGAAATTATTCAACGTCGCATTGCGCATACCTCCGGGAGTGTAGTCCATAGGACCTGCCTGCATCCTGATAAAAGGCAGCATACATTCATAGGCAGGTACCTCTGGATGGGATACCCAACGATTGTTTTCAAGTCCTTTGACGCCCTCAAAACTCAGAATATTGGGATATGTCCTCTGCATACCGTTGGCTTTCATACCGTGATAATCAAGAACAAGATGATGTTTTGCAGCTTCCTCAGCTATTTTGTACATATCCCGTACCATACGATTGTCATCACTGTCAAAGAAGTCGATCTTAAATCCTTTGATTCCTAACGAAGCATAATATGGGAATGCCTTGTCCATATCCTTGATGGTATTCTTCCAACTGGCCCATAAAATAAGCCCGACATTCTTTTGCCTTGCATAGTCGGCAAGCATTTTGATGTCTATTGCGTTGGCAGTGTTCATCAAAGTGGTATCAGAACTCCAGCCTTCATCAATCAAGACATAATCAATATCGTTTTTTGAAGCGAAATCTATATGGTATTTATATGTATTATCGTTGATACCGCGTTTGAAATCAACTCCAGTCAAATTGCAGTTGTTCCACCATTCCCAAGTTGTTTTCCCAGGTTTAATCCAGCTTATATCTGCCACGCGGCAAGGAGAAGATAGTTTGTACATCAAATCTGAAGTTATCATATCCTTGTCGCATCTAGATATAGCAATGCCTTTCCATGGAAGATTCCAATCGCCACTAACTTTAGCGATATATTCAGCCCGCTTGGTCGGCATATAGTTCAAGTTATTGAAACCGCCTATTTCACCTTCAAGGACACAAGGAGCATAAACAGGAACCAATGAATTTGGCTTTTCTCCCTTTTTAAAGAACATTCCGGCAAAATTTTCAATGTCGGTATCAATTATTAAGGCTTTATGATTATCTTCAAGCTCTACAAGCAATGGTGTGACTGCCAAGGAATCAGCGTACATGTTTGAGAGGTTATGATGATCATAGTAAGATTCAAAGGAGTACATAAATGGATCTTCTCCCCGATTATCGTTTATATACGGTATATAGGCTTTTTGATTATCCGGAAATATAAACTCAGACAAATCAGATGTGATGGTCATTTCCGGAGTCCTTTTCCCTGAAATACGATATGCTACACCATCATTGTATGCCCTGAATATAATTGATATATTCTTGTCACACGATATTGACACTTCGTTGTAACTATCATCTACATTGGCTTTTTTATAAAAAGGGGATTTAAGTACACCCTTCTTTGACACAGTTTTGGATTTACCTAACTGACAACCAATCTTTTTGCCGGAGTCAAGTAGATAACCAATGCGTGATGGCATTAACACCTGCTTGCCGTCGGCATTCACTGCCCATTTAATGCCATCGGCGGAAGAGACAACGATCTCAATCCTACCATTTGGCGCCAGAAGTTTGATGTCTTTTGCCGTTGCCGTTGCTGCTATGCCTATGGCCGCAAGCAAGGCTATTGAAAATTTAGCATTCATGATGTGATTGTTTTTCTGCAAAGTTAAGGATAATCAAACGTTTGGATGTCAATTATAATATCAAAATAGGCGCAGATAGTCGCAACGTGAGAAAAAGAGATTTTATAGGTGTAGAATGATGCCAACTTAGATATTGCTCAAGATTGGTTCTGTGTTAGTTTAATCTCCGCTCTAAAACAATTAGTCTTGTTGATATAAGTGTTCCAATGCCTAAATAATCTCATTTAATGGCAATATAATCTCAAAATTCCATATAGAGATTATATAGATGTAACATGAGACTAATAAGTGCTATTCCAGGCTTATATAATTTTGATTTCTCATAAATTAGCACTAATTTTGCATTATGAAACAGACAAAGACATATATACTGCTGGTTGCGATGTGCATATTCGCACAGTGTATGGTCGCGCAAATTAATTCATGGTCACAGGAACGTCTTTTTGCGCACCTAAGCCATATTGACGGGTTGTCGAACAACAATATTCATTGTATCCTGAAAGACCGTTACGGATATTTGTGGATTGGCACAGAGTACGGCCTTAACAAATATGACGGACATGATTTTGAGAAGTACTACTTTTCTGATGCTTTTACCACAGACATTTCATACTTATACGAAGACAACAGAGGCAACCTATGGGTATGTGCTGGAGACTATTTGATTTATGACCGGAATGCAAACCGTTTCTCCAAAGCTACATCCAAACTTAAAGAGATTTTTGGACTGGATTGTAAAACTATCAACAATCTGTTCATAGACAAATCCGGCGATGTATGGATTGTTTCTGGCAATACCATCATACACATAGAGTCCTATAAGAAATTCAACATTTATAAACTACCCATCAAGCATGGTATAGCATCATTGGTTCGCCAAAACGCGATGATTTATCTTAGTATTGCGAATAAGATTTATTCATTTGACTTGGCCGATAAAAAATTAAAGGAAATTCATACTTCTTTCACGGATGTTCAGTATCCGACCCTAAAGCTTTTTTCTGATGAAAATAACGATTTGTGGTTATATTCTACAGAACGTGGAGAATTGTTGTGCAAACGATCATATTCTGATAGCTTTGAATCAATCCAACTCCCATCTTCCAGTAAAAGATACGTCATTCGAGATCTGCTTGACGATAAGAAAGGTAATATTTGGATTGCGACGGACAATAATGGAGTGTTTATCATAAATAAGAATAATGGCAAAATAAGTCATGAGTATCACCGCATAACAGATAATACCTCCATTGCAAACAACAAGATAAGTAAGCTATATATTGACTCAGACAACATAATTTGGCTTGGACATTATAGAGGTGGTGTCTCATATTATTGCAATAATCAGGATTGCATAAAAGGTATAAATATAGATCTTGATTGCAGTATCATCACTCTGTTGGAAGACCGCAATGGCACTATTCTTTTGGGTTCAGACGGGTATGGTTTATTAAAGATAGCTAACAAATTGCAGATTGACAAGACTAATATTCAAACCCGGACAGTAGTGTCGCTACACGAAGCCACCGATGGGACAATATGGTTCGGGACATATATGGATGGACTTTACGCATACAATGGAACGGTAAGACACTTTACAACAAAGAATAGCAATATCTTTAACAATAACATCTGGGATATACAAGAGGACGGACAGCATCGTATCTGGTTTGGAACATTGCAGAATGGTTTGGGTATGTATAACCCGACTACCGGCAATTTCTCGCATCATATGGCTAATTCACGAGTAAGATGCGTATCCAAACTTCATTATGCTGGAAATGACACATTGTTTGTCGCGACAAATGCGGGACTTGGAATAATCAATACGCGTACTATGCAGAATACGGTAATTACTGGAAATTACGCTCATTCGCAAAAATTTCCTTCTGATTTTGTACGAACCGTATTTTGTGATTCACGCCATTGGGTATGGCTGGGATTTGCTGGAGGGCTTGCAATCTGGGATTTGAGGAACGATAGCATTACATACATCAATACTGATGATGGATTGTGTCACAATTTAGTTAACGATATCATTGAGGATGATAATCATAATATGTGGATATCCACAGGATATGGCTTGTCAAATATAATTGTTAATGTAAAAAACAATCCTACATCTAAAAAGTCTAGATTTAACATTACCAATTACACCATTAATGACGGCCTTACTTGTAACGACTTAAATCGTTTCGCCAAACTTCGGGATGGTAGGATTGCTGTTGCTTCCCAACAAGGGTATAATATCATAACACCATTTATTAAATCTCAGAATGGGAAAACATATATACCCCGTATAACAAAAATCATATTAAATAACAAAATCCTGACAAACCCCATACAAAAGGATAGATCTGGACGGGATGAACTAATAATCAACTCGTCGTTCATTCCTAAAGACAATTATATGCGCATTTATTTTTCATCGTTCAATTTCAAGAATAGAAAGCAACAGTATCTATATAAGATAGATGATAGCGCAGAATGGCAGACTGTAGCAGATAATTTTGTTACGATAGGTCCCTTTTCCATGGGGAGCCATACTTTGAAAATTAAAGCAAGTAATGAACACGGATCTTGGCCTGATGAGTATTATGAAATTATGATACGTGTCAAACCTCCTTTTTGGCTGTCAAATGTCGCATTGGTGATTTATTTCTTGATATTATGCATAGGCGCTTATTTCATTTGGTATAGAATTAAGCGAAACATACGAATTAAGTTACAGAACCAGCAAAGGGAACAGGAGAATAATAAAAGGAATGAAATGTATGATCTTAAGATGGACTTCTTGACCAAAATAAGCCATGATATAAGAACTCCATTGTCTTTGATCATGTCACCGTTGGAAAAGCTAGCGGAAGATATAAAAGGAAATTCTTCAGCGGCAAAAAAAGTTGATATTGCATATCGAAATGCGCAATACTTATTGGATCTGGTTAGTCAGCTTCTTGATTTAAGGCGTATTGATGTCCATGCCGAGACATTAAACCTTATATCAGGGAATATCAATAATTTCCTCCATGAAATCTGTGATAATTTTAAGGTCTATGCTGAAAAAAATCAGCGTAATCTCGTATACGAATCCCACATAGGGGATTTGAGGATAATGTTTGATAAGGAGAAAATCAACCGCATAATGTATAATCTTCTTTCAAATGCCGTTAAATTCACACATCAGAACGGTAATATCACTGTTAATGTGTGGAAAGAAGACGATTGGCTGTTTTTCAGCGTAACGGATGATGGTATCGGTATTCCCGATAATGAAAAAGAAAGCATATTCAAGCCGTTCTTTCAAATCAAGCAAAAAGATGTCAATCATGGAACGGGAATAGGTCTTCACATCACTGCTGAATACCTGAAATTATGCGGTGGAGACATTATTGTGAAAAACAATGAACCCAACGGTTGTAAGTTTATATGTCGGATACCTATAACATTGCCGGAGAATAACGAAATCGAAAAAAATACGCAGACTGTTGATGTTGATAATCAATGTGACGTAACTCAATTGGACAAAGATAGCAAGCCAACAATTCTACTTGCGGAGGATAATGCTGAGTTCCGACAATTCATCAGCGAATGTCTGACCGACAATTATCATGTGATTAAGGTCGAAGATGGATTGCAGGCACTCAATATATTGAAAAAATACGATATTGATATTGTTATTAGCGATGTAATGATGCCCAATATTGACGGGAATAAATTGTGTGAACTAATTAAGACCACTTTTGAATGGTCTCATATCCCTGTAATCTTACTGACTGCCCGGACTTCGGATGACCATAAGATTGCAGGATTGAAAAATGGAGCTGACGATTACATCACTAAACCAGTGAACCTTAATCTCCTAAATCTCCGCATTAAAAAATTTCTTGACTGGAAAGCCAAATGTCATAAGGTTCTCAACAGTGGAGAGAACGTTGAACCTCAAAAGGTGACTATTTGCTCTATGGATGAGCAATTCCTCGCCAAAGTTCATAGACTTATTGAGGAAAATTTATCAAATTCAAATTATTCTATAGATGACTTCTGCGCCGATTTACAGGTAAGTAGAGCAAATCTATTTAGAAAATTCAATGCTATTATTGGTAAATCCCCCGTTGATTACCTGCGGATTTACCGATTGAGAAAAGCGCGTCAGATGTTGCAAAAAGGATGCTCTATATCCGAAATTGCATATTGTACAGGTTTTGCGCATCCTAAATATTTCTCCAAATATTTCAAGGAGCAATATGGTGTCACTCCGTCTCAATATATAAGAGGCATAGACTAAAAAGAAGAAACGTTTATTTTGTCATCTCGACAAATATTAGTACTTTTGTATTATTGCTGTCCGGTAAAACTGCCAAGAGCATAAATATCCTTCCCGAAGCCCCGTAAAATAGGACTTCGGGAATTAAAAAATCATCTGCGAGATTCGTGTGACTACATCAGTACACGTTTTTTGCCATTTTACAATAGCTCCTCAGGCACACAGTCTGCCATAGCAGCGTAAGCAGTTTCGCTTGGATGCAGATGGTCTCCAGAATCGAAGCCAGGAGCGAAAGATGCAGGATTACTGCGGTCGCGGACAGCTAAATCGAAATCTACACAACCGTCGAAGAGGTCGGAAGAGCGAAGCCAATCATTAAATCGAGTCCTCATCTCATCACGCTTCTTATTGTAAGTGCGCCATCCGAAGATAGGAAGTAGCGTTCCACTCCATACTTTCAGTCCCAGTTTGCGTGCATGTTTCACATAGATGTTCTCCATTCCACATTCCAATTCTTCGCAAGTAGGCATATCGCTCCAAGGTCGGAATGGATTAACCTCCACACCAACAGGGTGTATGATGTCATTAATACCGTGCTGAATGATTACTGCACTGGCACCTGCTACATTCATCTCAATAGGAAAACGCGTCTCGCCTTTCAGTCCGTAAGCCTGATATGTGATGCAGTCATACTGTCGGAGGATTCTTGTTCCGCTTACAGCACGACGTATGATAGCCACATTATGGAAACCATTTTCCCATGCACGGATAGCAAGCCAGTCGGGCCAGCTCTGTGCCGTGATGGAATCACCGAAGCAAACGAGAGCATGATTTTTCTCTTCCGTCAGCACATCTATCGTATTGAGGAAATAAAACCAGTTGGTATTACGCGTCAAGTCGATAGGAAGTTCCTTCTCTGAGGCGAAATCTCCATAGGAATACTTCCCCTTGGAGAGCGGTCCGGTAATTAGAGTGCCTGCATTCATCTGTGTGAAGCCTGCGAAATACATGCTCACATCGACCGTCTCTCCTGCCTCGATGTCGAAAGCTATTTCATCGCTCTCCACCTCTTTTCCTGGTTTTATTACCACCGAAGCATTTCCTTCGAATGTTATAGGTACAGCACCGTAGTTCTCATTTTGCTTTGCTACGTATGCTTTAGTCATTGCAACGTCTTCCGTACCCGTAAGATTTGAGAAACGGAAGCGCATCTTAGATCCTGAGAAAACAACTCTTACGGGGTATCTCAGGGTTATATCTTTGGCGTAAACACACTCTTTTCTGTCTGTGATGGACGTGGCATTACCCCAGCATGCCACCCATTTGGTATATTTATCTTTCTGTTGAGTCATAAATGTTTATGTAAAATCAGGATGCAAAACTACTCATTTTTTCTAAGACAGCAAAGTTTATATTACGCAAAATGCCTGTTAAAGGTCTGTAATCATGTCTAAACAAACAAGAAATTGATTTAGGGCAATTGCTAATGAGTTTAATTGTTACCACTAATTAAAGTGGTAACATACCACCTTAATAATATATATTTTATGCCTTTTCACTTACACTTCTGTTTTATTGATTGAAACATTAAACGCTTTGCAGCGGCGATTTTTCTGACTACAGCGACTAAGTGAGAAGCGACTAAACTTCTCGTAAATGTCCAAGCCACGTCCAAGAACTATGGTCCACCCGGTATCTGTTTTGATGAAGCGGTCATGGTCTGCCTTGAAGTCGTAGGTAAACTCTATGCCCATCGGCAGCAACTCATCTGCCAAGTCGTTGAAAGAGTCTATTATCTCTGCAACTTTCTCGTCATCGTCATTCTGTGTACTTAGATGAATTTTTACGGTGTCTTGTATAGTTGATACATCTTTTACCATTTGTATGAAATCCACAAAATTATCGATCTGATACGGTTGACGTATGAAAGGATCGGTAATGTGTATTTCCTTTGCTGTTCGCAAATAATCACCAAACAAGTCTTTATAAGTCACTCCACCCTGGTTTTCTCTTATGGAAATAGTCTTGGCAACAAGAGGTTTGATGCGAGGACGTGAGCCAGAATGTTTTAATTCCAGATTCTCGTCCTTATCATTGTCTTCGTCATCCTTGTTGATCGGTTTATGTTCGATGTTTTCAAGTGTCTCCACCTTTACAGTTTCGCCTGTCTTCAGCCAAACATATTCAAACTTCGCTGGTTCTGCACAGAAAGTGCTGTCAATGATATACAGTTGGTCTTTAACTCGTTTGCGCCCTTCTGCAGCAAAGTCAATGATTTCCTTTGCTTCCTCATCCGTTATCTTACCATCAGGATAGATGAGTTTCATCATGCCAGAGAATGTTTTGCGTATGGCAAGGTGGTCGCGCTCAGAAAGCGAACCATCAAACTTGGCATAATCATTCAGCAATGCCGTACAATCTTCATTGCGTAGAGCGTGTAACACGGCAGCTATGTAGTCTGTGATAAGACCGTATCCCTTAGAGAAACTGTTCTTTTTCAACATCTTGATTTCCCATCCTGGATTATATAGATGCATACGGTCAAGAAACGCACCCTTGATGAAGGAAGTAGGAATACTCTCAAACAGATGGCTGTTCTTCAGCATGTATGGCACAGTATGCTTAGTATTACCAACAAATGACATAGATGCACTTGCCTCATGCGTACCCTTACCACGGTTGAACGACTTGTTGGCAAGATAGTTCTGCATGGTATCGATGAGCACGGCATCCACGTTACGCCCTTTCTGCTGTTCAAATTCATCCCATGCCACAACATCCCAATAACCTACCAATCCGAGAATCTCCTTGTTGCCTTGTATTTTCACGAACAATCGGGCTGAGGTTACATCGCCTCCGCTGACAAGCACACCGTATGGCGACAACTCCTGGAACACATGAGACTTGCCCGTACCTTTCGGCCCCAACTCCATAAAGTTGAAATTATTTTCTACATGAGGTAGAAGACGCGCCAAAGTTATGAACTTCTCACGTCGGTTCATTGCCTCTGGATTCAGACCCACTGTGTGCATCAGAAAGTCTATCCATTCTTCAGTCGTAAAATTCTTACGCTGGTCGATATATTCCTGTAGGTCGATGTTTGAAATCTGAATAGGCTTCAATGTTTGTATTTCCCATCTCACCTTGATGTTCTCGCCACTGATATAACCCAGCGTAATGATGCACCACACCCCGTTGCCGCTCAATAGCTTCGGGTTATGGCGCACATAGTCGGTACCGATAGGAACACCTGACAGTCCAAGATTGGCAAAGGTTGCCTGATATTCATCGCTTCTCTCATTAAGAACAACCGTCACCTTGTCAATGACACGGTGCTGCCCATTCTCACGTATGAGACCTTTTACAGATTCTGCTTCCGCACGGTGCACATAGTTGTTTTGAATAACCAGTTTCACCTTCTCTATACCTTCGTTTATCACCTCCTCGTCATCGCTGGCGCAATACTGACCAAGAAGGTATTCCAACACGTATGTAGGCACTGGAAGCCCTCCCTTCACAAGGAACGCCAAGTCTTTTCTGACGACCTTGCCTATGAAGCAATCCATTATTTTCTGTTGTAAATCCATAAACCTTGAAGACTAAATTAGAAGTCAAAATCATTTTCTATCAATGTGTTGTTTGTCACATTCTCCTTTATTATAGGATTCAATTCGTCTGTGGCATCAAACACTTTCAGTTGCAGCACCTTGGCATCAATATTCTTATTGAGTGTGAGGTCTACCTGTATCTTTCTGTTGTCCAAAGACGGGTCTGTCTTGTCGAGAAGGATATCCTTGACTGGCGTAACCGGCACATCGTTGTGATACAGAGCAACCCTTATGGGGCGCTCCTTCATGTCCATAGACACTGCCTCTGTTTGCAGCATCTTGAATCTCAGACGTGAGGCTTGCATCGAAAGTCGTCTGTCGAGAATCATCACGCCCACTGGTTGCTTGTTGTCGTCTCTTTCCTGACGGCTTGTTATTATGGGGATTATCAGTTCCTGCAATGCCGCACCGCCATGAGTGAACATATAACCTCCAGAAGGAGCGTTAAATCGGTTAGTTCCCTTTGGCACAGCTACCATCACATTGCCAACATTAACCATGCCCGACACCTCGCTTAGTGGAAATTTAACCACACCGTTTACTTCGTCTTTCGATTTAGTAAGATAATAACGAGTGCTGCGTTCAAGACAGTCCTCTTCGATTTTGTGCTTGTCCTTGTCGGCAAATATTATGTCGTTGAACAGGAAGCCGTGGTCACTTGTTATATAGACTTCCGTCACGTTGTAGGAGGCATGTATCTTGGGTATCATTTTTTTCAATTCGTTGATGGCATCCCTGCAACTGTTCACTATCTGCTTGGCATTTCCGTCATGTCCTATCTTGTCAATGACATCATGAAAGATATACACCAACGGATGCTTGAATATCTCACGGTTCTTCTCCTGGTTATATTCTGCCACTGTTTCAAACGACACACAAAGAGCACCATCACGATAGACCTGCAAATGCTCAGAACGTTTCTCTATATTGTCAAGAATGTGGTCGTCTACAGACAAATTCTGTTTTTCACCCTGCCCATAGAGTTTAAGCTCACGATATGGAAGCATTGATGGCTTACAGTATTTGGTTTCGGATGGAAGCATAGCAATGGCTGGTTTCAGACTTGCAATATGTTTAGATTTTGCCAGTTCGCCTATAAGCTCCTGTGCCACCTCGTATCTGAGTGCGTCACTCACAATCACAGCCACTTTCTTCTGTACCGACTTTATTTTCTCATCATAGAAATTGTATTGGCGCAACAGATGAACCTCGTCCATTCCTCCAGTTTCTTTCAGACATCTTGTCCACTCCAAATTAATCCGGTTGCAAAGTTTGCTGTAGTTTTGGTCAAGACCACGTTTCACCTTCTGTACTGCGTCAAACAACTCGCATGTTGGATCTATGCCAAAGTAAGTCTCGTTGGCCTGACGGTAGTATTGGTCAATAAAACAATAATCCGATTCATATCTCATTACATACTCATCGGCAGTATTGAGCGTTAACGAACCAAGCGTGAGCGCCTTCTCGTAAAGCTTTGCCACGATGACAGCATAATCCATTACGGCAATCATCATAGAGTTGTCGCTATGTTTTAGCATTAAGTTCTCTATTCTGTTGATAACTTCCGCAGGTTCTGTTTCAATCTTTTCCTCCAAAAGAGTTTTAATAATCGGCACGCAAAGTGCCTCCGGCAGATAATAGTAATTGGCATCCGTGCCATACCAACGTATGATGTCAGCGTCGCGTACTTCGCTGCCCAATTCATCGAAGAGTTCGGTGAGGGCTTCTGTTGTCTTTTCTTTACTGAGAGCCAACTCTAAGATGCGGTTCATATGCTGCAGAGCTACACTGTCAGTAATTCTTGTCTGCTTGTAGTTATCCGCAACTATCGGAGCAAGATTTTGTACTATTGCGTTGTACTTGAAGACTTTCACAATATGTGCCACCTTTTCTTTACTGTCATCATTATACGACACGCCAAAGATGTCGGTAAGATGCTTGCCAAGAGCCTCCTGGGCATCCTTGTAACCTCGCATCCTGACGTAAAAATCCTTTTGTTTATCACTCTCACGTTCTCGGCCATACAAAAGCACTTTAAGGATGATACTATCCCAATCCAATATATTATGAGCACCCATAAAGTTGCTTATGAAACCACGCACCATGATGTCGTGTGTTATGCTACCGTCCTGATAATACGGCATGAAGAAGCGCAGCATCTTGTCCGACTGTAAAGAGATGACATTTCTCTCCACAAATCTTACAAGTTGCCCGTCATTTGTAGGCAGTCCATATTGCTGCATGAATGCTGCATAATCTTGGCTGTGATACTCCATGTTGGCAGCAAGCACATCCATAAGTGGGAACGATGCCTGTAGTGATTTCTTTTTCAGCGGACTAAACTGATGACAATATATGACGACCTTATCATATTGCCAGTCGTTGTCAAGTAGATATTTAGTAGTAAACCAATCTCCCTTGAAATCAACATACCGGTAGCCTATTTTCCATTCTGCGCTTTCAAGCTCATCAATTAGCAAAGCGTTTATAGCGTCTTGGAAAATGAACAGAACTTTCAATTCTGGGTCGCGATCGAAGTAATCGTATATTTTCTTCTGTAATACGTTCATGTCGTTACTATTTCAATTTCTGTAAAACATCGCCAAACTTAGCATAGTTCACTACTACGCCATCGTCAAGATCGAAGGCTATCTGCTTGTCTGCCACTTCATGCAGACGGTCATGATACTCGCGACACTCTGCTAATTGTGTGTTCAGGCGGTCGAGTTCACGGCGTTCAGCTGTGCTGAGGTTGGCTGCATTTTCTTCCATTTCGTTTTGCTTCTGCACAAGCCACTCTATGTGTGGCAGCAGATACTTTGTGCGGATTTGCTCAGCTGTATAGGGTGTCATGCGATGCATGTAAGCGATACACTGGAACGCCCCCTTCTTTGAACTGAACAACCAATAGATGGGGCGGTTCTGGTACATCTTCTTGTGATATTTCCAGAAATCCTTAACGAAGTAGTCATCAATGGTCTTACCAAGGGCGGCTTCTACGGTGTTGAGGTTCTCCACCAGCCGATCCTCGCCCAACACAACAGCCAGCCATTTCTTGAAGCGAACCGTGGCATTGTCGGCAAAGTCGGTATTCGATGCCATCAACGGAATGATACCGTCGTCGTCGATTTCAAAACGAGAGTTTGGCACGATAGCTTCATACTCTTTCAATCCATCGCCTTGGTTGGCAAGAATGAGACCGGGCTTGTCGATGCTATAGCGCCCCATCATACAGCCAACGGCATAGCTGATGAATTGCTTCACGATTACGTCATCGTGCCATACTATATGTTGTTTGTTGTTTTCTTCCATAATTCTGTTCTATATGAATTGAACGTTTTATTCTTTCACTTTTTTGTATATGACTTGTTTCTGTTACCACCATGAGCTTCCAAATAACCGAACTCTGTCAGTTGGCGTAGATAGCGTTTTGCTGTGGTTTCCGTCAGTCCCAATTGTGCGACAAGCTGCTCGGTCCTGATTTCTTCTTTGTCGGCCATAAAAACTATTATATCGGCCAGTTTTCCTGCCAAAGTTGGCTTTATCGACCATTTATCGACCATTTCTTGCATAATTTCTGTTTTATCGACCATTTTCTCTGATGTCGATGCAAGGAACTGGTCGATATCTTGCTGCAGATGTTCGCAATGTAGTTTCGCCATACAGTTGATGAAGATGTCTGTGTCCTCAGCTTCCCTGGTGTCAATGAGAGCTTGGATATATTCAGCTTTATCTTCCTTATATACCTTTGTTGGCAATACATCATATTCCATTTGCAGAAGGTTCATAAGTAAGCGGCTTGTTCTGCCGTTACCGTCAGCCCATGGATGGATGGTTACAAGATGGTAGTGCGCCCAGAAACTCAGCTCATATATAGACAATTCATCAGTTGTATCTATAGCTTTGCGGCGTTTGTTCAGTTCCTCGCAAAACTCCTTCAGTTTCATTGGCACCTTCATCCAGTTCATATACGACCGTCCGCCAGCACCAGCAGTAACGTTCAACTTGCGAAGCTCTCCTTTCGAAGCATCAAAGCTTCCGCCTAACGAATTATATTCACCGCCAGTACGAGCCATTACTTTTGCAGCAAGAGCAACAAGAGATTGTACGCTGATGTCCTCATGTCGCTTTATCCAAATGCGGCCATAGTCGTAAGCCGCTTTCAGATCGAGGTTCATCAACTGCTCTATCATAGGCTTTCCTTTAGCCGTAATGCCTTCGTCAAAGAGCAGCTGTGCTTCCACCTCCGTCACAGTACTGCCTTCAATGGCTGTAGAATGGGTAATGATAGAGTACAGATAGAACTTTTCGTAGTCTATCTGATCTGTTATGCCCAACTCCTTATGGCGTTTGAGCAATCTCTGCATGATGTCTTTTATCTCTTGTTTCATTGCTTTCTTTGTTCTAACGTTGAGGATTGATGGCTTCCACATAGCTCAAACAAGCTTGGCTCTGCTCTCACTCAATCGAGATTTGGCTTCGCCCAATCTCTCATCGTTCGGCATAGCTCAAGTAAGCTTGGCTCTGCTCTCACTCAATCGAGATTTCACCTTGCTGAAGGATAGTGATTTCATTGAGAGGCACATCTGGAGTCAGCTCGTCTTGCAAGCCATAGATGTCGATGAACTGGCGGTTAAGCTCTTCCTCGTTCTTGTGCAGCTGCATAAACTTGCGCTCCCACTTCTG
>OQVP01000113.1_pt1 | contig 28105 bp, 22 predicted proteins | sample 1691541 | NCBI WGS metagenome assembly OQVP01 (sample SAMN03418258, study PRJEB22391) | human gut metagenome | biome: human-gut; feature: organic feature; material: feces | host: Homo sapiens | place: Tanzania | collected 2013-01 | reverse complement strand
TGTCCTCGGGAGCGATAAGTCCCGTGTCAAGTCCGTACTGTGCAAGGGCGGCTATGTACTGTCCGATCATTTTAATATCCGATCCTTTCAATATTTATTTATTTCATTATATAACATTCCGTGGCGCTTTTCAATAAAAAAATAAATCATATATATAAACTTATGTTGCAAAAAAATGCCGCACCCGATATAACAGATGCGGCACATAATATTGATATAGGTTATTCCTCGGTCTTGTCGCTCACAACAAGCTCCTTTACAGATGTTGCAAGTCCTGCAAGGCTCTGTATCTCGGAGGGAATGATTATCTTGGTAGCCTTTCCGTCGGCAGCCTTTGCAAAGGCTTCAAGGCTCTTGATAGCGATAACGTTCTGAGAGGGGTTTGCTTCATTGAGCTGTCTGATAGTGTCGGCAAGAGCCTGCTGAACGTTTCTGATAGACTCAGCTTCGCCCTCTGCTTCAAGTATCTTCTGCTGTCTTACGGCGTCGGCACGGAGTATCATAGCCTGCTCTGAGCCTCTGCCTGGAGGATAGCAGCCTGCTTGTCGGCTTCGGCACGGAGGATCTTTGACTCCTTTTCACCCTCTGCAACAAGTACCTGAGACTTCTTTTCACCCTCAGCCTGAAGTATCTTTTCACGTCTTTCACGCTCTGCCTTCATCTGCTTTTCCATTGCGTCCTGGATCTCTCTGGGAGGGAGAATGTTCTTGAGCTCGACTCTGTTTACCTTGATGCCCCAGCGGTCAGTTGCCTGATCGAGGATAGCAGTTATTTTGGTGTTGATAACGTCTCTTGATGTAAGTGTGGCATCAAGCTCCATTTCACCGATGATGTTTCTGAGGGTGGTAGCGGAAAGATTCTCGATAGCGGAAAGAGGTCTTTCAACGCCATAGGTGTAAAGCTTTGCATCTGTTACTGTGAAGAATACAACAGTATCTATCTGCATAGTAACGTTATCCTTGGTGATAACGGGCTGAGGCTTGAAGTCAACTACCTGCTCCTTGATGGATACCTTTTTTACCACCTTGTCGAAAATGGGGATAACGTAATGGGGGCCTGTGTGAAGAGCACCCTTGAATGTTCCGAGGCGCTCAACTACATAGACCTGAGCCTGAGGAACGATCTTGATGCCTGAGATGAAGATTATCGCAAGAATAACGATAACGGCGATGATTGCACCTGTCATAATGTTTTTCTCCTTTTAGTTATAATGTTTTGTTAACGGGCTGTACCGTAAGGTAAGCCGCACCCTTTGCTATGACCGTCACCGAAACGCCCTCGTCTATGACTGAGCCGTCAGCGGAGACAGCACCCCAGTCAACGCCCTCGAGACGTACTCTTCCCGTGTCAACGTTTTTCTTTTCAAGCATGCGAATCTCGCCGTTTGCGGGCTGGAAGTACTGCATGAAAACATTGTTCCAGATTTCAAGATATTTGCCGCAATCGCATGCGGGGCTGCATTCATCGCAGCATTTCTCTTTGCCCGTATCAAAGAAAATTTCGGTATCGGGGCCGCAGGGACCGCTCGTTCCGGGAATCCACCAGTTATGTTTTGCGTTCAGGAAGAAGATGTGACTCGGATCAGCACCCATTTCAACCCAGCGATCGCGTGAAACCTCATCGCGCGGGGCGCGCTCATCGCCCTCAAAACATGTGAAATAAAGCCTGTCCGGATCGATGCCGAGCCATTTTTCATCGGTCAGGAATTCCCAACTCCATGCGATCGACTCCTTTTTAAAGTAGTCGCCAAGGGACCAGTTGCCGAGCATTTCAAAAAAGGTCAGGTGGCTTGCATCGCCGACTTCATCGATATCACCCGTGCGAACGCATTTTTGGACATCGGCAAGGCGAACTCCCGCCGGATGCGCCGCGCCCATAAGATAGGGCATGAGCGGATGCATACCTGCCGTTGTGAAAAGAACCGTGGGATCGTTTTCGGGAATAAGGGAAGCCGAAGGGATTATCGTGTGTCCTCTTTCGCCGAAAAAGCGAAGAAAGAGTGCCCGAAGTTCGGTTGTTGTTAATGATTTCATTCTATTTGTAAACCTTTCTCCCCTTGCGGGGCTTGATTGCTTAATGTCAGGTTCGTTCCGAATAATTTGTTTTCGCAAAAACTCGATTCGGCGGCCGCTTTGGGCAAATCGCGGTTTCGAAACACCCGAATGCCCGAATCGGTTTCGGACAGGCTGCGGTTAAGGCAGGTGCATTCGCGAAAGGCATGTTCCGAATTAATCAACGTTTACCCAATTATACATTATACTGTCAACATGCCGCTCTTGTCAATGTGCGTCTTTACTGATATAATATTAATCATGAAAAATCGACATCATCACCCGCGGCGGAGTTTCCTCCGCGACGGAAAACAGCATAAAAAGCTTCGGCTCAATTTTACTCTTCGCGGCGAGAAGGGCAAACCCGTCCGCATCGCGCTCTGCTGTGCGGCGGGGCTGGTTCTGCTCGTTCTTCTTGCAGCGCTCTTAAAGCCGCGAACGCAGCTTATGAACACCCCGGAAATTCAGCGCATACGCGAACGCGGCGTGCTTGCCGTCGGCGTGCGGGACGATATGCCGCTTTTTGCCGAAGGCGGCGAAGGGTTTGAAATCGAGCTTGCACAAAAATTCGCTGCGTATCTGCTTCCCGACACCGCCGGGGATGCGGCGGCAAAACTCATCACCGTGAACGGTAAAACCGCTTCAACAAAGCTTTCGGACGGCACAATCGATGCCGCCGTTGCGTTGATGCCGCGCGGCGCAAGTTCAAAATATGTCTACTCCTATCCGTATTATACGGATACATGCTCCGTGCTTGTTAAAAGCGGCAGCGAAACAACTCCGCTGAACGAACTTGTTATCGGTTTTGTTCAGGGCACGGCAGGTGAAACAAGGCTTAAGAAATACATTGATGCGCACGAAACAAAAGTTGAACGCACTCTCATTGACCGGCTTAAGGGACGCACACCGGAGCTTCCCGCCGATGCAATCGTGTTCACAACAAAAGCTTTCGCCTCCTATCCGGAGCTTTTCGATGCGCTTGCGCGCGGCACCGTTGCCGGTGCGGTCGTCACCGGTGCTTACTGCACAAGATATGCGGAAGAAATATCCGCACACGGATTTATCCGCCATGAAACAAGTCTCGGCAATGTCGAATATGCAATCGCCTCAGCTGCGGACGAACCCGCCGTTGCTCAGCTTGCGGAACTGTTCATCTATGACCTGCAAAAAAGCGGTGAGCTTGATGCACTGCTTAAAAAATACGGGCTTTGATTCAAGCCCTTGAACCGCCCCCGTCCGAGCAGGTTTCACCCCGCGCAGATGCACAGCGAGGTATTTCCCGCTCCGTGCTTTCATGTTTCATCCGGTTTCGACAAAACAAAACGATATTCCCGCTTGCGGAAATACCGGGCAATAATGTATAATCTACATGCGGAGCTCATTCTCCGCACAACCGAAATATCCGCTTGCCCGAAAAGGCAGTTTTTTACCTGTCCGAACGGCAGAGCGGCAACGGAGTTTTATTCGGAGTTTTATTCAATATGGCACTGTTTGATTTTCTTAAAGACAAAAAAAGCGGAACAGCAGGCGCACAGCCTGCCGAGGCAAAACGCCAGCTTGTTGAACTGGCACTGGATTCCATCGTTCCGAACCCTGCTCAGCCGCGAAAAACCTTTGATGACGAAAGCATATCCGAGCTTGCACAATCCATTCGGCAGGTCGGATTGATTCAGCCCCTTGTCGTTCGCAAAAACGGCGAAACATACGAGCTTATCGCCGGTGAACGCCGTCTGCGTGCGCTGCGGAGCCTTGGGTCGGAAAAAGCGCTCTGTATAGTTGACAACTCCGCGGTTGACGCCGATTCCGCACTGATGGCCGTTGTTGAAAACCTTCAGCGTGAGGATTTGAATTATTTTGAAGAGGCCGAATGCTATAAAGCCCTTTTGGACGAGCTGAAGCTCACGCAGGAGGAGCTTGCCTCCCGTCTCGGCAAAAGCCAGAGTTTCATTGCAAATAAGCTCCGTATTCTCAAACTTTCCCCTGAAGTTCGCGAAGCTGTCGGTCTTTACGGGCTGAGTGAACGCCACGCCCGCGCCGTGCTGCGCCTTTCGGACGATGCGGACAAGCTTGCAATAATCAAAAAAGCCGGCGAGGACGGTCTGAGCGTTAAAGACACCGAACGCCTTGTTGAAAAAAAGCTTAATTCACTGTTCGACAGCAAAAAGGACGGTGCAAAGCCCCGCCCCGTCATTATGCGAATTGTAAAGGACTACCGCATGTTCATGAACACAGTGAATTCCGCCTGTGAGTACCTGCGTTCCGGCGGCATGAATGTTGACGTGTCCCAATCCGACAGGGCGGACGGCGTTGACATCACGATTCATGTAACCCAGAACCCGAACAACGAAGAAAATTAAAGCTCCGGCACTGCGCGTAACGGGGACGGGAGTCGGAAATGCGGCGCCTGCCCCTTTTTTGCGTTGACGAAGCCGGTTCGGCGTGAGTTGTACACTTCTTGTATCGATGTTGATTCTCATTTAAATTTCAGCCTTTGTTCATATTTGCCGAAGCTTGATTGATGTTTTTATAAATCAGTTTGAGTTATTGATTATTTAATCAATTTGAAACGCATCACAAAGAAATATATCACATTTGCACCCGCATGGAAACAGCGCAATTGTTCATGTTTCGTCTGCCGCCGACCGCTGACGCTCTTTTTGAACGCCGGCTTAACAATCAGCGAAAAAAATAAAGCATCACTCGCTTTTCCGCCTCCGTTCCGCGTGCTATAATTGTTTCATCAAAAAAGCAAAGGAGAAAAAACAATGCTTAACCAGGAACAAATCGGAACCTATATCGCTGCCCGCAGGAAGGCCGTCGGGCTGACGCAGGCGGAATTGGGCGAACGCTTAGGCATAACCGCGCAATCCGTTTCAAATTGGGAACGCGGCGAAACTCTGCCGGATACGGGACTTTTGCAGGACCTTGCTCTGATATTGGACACCTCTGCGGATGAGCTTCTCGGTGCAGGCTCATGCGGCTGGCGTTACCGCCGCCGTGTGACCGTTGAACGAATGAGCGAAGCCATCTCGTGCATTCAACGCCTCCGCGAGCTTTTGGGCGAGGATCATTTCATGTATCGAACCATGATCGACGCGCTTGACAAAAAGATGAACAGCTCCATTGAGCTGATTTTTAAAGAGGAACGCTTTCGCGATGCATATGTTGCGGAAGCATTGTGTGAATGTGCCCGCAAAGGCGATTACGTCGATATTTCCGATGTTCGCCGCAACATAAAATCCGAGCGTGCGCGGAATTCCGCCATTGAAGTTCTGCGTGAATTCGGGCTGAAATGATTTTTGCCGCCCCGCTCCGACATAACGCTGCGGAAGACTCCCCGAGAATTTTCCGGGAGTCTTCCGCAATATGCATTTACACATTCACATTGGTATTCATACGGTTTCATGCTGCACGAAGCCTGAACATGCCGTTTCGTTTTATTGCGCAACGGTGAACAATGCGTAAAAATATCCCTTGTTCGCCATCAAATCCGCAAAGCTGCCCGCCTCTTCAATCCTGCCGCCGCGAAGCACAAAGATTTTATCGTATCTGCGCAGGAGCGATTCTTCAAGAGTATGCGTAACAACAATTCGTGTGATTCCCTGCAAATCGAGAATATCGCTTGAAACACGGTGCGCCGTTTGCGCATCCAGTGCCGCCGTCACCTCATCCGCAAGCAGAACGGAGGATTTTTTGAGCAGACTCCGCGCAATGGAGACTCTTTGTTTCTCGCCGCCGGAAAGCCCGCTGCCGTTTTCCCCGCAAAGGTAATCCTCCCCGCGTTCGCGAATCAGCGCGCCAAGGTGCGCACGGGCAATCGCTTCATCCAGCTCCGTCTTCGGAAAATCACGGAACATTGAAACATTGTCCTTTATCGAGGCATTAAAAACAAAAACATTCTGCTGAATTGCCGCCATCGTTCCGTAGAGCGACTCCGTTGAAATATCCGACAGTTCGATTCCGTCCGCAAGGATATGCCCGCTGTAGTTTGTTTCCGCTGCCATGAGCAAGTTCAGCAGGGTAGATTTTCCGCTGCCGCTGCCGCCGACAAGCGCATATGCCCTGCCTGCCTCAAACTCGGCATTTATTCCGTGCAGCACCGTCTTCCCCGGTTCATATGCAAAAGAGACGTTTTCAAGCCGAATCCCGTGTTCAAGCCTGTTGAGCGTTTCACTCCCCTCGCGGGAAGAGCTGCGTTCCAGTGCGGCCGCAAGTTTATCCACAAGCCCCAACGCCGCTTTGCGGCATGCAAGCAATCCGGGAAGCTCCGCAATTGGCGAAATGATAAAATTCATAAGGTTAACAAACAGAACAACTGCACCGGGCGTCATGCTGCCGCCCTTCATCGAAAGGTACACGCCTGCGATAAACACTCCGAGCTGAGCAAAAATCCCCGTGACCGCGCCGATCATTCCGACGAGCATTTTAATGCGCCGTCCCGTGAATTTTTCATGCTCAAGGGCTTTGTTGCTCTGCGCAAACAGGCGAAAGATCTCCCGCTCCGCCCTGAAGTTTTTAACAACGGTAAACCCAGCGAGACAATCGCTGAGTGCGGCGGTGAATTCTCCGTTCCGTTCGGAAACCCTGCTTTCAACGGCTTGCAGTCTGTTGCCCGTCAAAAGGGATGCTATCAGCGGAAGCACCGTCAGCCCTGCCGCAATCGCCGTCATGAGCAGTGAATACCTGCACATCAGCAGCAGCGCACCGATGAAAGTGACCGCCTTTGTTATCATTGCAAGCATCTGCGCAAGATAATTGGTTTCAATGCTTGCGGCATCGTTCGTCAATGCGGAAAGATAGCCTGCCGCGCTTTCGTCACGAAAAGACGAAATGCTCTTTCCTATCAGCTTTTTGAATGCAAAATCCTTGTACTGCCGCATTGCCCGTTCCAAAAAACGAGGCTGCGACGCATAGTTCAATAGGGAAAGCCCCGCACAAAGCAGAACAAAGCCCGCGCTTATCAAAAGCAAAGCGCGAAAGCTTAACGCCCCGGACTTTCCCGCTGCCGTGTCCATCAGCTGTTGAATTATCCACGAAAGAATCAGATTCAGCGAGCCGGCTGCCAAAGCCGCAAACACCGCAAGGCAAAAAATCGGAATATTTTTATAAAAGAACTGACCCCGCAGCTGTTTCCCGAGCGGTTTTTTACAAAATGCGCCCACGTTTTCTTTTGCTGCATTTGCTTTTTCGTTTTCGGCAGCACAATTCCCGCTGCTGTCATTCTTTGTTCGACCGTTTTTCATCGTTGTTCACCCTTTCCCATATTTTCGTAAGTTCGGCACTTTCAAGAGAACAGACCGTGTTCCGCACTCCCTCCGCAGCCGTTGCACCGATGTCGTCATATGCACTTGCCGATTCGTCACACGAAACAAAGCGGATCGCTGCCGCGCTGTAATTCGGGTTTGCATCGAAGCGTTCCGCTGTCAGTTTTGCCTGAATCAACGCTTTTTCCGCGCCGACCGCATTGCCGGCCATCAACTCCGAATAAGCCAAACATGCGTAAAGCATTCCCGATGTTTTGTCTGTAAAATTCGTTTCCCCGTCCCGCCGCAGTCCGTTCGAAAGAGCAAGGCCGAAATTCAGCACCGCCTTTGCAGACGCATAATCCTTTTTTTGAAAAAACACATTGATATAACCAAACACGGTTCGAATGATTCTGACCGTATTTTCAACGAGCGATTCCGAAAGGAAGGGCATTGCCTCCTCGGGTCGGCCGCACGCTTCCGCAAGTGTCAATCCGATTATGTCGCTGTACATTCCGCCTGCATTATTCGCTTTCAGCATCTCAACGGCGCGTTCGGCTTCGCCCATTATGCGCAGCACCTCCGCTATGTTTCCGCACAGTGTGCTTTCGTTTATCTGCGGGTTCGTATTCTGCGCAATAAGCTGCCTGCTTTTTTCCAAAAGCTCCAATGCGCGCCGCATAAGCCTTTTTTCGCCGCGCTCCGTTCCGAACACACTGAAAAGCCCTGCGGCATTAAACACAATTTCAAAGGAATTCGGATATTTTTTTAATGCTTTTTCCGCCTCGGCAAGGCCGACTTCATCCTTGTCGGACTGATACCTTTTCAATCGTGCCGCCGTTGTCCGAAGGCTGTTATCCTTCAGCTCGTAGCCGAGAAGCACATCCACCGATGTGTCAAAAAAGTCCGCAAGCTCCATTATTGTGCTCAATTCCGGTTGGGACAGCCGCGCTTCCCATTTGTACACCGCACCGACAGTAACGCCCAGCACTTCCGCAAGCTGTTCCTGCGTCAATGCGCGCTGTTTTCTGAACGTTCGGATATTCTCTGCAAGCTTGTTCTCCATTTGCTCCGCTTTCCTCCTTTTTTCGGCGGCATTTTCGCACTGCGTCTTTAAAAGCCGCCGTCAGGCTTTCGTCCTGCGGTTTTCTTTACCCCATTATAGCAAAAAAGAGCGGTGCACGGAACACACCGCTCGTACTGTTTGGATTTTAATTTATCTACCGCTGGTATGGGTTGATGAAGTGCCGTCCAACGGAGTTTTGATGTAATTTCTGTTTCTTTACAAATCTCTTTTTCCCGGTTCTTACGTTGACTCAAATGTTGACATCTAACCCGTTCCGTCGTTAATATTCAAAAGGCAAAAAAGCCGGCCTCGGCCTGAAGGAAGCAAAGGAAGCTGTTGAAGGCGGGCGGGGTTTTGTTTGTGACAGGGAAAATAATTATTTGATTTCGATTTCTGCGCCTGCATCGGTGAATGCCTTTGCGAGCTTCTCTGCGTCTTCCTTGGAGAGGCCTTCCTTGAGGGTGGTGGGTGCGCCTTCAACAGCTTCCTTTGCTTCCTTCAGGCCGAGGCCGAGTTCTGCGCGGACAACCTTGATAACGTTGAGTTTCTGTGCGCCGAAGCCCTTGAGGATAACGTCAAATTCGGTCTTCTCTTCAACGGGTTCTGCTGCTGCTGCGGGGCCTGTAACTGCAACTGCGGTTGCTGCTGCGGATACGCCGAATTCTTCTTCGACCGCATGAACGAGGTCTGCGAGTTCGAGAACGGTGAGGGACTTAATGTAATCGATAAATTCCTGCTTAGTCATTTTAATTTCCTCCGATTAAAAATTTTTGTTTGAAACGGTTACGCAGCGAAAGTTATTCTGCCGCTGCTTCTTCGGCTGCTTCGCCGCCGCCGAGCTTCTTTGCGAGCTGGTCGAGAGCGATGGCAAGGCCGGTGATGGGGCTCATCATGCTGCCCAGCATACGGGCGATGAGAACCTCTCTGGGGGGCAGATCAGCGAGAGCATCGATGCCCTGAGCATCGGTAACAACGCCGTCCACAATGCCGCCCTTGATGGTGCATTTTTTGAACTTTTTGATTGAATCCTTAAGGATTTTTGCGGGTGCAACCGCGTCGTCGTAACCGAAAGCGAAAGCGGACGGTCCTTTGAGCATTGCGTGAACGGACTCATCGATGTTGAGTTCGCGGCAGGCTCTTTCGACCATGGTGTTTTTGAGAACGATGTACTCAACACCTGCTTTGCGCATTTCGACACGGAGTGCAGTCACCTCGTCAACGGTAAGACCGCGGTAATCGAACATAACAACGGACTGAGCCCTTGTGAGACGATCTTTGATCTCCGCAACGTGCTGCTCCTTCATTGCAAGAATAGAAGCATTTGCCATGGAAAATTCCTCCTTGTCACAGTTTCAAACAAATATCCCCCATGCCATAGGACAGGGGGACAGAGGATAGCCGAACAATCATTTTAGCACTGCCCCGATTTAATGCAAAACGCAAAGTGCATTAGCATAAAAACCGAAAGCCGCTGCTGCAATAACTGATGAAATAACTATTTTGTCTCTACCTCGGCAGGAGATTAAGCTTGGACGGCCGATGCAAAAGCATCTTGCCCGCGCACCTGCTGTCTATGGCGGATATTCATTTGCCGAATAATTATAACCGCTTGTTTTGAGCCTGTCAATAGTTTTTCACTGATTTTCGGCAAAAAATGCAGATATATTTTGTTGTTTCTCAATCTCGCAGCAGTTTGAAAATCTCAATCAGCTTTTCCCTGCCCTCTTTTTCGGAAAAGATGATTTCGCTGAGCGCTTCACGGTCGTCCGCAATTCCGTCCGGAATATCCGAAATGAAACTCTCGGCCGCCGACCGCACGAGAGCGGCGTTTTCCGTTTCGCGGTTGGCAAGGTCCGCAAATATCATTGCGCTGCCGATTTTCACCGCCGCATACATCTCGGTATCGTTTTTTATCAGGTATCTGTCAATGCTGTCCGAAAGTTTTTCCGCACTCGACAAATTCAGCCTTGCCTGCTGCGGCATTCTTGCTTTTATTGCGCTGATAAAAGTTTCCTTAGCCTTCTCCGCATCGGGGTGATCGGCGTTCCAAGTGAAAAGAAGCCGAGCAACGCAGTCGCCTATATCGGTGCCCTTTATAAGTTTCATCAAGTCCATGGGTAACTCCTGTTTTACGCTTGTGGCGGTTGTCAAAACTTTCCGCGTTTGAAAGCTGCTGCCGGCAGCGGAAAATGAGGCTGATTAAATTTAACCGCAGTAAAGTGAATTTGAGTTGTTTCGGCAGCAATACCGAAATTGAACAATCGGGGAATCGCCGCACAGCGATTCCCCGACCTTTATTTGAGGTTAATCAACAAATGTTAATCAATGATTAGCAGATGCCCTGAGCCATCATAGCATCAGCAACCTTCTTGAAGCCTGCGATGTTTGCGCCTGCTACGAGGTTGTAGCCAAGGCCGCATTCTTCTGCTGCTTCCATGGATGCCTTGTGGATGTTGACCATGATGTGCCTGAGCTTTGCGTCAACTTCCTCTGCGGTCCAAGCAAGACGCTCTGCGTTCTGGCTCATTTCGAGGCCGGAAACTGCAACGCCGCCTGCGTTAACTGCCTTGGAGGGAGCAACGATCATGCCGGGCTGATCCATCATGAAGTAGAGAGCATCGTTGGTGGTGGGCATGTTAGCAACTTCGATATAGTACTTGATGCCGTTTGCAACGATCTTCTCTGCGGATTCCATATGAACGTCATTCTGCATTGCGCAGGGCATGACGATATCGACCTTGCGGCCGAAGGGCTTTTCGCCGGGGAAGAATTCAACACCGAACTTGTCTGCATAGTCCTGTACGCGATTGCGGCGGCTTGCATTCATTTCGAGCATGTAGTTGATCTTTTCTTCGGTTACAACGCCGTCGGGATCGTAGATGTAGCCATCGGGGCCGGAGAGGGTAACAACCTTGCCGCCGAGTTCCGCAACCTTCTTGGTAACACCCCAAGCAACATTACCGAAGCCGGATACTGCAACGGTCTTGCCTTCGATGGTGTCGTTCTCATGCTTGAGAACTTCGCAGAGGTAGTAAACAGCACCGAAACCGGTTGCTTCGGGACGGATGAGGGAACCGCCGAAGGAGAGACCTTTGCCGGTGAGAACGCCGTTTTCGTATGCACCGCGGATCCTCTTGTACTGGCCGAAGAGATAACCGATTTCACGGCCGCCGACACCCATGTCACCTGCGGGAACGTCGATGCTGGGTCCGATATGACGGCAGAGCTCGGTCATGAAGCTCTGGCAGAAATCCATGATTTCCTTATCGGTCTTGCCTTTGGGATCGAAGTCGGAACCGCCCTTACCGCCGCCCATGGGAAGGCTGGTGAGGCTGTTTTTGAAGGTCTGCTCAAAGCCGAGGAACTTCATGATGGAAAGGTTAACATTGCCCTGGAAACGGAGACCGCCCTTGTAGGGTCCGATCGCGCTGTTGAACTGAACGCGGAAGCCACGGTTTACCTGAACTTTGCCGTCACGGTCGGTCCAAGGTACGCGGAATTCGATAACGCGCTCCGGCTCTACGAGACGCTCAAGAAGACCGGCTTCCTGATACTCGGGATGCTTTTCGATAACGGGTTCAAGGGATTTGAGAACCTCTTCAACAGTCTGAAGAAACTCGGGTTCGTGCGCATCGCGCTGCTGAACCTTCGCAAGAATTTCCTGAATGTAAGCGTTCATTCTATAAAATCCTCCAAAAAATAATGTTTTTTAATTACCGCACAGGCGGCGAGTTCATGCCGCCGGCGTGGTGCCGAAAACGCATGTGCAGCCACATCGGGCGCACCGCATCCGCTGCGGCTTTGGTAACAGGCGGCTCGGGAGGCTTTTCTCCCTCCGCTCAGTTGTATCATAAATCCACAGGCAAATATTGTCAACACTTATTTGAAAATATACTTTGGAAATAAGCATTTTTCACGCCTATATCCGTTCTGCTCCGACCGAACGCAAAACTTTGCTCCGACGCCCCCGCTTTGGGAAGCTTTTGCCCCGCCCGCTTCGTTCGCGGCATTATACAGTGACGCCTTTTCGCAGAATGACGGGATAATTCTCATGCCCGCTCAAACGCCTGCCGTTCAAAACTATAACGCCCTTATCAAGCACCATATAAGACAGCTCACTGTTATCCCCGATATAGGTGGCTTGCATCAGTATGCAGTTTTTGACTTTTGCACCCTTGCCGACATGAACTCCGCGGAAAAGCACGGAATTTTCGACTTCGCCCTCGATAATGCAGCCGTCCGCAATAACGCTGTTGCGCGCACTGCCGCTGCCGCAGTAATTCGCGGGCACCTCATCCTTGACTTTTGTATAAATCGGGTGCGCGGAATTGAACAAATCCTGCTGCACAGCGGGCTGAAGCAGCGCAAGATTATGCTTATAAAATGCATCGACGGAGTTCAATCTTGCAACATAGCCGTTGTACTTCCAGCCGCAGAACCTGTATTTATTCACATTTTTGATAAGAACATCCTGCATGAAATCAAACTCGCCGTGTGCGGCCGCATCCTCAACAAGGTATTCCAGCAGAGTCTTTTCCATTATGTACGCATCACAGCCCATGAACGGGCTGTCCGGCATATAAGGATTGAGCGCAAGGTCGGTGATCCTGCCGTTTTCGTTAATCGTGAGGCGCAGGTCATCGTATTGTTCCGCTCTGTTGAACTCATGCTCCTCGTTATACATAATCGTTATATCCGCACCCGTTTCAATGTGCTGTCGGAGCATTTTGTCATATGTTGTGTTGTAGAGAGTGTGGCTCCCGGTCAGAATGACATATTTCTGCGCACTGCGGCGAATATAGCCCATTACGGAACGAATTGCATCGACCGTTCCCCTGTAAACGCCGGTATTATCCCGCGTTACAAAGGGCGGAAGGATAAACAGACCGTCCCTTTTGCGGTGGAGATCCCATTCCTTTCCGCTGCCGAGGTGATCCATCAGAGAGTGATAATTTCTTTGAGTGATTATGCCGACGTTTGAAATGCCCGTGTTCACAATATCGGAAAGCATAAAATCGATGGCACGGTAACGTCCGCCGAACGGAACGGCTGCAACCGAGCGCGAAAACGTCAATTCGCGAAGCTGCGCATTCGCCTCGCCCGTGTAAATCAAGCCGAACATGCTGTTATTCATTGAATCCGCCCCCTTTTCCGCAGTTGTAGACCATGCCCTTTGGAATCCGCAGCCCGTCCGCAACACGAACGGCACTTGCAACAAGGGTTATGTCGCCGGTAAGCTTTGTGTCGTAGTCGGCATCGGTATCAAGTTTTTCGCAGCCGACCCGAGCTTTTGCGCCGACAATCGCATTTTCACCCACAATTGTTTTTTGAACGACCGCGCCGCGCTCAATCACGGAGTTGGGCATTATAATTGAATCCTCCACGACCGCGCCGGGTTCGATGCGAACGCCCGCATAAAGCACGCTGTGCCGCACAAGGCCGTGCACAACGCAGCCCTCGGTAACAAGGCTGTTTGAAATGACTGCATCCGCGCCCGCATAATGCGGCGGCATAATCGGACTTTTTGAATATATACGCCATTCCTTATCGTACAGATTGAAAACAGGATTTGTGCCGAGCAAATCCATGTTTGCCTCCCAAAGGCTTGCAATCGTTCCGACATCCTTCCAGTATCCGGAAAAGTCCCATGCAAACATGCGGCAGCCGCTGTCTATCATTGCCGGAATGACGTTCTTTCCGAAGTCGTTGGAGGAATCCGGGTTTGCGGCGTCCTCTGTCAGAAACTTTTTCAGAATGCTCCAATTGAAGATATAAATGCCCATGGACGCTTTATTGCTGCGCGGAATTTTGGGTTTTTCTTCAAATTCGGTGATTCTGCCTTCCTCATCGGTGTTCATAATGCCGAAGCGGGAAGCTTCTGCGATCGGAACGGTCAAAACGGCAATGGTTGCATCTGCATTGTTTTTTATATGATTGCGAAGCATCTGCGCATAATTCATCTTGTAGATATGGTCGCCCGAAAGAATAAGAACATATTCGGGGTTGTATTGGTCAATAAAAGGTGTGTTTTGATAAATCGCATCCGCCGTGCCGGAATACCACCTGCCGCCGCTGTTGCTTGCATAAGGAGGCAGAACAAACACGCCGCCGTTATTTCTGTCCAAATCCCATGCTTGTCCGTTCCCGAGATATGCGTTCAGCGCAAGCGGCTCATATTGCGTCAGCACACCAACGGTGTCGATATCCGAATTCACACAGTTTGAGAGCGGAAAGTCTATAATTCTGTATTTCCCACCGAACGGAACGGCGGGTTTTGCCATGCTTTTTGTAAGCTCACCCAAGCGGCTTCCCTGACCGCCTGCAAGCAGCATCGCAACGATTTTTTTCGCGGGCATATACAATCAACCTCCTGCTGCAAATGGATTGTCCCGCATTATCGGAATGCGGCTGCACCCTTTGAATGCGGTTCAAATATATTTGTTATTATCATTTTACCAGATATCCGAAGAAACAGCAAGGGGCAATTCGCACTTTGAAACGATTTTTTCGTTGAAATTTGCGGAGCGACATCGAAAGACACTGCACGGAGTTTGAGCGTCTGCGCATATGATTTAGTCAACAGGAAAAATTCCGGCCAAAATGCTAAAAGTCATTGACTTATTTTTGTTTTTGAGTTATAATTAAATTAACGTCTCCCCCAGGCCTCTGCTGTCACTCTTGCGGTGCAGTACGCACACTTGGGGGCGTTCTGTTTTTGGGGGAACTTGTAATGCCAGATAAAGAGTTCAAAACAATAGAGCAGCAAATTGCTCTTTTGAAAGGCCGAGGACTGCAAATCCCGGACAGTACGCTTGCGGCCGACTTTCTTTACCGTAACAACTATTATCGTGTGAGCGGATACTCATTAACTTTGCGCAGTCACGATGAATTTGTTCCCGGCACAACATTTCAGAATATAATAGACATCTATGAATTTGACCATGCCCTGCGACATACGTTGCTGAAGTACATAGAGGTAATTGAAGTTACGGTTAAATCTATATATTCTCATGAATTTACTAAGATATACGGTCCTGCCGGATATCTCAATCCGGAAAATTTTACCGATGCATCCACCCACAAAAGAATTATGCAGAAGGCCGAAGAGCAAAAGGCCTCCCGTCTCCCGCACGAGGCCTATCTAAAGCATTTTGTTAATGAACTGCGGCAAGATATTCCTCTTTGGGCATTAGTTGATCTGCTTACTATATCGGATATTTCATATCTTTACAAAATATCGGAGTCACCCCTCCAACAAGCAGTTGCAAACGCATTGGGCATAGAGATAAAAGGCCGTGAGATCCTGGGAAAATTTATGCATAGCATGACTATTATTCGTAATCTGTGCGCTCATGGCCACCGTCTTTACAATCGACTTTTTGAGCAAAAACCGTGGTTGAGTAAACAAGAAAAAGCACTCCTGCGTTCTCTTCCAAACGGAACAGTTGATAATGCCCACCTCTATAGCTTTATCATGATTATGCGCCGTTTGCTGAAGCCAAACGAGTTTTTAGATATGAAAAACGAAATCCGAATCCTTTCTCAGAAGTACGCCTTTGTAGATTTACGATATTACGGGTTTAGGGAGGATTGGCAAACTGTTCTTTAATAGCCAGTAATGCCTTTGCATATAATAGAATCGACTCCTTCCACAGGCCGCCTCGGCACACTTGTGGACGTTCTGTCAGGGCCGACGCAGACAAACTCTGTCTGCGTCGACCCTTTAATTATGCGATTCAATGCAGCACACAGTTGGTGAGCTTGCTGTCACATAAAAAGAATTAAGCAAAGTAAACTCCGCCCGACGGTTTCTCGTGTTCAAATAAAAAAGAATGAAGCGGAGCGAGCTCCGCCGCAGAGTTACTTTCGGTTAAAAAAAAGTTTGAAGCGGAGCGAGCTCCGCCCGATGACTTCTCCGTGTTCGAATAAAAAAGTTTGAAGCGGAGCTTGGGGAGATGCTCCGCTTCACAGAAAAAATATAGGAGGGTTACACATTTAAGAATCAACAAGCTTCTTAGATGTTTTGATGACAGTTATTATTTTAATGCACGCAGAGCGTTTTGTCAACCGTGTTTTCGTGTAAAAAAATGAACATTATGTTGATTTTTTGGGGCAAAGGCATAATTCTGCCGCAATTCGAGCCGATTTGCCTTGTTTCATGCACATTTCATGTTTCAAGTCAATGTTCACATCGACAGTGGGTTCGGATTATCAAAAAGGCGGCGCCGCCGAAGCAGTGCCGCCCCTTGTTAATGGGTTTGCATTCGGACCGAGCCGTGCTCAGTCCGGCTGAGTTTAAACTCAGTCAGCGATGGAAACGTTGTTGAGCTTGTCAGCTTCAACGCTTGCGTTGCCCATGGGGATTGCAAACATACCGGTGGTCTGGAGACCGTAGGTGCCGTCCGCGATCTTGCCGAGTTCTTCGAATGCACCGTTGGTGATATCAAACCTGACAAGGGTCTTTGCGTTTGCGCCCGCACCGGGAATTGCTGCCCAATAGAAGGTGTTCTCAAACAGGCAGCCGCTCTGATTGTAGAAGTTCTGGCCTGCGAGTGCGCTGATGCCGGTTTCTGCAACCTGAGTGACAGAGCCGGTGTTGAGGTTTACGCTGCAAAGTGCGCCGTAGAGGTCAACGATCCAGAGGGTGCCGTTGGAATCAAAGTCCATTGCGACAACGCCGCTTCCGAGCTGACCGATTTCGGTAACTGCACCGGTGTTGACGTCAACAGTCATCAGGTTTGCTGCACCGCTGATTGCGTAGAGCTGACCGTCTGCATTGTTGAATGCCATTTCGTTGATGCTGTCTGCGCCTGCAACGGTTGCAACCTGGGTCCTGCCGGTGAGCTTACCGCTCTGGGGGTTGATTCCGCTGTAGCGATAGAGTTTGCCGGAGTTCTCGAGTGCGTAAACAACGCCGTTGTTTGCATCATAACCTGCTGCTGAGATGCTTTCGCCGTTGGGTGCTTCCTCGCCCTCATAAACAGCAGTCATGGGAGCGTTGGACTCGAAGAAGAGCCACCGCTTATCCGTAAGGTTAAGGCCGTAAGCGTAGATGTAACCGTCGGAGTAGTTGCCGACAGGCTGGGGGTTGGGGTCAACCTGAACGGGGCTGAGGGTGCTGCCGTTCCAGAGGTAAACTGCGATGTTGCCTGCATAGTCGTAAGTAACAACGAAGTTGTTTGCTTCACCGTTGAGCTCGATTGCGGTGGTTGCGCCGCGCTGAGTTTCCATAACAGCGATTTCGCCCTGGCAGTTGCCGAGGTTGCCGTCGTTGTTGGTGAATACGCCAACGTATGCAACGTAATGCTCATCGGTCACGTTGAAGGTGAACTTGCCGTTTGCAGCACTGAAGTTGCTTACGGAAGGAGCCTGAGTGTCGATATGGAGGGGGATATCCCACTTCCAGTTTTCGCTCGCTTCTTCGGAGAATGCGTTGGTGGTGTGCATACCGTTGTTGTCGAGCTTAGCTTCAATGCGTACGATAAGGTCGGACCTGTTGTACTGACTGAAGTTGTAATTGCCGGGGAACTGACCGTAGGTGACGCCGAGCTGGTCGCGTTTGTCGGTGTCCCAGAAGCCCTTGGTGCATACGTCGTAGTCAGCGATAACGCCGAGTTCGTTGCCGTTGGTGTCGAGAACAACGTAGCGAACTTTCGCATTACGGAGCAGACCCATGTACATCAGGTTGATGGTGTCGAGGAGGCCGTCGCCGTTGGGGCTGATAGCGTTGCGATCTGCAAGATAGTACTCATACAGAGCGGGCTTGTCATCTTCATTGTCGAAGAAGGGGATTTCGCCGAGCCGCTGGAGCTTCTGGCTGCCCTTCTTGAAGCCGACGGTGTTGGCGTAGTTGTTGGAGTTGAAGGGATATTCATCATAGTAATATCCGCGGTCAATGGTTGCTGCATAGTTCCAGTCGCCGTAGTAGGTGAGGAACGGGATGGTGAGGCTTACGCCGTCAGCTTCGGAAACGGGCATCAGCTCGATGTAACCGTTTACGATTGCGCCGGAGGTGTAGTACTCATCAAGGTATTCTTTGCAGTTGTCGGTCAGGTTGAGAGTTACGGTGACTTCGGTTTCGCCGCCTGCGGGGACGGTAACAACGTCGGGCTTATCAACTCTTACATAACCTGCGGAGGTGTAAGTGGGTTCCGCAAGCTCCATTGCAACGCGCACTGCAAGGAGAGCGTCTGCGATTTCTACAACGCCGTTGCCGTTTACGTCGCAAACAGTTTCGTCGTAGGATTCGAGTTCGAGAGCATGACGTGCAATCTTAACAGCGTCTGCAATTTCAACGGTGCCGTTGCCGTTTACGTCGCCGAGGAGGACTTCGTCGCCTTCAGCAGCGATATCCCAGCTTTCGCCGGTGTAAATGATGACGGGGAGTTCCTGAGCTTCGTCCATGTAGCCGAGCAGACCGATGTCTTCAAGGAGGACGGAAGGATCGATGGTGTAGTTAAGAGCAGTGGTGCCGAAGTTATGAACGGTGAAGGTGAGGGTGTAAACACCGGTCTTCTCGGGATCGTCACCGAGTTCAAGCTTCGGACGGTTGCTGTAGGTGCCTTCTGCGGTGAGGTATGCCTTGGTGGTAACAGCCTTTGCAAGGTTCATTTCGCCTGCGCCCTGATCCATAACGGCAGCATAGGTGCCGCCTGCTTCGATAACGGGGGTTGCGGTGCTCATGAGGATGCGATCGACCATTGCCTGACGCTCCCTGGTGCTGAGACCGGGGAAGTTGTCCTCAACATACTGAGTTACGATTGCCATACCGCCTGCAACATGGGGAGTTGCCATGGAGGTGCCGTCCCATGCCTGGTAGAGAGCACCGGAGATGCTGGGATCGGTTGCGGAGTAGATCTGGCCGCCGGGGGCGGTGATCTCGGGCTTGATGCCGAAGGTGGCAGTTACACCGCGGCTGGAGAAGTCGGAAGGCATGTTGCCGCCGACAGAATCGGAAATGCCCATTTCGCTGCCGACAAATGCGTGCTTATCGGATGCTGCCGCAAGAGCTTCACCTGCTTCTTTGCTGATGAAGACATGGGGGATATGGCCGCCTTCGTAAGCAACCATGTTAACCGCGTCGTCCTTGTTGTTGTAAACAACACAGGCAACCGCACCGGCAGCTTCTGCGTTTGCAGCCTTGTCGGTGAAGTTGATTTCGCCGCGCTGTACGAGAGCGATCTTGCCCTGTACGTTGACCTGTGCGAAATCTTCAACGGTGCCGACGCCGGGAACCATAACGTATTCAACGGTCTGTCCGCCGAGAGCCTGACGCATCTTAACGGGGTTGTCTGCGTTTTCGGTGTAGCCGTAGTTAACGCCTTCAACGCTGATGTAGTAACCCTGGGTCTTGCTGTTCTTTACGGAAGCAACGGAGAGACTTGCGGGCCAGGTGGAGGGGGAACCTACAACACCGTAATCGGGGTTGGAAACGAGGTTGTAGCCGTCATTACCCCAGGTACCGGTGGTGATGTCGCTGCTGCCCCATGCGTTGTTCATGGAAGCATCGTAGTCGTTGCCGGCTGCCATTGCAAAGTTAACGCCGAGAGCGGTTACGCGCTCGAAAACTTCTGCATAGGAAGCGTCATAGTAGCTTTCCTGACCGCAGGGAGAACCGAGGGACAGGTTTGCGGAATCAACGCCGAGAACCGCGCAGTCTTCAACTGCAAGGATGATGGTGGACCAGCTTGCGCCGCCGGTGGGGGCGAAGACCTGCATTGCCGCGAGCTGTGCATCCTTTGCAACGCCCTGGATCTCGCCGCCGTTGCCTGCTGCGATACCTGAAACGTGGGTGCCGTGGTCACTGGACTTATGGCTTACGTCTGCATTGTTGCCGTAGTAGTTCCAACGGAAGGGGATCTTGCCGCTGACATAGACGCTGTTAACATTCATCTGGGAGCCGGAGCCCTGGAGCTCGCCGCTTGCGATGATGGAAGCAATGTTGTCGCGGGTGAACTTTACGTTGGAAGGTTCAACGGAGAAAGCGGGGTGGTCGACTTTGCAGCCGGTGTCGAGGATAGCAACAACGGTGCCCTCACCGGAGTAGTCGAGAGCCCATGCATCAACCGCACCGACCTGGGTGGTGGTGTTGAAGAGGTTGGGGCTTTCCCATTCCATATCAACGAATGCACGAACACCGTCGAGCTTGTTGATCTCGTCGATGAGGCGATATTCGCCTTCGAATGCGAAACCGTTGAACACAACGGAGTAGTTGTGCTTAATAACGATTTCGGTGCCGAGCTTTTCGTTGATCATAGCGGCTGCGGTCTTGTGGGAAGCGTTGAGCTGCTCACGATAATCGCCTGCTGCTTTGAGATCTTCGCAAACCTCCGCTGCGGGAGCGGCTTCGAGTTCGACCAGAATGGTAACGATATCCTCGGGATTGCGCTGTTCCTTGACTGCAACGTCCGCAGTCATATCGATGCCGCTGTTCCTGATGCGGGAAACATCAACGGAAGCGGTTTCGCGGGCCTGAAGGGTGCCGTTAAAGGTGGACATTTGGTCCGCATTTGCAACGGTGAACATGGGGATGACCATGATCAGCGCGAGCAGGCACGCAAGAAAGCCTTTGAATGATTTCTTCATGTTTTTTCCTCCTGATGGTATTTTGACAGTGATGCATTGAAAGGTCAATACACCCAATCCATTATAGTATAATCTGCATTTTGTTCCGTGTCAAGAGTTTTGATATAATCTTTGTTGTTTTTTTTTGCGGAAAGCTGAAGAAAAAATGCTGAAATAAAGCATTTTTTGCCGAATATGTATATTTTTTCGTGATCGTTCGGATTCCCGGAAACAGTTTGCCGCGAAGATATATTTTGTTTGTTCACCCTTGTAAATTCCGCATTCGCAAACAACCCCTCCCCCGCCCTTGCAGGGGCGGCAAATACCATACAATATCGTCCTTGCTGTACTGCGCTTTACCCCCGCCCTTGCAGGGGCGGCAAATACACGGTTCCGATTCCTCATTTCTCATTTCTCATTCCTAATTGAATTGACACCGTGCACATTATTCCTGTATAATTGGCAGCATGAAGCGAATCGTACTTATAATTGAATACGACGGAACAAACTACGTCGGCTGGCAGATTCAGCCCAACGGAATTGCCGTTCAGCAGGTCATCGGCAATGCACTCAAGAGCATTACGGGCGAAAACCTCTCTCTCCATGCCTCCGGCCGCACGGACAGCGGCGTTCACGCGCGGGCGCAGGCAGCGCATTTTGATACCGAAAGCCGAATTCCCGCCGAAAAATTCGCATTTGCACTGAACACATATCTGCCGCCCGACATTCGCATTAAAGCAAGCCTTGAAATGCCGCGTGACGGCGAGGCGGAATTTCACGCGCGCTTTTCCGTTCAAAAGAAGCACTACCGCTACCGTGTGCTCAACAGCCGCCATGCCTCCGCTTTTTTGCGCAGCACGGCGCTGCATATTCATACCCCGCTCAGCATTGAAAAGCTCAATGCCGCGGCGGAGCTTTTTCTCGGCACACATGATTTTGCGGCTTTCAAAGCCGCGGGAAGCAAAGCCGAAACGACTGTCCGCACGATTTTTCTCTCCCGCTGGAGCCGCGACGGGGACTGTATCGTTTACGATGTTGCGGGCAGCGGTTTTCTTTACAACATGGTTCGCATCATGGTCGGCACCATGCTCCGCATCGGGCAGGGCTATGACGACATCTCCAAACTCCGTCACGCGCTCGAATGCCCGCGCCGCGAAAATGCCGGCGACACCGCTCCCGCGCACGGGCTGACGCTTTGGCGCATCGAGTATCCGGAGTTTGACACGGAGGATCTGCTCCTGCGCAATTTCCTCCTTTGATTTTCTGTGATTTAATAACTGTTCCGAAAGGATATGCTGCTGTGACCGAAAAATTTATTTCATGGAACGTTAACGGGCTGCGCGCCTGCATGGGCAAAGGTTTCAAAAACTTTTTTGATGAAACCGATGCCGACATTTTTGCTCTTCAGGAAACAAAATTGCAGGAAGGGCAGATAGATTTCGCCCCCGAAGGGTACATGGGCTTCTGGAATTATGCCGAAAAAAAAGGTTATTCCGGAACGGCCGTCTTCACAAAAAAAGAACCGCTTTCCGTTGCTTACGGCATGGGTGCGGATGAAAAATTCGAAACCGAGGGACGCGTCATAACCCTTGAATTTCCCGATTATTATTTTGTAACGGTATACACCCCGAATGCGCAGCGCGAGCTTACACGGCTTGATTTCCGCTGCGAATGGGAGGATGCTTTCCGTGCCTATCTCATCGGACTTGATAAGAAAAAACCCGTTATCGTCTGCGGCGATATGAACGTTGCGCATAACGAAATTGACCTTAAAAACCCGAAGAGCAACCGCGGCAATGCAGGATTCACCGATGAAGAAAGACAAAAATTCACCGTGCTGCTTGAAAGCGGCTTTGCGGACAGTTTCCGTATGCTTTATCCCGACAGGGCGGATGCCTACACATGGTGGAGCTATATGTTCAAAGCACGTGAGCGGAACACCGGCTGGCGCATAGACTACTTTCTTGTCAGCGCAAGGCTTGTCCCGTCCGTTAAGGATGCCTTCATTCGCCCCGATGTCATGGGCAGCGATCATTGCCCGGTCGGGCTGCTGCTTGAAACGCAGCGTCAGGGTTGATGAATCCGAATACATATTTTACGTACTGCATCCGAAAACGGCTTGCATCCGCACTGTTTTCCGATTAGTTTGATTAATTCATCGAAGAGGTTTCTATGCTTTTTAATTTTACAAAAATGCACGGTTTGGGCAACGATATGATTCTTATCGACGACCGTGAAGAAAAAATCCGCAACATCAACGAATTTGCCCGCCGAATCCTGCACCGCAACACGGGCGTGGGCGCAGACAATCTTTTAATCGTTCGCAAGCCCTCCCTCCCCGGTGCGGACGTTCGTATGCTGATTTTAAACAATGACGGCAGTGAGGCGGAGATGTGCGGCAACGGTATCCGCTGCTTTGTGAAATTCATAATTGAAAAGGGCATTGTCCCCGCCCCGGATGTGTCCGTTGAAACGCTTTCGGGCATTAAAAAGACTCATGCGAAACTTTCGGACGGCGCAGTTGTTCGCATCGGCGTCAACATGGGTGAACCGAAGCTGGATTGTGCGGACATTCCCGTTTCGGCAGAGGGTGATTTCCTTCAAAAAAGCCTTTATTCCCACGGGCGGCGTTTTGTAGTTTCCTGTGTGAACACGGGCATTCCGCACACGGTTGTGTTCGTTGACGATGTTGATCTTACCGATGTTGAATATTACGGCAGGGATATTGAGCACAGTCCGATTTTCCCGAAGCGCACGAATGTTGATTTTGTTCAGGTTATCGACAGGGAGAATATCATCATGCGCACATGGGAACGCGGATGCGGAAGCACGATGTGCTGCGGAACGGGCGCGTGTGCCTCCGCTGCGGCGTGCATCCTTGCAAAGCATACCGAACGCCGCGTGAATGTGCATGTTGAAATCGGCACGCTCGGCATCGAATGGCTGCCCGATAACACTCTCTATATGTCCGGCCCCGCCGCGACCGTCTGCGAGGGTGTTTATCATTATGAGTAATTGCCGTCACGCATGATTGCTCCTGCCGCAGAATTCCGATGTCCGCTTGAATTTGTGGCGAAATTTTATTTTGAGAACCATTAAAAAACGGAAGGCAAAGCGTTTACCGCTTTTGAACCCGCTGCAAAATGCAAATACCGACCCCTCCGCCCGCTTCGGCGGTGCTTTCAAAAATACTTTGCCGCGATACGTGCGGCTGCATACCCGTGCTGCTTGCGCCGATGGCAGGCATAACAGATCCCGCCTTCCGCCGCCTCTGCATTGAACAGGGCTGCGATTTCACCTTCACGGAAATGGTCAGTGCAAAGGGTTTGCATTATAACAACAAAAAAACAAAGGAACTTATCGACATATCCCCCGTCGAGCGGCCCTGCGGGGTGCAGCTTTTCGGGCACGAACCCGAGATTATCGCCGACACCGCAAAACGGCTTTCGGAGGAACTGAATGCCGATTCCGCATCCTCCGGGAATCAAAAGCAGATTGCGGTTTTCGACATCAATATGGGCTGCCCCGCGCCGAAAATCACCGGCAACGGGGACGGTTCCGCGCTCATGCGCTCCCCCGCGCTTGCCGCACGCATTATTGAGGCCGCCGTTCGTGCGGTCAACATTCCCGTAAGCGTCAAATTCCGCCTCGGCTGGGATGCGGATTCAATCAATGCGGTTGAATTTGCAAAGATGGCCGAGTCCTCCGGTGCTGCTTTTGTCACCGTTCACGGCCGAACCCGAATGCAGATGTATTCGGGAACTGCGGATTGGGATAAGATCGCGGAGGTTGTGAATGCCGTGCGCATTCCCGTCATCGGCAACGGAGATGTTTTCAGCGGAACGGATGCTGCCGCACTCGCTGCAAAAACGGGCTGCGCAGGCATCATGGCCGCAAGGGGCGCACAGGGGAATCCCTTCCTTTTTGCGGAAATCCGCGCCGCGCTTCGCGGAGAAGATTATGTTCCCCCTTCCTCCCGCGCAAGGCTTGACGCCGCGCTTCGGCATATTTCGGAATACATTGCCGCTCACGGGGACGGCGCATTTGCCGATATGCGCAAGCATATTGCATGGTACACAAAGGGCATGTACGGCAGCACCGAGCTGCGCCGCCGCGTAAACAATTGCGGCAGCACCGCGGAGCTTTCGGAGCTTGTCCGCCGATTCCGCGATGAGGTTTCGGACTGATTTTTGAGCTTGGGTTTCAATGCGTTTCAGAGCGGGCATGCCCCTTTCCCGGCACCCCCGTAAAAGTTTAAAAAAAGAGAGGGCTTTATCATGACCGAAAGCAAATCAACGCGTAAACCGAATGCGGACGGAGTTCGCACCCTTCCCGCTTCCGTCAGTTTACCCGAATCGCTTATCCGCATTGCGGAGCGCATTTCGGCGCGGGGCTGCCGTCTTTTTGCCGTCGGCGGGCTTGTGCGCAATACGCTTCTCGGGCTGCCCGTCAGCGATATTGACATATGTTCCGCCCTCACTCCGGACGAAACAATTGAGCTTGTGCACGAAATGGGATTCAAAGTTGTTCCGAAGGGCATCGCTTTCGGCATGGTCGAAATTCACGCCGACGGACAAAAGTTTGAACACACAACCTTCCGTGCCGACAAATACTCCGCCGGCGGCGCGCACCGCCCGACAAGCATACAGTTTTCAAAAACACCCGAGGAGGATTCGCGGCGGCGCGACTTTTCGGTAAATGCACTGTATTGCGATATTCTGACGCGTGAAATACTTGACCCCTCCGGCGGGCTGCCCGATCTTGAAAACAGGGTCTTGAGAACATCAAGCATTGACCCCGAAATCGTGCTTGCGGATGACGGACTGCGTATTCTTCGGCTTGTTCGTTTTGCGGCGGAGCTTCAATTTAAAATCGCCCCTGCCACCTTCGCATGTGCATCAAGGCTTTGCGGCAATCTCCGCGATATTTCCGCCGAACGCATTCGCGATGAATTGAATAAACTCCTTCTCTGTGATATAAAATACGGTTCGCGAAACACGGAACAGGTGCTGAACGGACTGCTGCTGCTGCGCGACATCGGCGCACTTGCAGTCATTCTTCCCGAGCTGTCCCGCGGACGCGGCATTGCGCAAAAGCCCACACATCACCGCTATGACGTGCTTGACCATGCACTTCATACCGCTGCGGAATCCAAACCCATGCTTGTCCCCCGCCTTGCCGGGCTGCTGCACGATGTTGCAAAACCCGTTGTTCTGGAAAAAAACGGCAATATGCACGGACACGATGCGGAAGGTGAAATTATTTCCCGAGAAATAATGCAGCGGCTCCGTTATGACAACAAAACGACGGACGAAGTCTGTTTCATCGTCCGTCATCATATGTACGATCTTAACAACACCGCAAAGGACAAAACGCTGCGCCGAACATTTGCCCGCTGGGGCGTTGAACGAAGCCTTGAAATTGCGGATATTCGCGATGCCGATGTTCACGGTTCCGGAATCATCACCGGAGAAGTTGAATCGGCTGCACGCTGGCGCATATTGATTCAAAAAATGCAGCAGGAAGGCGTCCCGTTCTCCGCCGGTGCGCTCAATTGCAGCGGTGCGGACATCATGAATTGGCTCAGCCTTCCCGCTTCACCCGCCGTCGGGAAAATCAAAGCGGCTCTGCTTGCGCATTGCGCCGTTTATCCTGCGGACAACACACCCGCACGGCTCAAAAAGCTCGCGTGCGACATGCTGCACCGAGACGCACAAGACGAAACCCGGCTTTGAATGCAGCCGCATTTTCGGAACGGCACCGTGCCGCAGGACGGATCATGCGGACGCTGACTTGAAGCGGTTAAGCCCCGCGTCAGCTTTTTGTTTTATTTTCTGCGGTAACTTCCGCAAAGGCTCTCATCGGCGGGATCGCCGTTTCCGCTGTTTTTGCAGCAGGGTTCGATCTGAATCCTTGAAAGTTCGCAATATGAGCCTTTGTCGTTGTATCGGCAGCTTGTGACGCGGCAGCCGACGGTCTGGCAGCCAACCTGATTCTGTGTCATGGTTTCTGTTCTCCTTTAAACAAAATGTTTTTCGGACGGCATTCCGCCCAAAGGAAGTATGCGCAGATTCCGTGATTCAATTCGTATTCAATTCATATTCAATTCATATCGGAAACTCGGAAACATCATCCGAAACTCCCGTTCCGAAACAGCGGCGGCCCGGAGCCGATTTGCTCCGAGCCGCTTTTTGATATGATTTCAAAAACCGAGTTTTGAACCCGTTTTTGCAAAAGCACGTTAATTATCGTATCCCGCCGGAATGAAGCCGCGGACAAGTTCGGCGATCCTGTCGGGTTTTTCCTCATGAACAAGGTGTCCCGCATTGCGAATGACGGTGCACGAGCAGCTGCGCAGGGAGGAGCGGTATTCGTCAACTTCGCCTGCGGGGTGCCACTTGTCATCCTCTCCCCAAAGCAGCAGAACGGGAGCCTGAATTTCACGCAGAGATGAAATCAGCGCGTTTTCGTCAAACTCAGCCAAAGTTCGGCGAACGGCATAACGGCTTGAACTGTCCGCAACGGGCTTGAAATACTCCGCAGCATCGTGTTCGTTTATTACGGTATGGTCAAAGACGCATTCGTTAAGCATTTTTTTAACGGATTTAAGGTTATACATTCTGGAGGCAATTCCGCCGAACAGTCCGCTTTCCATCATTCGGACGGTGAGCGGCATTTCGCTCGTTACACCGCCGGGGCAGATTGCGACAATCTTTCCGACACGCTCAGGATGCTTGTGCGCAAGCTCAAGCGCGTACCCCGCACCGAAGGAAAAACCGAGAATATGTGCGGATTCGATTCCCATTGAATCCATGAAGCGCGCAAGACTTTCGGCATGATCGCCGATGGTATAATCAAAGAAATCGGGTCTGTCCGAATAACCGTGCCCCACAAGGTCAACGGCAATAACGCGGTAATACATTGCAAGCTTGTAGAACAGCCGGCGGAAGGTGTACAGGGACTGCCCCGCCGAATGAACCAAGATCAGCGGCTCGCCCTTGCCGCTTTCCATATAATGAATTCTTGCCGTTTCATAGCGTGTTTCGATAACATGCACCGAGTTGCGCAGGCGCACCGCTTCCGAATCGGCAAATTCGCTGTTTTTGATTGCATCTTCAAGCTTTGCACGCGCCGTTTCAAGGCGGGTTTCGGCATTTCGGAGCTTTTCAACAGCAGTATCG